>BNJS01000922.1_pt1 | contig 159992 bp, 194 predicted proteins | sample 8540461 | NCBI WGS metagenome assembly BNJS01 (sample SAMD00202454, study PRJDB9452) | human saliva metagenome | isolation source: human saliva | place: Japan | reverse complement strand
GCGGCGAGAGCCTGCTTAACGGGCCAATGCCTCATCGTCCGCCGCCTCTGATGACCGACAGCAGGAAGTCGCGATTGACCTCTCGCCCAGCCCGCTGGGCGAGAGCAGCACCAATCCGGCCAGCCTGTCCTCCCTTTCCAGCGAGGCAGCCAGCGTTGTGGCCACCAGCGCCCCAAAAAGAATGGCCGACCAGCAGCAGGCGCTGTCCATCCTGCGTCGCCTCGGCCTGTGCTGAGACAGCCTGCCAGGCGTCAAGCGCTGCCCCGATGGCCTGGGCCGCCTGTTCGGCGGAATCCACCTCGGCCGTGCTCTCTCCATGCCCCGGCAGGTCAGCCGCCAGCACCGAAAGCCCGGCACGGGCCAGATTCAGCGCGGTGGCCGACCAGACGTCGACATCACCGAACATGCCGTGCACCAGCACGACCGTGGGCCAGGCTTCCGCCTTGTCTTCGCCCTTGTTTCCGCCCTGGCTCCCAGCCTCACCTGAGGCCCCGGCTGCTGGCCAGTAGCGGAGCCGGATGTTCCGAACGCGTGCCGTAATGCGATCGTCTCAACTCATGCTTGTAGTACCTGCTTCTGGCGTCCTGCCACCCTGGCAACAGGCGCGCCTGTCCCACGCATTCCCCGGCTACCGGGCAACGCCACTCCCCGTCCCGCCATCATTCCCAGCCCGGGTCCGTGGCATTGTCTTCTGCGCGTTCAGGGATCCGCTGCACCAGCGCCAGATCGAGCCAGCGGCCAAACTTGCGTCCCACTGCGCATGAGCCCGGTCTGAACGAAGCTCAGCCGTGCGTGCAGCCGCAGCGAGCCCGTGTTGCTGGGCATCGATGGCGCTGACCATCACATGAACGCCCGGCGCCTGCGCTCAAACGGAAAGAGCGCCTGAATGAGCGCCGTGCCCAGCCCGCGCCCACGCTGATCCTGTCGGACATGCACGCTGTGCTCCACCGTGTGTCGACTAGCCTCGCCAGGAGCCGCGGAAGGCCGAAGGTGGCATAACCCAGTACGCGCGAAGCGGCATTCGCGCCTCTGCGGGCCACCAGCCGCGGATGCAGCTCTTCCCTGATCGGCTGCGGCCTGGCGCAGCGGCATCGGCGAGCCCATCGAACGCGTCCGTTTCTTCAGCCACCAGCACCGGAAAAGTCGCCTTCCTGACGCGCCCGGAACCAGGCTATGCGCTCGGCCAGATCAACCGGCGTCTCGGTATAGACCGCCGTGGACGTGGCAATCAGATCATTGAAGATGGCCAGAATGGCCGGCAGATCATCAGGACGCGCGGGGCGGATGATGAATGAGGAAGGCATGAACAGGCAGATGCGCCCGGACGGCAGCCCATCGGGCTCGCCAGTCAGGCGCAGACTGCGACAGGAAGGGAAATGAAGCGGATGACGGCCTGCCGGGCACCCGACAGGCCGGAAGTCATGAAACGGTCAGATCAGCGCGCGATGTCGCCTTCAGCGCCACACCGACGATGAAGGCACCGGCATGGCATTCATACTCGGTCGTGCTCTTGAACTCGTGCTTCTTGTAGTAGCTGGACGAGGTTGACCACTTTCGGCACCGACATCCTTGGCCGATTGCTGGAACTGCTTGACGGCCGACAGGAAGGCCCAATGGCAGGCATCCACGTCGCTCTTGCCGAAGCCGTTGGTCTTCTTGTTGCTGACCAGGTCGGCCTGGATGATGCTGCCACCCCACGACCAAAGACCAGAGCGATGCTCGGATCGAGGATTTCCTGGCCGAGCCCTTCTGCCGACGTAGTTCAGTGCGTCCTGATGGGCAGCAGCAGCTTGCTGTCACGCGCCTGCACACCCGCAGCGCTGCACAGGACGGTCAGGCCCACGGCCAGCGATGTTGACGATCTTGTTCACAGCTCCATACCTCTGTCATTGAAGGGCTCCCCGGGCATGATATACGCACAAGCCCATCGACTGAGCAACCAGAAGCTGTGCAACAAAGCCCTGTAATTTCAATCCTGTTGGCCGATGTCAGCTGCCAGCATCACTACCTGGGCACAGCCCTGACGCCGCTGATCGCGAACGCTGCAGGCGCAACCTCGCCTGCATGAGCGGCCGACTGGGCGTACCAGCTGTTTCCTGAAGCAGCAGGCAGCTGCCGAGCTGGCATCGGGAGCCCGATGGTCGATGAGCCACAGTGCCGGACACGCCGCACTGGCCTCGGATGGGGTGTGGATGCGCTGGGCGTGACCTGAACACATGCGAGCACGGCCTTTGCGGAGCTTCGCCCGCCTTTGCCCGTCCCGGAAGAAGAAGCCTGGTGGCAACAGAGCGCTGACCCAGGCCAGGCCTTCTACCGGCTCTGACGCTGAAAGAAGCGCTTTTCGCGGCGCAGTCCGCAGATGCCGAGCCCAAGGGGCTGATGGCACTCGGCCTTCGTCGCCCCGCTGCAACAGGACAGGCATGGCGCCTTCAGGGCCCGGATGAGCGGGACTGGCAAGGCATCAGCGCCATGCTGTCCCCCGACAGGATACTGGCCTGCGTCTGGGTTTCATCCGCGCGGCGTGCACCATTCCCCACGGACGGCGTGCTGGATGAGACTCGCACACCTCACCGACCGTGGGGACAACGCTGCGCTGGGTGCGCCATGGAAGCTGGCCGCCGGAAGCTTCAGGCGTCATGCACTTCAGCAGCCACCCTGACGCATGACAACGCTATCAGGCAGACTCAGTCCAACCTGCGAAAGACCAGCGACGTGTTGAGTCCACCGAATGCGAAGTTGTTGTTGACCACATACTCGGTATCAATGTGACGCGCTTCGCCCCGGATGTAGTCCAGCTGGCCGCAACGTGGATCGACATCCACCAGATTCAATGTGGGCGCAAACCACTGCTGGCGCATCATCTCGATCGAGAACCAGCCTCCAGTGCACCACAGGCGCCGAGCGTATGGCCCATGTAACTCTTGAGCGAGCTGAGCGGCATGGCATCGCCGAACAGCGCTTCCGTGGCAAGCGTCTCGGCAATGTCGCCATGCTCGGTGGCCGTGCCATGTCCGTTGACGTATCCCACCGCTGAAGGCGCAATGCCCGCATCACGCAACGCAGCCTGCATGCACGCGTGCATCGTGGCCTGCTCCGGACGCGTGACATGCGAGCCATCGCAGTTGCTGGCGTAACCCGCCACCTCGGCATAGATCCGCGCACCCCGCGCACGCGCATGCTCCAGCGACTCCAGCACCAGGATCCCCGCCCCTTCTCCGATGACCAGGCCATCGCGCCCACTGTCGTAGGGTGACGGCGATGCCTCGGGCCGATCGTTCTTCAGACTGGTGGCATACAGGGAATCGAAGACGTAGGCTTCCGACGGGCAAAGCTCCTCGCCGCCCCCCGCCAGCATCATGTCGATCATGCCGTACTTGATGGACTCATAGGCATAACCGATCCCCTGACTCCCCGAGGCACACGCGCAGGAGGTGGGAATCACCCGCCCGGTCAGGCCAAAAAAGATGGCAATATTGGCTGCCGTGGTGTGGGGCATCATCCGCACATAGGTATTGGCATTGAAGCCGGGGGACGCCCCATTGATGAGCAGCTTGGCCATGTCACTGACATCGGCCGTGCTGCCGGTGGATGAACCGCACGCCACCCCCATGCGACCATCGCGTATGGACGGATCATCCAGAAGGCCAGCGTCGGACAGTGCGTCCTCTGCGGCGGCCACGCACAGCCGGGATACCCTTACTGGCCGGGCCACAGATCTCGGCCAGGGCCTTCAGCCGCTGGGCCGAACGCGAAACGAAAGGATTGGCCTCATCCCAGGCATAGCCGGCCAGCACCGAGCTGATCATCGCCCGGATCTCCGGGATTGACCCTGTTCGGGGCGGCAATACACGACATCCTGGAAGCTGCCGTCGTACCACCCCATCACATAGGTGCGGAAGGCTTCCACACCGACCTTCAGGGGGCGACAAAGTCCCGCTCCCATTCAACAGCCTCGCCGCGCAGCTGCCGTCCCAGCACGCGGCTGGCCAGACGCGCCGATTGCAGTGCCACCGTGACGCCCGAGGAAAACACGGGATCGAGGAACTCGGCGGCATTGCCCAGAAGCGCAAAGTTGCGTCCCACCAGCGTCGTGACATTGGCCGAGTAATTCGAGATCGAGCTGAACGGAACGCCATTGTCCCAGACGGCATTCCGGAGAATGCGCGACAGCCGGGGAATCTCGGCAACCACGCCCCGAAGCAGCGCTTCATTGAGGGCAGCTTTCATCCGCGGCCTTCAGGCCGGCAGCACGCTGGTTGATCCATTCCGGCTCTCCGATGAAGCTGATGGAGGAACGGCCGTTGCCGAACGGAATCAGCCAGCTCCAGACACCGCGCTCGGCCGGGTGGGTGCTGATCAGGATCTTGTTGCGGTCAAAGTCATCGCCCACGATCCGATCGTCGATATGCGTGAAGATGGCCTTGCGCGGCGACAGCACGGAGGGCCTCTCCAGTCCCAGCAGACGGGGCAGCACACGGCCGTAACCGCTGGCGTCCAGCACGAAGCGGGCCTGCAGGGTGTAGGCACCTTCGGGCGCCTCGATCCTGAGGCGGGCAAGGTGCTCTCCTGATGCGCCCTCGACTTCCTCGTAGCCGGTCACGTTCTGTCCGTAGCGGACAGTCACGCCACGACGCTCGACCTCGTCGATCAGGATCTTGTCGAACACGGCACGCTGCACCTGGAAGGTGGTGCCGGGGCCCTTGCTGAACTTGTCGGTGAAGTCGAACCAGGTGTAGCGCTCACCCCACGTGAAGGCCGCACCGTTCTTGTACTGGAATCCCTGCTGTGCCTGAACGACCCGAACCAGATCGGCCTCTTCCAGGATGTCCATGCTGTAGGGCAACAGACTTTCCCCGATGACGAAACGGGGGAAATGCGTGCGCTCGATCACGCAGACCCGGAAACCCTGCTGATGCAACAAGGCCGCCGATACGGACCCCGAAGGCCCCGCACCAATAATGGCCACATCGAAATCCGCAACGTCGTTCATGTTGTTCCTTCTTGAAGATGGTGTGGTGCACCGGCCATGCGTCAGACCTTCGGCAGACCGGAGGCATCATTGGCCGTACCTGGCAGCCACGTGGAAAACACCAGATTGAATGCGATGCCCACCGTGACGCAAATGCCAAAACCGGACACGGCCGGTGTATGACTCAGGCCCAGCAAGGCAAAGGAAATCATGGAGGTGAGTGCCGCCAGCAGGATGCCGGCAAAGCGCTCGGGCCCCTCGCCCTGCCGCGCGCCTTGGGCATAGACCGCATAGTCGATGCCGATTGCCGAGGCCAGCAGAAGCCCGAACACCGCAAACAGCGAGACAGGCAGCCCCACCCAGCCCAGCGTGGCCACCGTGGCCAGCACCGCCGCTGTGGGCACCGCCAGGACAAGCACGGCCCGCCGCCAGCCGAACAGCACCGACAGCAGTACGGCAGCCCCCAGCCACGACAGGAGTTTAAGCCAGATGACGGAGCCCCGGGTATCCTGGAAAAGCGCATTGAGCCGCGCCGGCCGGTCGATGAGGCGTGCCCATGGCAGCTCCTTCAGCACGGACTGAAGAGCGTCCATGTCCTGCACGCCACGAATCTGGAGCAAGGCCGCAACCTGACCATCGGCCCCCGCCCCGAGGTACAGGGGCTGCCAGGAATGGCCAGATCGTTCTGCAGGCTTTGTTCCAGCCCCACCGGCGGCAAGGCCACCAGGCTGCCGATGGCCTGACGCATCCGCTCGTCGGGCACGCCCAATGCCCGCATCGGCTGCCAGGCCGTTGCGTTTGCAGCCAGATCATTCAGCAGCGTGCGAATCTCCTGCTGGCGCCCCACGGGCTGAACCCATTGGCTGAGCGCCAGAAAGCCCTGGATATCCCCCTTCGACTGGAGCGCCGACAGGTGTCTGGCCAGCTCGGCATCGCGCATGAGCAGGGTATCGTCATCAGGTGCCTGCACCAGCAGATAGCGCCCGGAAGCCATGCTTCAAGCGGCCGACTGCCTGCATCTGTTCGAGTGTCGTTGGTGAGGTGCTGACCCACTGACGGATGTCATCACGCCAGTCTGCACGCCAGCAACCGGAAACCACCACGAGCAACGCCAGCACCCAGAACCACGGCTTGCTCCGCAGACCGAGAGCATGGCTCGTTGCAGGGTTACCATGGCACGAGCCACCTGGGACGTGGAACCGGCTTCCACCCCTCGAAGGAGGCCGGCAGCCACAATGCACTGGCGGCACTCGCGCCACACAGCGCCAGCGTGGAAAAGAGCGCTGTCTCCTGAAGGACGGGCAAAGGCGCCACCCCCAGAGCCAGATACCCCGCCACCGTGATGGCGATGCTGACTCCAAAGCGACGGGAGCACCCGTCGCATGGTCGGCCAGGGACGCCATCCCGTCTGCAGCAATGCGGGGGCCAGCCAGTGCATGGGCAGATCCACCATCACCCCTGACCAGACTGCTGCCCACCACCAGCGTGAGCACATGCACCTGACCGAATGCCAGCACAGCCCAGCGAGCCCGAACAGGAAGCCGACGCCCAGCGGGAGAAGGATGAAAAAGCACCCGCAGGCTGCGCACGATGACCAGCAGCAGCGTCAGCGTGAGCGCAATGCCTACGCCACTCATCCAGCGTGATTCGAATTCGCCCCGGGCCCCGCCCTCGGCGGCAAAATATTGCGCCCCCGGCTGTCAGGACCTTCACGCCCAGCCCATCCGCAGCTGCCCGGGTTTCGTCCAGCAACGGCAACAGACTTACCGGTGCGCCGGCAATGCCGCCTTCCCCATTGAGCCTGGCCAGCACCCAGACCCAGGTCAGCCCGGCATCCTCGCTTTGCAGGGTTCCGGGCCGACGCATCCCAACGCAGCCGGTTGTCACCGGGCATCCGCCCCAGCAGGAAACGTCCCAGCCCTAGCCAGTCGTCCGCCACCGGAAACAGGGAGGGTCGACCGAACGGGTTGCCCAGATCCTGGGCACGCTGAAGAAAATACGTGGCCGGGTCCGTGCGCAACTGATCCAGCACCTCAGTCGGCATCAAGGCCAGCTGCAATGGCGCCAGCTGCTTCTGCAGCACCGACAGGTCCGGCAGGAGTTTCTCTCGTACCTCGGCAAACAGGCCACTGGCACGCCAGCGCTGGGCAAGTTCTTCAGCCGCCGCGGCAGCCTGCCGGGCATCGGGCGCCCCCACCAGCAGCACCATCTGCTGGTTGAGCAGACGCTCCCCCTGCGCTTCTGCTCGCAGCTCGGCCTCATCCACGGCGTGAGAGGCCGGCACCAGGCTCTGCATGCCGGTCTCGACCAGAGCCCCGGTACGCGAAGCCTGAAGCAGCAGTGCCGCAGCCGCCAGCACCAGCGCGGCCAGCAGCCACTGCCCGCAGCGAAGCCAGCACCTGATTGGCCATGGCTCAACGCCGAGAACTCAAGCTCCATGCGATCCCCCTGCGCCTCGGAGATCTTCACGGTGCGCACGTAGGCATCGCCCGTGATGTCGATGGTCGCAAAGATCTGCTTCATCAGGACGCTGGAGGGGGTCAGATGCAACTGCCAGCGCTTTTCGTCACCACTCAGCTGCATCGAGAAATGCTGACTCAGGCTCTCGAAACGCCCGCCAATGATGTCCCGGAAGAACGCGAGCTGCGCCCGGTCACCCGTGCCGGTCTGCCTGTCGCGCTGCCAGCGGCCATCGGCCCAGTGTTCCAGTCCTCCGCATCCATGCGCACTTGTATTCAAAGGGCTGCGCACATGCCACAACAGCGACTGGCCGGGCACGATGTTGAAGTCGCCACTGCTGCGCAGGGGATCTGGCAGCCCGCGAAGATAACGCGCCTGGCTGAACTGCCCCTGCACCTGCTCTTCCTTCTGCAGCAGCTTCTGCAGGTCACCGACGTCGAAAGCCATGGCCGACGGTGCAACGAACAGCAGCGCAGCCACCAGCAGGAAGCGACTCACCTGCTTCAGTCCCGCACGGATGCCTTTCCAGACACCCCGAGGCCCGTTCTCCAGGTCACCCGGATGCTTTGCCCACGAAAGATCACGCATTTCCTCGATCATCACCCTGCGCCCAAAAGTCGTAGAAGTTGAACCACTGCAAAGGGACCTGACGGCATTCCTCAGCCAGCCGATGGGCAAAGCGCTGTGCCAGCGATGCCACCATGGCGGGGCGCTCGGCGCGAGACCAGCGGGGCGCTTCGGAAAACCTTTCCAGACGCAGCCGATAGCGCTCGCCATGGCGACTGCAGAACACCAGGTTCACCGGCGCCCCCAGAAGCCCGGCCAGCAGCCAGGGACCCTGAGGCATCATGGCCGGCTTCCCCAGAAAATCGACCTTCACCGTCTTCTCGCCCCGCACGGGGCACGGTCCGCCGCGATGGCCAGCCATTCGCCGGCCTCGATGCGTTCCTTGAGCTGCATCATCAGGGGCAGATCAAGCTCCACGACCTGGATGACGCGGATCTCGCTGGCGCCTGCCTGCCGCAGGGCCCGGTTGAAACTCTCGGCATGCTTGCTGTGCACAAGCACGTTCAGCGCGAAGCCCTTTGTTGTGCGACACCAGCGCACGACAGATCTCGACATGCCCAGATGTGAACACACCAGCAGCTGCCCGGCAGCGCCTCCCGGGCACTTCGCTGGATATCCGCAGAGCCCGTCCGATCTTCCACCACCAGGTCCTGGTAGCTGATGCGCCCCTGCCAGACTGCAAAGCGGTCGACGATGGCCTGCCCGAGGCCAGGAACTGTCGCCAGACCGGTGCCCATGACGGCAGCACCACGTCGGATAGGTAGTGCGCAAACGGGTGTGGTAGGCACGGATACAGTGTCGCGGCCCGGGTGCGGTCAGGAAGAACATACCCCACCACCCCGGCGACGATCGGACGCAGCAGCCATTGGGGACAATGCCTGCACAGCCAGACCGACAGCGAGAGAAGCCTGGGAACACCCCGCTCCTGCTGTCGGGACCAGTGTCCGCCAGGATCCGCGCTCGTCGGGACCCCCGCAGCTATTTCCCAATGCCCTGCAGGCCCAGCATCCGGAAGAACAGCTGGCATGCATCAGGCTGATGAGCAGAGTTGTCACGCCACGGCTGGAAATGCGAAACGCCTCCGGCCTGTATTTCACCGGGGTACGGACCCAGGCCAGAGGAACACCCGCCCACACCAGAAGAACCAGCACCTCGATGTCGAAATCCATGCGATCGCCTGTCTGGTGCGCTTTCAGAAACTTCAGGACCGGACCCAGCGGGTAGATGCGGAAACCGCACATGCCGTCACGGATCTGGCGGGAGCCCGAGTTAATTGCCGCCCAGAAATTGCTGAGCTTTCGCCCATACAGGCGTGCACGCGGTGCATCGTCACCGTAGACCGGTTCGGCACAGACCACCGCCTCGGGCTGCGCACGGGCCACCTCCAGCAGGCGGGCGGCGTCTCCCAGCGCATGCTGGGCATCGGCATCGACCTGCAACACGTGGTCGTAACCCAGGTCATGCGCCCAGGCCATTCCCGCCTTCACGGCGCCTCCCTTGCCCTGGTTCACGGGCAGGTGACGCACCAGGACCTCGTCCTGCCTGGCCAGCTCGTCCAGCACCGGGCGGCAGCGTTCAGGGGAAGCGTCATCGACGATCAGGACCGGAAGGCCCTGCGCACGCATGGCTGACACCACCGTCGGCAGTGTCCCGGCATGATCGTAATGGGGTATCAGCGCAGCAACTTTCATGATTCACGATGGGCCGCCAGCACCAGACGCCCGGAAGCGCAGATGCCCTCCGGGCCCTTCAATTCGAACACGAGCCGCCCCCTGTCAGGCTGCCAGTCGAGCGTCAGTTCCAGGGTGTCGCCGGGCCGCACGAACTGCCGGAACTTGAGCGCCTCGGTGCGAATCAGGTGCGGTGGCAGCGTGAAGGCCGCCCTGGCCTGGGTCATGGCCCAATCCAGCTCCACCACGCCGGGCACCAGCGGAAACTCGGCGAAGTGCCCCGCGAAGTAAACGAGATCCCAGGGCACCCGCCCGGAGAAGCGTGCTTGCCGATCCCCTGCGCCGTCCTCCAGGCGCTTCCACTCGGCGCCAGCGGACGGGCCTCGAACAGACGCTGCCAGGCCGCCTGCGGGAGCTTGCCTTGTGCATCCCGGGGCAGGCGATCCACGACGCGCCAGCTGCGCGGCAACGCCACGACGTCCAGGCTGCCGCGCAGATGATCACGCAGCGCATTCAGGACGCTTGCACGCCCCTGCTCACGCCACGCGGTGGCCTTCAGGAGACAGGACCAGAGCCACGGCCAGACGCTTGCGGACGGGGCCCAGCCCACAGGCCCCGTCCGCGACCCAGGCATGTTCCTTCAGCCTCGCCTCCACGTGTGCCAGGGAAACACGCTTGTCCGCCAGCTTGATGATGCGGTCACGGCGCCCTTCGAGCACGAAACCCGTTCCCTGCGGAGAGACCAGGTCCGCCAGCTGACGGCGCCCGCCCGACCAGGGCGAATCGACCCACAGGGCCCCTTCGGCGTCGGTACCATGCTGCACCGAAGGCAGGTGCGCCAGGGGCCACTGCCCTGACGATGGGCACGACCCCGGTTTCGGTGCTGCCGTAGATCTCGTCGGGCAGGACGCCCAGCTGCCGGTGCAGACGCTCACTGGTGGCTGCCGAAAGGCTACCTGCGGACGACACCAGCCGACTCACGCTGACCGCGCAGGCGCGGACCCACCCGGTCCTCACCCAGCGCGTCGAGCAGCATCGGACTGGAGATCCAGACGCTTCGGCGCATCGGAAGGGCTGCTGCCAGCAGGCTTTCCGGGTAGACACACTGCATCCGGTGGATGGGCCAGCCCGCGCACAGTGCCAGGACGACACGGAAGCTCAGACCGTACAGGTGCTGCGGCGACACGCTTCCCACGACGGCATCCACGGGCGCCTCATCGGCCAGGCCCCAACACTGGGCCAGCGCCTCTGCTTCGGCCTGAAACTGGGCCACCGTCTTGCCGATGATCTGCGGCTGCCCGGTGGAACCGGATGTCTTGAGCCAGACTTCCGTGTCCAGATTCAGGAGATGCGCAGGGACCTGCCCGGCGCCCTCATGACCCTCGGCACGGTTTGCAGGGCACGGCGCACACCGCTCTGCTGTCTGGGCTGTCTGGGCTGTCTGGGTAGACAGCTTGCCGTGGAGGGCCTGCACGAGGATTGCCTCGTCGGTGAGTTGCCAGACCTCGATGTTGCCCCTTCCCGCCTGAGCATCAGCAGCAGCCTGCGCTGCGTTCGCCACATCCTGTGCCAGGCCCGGCGCTGGCCATCGGTCATCCAGACATCGGCCTGTTCACAAGCCCAGACCAGGTTGTCTGCCGTTAGGTTGGGGAGGCAGCACCATGGCCACCCCTTCATGCGCGCACACGCCAGGAAGGCGCGCATGCCATGCGCGCCGCCTCGGAAAAATGCAGTGCCACGGCCCGAGGTCGGGTTTCACGCAGACGCGCGGCCACGCGCAGTGCCTGCGCGACAAAATCGGCGCGCGTCCACTCGGGCTCCACCCCCACGCGGGCAGGCTGCATCTGGGGATCAAGCAGCAGTCTCTGCAACGGGCACCACATGTTCGCGAAAGACCCTCGCCGTCAGGATTCAGGAATCGGAAAGCTGAATGCAGGCGCCATGACGACGGCGTCGCGCATCATGATTGAGCATCGAGGGCGCGCGACCCGGCGTCGATACAGCCATTCGATGGAAAAGAGGAGCGCCAGCGAGGCCGTAGGCAATGACTCCCGTGACAGCGCCCACGCACGCCAGGAGCTGCTGGCGATCAACGCGAGGATGACTGCGATGTTGAAGAGGAAGAAACAGCACCAGACCTAGCGTGACCCGTCGCGTGTAGCGTACACCACGGGGCGGGAGATCCGGGTGCTGCATCCGCAAGCTGTTCGACAATGCTCTGCCCTCGTCAGCAGGCTGCCCCTGAAAAAGCGCCAGCATCGTGACGTTGACCAGCACCGGGTACCAGTACATGGCATGCTGGCGCTCGAAGAGCAGCACCAGCACGAAGAAGGCGGCCAGCACCCAGGAAAGCACACGCTGCCCACGCGTTCGCTGCAGGAGGGCCCTTACCCCCCAGAGCACGGCCATGCCGCCGGCCAGCCAGCTGAACAGGCCAGCCTCCACGCCCCCAGTACCACGCCAGCGGATAGGGCCAGGCTGAGGACGGCGACAAGAACTCTGCCACGACAGTCTCACCCGCCGCTTCTCTTCCATCTTCTTCATGACGGCTTCGACCACGTCACCCACCGTGCGCACCGAGCGGAAATCATCGGCCACCAGGCGATGGCCCGTCTTGCGCTTGATATGGTCGATCAGATCGATGGCATCGATGCTGTCGATTTCAAGGTCCTCATAGAGGTTGGCCGTGAGGGTGATTTTCGACGGATCGATTTCAAACAGTTCGACGAGCGCCTTGCTCAGAATCTCCTGGACCTGCTCCCTGTTCAGCATGGCTCACCCCTTCGCCTCAGTCTTCATTTTGCCGATGAAATCCGCCAGCGTGGCGACACTGTGAAAGTGCTCGCGCAATGCCGTGTTCTCCCCATCCAGACGGAAGGAGAACTTCTTCTGCAGGGCCAGGCCCAGTTCCAGGGCGTCCACCGAATCCAGCCCCAGGCCGTCCGTGCCGAACAGGGGGGCGTCATCGTCGATGTCGGCCGGCGTGATGTCCTCCAGGTTCAGGCTTTCGATGATCAGAACCTTGATGGACTGCCTCAGGTCATCCATGTGCTTGCTCCCGCGCAAAATAATCCTGCAGATGATCGTTCCAGACGCCGGGAGGCGATTGGCAGCGGCTTTTCAGCCAGCCAGTCGAGGATCGATGTCTGCGCCAACACGCAGCTCATAACGATATCTTGAAAATGGAATTCTATACCAGGGCCCTTTCCCCAGCCCGCGGGGCGTCATCCGGACGGTGACCGGCGTGATGACGGAAGCGCTTCGAAGGCCGATCGATACGGCCCCCCGATTGAGGCGAATGACCCCGTCCGGACCGGTACGTGTGCCCTCCGGAAAGACCAGCAGCGTCTGCCCCTGGCGCAGTGCGGCATCAGAATCGGCAAGGATCCGCCTGAGACATCGTTGAGCACGTAGCCGCAGGCTGCAGGATGGGGGCGCGCATGGTCGGATTGTCGAGCAGCGACGCCTTGACCACGCAGTTGATGCCCGGCACGTACCCACCAGGAAAAGCACATCCAGCAGCGACGGGTGGTTGGCCAGCACCAGCTGTCCAGGCCGCCCCAGACGCTCGAAGCCCTCCATGCGGACGGAGATCACGCCCGTCAGGCGCAGCCAGCCCAGCAACGTCCGCCAGCTGGCGGCCACGATGCGTCGCGCCAGCAGCTGGCGCTGCATGGCCTTGTGGGGCGGAGGATTGCGCAGCGGCCAGAGCACCGGCAGGAACAGGATCCCCACCGAACCGAACAGCGCAAAGGCGGCCACCACCGCCACGAAACGCCAGGCGATCACGCATCCATTCAGGACATGCTGCCAGGGCCGAAGCGGTGGCATCGACGGCGGAGCGCTCACGTCTGCCGCTGCCAATGCCAGCGTTGTCGGGTGCCCGGGGACGGAAAAGGCGCGCTCGTCCTGCAGACGATGGGCGATCCAGCCGAGCGCGCCCCAGTAAGGGCACGTCCGACGCCGGCTGCCCTCCTGTCCGGGCACGCGGCCGCCCTGACCTTCGAGAAGGTGTTCCACCGGCTCCCCTTCCCTCGTCCAGGAAAGCCTCCAGTCGTCCCCCGGCACGAGAACCATGGCCAGCGCATAGGGAAACGGCGCCCGCTGGGCCATCACGGGGTATTCGGAAGACAGCGGATCATCCGCCACGACCACCAGCACGGCGGGCGCACCGTCGGCCAGCATGCCCGCAGGCTTCGACCACGCCGGTTTCCAGCTGCGCCGAGCGCGCGCACAGGGCGGTGCCTCACTGCCGTCCCGCCGCAGCATCGACCATTGCCCCACCAGGGCGTTGTGGACGGACAGCCCGAACGATGTGGGCGAGACAGTCCCTTCCTTCAGGAGCGTCAGCCACAGCTCGAAGCTTCGGTTGATCTCGCCATCATGCGACACGTACACCACGGGCAGGTGTTCGTCGTCCTGCACCAGCGGCCAGGCTGCATCGACCATCAGGCGCGCCACGCCGCTGAGGCGACGACGCTGCATGGCCCCCAGGAACTCCAGGGCCGGACGCTGGAGAGCGGCAGGTCCTGGGCGATCGACGGGATCCGCCGCCCACGCCCGCCAGGCGTCGTCGTCCGCCATCCTGGTGCTGGCCGCCCGCCAACCCCTGATCGAGAAACACAGCATCGAAGCCTCTTTCCTGCCTCTGTCCCAACACGAAGGTACGCCGTGATGATGCCGGAAAAACCCGAAAATTGCCATCCCTTTGGTACAAATTGGCCAACATTCACGGCAATTTCCGCCCTCCCGCCTCCCAGGGCTCCGGACAGTTGCCGGCGTCGAGGCCGGAACACGACACGTTCTGTCCCACCGTCCCTGCACATCACTGCATAATCCCGGTCTCATGCTCCGGGACCCGTCGTGACCCCTGCAGGAGCAAGCCCTGGCAGCCGACCTCCTCCTGTCTCGTGGCCAGCCTCCCAGAAGAACCTGTTCAGAGGAATTCCCGCTTTCTTGCCCGCCATGAACGCGACGCAACAGATGGCCGCCTTCCGCCCCCAGATGCTGTCCTATGCGGCACGTCAGCTGGGCGATGACGAGCTGGCCGAGGACGTGTGCAGGATGCCTTCGTGGCAGCCTTCGACCGGGCCGATGCCTTTCGGGGTCGAGGCCGCGCTCAAGACCTGGGTCTTTGCCATTTCTCAAGAACAAGATTGCCGATGCCCTGCGCGGCCGCTATCGCCGTCAGTCACGCGAGGTCAGCTACGTGCGGGGACGAGGATCCGGAGGGCGACGATCTGGAAGCCCTGCTGTTCCGGGCCGATGGCCACTGGGAACAGGACGCCGGCCCTCGGCACCCTGGGTTCGCCCTGAGCAGCTGTGCACCGACCGTGAGTTCTGGCAGGTGCTGCAGCGCTGTCTCGGACGGCTGCCCGGCATCCAGCGCAAGTCTTCATGATGCGCGAGCACCTGGGGGCTGAGTACCCAGGAAATCAGCACCCAGACCCAACTCACCAGCAACAACATCAACGTGATGCTCTACGGGCACGCCTGAAGCTGCGAAGTGCCTGCAGCAGAACTGGCTGGGCGATGACGCCGCCTGCTCCCGCGAACCCGCAAGACGGACGGTCACGCCGCATGAAGTACGAAGCCCCGACAATCGGAAAATGCCTGCGCGTGACCCGGCTGATTTCCGAAGCCCAGGACCAGGACGATGCGCTCACGCTGGCAGAAACGGCTGAGAGTTCGGCTGCATCTGCTGCTCTGCGCCGATTGCCGCCATTTTCAAACACAACACCGAGGCGCTCGCACCAGATCGCTGAAGCGCTATGCCGACATCAACGAGGACGGCCAGGCGACGAGCAGCGACGCTGCGCCCCAGGATGCCGGCGACGCCCCGACACCGCGCAAGCCAGCCCCCTGAAACGACGAAGGGCCTCGTGACGAGGCCCCTCGATCAGAATGCCGGCTCAGCGCGCCTTGCGACGCAGCATGACCCCCAGCAGCGCATCCAGGCTGATCCGGCCGGTCCCGAAGAACATGAGCGGCCACAGCATGACTCATGAAGATCAGCGGCAGCTTGAAGTTGCCATGGCCATCATCGGTGATGACGCAGCCCTGCGCCAGCTCGGCCAGCGAATGCCATTCGGCCGGCCAGTATCGGCAGCCGTGGCCACGATCGTGACCACCAGTAGCGCCAGAGCAAAGAAGCGCGTGCCCAGCCCAGTATCAGCGCCAGGCCCCCGACGATCTCGAACCACATGGCCAGCTGCCAGTTCAGCTCGGCCGGCAGATGGTTGAACGGGAACAGGAACTGCTCCTGGATGTCGGCAAACCAGTTCTCGCCGCCCAGCTTCTCCAGGCCGGACTCCAGGAACTCCCAGCCGATCAGCAGGCGCAGAAACAGGAGGCCCACCCAGGGGGCAAGGCGATCGAGCGCACGACGGACACGGCAAGGGTGCCGCGACAGCCCACGACGTCCGCTTCCGCCTTCGCCCCCAGGGCAGAACCGGCGGGCGTGGAACAGGAAACACGCATGATCATCTCCAGGTGAATGTCGGAAAAGGGGGATCAGCCGGCTGCCGTGGGCTGAGCGGTGCCTGGGCGCAGCAGCAGCTCGTCGGCCAGCCACTGCTGTTGCAACGGTGCGACCTGTCCGGCCAGTTCATCCGCCGCCAGCCCCCAATGGGAGGCCAGCTGCTCACAGGCTGCACCTGCCAGTCGCAGCCGTTGTCCCTGCAGGGCATCCAGCAACTGCGCGGCCGCCGGCGTCAGCACGTTGAAGCGCACCTGATGCTGGCGGTCCCGGTATACCGCCACGAAGGTGGTGGCCGGCACCACCTCGGCATCCTCGGCACCGATGGTGTGGACAGGGTAGGCGTATCCGCCCAGCTGCAGGGCCGGGCACAGCGCCAGCCCCTGCGGACCGACGCGAAGCGGTACGTCCGGCGCCGTCTCCACGGCCAGCTCCAGCCACTCGTAGTGCGCCAACTCGGCCAGCCAGGGGGGCAAGGATTCATCGGCAGGCGCGTCCTCTGCCTGCAGGAAGTCCACGAAGGCCTTCGGGATCTCGTGAAAGAACGGTGAGGTGTGCCAGCGCCCTTCTGCAAAGAAGCGGTCGATGAGCGCTTCCAGGTGCGACGTGCCGATCAGCGCCTCACACAGGGGGAAGCACTGATGGATGAAGCTCCCGATGTTGTTGCGCAGCAGCGAGACGTAGACATCGATGCGGCGCGGCTCCGTGCCTGTGGGTCGCGGTGCGACGCCGGGTTGCCGGAAATAGCTCGACCAGTCGCCCTGCATGCGGGCCAGGCCGACTGACGACGCCTCGCCCGCGCCTGTCTGGCGTGCCGCCGGTGCAGCAGTATCCGCTTGCTGGCCGTTGTTCGACGCCCTGCCTGGCATGTCATGGCACCAGCACCCCACGGTCCTGCCGGGCACCGCGTTCCGTTCCCGTCGCGTTTGCGGCAGCGCCCGATCCGGACACGTCGATGCCGGTCTTCTCCGTGCCAGCCTTCCCGGCCTCGGCCGGCATTCGCGCCGCGCGACGCGCCGAGGCCCTCGTGCTGCATCCGGTCGATGGTGCCGACTTCATCCACCAGCTCGGCCAGCGGCGGGAAGTTGAAGTCCCGTTCCAGACAGCTGGGAATCGCCACCGGGTCCAGCCCGCGCGTCGACCAGCCGGTCATAGTAAAATTCCAGCAGCTGCCAGACCGGATCGATCACCGGCATGCCGCGGTATCGATGATCAGTCCATCGTCTTCGACGTGATGGCCTGCGACGTGCATGTAGCAGGTGCGCTCCAGCGGCAGCTGCCGCATGTATTCGTAGGGTCGAAGCCGTGGTTGCAGCTGTTCGACGTAGACGTTGTTCGACGTCCAGGTAGCAGGCAGGCCCGCTCCTTCACCACCTCGCGCACGAAGGTGGCGTCATCCATCTCGGCGCCTTCCGGGCGCCGCGTAGTAGCTGGCATTCTCGATGCCGATCTGCTCGCCCATGTAGTCCTGCACCTGGGCGATGCGTTGGAGCCACATGACGCACCGTCTCGTAGGTGGCCGGCAGCGGCAGGTCGATAGAGCTCGCCCTTCGTGCCCGCACCACGACAGGTGCTCGGTATAGAGGGAGATCCGATAGGTCCGCATGAAGGCCTTCACTTCGGCCAGAAGCTGCACGTCCAGACCGTCACTGCCGCCCAGGTTCAGTGACACGCGGCAGCAGGCCAGCGGCCGGTGCTCGCTGATTGCCGACAGAGTCGCGCGAGAAAGCGTCCGCCCAGCTGGCTCCAGCTCTCGGGCGCCACCCTCGAAGAAGGCCACCACGTCCATCGTGCCCGCTTCCAGCATCGCCAGCGTGTCAGCTCAGCAGGCTCCGCCGCAGGCCCAGTCCCGCGCGATGCAGCAACCGACATCCCGGGAATCTCTCGTCATGACTCCTTCTCCCTTTCATGCCTCACCCTTCACCCGGTGCAGACCCGGCCCGCGGCCCTCATCGTCGGCAGCCTGACCCAGGGCAGAACGAGGTGAACACGCCCGGACCAGCGCCGGGCGACAGAGCCCTCCGATCGCAAGGCGGTCCGCGAAAGGCGACCGCCCCACGATGGATGGCTCAATGGCTTTACTGCCCTTGCGGTTGCCGCCGCATTTGCCTCACCGCACCGGCCTTCCATGCGCCCTGCTGGCCTTGGCAGGCTTCTCGGTCTCTGGCAGGCTTGTTGCCCTTCCGGCGCCGCACGAGCCTTCCTTGGTCTTGGCGTTGTTGCTGCCGCAGGAACCTTCCTGGCTCTTGGCATTGGCGCCGCAGGAGCCTTCCTGGGCTCTTGGCGTTGCCACCGCAAGCACCTTCCGGAGCCTTCTGGTCGGCAGCAGCGACCCGACAGCCCTGGGACAGGCTCTGCGCGGCAAACACCGGCGTCGAAGCCATGACGGCACCCGTGGCCACCGCACCGGAAAAGAAGCGCCGCAAATTTCTTTGCTCATGAGATCTCCAAAGTTCCAGACATGGAACGCAAAAGTTGGAAAAGGACGCGGGCAGCACCGCGCTGCGCCGACTTCCCGTATGGTCGCGCGATCCCCGGGAAACATTACGCTCGTAACTAACTTTATTTTTGCTGAAATGTCGTTTCCATAAAAAGATCCTCCACGGGATTGCCTGAGGGCAGACGCGCACGGCTCGCCTCCCGGCCTTGCCCGCATGCGTGGATGCAGCACGGCTCAGGCGTGCAAGGGCTGCGATGGGCTCAGGGCGCACGCCGCGCAGGACCGCCAGCATGCTCGCCGCAGGACACAGGGGCGGGCCCTCATTGGGCTGCCTCGACGCAGGCGTGCAACGCGGATGCCAGGACGGGGTGCAAAGTCCAAGATGCGCAAGCGCCAAGGCGAGGTTCAGGATCGGTCCTTCGAAGCGGAACGATGCCACCACCAGGTCGGATGGGTTTTGGCGTCACATCACGAGTACCTGTGTCCCGAACGACGGTATGTCCGCACGGAAAGTCATTTTTCTTGTGAACGAGATTTCTCCTGAAAGCGCTTACTGAAATAATTCCCGCGAGGCCATGGACGATGAATGCCACCATGAGAAAACAGCGACGGGCCAGAATGACGGCTGTTGCTCGCGGTGAGTTTCGTTCAGCTGTTCATCATTATCAGAATCTCGACAACGCGTTCTCAGGACTCAGCCATGCCCTGCGATTTCTTGATAAAAGTCAACCCAAAGGCAAGAATAGCTTTTTTATAATCACCCGAATCGGCAGCGGCCAAACAAACGGCAAACAACGCTGTGCGACAGGAATATTTCATGAAGGCACGAAATGACGACGTGTGGCCTGCTCACTCAAAACGGCGGAAACCACCTTCTGGACGTCATCGAGCCCGAAACGTTAAAACAACAATAATTATCTTCCCGAGCGATTGCTGCCCGCCCTCCTTCGAGATGCGGGCAGTTTTTTTGTGCGTCCGAAATTACTGACCGGCGACAGTCGCTGCGCTTTCATCGAGCAGCTCGACCGAAACCCGACGGTCCGGCTGCAGGCACTGCACGGTCTTTTCTGCACCCGCAGTGTCCTGGTGGCAACCGCGGGAGAAATCTTCCGTGGCTCCCCATGGCGCGAACTTCCATGGGCAGACGCACACCCAGTCGCTGCAGCTCATCACGCACCGTCACGGCACGTCGCATGGACAGGCGCTCGTTGTAGGCACGGTTGCCCAGGCGGTCGGTATGCCCCATCAGTTTCAGGACCTGATGTTCGTTCGGTCCATGGCCCTTCAGCACCTCGGCAAAGTCCATCGCTTCTGACGATCTTCGGGCAGGATGTCGGCCACGCCCGAACGGTCGAAGCGGAAAAACGCACATCCAGTGTCGGCATGGCGGGCGCTTCGATCACCGGCGCAGGTACAGCCGGCTTTCGACGGGAGCGAAACGACCTGCTTGGGCTCGCACTGGGCGGCCAGTTTTTCAGCCTCTTCCGTCAGATCTTCAGCACTCTGGATATAGGGGCTGGCATGGCGCCAGCCACCCTGACGAATCTCGTTGCCGGCATGCACCAGCTCCACCTCGGCACACGCCAGACGTTGGGCGGCACACTGCATGCCTTCGGTGTCCTGACGCAGGCGGTCATGACGCGCCCAGAGATCGTCACGCAGGCGGCGTGCATCGATTGACCAGCGGCGTCTCGCTGACGTCCGGATTCTGACCGGCCTCCAGCTGGTCCAGGATGCCCTGGGCCTGCGCCAGCGAAGCCGGGGAGCCCGCCACGATCATTGCTGCGTGTATTCGTGGAAGCTCACGTCCAGCCAGCACTGGGCCTTGGCCAACGCATAGCTGCCCAAGCGGACACCTTTCCGGGCATTGAGTTCCGCGATGCGCGCCTGCGTGTCCCGATAGATGCCCTGGTCACGGGCGCAATCTGCGCATCTTCCATCTTCTGGAACGGCGTGTAGGAGCCCGTGTCGGCAGTCATTTCCTGGCCCGCCATCGACCCGAAACCTGTGCACCTGCATCCAGGTCCTTGTTGGCCTCTCCGTGCGTCCCCGGCGCAGGCTCCCAGCATCAGCGACAGCAAGATGGTGGCAGGTGCGCAATGTCGGCGTGACTTCATGGTGTAAGCAGCGGTCAGGCGCAAAGCCCGGCAGCGTCGCAGCGCGCTCGGCAGTACATCGGCATGACCCATCCTGTTCCTGTGGTTGGACTGATGGCACAAGGTTAAGACACGCCTTTCCCCTCCTCACCCGCCCTGACAGGTGGGGCCACAAGGCCCGACATGCTGGTGGAAAATGGCCGGATGCTCGCTGCCTGGGTGCGACATCCGGACCTGAGCTCTCGCTGGTCCGGACATGCGCAGAAAGACGAACCCCGTGCCGGGACACATCCCGGCACGGGGTTCGATGGACCGAGCCCCCTGCCCGGCCCCAGGGCCGGGACGGGGAGCAAACTACCCGATCAGAGCGGAGCCTTTTTCCGAAGGATTGATGCGGATCATCCGGGACTTGGACGGCACACCCGCCTTGTTGAAGGCAAACACGTGGTAGAAGCCCGAGGCGTCAGGTACTTGTTCTTCGGCAGTTCGATGTCCAGACCGTTACCGTTGACGCGGAACTTCACTTCGTTGAAGCGCTGTTCCATGTCGAACGAGTGCGTGACGGCGCCCGTCTTGACCAGCGTGACCCGAGCGATGTCGTTGGCATCGGCGGTCTCGATATGGAAGGTGCTGGCCGGCTCGGCCACCATCGCCACCGCACCGCTGCCAACCTCACCCTTCAGCACCGGACGCTTCGCCAGCGTACCGTCGGCATTGAACAGGTACGGCGGACGGTAGATCTGGGCGTTCAGGTTGTCGACCGGACCCGGCTGGCCACCACCGGTGGACAGGGACCGTGGCATCCGGCAGCAGCAGGGTCACGCTGTGTAGAGGCGTTTCTCGCTGATGTTGGCGCCCGGCGTCCACTGACGGTGTCGGGGTTGAAGAGCATCGTGGCGTAGTTGATCTCGCCTGCATCCTCGTTGATGGGCTCTTCGACGTCGACCAGCAGGTTCTTGGTCGAACCGCCCGAGACCAGCACGTTGCCGTCGGCCAGGACCGTGGCATTGCTCCAGTGGTAGGTCTTGTCCAGGGCCGGCATGTCGAACAGCTTGGGACGATCGCCGTTGATGTCGATCAGCGTGGCCTTGGACGGACCGCCGTTGTTCATGTTGCCGGTCATGTCACCGCCACCGAACTGGAAGATCAGGCCCGGGCGAACCATGACGGCCGTGGAGGTGGCCTGCCAGCCGCGGTAGAACTCCCAGTCTTCCTTGCCGTCTTCGGTGATGCGCGGATAGTCCCAGTGGGCACCCAGCATCTTCACCGAGCCCTTGCCGGCATTGCCATACGGATCGATCTCGTACATGAAGTGCGGGTCGAAGCCGAAGATCTTGCCGTTCGGGGCAACGAAGTTGCGCGGATAGTTGTTCTCGAACGCGGCCATCTCGTTGGGACCAACCTTGATCTTGGCCAGCGTGTCGATGGTCAGCGCCTTGAAGGTGCCGTCGGCCTTGCGGATCTCGGGGTGCTTCTCACCGTCGGTACCGCCCTGGATGGTGACCTCACCGGTGGGCAGCGTGGTGGCCCTGTGCCGTACCAGCGCGGCAGCGTCATATCGTTGCGCGCCGGGGCAAGCACGTTGCTGGTCGGATCGAAGATGTTGACATCCTTCACGCCACGGTTGGTGACGCGACCATCCTTCAGCAGGTCACCGCCCAGGATCATCATCCGGCCGTCCTGCAGCAGGATCTGCGCGGAACAGAACAGGAAGGTCTTGGTAGAGTTGAGCAGCAGCATGTGGGACGCATCGTCCGTGCCCAGCTCGGGATCCCACACGTCGTAGCGGGAACTGGCTGTCCTGCCGGACGTTGTAGTCGGTACCGTAGGTGAGCACCCGACCGTCGGCCGTGATGGCGGCATGGATGGAAACCACCGGCTGTTCACCTTTGGGCAGCCATTCACCCGGCCTTGCGTGCCTGCTGTTCGGCGGCAGACGTGGTGGGCGTGACAGGCTTGACCGGCTCGGCAGGCGTGAGCCGGGGCAACCGGCGTAACGGGCGGCTTGGGAACTTCAGGCGCGGCTTGAGGCGCAGGCTGAATCACCGGCGGCACGGGGCGCACGGGAGCAACCGGCGCAGCGGCGGTACCGGTACCCGAGGTGCCGTTGGCGGCGAGGCGCGGTCGGCGTGGTGCCGGCAGCCGGACGAGTTGCGGCGGCATCGGTCGAGCCTGGTTGGTCGACGGCGTGGTGGTGATGGCCGAGGCGTTGCCGCCCGACTGCGCGGTGGTATCCGTCGAGGCGATGGTGTTGCCAGCACCGCCCTGGGTACCCGTGCCGGTAGCGGGTGGGGCCAGGGTGGCCGCACCGGAATCACTGCCGCCACCGCCGCATGCAGCCAGTACGGTCAGCACGGCAAGCGAGGCAAGCTTTCGAGCGAAGGCGTAGAGACTCTCGTGGCGATCAATCCAAACGAGTGAAAGACGTCCGTCGGAAGAATCCGGGATGACCCCGGAAAGCGCTGACCTCTGTCGCGGACATGCGCGGGGTGTGCTGCGTGACAGGCCTGTATCCGACACTGCGCATCGGAGACTGTCGGCATCATCCTCCAGCGCCGGCTTTTTCACGCTCGAAAATTTCACGTTTGCATCGATCTGGCAGGCGACCATTTCCTCCTGGTGTGCCATGGGCATGCCTGACGCAGGCCGAGACCTGACATGAAGCACAAAAAGGGCCAACGCCTGACAACAGGCAGTTGGTCTCTGTGGGAGCCCCGGACTGACAGGGCTCCGAAAGGAAGAACGCGATCAGCGCGCCATCAGGCAGCAGCCTTGGGCTGATCTTCAGCCTTGGCAGGCTCGGCGGCCTTGGCCTCCGGGCTGAAGCGCGTGCCGGCACGGAACTCGTCGACCAGACGGTCGGTCAGGCGCAGCGCCAGGGCAACCAGCGTCATGGTCGGGTTGTTGGACGACGAGGTGGGGAAGACCGACGAACCCGCGATGTAGAGGTTCTCCATGCCATGAACCAGGCAGTTGCGGTCGACCACGCCTTCGCGCGGCGAATCGGCTCATGCGGGTGGTCACCCATGTGGTGGTAGGTACCTTCCATGTCGGCCGGCCAGCCCACGTCGTTGATGCGCGGCCCCAGGGTGACCATGGCGATCTTCTTGTCTTCCAGCTCGCGTGCCAGCAGCTCGAAGGAGGTGTCGACCGTATCCTTGACCCGCTGGTTGAGGCGCCAGTCGATCTTGGTGCGGCGCATGCTCCAGAGCGTCGACGTCGTCGCTCAGCATGACGCGGCTGTTCGGATCCGGTTCCGCCTCGGCGATCAGCTCCATGGTGACGTAGCGCGACCAGCTGAGCGAGCCCTGTGGTGTGCGCCACCGAGTAGGTGAGCGAGTCCATCGGCGCGAGAAGATGTGGCCGAGGTCGGTGCCCAGGCTCCACGAACGGCGACTCACTTGCCGCGAACACGCTGACGCATGCGATACAGCGCCCGGACCACGTCGGTGCCCTCACCCGCGTACAGCGAGCGGAACCACATCATGGGCGATCCAGGATGCCGCGCCCTTCTGGACCTCGAAGGGATGCGCATCTGGCCGGAGATGTCCACGCCACCGATCTTGACCTTTGTTGACGATGCAGTGGAACTTGATGTCGAACAGCGGGTTGTTGCGGTACGGCTCGGCAAAGTCGACGACGCCGTTCAGGAAACGGGGGTGATCCTGGAAGTAGCGACCGACCAGGTCATAGCGGTTGCCGATGCCGGCGCTCTGCTGACGGTTGGAGGCCAGCAGCAGGCGGGCGTTCTCGATACCGCCCGAGGCCAGCACGAAGACCTTGGCCTGGACTGTGGCCGACACGCCCTTCAGCGTGCGGATCTTGGCGCTTTCCACCGCGCCGCCCCACGGGTTGCACTGCAGCTCGACGACGTTGGCCTGATGTAGACCTTGACGTGCTTGGCCGCCTTGAGCTCGCTGCGATAGGCTTCGCCCATCTTCAGCGGAGGACTGTACTGGGAGATGATCTCTTCAACCTTCTTGGGGTCGAAGGGGTAGCTGGCGGCCTTGGCCGACAGTCCCTTGGAGGGACCATGGGTGGCCTCGCCGGTATTGCCCACCCAGTGGGCAGGGTCGTAATCGTTGGACGGGACCTGCAGGATGGCATGCGAGCGCTGGTAGAACGGCTCCAGGTCAGCACGACCGATGGGCCAGCCGCTGGCATTCACCCACGAGCGATGCTCGAACGCGCTCTGATCCCACGGACGGCAGAAACCGCCCCAACAGTTGCTGCTGCCACCCAGGAAGCGGCTGCGAGTGCCATCGGAGAAGTCGTAGGGGATGCCCACGCTGGGCCCCCGGTAAAGGTCGGCAGTGGCTTCATCACGGGAAAGGCCGCCGCTCTCAAGCACGACGGTGTCGATGCCGGCTTTCTCCAGCTCCAGCGCCATGGAGATGCCTGCAGCGCCGCCGCCGACGATACAGATCTGCTTTGAATGACGGAGCCCGAGGCCACACTCGTTGGTGTCGATCAGCATGGATGGTTCCTTCTGGGGACGCAGTGTTGCGAAGGCAAGCACCTGACATTGAAAGGAAAATGTCTGTCATCCTCTGGATGAGGGGCGGCGCGCGTCTGGCGCGAATGTCAGGCACCTTGGGACTGTTTTGGCAGTTTTTTGCAGTATAAGCCCCGCCGCCTTGTAACGCGACGCCGACTTTGCTTCAAACCTTGACGTAATGCACACAACCAAAACAAGACATTACGTTGGATCGTACTATCGTTGCACAACGTTGTCTATAGACAACAAACTAAAAGGTAAGGCATGTAAAGCTCCGCGCCTTTCTGTGTTATTTACAACACTTGCCGACCAAAGCTCGGGCCTGAGCAGCCAGGCGGCATGCAGGCCTCGCCCGACGGGCTGCCAGCATCCAGCTCAGATCGTCACCGATGCAGGGGTTGCCCCCGGCTCGACGCCCAGGGCGTCACAGGCGGCGTGGAAAGATGCGGGGTCGGGCTTGGCTGCACTGAAGGCGGGCGCGCTGATGCTGGCGCTGAAACATCGGCCCAGCGGGGTGCGATGGACATCGGCATTGCCATTGGTGATGGCGGCAATGGTAGCGGCGGGCCCAGGAGGCCAGGATGCCTTCCACCTTCGGGCCAGGTCGTCACCCGCTGCCGTGCTTCCAGAAAAGACGGCAAGGCAGGGTCGGCAAGCGCCGGGTCTTCGTGCGTTCGCTCAGCAGGTCATGCAGGAGCCGGGCGTCGCAGCCAGCTCGCGTCAGCGGGCATGCTCGTGTGGGGACTTGAGGGCCAGGACGCGGCCTGCAGCCAGCGCCCGTGCCGTCAGGCGCGCGGGCGCGAGCCACTCGACCAGCTCGCGCGCTCGGCCTGGGCCAGTACGGGCAGTACCGGCCACAGCGTATCGTCCAGGTCCAGCGTGATGGCCCGGATGCCCTGGAACGGAACGCCCATCGCCCTGCCCTGTCACTTTCGATACTTCAGGAGCAGGGTCTCGTAGTCCGAGAGGATCTTCTCCCACTGGAACTCGGCTGGTGAGGGCGCTCACGCGAGGCCTTGCGCATGCTGTCGAGACGGGTGGGATCGGCCAGGATGGCGTCGAGTTGCGTGGCGAGCCGGCTGCGCCGTCGAAGAGAGGCGGCACCGGGGCCGGCCACCCAGCGGTTGAAGCGGTTGTCGGGCGATGACGGCATTGCTGGCGCCCAGGGCCTCGACCAGCGACGGTTGGTGCACCCACCTGGTGACCGTGCACGTAGGCCGCGGAATGGAAGCGCAGCGCCTGAACCACCTTCTTGTCGTAGATGGCGCCCAGGAACATCACTTCGTTGCCGGCAGCTGCCTTGACGGCCTGATGATAGGCATTGCTGTCTTCATACTTGCCCAGCACGGCCAGCTTCATGCCGCGCGGCTTGCGCGAGAAGCCCTCGACGATTTCCAGCAGCGAGTTCTCGGGTTCGGCCCGGGCGATGACGCTGAGGTAGCGGCCGGGCTCCAGGCCCAGGGCCGTCACCGGGGCGGTGTCTGCCGAGCGGATGTCCTCGGCGCCATAGGGAATGACAGTGATGCGCTCGGGACTGGTACGCCGGGACAGGTGGACCTTGATCCGGGGTGGTCGGCCACGAGGTGGTCTGCCCAGCCAGGCACCCGCCCATTCGTTCAGATAGAACCAGGCCTTGGGACCTGCGCCCCACTTGGCACGCTGCCACTCGATGCCGTCCATGTTGATGACGTTGGGCAGGCGTGCCATGCGCAGCAGCGTGCAGAAGATGGCGGTGTTGTAGCCGAGCGTGAGGCAGGGTTCACCGGCCTTCTGGGCGTGGCGGGTGGCGATCCAGTCGAACTGGATGGTGCCGGCCGGGCCAGCACGGTCGACGGGGATGTTGATGCGGTGGACACCTTCCCAGGTGTCTTCGGTGATGGGGCCGGTCCCGTCGATCTGGCAGTAGACGGTGACCTTCCAGCCCTTTCTTCACCAGATAGAGCGCCAGGTATTCGGCAGAGGTCTCGAACCCGCCATGTGCTGCCGGCACGCCACGGATGCCGAGGATGCGAAGCGCAGGCGCGGAATGGGCGGACACGGCCGAAGACGCGGCCGCAGTGTTGGGCACGTTGCTCAAAAACTTGACTCCCAGCCTCGATAGACGGTTTCGATGCCTTCAATATACCGCGTGCGGTTGAAATGGGTGGCGCAATGAACGCGGGCCTTGCGCCCCATTTCGGCGATGTCGGCGTCGGAACGGGCAAAGACCTCGTCAGCACGCCGGCCAGGGCGTCGACATTGCCACTGGGAAAGACCCAGCCGATCTCGGGGTGATCATCTCGGGAATGCCGCCGATGTCGGCGCCAACGACGGGCTTGCCGCTGGCAAAGGCCTCGGAGCACGCCCATGGGGGCGTTCTCGTACCACTCGCTGGCAGCACCAGCGCCCGCGCGCCCTTGATCTGGTCTCCAGAGGGCATCCCCGAACAGAAGCCCAGCTATCTCGATCCGGTCTGCGCCCGGCATGGCCTTGAGTTCTTCTTCCAGGGGCCGGTACCGGCCACGCGCAGCTTGACGCCTCGCCTGGGCAGCCGCCCTGGCCAGGGTGGCCACGCCCTTCTCGGGGGCCAGGCGACCGGCAAACAGCACGTAGTCACCCGGCTCGTAGGAGGGGGTGAAGGCGTTGACGTCGACATAGTTGGGGACGTAGGTGACCTGCCACTCGGGCCAGCCCCATTCGATGAGCTTGTTGCGGTAGAGTGCGAGGGGGCGCAACACACGCCCCAGGTACTTCTGCCAGAGTGTTCATGGTGCGGCTCAGGCCCGATTCCAGCATGACGATGGCGCTGGCGCCGAGCGAGCTGCGCACGCAGCGGTGGCGCAGCACGTTGATGACCGAACCATCCTTGCAGCGCTCGCAGACCCCGGTGCTGTTGAGCATCTTGTAGGCCGGGCAGGCGATCTTCAGGTCGTGTGCGGTGAGCACCGACGGGATGCCGGCCTCGTGCAGCACGGGCAGCACCGAGGGCGAAAGGTGGTGGTAGATACAGTGCAGGTGCGCCACGTCGGCCGGGAAGACCTTGAGCAGCTTGCGCAGCTTGTCCTGGGCCTCGAAGGAATAGATGGCCTTGGACGCCTTGACCAGCTTGTCCTTGATGCCGTGCTGCCGAATTCCAGCTCCTCCACGAAGTACTCGCTCCAGCGCGAGGGCATGTTCTTCGGGTGGTGCATGGACATGACGGCCGTTTCCCAGCCGAGTTCCTGGAAGAGCGCGTCATGCTCCAGGTAGACGACGTCGGACCCACCACGACGATAGTGGTAGGAGTTCAGGGAAAGAAGGCGGGGGGGTGTCGTTTTCATGAGGCAGCCATTCTATAGGGGCCTCCCGGGTTGCGCAGTGCGGTGAGTGTGCGCCCGCACAGGAAGCCGCCGTTCCGGCGCCAGCAGTGACCCGTCCGTCAGAGCAGCCTCCGGCGGCGTCTCAAGCGTTGCAATATGACAACGTAACGTTCTAGCCGCACGTTTTGTGGATTTTGGGATGAAGTGCCAACAAAATCAACGCATTGAAGGCTCCCTCGACAATCCGCGACGCCCAGTCATGATCAATCGCAAATTCTGTTTCAGGACCGTTACCTCCGGGAACGATTTCGGCGCCCCGCCCTGCCGGCCGGTAGCATAGGCCGGAAGTCGGACTTACTCCGACGACGCGAGCATGATGACCGGACGGGACGGCTGAACCGGCAGCCGGATCCGGCGGCAATCCCGATGAACCTCATTGAGCAGTTCTTGCAGCAGCCATGAAACCCAAGATCGTTTTTGTCGCGATGTCCGGCCATCCACAGTCCCGAGTCGGTGGCCCAGCTGGCGCGCGCGCTTGCCCCCCACACGGTGGTGGTGCACCACGACTTCAGCCAGACGCCCGATTTCTCGGTGAACGAGGCCCAACGTGCGCTTCGTGCCCGAGCCGAAGCGGACTGGCTGGGCCATCTGGGGCTACTCGGAAGGCATCTTCCATGCCATGCGCGATGCCTATGAGAACCTGGAGTTCGACTATCTCCAGATCCTGAGCCCGACCTGCCTGCCGATCAAGCCGGTGAAGGCCCTGGAAGAGCATGTGGCCTCGGGCAAGACGGACGTGGACTTCGCCTGGATCGACATGCTGGCCGACGACGATGCGCTGATGTCGGTGTCGTACCGCGGCTTTGCGGGCGAGGAGAGCTCCTGCCGCGCTGCCGCGTCGGATGATGGTGCTGTATTTCAACAATACGCCCGAACGGCGTGACCTGGCCGGCGTGCAGCTGCGCACCGGCGGCAACCTGGATGCCAACGGCAAGCTCCGTCCGGTGGCCCGGCTGGCACGCTTCGTCACGCGCCTGCTGGTGAACCCCACGCTGGGTGGCCATGTGTTCACGAAGGACTTCCCGCCCTTCTACGGCTCGACCTGGTTCGGCGCCCGCCGTGAGGTCGTGGCCTGGATGCTGGAGCGCTTCGCGCAGAAGGACATCCAGACGCACTTCCCCAAGCTGTGCATTGCCGACGAGTTCCTGATCCCGTCGATCATCATGCAGGGCGTGAAGAAGAAGGGCTTCAAGTCCGGTCCGATGAACCACTGCATCGTCACCTTCATCGAGGCAAAACCCGGCCTGGCTGACCGATGCCGACTTCGAGTTCCTGCAGAAGTCGCCGGCCTCTTCGACCGCAAGTTCCGGATGACATCCACACGCCCATCCGTCGCCGCGTGCTGACCGAGCTGGTGGGCCTGACGCCGGAACAGGTCGTCCCGCCGGAAGACGACGCACCGGTGACGGTGGCCCCGGCCCGTGCCGTGGCAGCCGCCTGAAAACGGCAACCGGCTTCGAACAGCTCCCTGCTTTCCCCTGGCGGCCCTGTGCGGGCCGCTTTCTTCATGCAAACCGGGAAAGCACAGGGTTGCGCTGCTGCGCCGTGCTCAGGCAGGGCTGGCAGGATGACCCATGCGGCTGGGATGCTGGCCGTCCATCGTCCCGGTCAGCGCACACAACGGCAAATGCGGGTAAAAACTTTAACTCGCCGCATCGCCCGTTGTCCCTGACGCCAACCGTTCATCGGGAAAAACCGGCCTCCACATACAGACATGAGGCATGGTTTTTACCGTATTGTCTCGCGTATCGGTAGTATCATCGACATGCTTTGAGTGAGAGACATCGGGCAGCAGAGTTGCACAAATGCAACATTTTGCTGCCGTGTCCTGCCCGAACCCCAGACTCGTACAGGAGACGACCCTGCTCTCCATCATCATCATCTCCCGCAATCAGATCGAAACGATCGACGGTGCCTGACCAGTGTCCAGGTGGCTACCAAGGCTGCCGGTCTGGATCGCTACGAGGTGCGTTTTCGTCGATTCAAAGTCCACGGACGGCACGCCGGAGCGTGTCCGCGAACGCTTGGGCAAGGACGTGACCATCGTCCATCTGTCCGGCCACACCAACGCCGCCATTGCCCGCAACGCGGGTACTGCCGTGGCCAAGGGTGACGCATTCTTCTTCATCGACGGTGACATGGAATCGGCCCCTGATTTCGAAGGTCGCGCTCGGTCCCGATGGCCTGCCGCACCACAACGTCACCTCCGGGCAGCTGCCCGAGAAGTTCTATTCACCGACCGGCAAGTTCCTGACCGACGGCCCGGACCGCTACAAGGTGCGTGCCGACGGCTATCGGGTGGAACTGGGCGGCATCTCGCTCATCCGTCGCGAGGCCTTCGAGAAGGTCGGCGGTTTCATGACCGAAATGCGCGTCAACGAGGACCAGGAACTGGGCCTGCGGCTGTGCAAGGCGGGCTATGGCATCTATGGTTATGCCACGGTCATGGCCACGCACCACACGGTGGACTACTTCCAGTGGCACCGGCTGGGCCGCATGCTGCTGGACGGCAGCATGTGCTATCCGGGCGTGGTGTTCCGCCGTCACTGGATGAACCGGCACTACTGGCCGCTGCTCATCTCGCACCAGCGCCCCACCGCGGTGTTTGCCCTGTCCCTGCTGCTGGCGATCTTCGTGAGAGCCCTGGTGGCTGCTGCTGTTCATCGGCTACATCGTGGCCAAGAACATCCGCCGCCCTGGCGTGAGCTTCCTGCAGGATTTGGCAGGCACGGCCGCCCGCAGCTCGGGCTTCCTGATCGGTGTGCCCTTCTTCTATCCGCACCACATCGACAACAAGGACATCCACTACACGGTGGCTGAGCACCCGAACCCCGTGTGGAAAGATAGCCAGGCCAGGCCACCCGCCCCGGGAAGGCACGGAAAGCACGGAAAAACCTGCGGCCTGAGGCCGCGAAGGCCGGACGGTACCTCGTCAGGGATCGCCTCGGTCCTGAAGCGGTCCGACATCATCCCCAAAGCGCCCTTGCTGCTGAAGCCTCGCGCTTTTTCTCGGTCGTCATGCGCGGTCGTATGCCCGGTCGTCATGCCTGAGCGACATTCCCGATTGTCATGCCCAGGATCATCATGCCAAAGAAGGCGCCCTAAAGGGCGCCTTTCGGGGCGTGCATCGGCCACCAACCGGTGAGAGGGTGGCCCGGTGCTGTCGATGCTCGCAGACTCAGACCGTCGGCGCGGCTCCACCATCAGCCGGAGGTGTGGTCTGCGGGCTGGCCGCCGCCGCGCTTGCGCTTGAGGACGGCCTGGAAGATGCGGACTTCTTCCTGACGCGGACGCAGCACCAGGCCCAGCACCACCAGGTAGACCAGCGAGGCCAGCACCACGCGCCACCACCATTGCGGAAGACGTGGAGCAGGTGGCTGCGCGATGAGCCCGATGCAGCTGGCAAACGTGCAGGCTCAGGATGTGCTCCAGGGTTGACCTGATACGGGAAGCCCGTGCGCCGCAGCCAGTAGGCAACCATGATGTTGGCCAGCACCAGGCTCGACGCAGTTGGCGGCTGGCAGGGCCACGATGCCGAATCGCGGGGCCAGGGCCACGCCCAGCAGCAGCAGAAAAGCCCCAGGAACAGGCTGCTGAAGACAGGAAGCCGTAGCGCTCGACCGTGTGCGAGAGGTTCTCCAGCGAATGCCGCCAGGACTCCAGCGCCATCACCAGGCACATCATCAGGATGAGCAGGTTGGCATCGGAGCCGTACTTGCCCTTGGACAGCCACAGGTACAGGTCACCACCGCCCGCCGCAAAGAAGGTGGCGGCCAGGCCGATCAGCACCAGGTTGACGGTGAGCGCCGCGTTGGCGACCGTCTCGGCCTCGTGGTAGGAGCCATTGGCCGAATAACGCGCCGCCATCACCGGACGGATCATGCTCGTTGAAGAGCTTGGGCGGCAGGTAGCGCTGCAGCTGGTCGAAGATGGACTGCGCGAAACCGAAGAGTGCCACCTGGATGGCGGTGAACTGGTTGCCGGCCACCAGACGGTTCACCATGCCACCGTAGGGCAGGATGATGAGGCCCTGAGTAGCCCCTGATGCCGAAGTCGATCATCCGGCGCATGTTGTTGTTCAGCCATTCACGCTGAAGCGAACGTCGGTATTGTCACCGCGATTGCGGTTGGCCCAGTAGACGCCCCAGGTCATCACCAGGGCATCGATGGCCTCGTTGACGATCCGACGAGATCAGGCTGGTCAGCGTCATCTGCTGCGCCCCAGACCAGCCCCACCACACCGATGAACTCTGCCGACGGTGACGGCGGGCAGGCCGTCTGACCGCGCCTGCTCCAGCATCGCCTCCAGGATCTGGAACCTGGATGCTGGGTGTGCGGGCACAGCACGACCAGCATGTAGAGCTGCAGGCACGACCACCGCTCCAGGCTTACCCAGTCGGCCAGCCACAGCGGGAAGATCATCAGCACGATGACCGTGAGCAGGATCAGCAGCAGGCGCAGGCCCATGGAATAGCCGATGAGCCGGCGCAGCGCCCAGGCGTAGCGCAGGCTGAAGATCTCGGGCACGAAACGGGTGAGGATCTGCCCGGTACCGACCGACGTGAGGGTGAGCAGCACCTCGGTCAGGCCCAGCAGCACGGAGTAGGCCGCGAATCTCCCGACCGGCAGATGCCGGACGAGTGAGCAGCGGGCACCGACGCCGGCCACGGAGGTCGCGCCTCGCCCATCAGGAAGTGTTTCATGCCGGCAGCGATACGCCGCGCACTATAGGGGTTGTGATCGGCGTGTTCCGACATGGGATCTGTTGCCTGTTCTGACAGAGAGAAGGATCAAGGAAGCGCTCAGCGTGTCGTTCCTGCGAAACTGAGCCCCGACACCGAGTTGGCGCGACGGTGTAGCGCGCCACCTTTCTGGGCGTCGAAGGAGAGCTGGATGCTCTGCCGCTTGGGACCGTCGATGATCTGACGGTCGTAGTTGTTGATCTGGGTGACGCTGCCACTGCGCTGCCAGATTGGCCTTTCAGCGTCTTGCCGGCCAGCGCCGGCATGTTGAGGGCGATCTCGGTAGCCGCCTTGTCGCGGCTGACGGCCCAGACGCCGTGGCGGCTGCGGTCCTGGTTGCTCATGACCGTGCCGCGCGCCGAATAGCCGCCGCCGTAGCTGGACGGGTTGCCGCTGCTGGTCTTCGTTTCCAGCACCTGGGGCAGCAGCGTCTCGCGCAGCAGCGCATAGGCATGCAGCGGCACCGACGGATGGTAGGCGGATGCACCCTCGGGCTGATGGAACATGGGCCACGGGCCGGTGCTGCCATGCAGGGCATGCAGATCGGTGCCCTTGACCTGGGGCAGCTGCGTGGTGGTGATGATCAGGTCGGCCAGACCGATGCTGGCCCCCAGATCACCCGACTGGCGCCAGTTCCTGTTCCAGGCCTCGCCCTGCCCTTCGGGCCAGCGGGCGTGCTCGGTGACCCAGAAGCCGACATCCTTGGCCGGGACGCCGCCCTTCTCGGCATCGGCAATGGACTGGCAGAGGTGGTCGATGCGGTAGGTGACCGGCGGGCCATCGGGCTCGCCGTCATAGTAGAGATGCTGGGCGAATTCGGTGATGCCACTGTCCTTCAGCCCCTTGGCCAGCGCCGTGTTGTACTGCGAGGCGTTGATGCCCCGGTCGGACTGGGCGTCGAAGTCGGCCATCATGGCCACGAAACGCGCCTTGGGATCGACCTTGCGCACGGCCGCCATGACGGTCTGGGCGCGGTTCACGTACAGGTCGGAAGTCCACTTCTCCTCGAAGCGGTCCAGCTCGTTGCCCAGTTCCCAGCGCACGACCGGCACTCTTGCGCTCGCCGATGTGGCGGACCAGGTCCGCAGCCTCGCCGGAGAGCTTGTCGATGTCGGCCAGCCTGTCGATGTCACCTTCAGGTTGAGCACGTACCAGACCTGGCCATCGATCTCGCCCACGAAATCCAGGTACTCATCGACCCCGAACTCGATGCGCGGCAGCTCGATCCAGTCGTTGATGCGGACCGACTTGCGCGTGGCGACCTTGCCCACCGAGGTCTTCCAGCGGTGGTAGTTGGCGGTGGTGCCACCGGGATAGCGATAGACCGCCCCCGGGAAGTGCTGCTTCAGGAAGCGCGTGACCTCGAGGGCGTACCCTGCCGCCGCTCGGCATCCCAGAGCGAGAGCTGAACTCGCTGTTTTTCGAGGTTGAAGCCGAAATACTCGGGCCCCCATGCTCTTGACGACCTTGTCGGAAACCATGAGCGACAGACCGTCTGCACCCTTGTTGACCGCCACCGGCTTGCAGTCGCCGCTGGGCGCCACGGTGGACTTGCAGCCGACAAGGGCCAGCCCAAGCATCAGGGCCAGGGGAAGCCTGCACAGGATTTGACATCAGGTTTTGGCATGACGATGACCCGAGGGCGAAGGGGGTTCGAGAGGTCGGCGGTCCGGGCGGACCGGCCGGCGACGAAGCCCGGATGACGACGCGGGCATGGACACGATGGGCGCATGCGCCCCGTGTCGAAAGGCCGGATGCTGCCACGCAGCGATGCCCTCGCCCGTGAAGAAATGCACAGGGAGGCTTTCCGGCAGTGTCCTGCCCCGGATGGCTCCGGGACACGAACAGCCTCCGATTGTAAGGCGATAGGTGCCGCCGCGCCATTTTTCACTTGCCAAAACGGGTTTGTCCTGCGCGGAAGCGGCCATGGATGCGCATGAGCCCCATGCCGCACGGGCCGCTTCGGCCATGCAGCAACCTCGCTGCCTGACGTGCAAGGCAATACCCACCCGTCATGCGATTCATGGGATGGCCACGATACGGCTCACCGGGGCGTCTCAGCCGCGGAATTGCTCTCCCAGGAAACCGGTCACGGCTGCCAGCGGGCGTTTCCCACAAAGTCATTGAAAAAAGGCCGCCAAAGGGTGGCTTTTCTTTTCATTCGCCTGCCCGTCCCATGGCAGCAACCGTCCATCCTGTGTTGTTTAACAACCAAAACCGTCGTTCGTAGAGTACGTCCCGCATGACGCACACATGCAAGCGCACAACGACGGCAGTTGCCCAGGTACCTGCCGGGTTCACCAACCACACGATGAACGTCAGACCATGAAAAAGCGATTCCAGATCCCGCCCGCCGAAGACTTACCTCTCTTGAACGGCATGCTCTCCTCCCAGCCGCGGACGCTGGCCGCGCTGTTCCTGAAGCTGGCTTTCTTCCTGCTGGCTGCCTGCGGTGGCAGCGGCGGCGAGGGCCAGCAGAGCGGCGCTCCGACATCGAGCAGCCAGCAGGAAGAAAGCCTGGCGGGCGCATTCTTCGACGCGGCCAATGAACCGGCTGCTGGTGTGGGTCAGCCGGCCGAAGGCCACGTTCCTCAGTTTCACGCCGACAAAGGTGGCCAAGGCCGTCAAGGCCACTGCCACCAGCCTGCCATCCTGAAGGCCCCGTCCTTCGGCCCGGCCGGTGAGACGATCCGCGTCGGCAAGCCCGTCACCCGCGTGATGGGTCAGTATCGCAACGGTGAGCCCGTGGAAGGCCAGCGCCTCTACGTCGGCGGCAAGGAAGTCGCCAATGGCCAGCAGGCTGCCTACACCCCGACGGCTGCCGATATCGGCAAACAGCTGATCTACCGCGAGCGTGTCGTCAACCCCCGCACCCGCGAAGAAATCTGGGCCGAGAGCGCCCCGGTGACGGTGGTCAGCTCCACGGCGCCCGTCGCCCGCAAGGCCCCTGCCTTCGGCCCTGCCGGTCGCACGATCCGGGTGGGCGAGCCCGTGACCCGCGTGACGGGCGAATATGATGGCGGCGAGGCCTTCGAGGGCTTCCGTCTGCGTAACGGCAAGCCGGTCGAGAACGGCCAGCAGGCCGCCTATACGCCGGTGGCCGCTGACATCGGCCAGGTGCTGGTGTATGGCGAGCGTGTGCGCAACCCGCGCACCGGTGAAGTGATCACCGTCTACAGTGCCGAAGTGACGGTGGTCGCTGCCGGCGCCCAGGCCGCCAAGCCCGTGGTGACGGCTCCGCGCCCTGCCCCGGCTGCCGAGCAACCGGCTCCGGCCACGGCCACGGCCCCCACGATGACGGTGGCACCGCGCTTTGCGCCGGCCGACCAGCCGCTGATGGTGGGCGTGCCCGTCACCCGCGTCTCGGGTACCTATCAGAACGGCGTGGCCTTCGAAGGCTTCCGCCTGCGCAACGGCGTCGAGATCAGCAACGGCTATGCCGCCAGCTACACCCCGGTGGAAGCGGACGTCGGCCAGAAGATCATCTACGGCGAACGCGTGCACAACCCGCGTACCGGCGAGGTCAAGACCTTCTACAGTGCGGAAGTGACGGTGGTCGATGCCGCCTCGCCCGCCCAGGTGACGGCACCGCGCATCTCGGGCAATGCCCAGTGAAGGCTGGCAGCGCCTGAACGCCGTGGCCGGCAGCTATCGTAACGGCCAGACCGCCTCGCGCCAGTGGCTGCGTGACGGCCAGCCGATCAGCGGCGCCACCCAGATGAGCTTACTCCACCGTGCTCTGCCGATGCCGGCAAGAAGGTGAGCTATTCGGAAGTGGTGCGCAACCCTCCAACGGCAAGAGCGCCACCTTCCACAGCACGCCGGTGACCGTGGTGGCCGCCAACAGCCTGGAAGTCACCACGCAACCCTCGCTGACCACCGGCACGCGCGATGCCGTGGTGGGTCAGACACTGGAACGCAAACTGGGCGCCTACCAGAACGGCTACATCATGAACGCCATCTGGCGCGTGAACGGCCAGGACAAGGGCTGGGCAGTCCGGAATACACCCCGAGCCTGCGAGGACATCGGCAAGTCGATCGTCTACACCGAAGAAGTTCGGGGCAGCGACGGCACCGTCAAGGAATTCACGGCCCCTGCCGTGCGGGTGGTGGCCTCGGCCGGCGCCCCGGCAACGGCCCCCCAGCAGCCGACGCAGGCTGCCAAGCCTGGCTATCCGACGGCCAGCACGATGCCCACCATCTCGATCGGCACTGCCAACGCGGTGGTTGGCCAGCGCCTGGTTCGCACGATGGGTTCCTACACCAACGGCTACGTGACCAACGCCATCTGGAAGGTGAACGGCGAGGACAAGGGCTGGGGTCCGGAATACGTCCCGACCTCGGCTGACGTCGGCAAGTCGATCGTCTACACCGAGGAAGTCCTGGGCCGCTCCCGGCGACATCGTGAACTTCACGGCCCCGGCCGTGAAGGTGGTTGCCCGGCCAGCGCGGCACGTCCTGCCCCCGCACCTGTGTCGGCTCCCGCCCCGTCGCCCAGCAGAACCGCGGCGGCACCGTGAACTCGGTGCAGGAAATCATCAACGACATGAAGCTGTACAACGAGGCGCGAACTGGCTGGTGTGGACAAGGGCAACGGCTGGGCCTCGGGGCCGGGCTACGTGATCATGGGCAACATCCCCCGTGGCACCAACACCCCGAGCTACTGGAGACCGGCCAACACCCACTTCAAGAGCAGCGCCACCTGGAACGCCGTCATTCCCTGGCTGGTGGTGTTCGACGGTGTGGGCAACGGTGCCACCAACACCCGGGTGCAGATGCGCAACATCAAGCTGTACATGAAGCGCAAGTCCACCAACCGCTGGGAAGTCATCATCAATCAGCCCATCTCGGGCGAGGACTACCCGAAATCGCTGCAGGGTGACCAGACGACCCGCGCCGACATCCGCTACGAAGCAGACGGCTCCCGCTCGCTCAAGCCCAACGGTCGGAACCGCGGTGTTCCACGGCTGGGGCAGTCCGATCAACTCGATGCCTGGGATCTGAAAGCGCTGGTGACTGCGGTTCAGGCCCGCCTGGTGGTGGACAACCCGGCCCTGTCCGGACGACCGCTCCCGTGCGAAGTTCCTGATCCACGTGGGCGCCGACTACTACCCCGAGACGAGCACGCGTGTGGCCGCCACGGCACCGGCCTACTACTTCCCGGGTGTCGGTGTCTCCCGCGCCAAGTATGTCACAACGAATGGCGAGCCTTCAACCTCGACCATCGACGCCGGCAAAGCCGGAACCGGGTGGTTCGATCTCGACCCAGGAACTGATCAACAACCCCCCGCCGCTGGAGTGATGCACCACCAAAACCACTCCTGATATGACAAGGCAGTAAACACGCGCGGGACTCTGACAATCATCGTTGTGTGCGTGTGGTAACGGGGAGGCCGGCAGCGTCTCCCTCATCGCACGGGTTCTCTTCTTCTGCGGGTGGCTCCGTTCTTCCATTGAATGGCCTCCCTGCCATTGGGCACCCTGCCATGGGTGCTCTCTCTCGTATGGGCGCCCTTGTGTGGCCGCCCTGCTGCTGAGAGCCATCCCCGCGTCAGCCATTGGGGCATCCTTCATCAAGCGGCATCGACCGGGCAAGAAAAAGGCCGGGAACCCGAGGGGCTCTCATGCCCCCGGATTCCCGGCCTCTGCCGGATGTCCCCGCGATCAGCGACGACGGCTGGAGTCGCGCGTATCGAGCCAGCCGGAGCGCCGCGACGACAGGTCCTGCCGTTGTCGGGCTCGTCATCGTCGGCAAACATCGGCAACGTGCGCGGACCGGCCACATCGTCGATGGTCGGCTCACCGGGCATGCCCTGGCGCGGGCTGGGCCGGCGGGTACCGACGGCGGGCGGCAGGTCCGCCCCCTGCTCGGGCGCCCCAGGCGCGAGGTTGGCCAGATCCAGATGCTGCGGCCGAGGACCGAAGTGCCCGGTGTGACGAGCGCGGCGATGATGCTGCGCACCTTCCCCGAAAGCGGGCTGCGACGGCATGCCTGCATCCGGCGCGACGTGCGAAGGCTGCACCGGCGACGACACGGCTGCTGCGGCTGCGTCATCATGGGATCCTGCGGTGGCCGGCGCTTGCGGGAAGCGGAGGCTGCGACGGCGCAGACACCGGCCCCTGCGCTGCAAGGCCTGAGGCTGCGCAGCCTGCCGCCGCTGCGGAGGCTGGGCCATCTGCGACGGAGCACGCTGCGCGGCCCCCGGTACGCCTCCGCGGAGACAGCCCGACGAAGGCGGAATCTGCGGCCCGGGCTGGCCGATTCCGTGCGCCGCGGTGCAGCCGCCCCATGCCGCTCGGGGGCTGCACACGGGGTGCGGCCGGTGACGAAGCCGCCGTTGCCGGCATGCCCTGCCCCACCGGTGCCTGGCCGACAGGCTCCTGACCGACAGGCCCTTGGGCGACCGGCGCCGACGCCGGCTGCCGGGGCGCCGCTTCAGCCGAGCTTGGGCCCCTGTGTGCTCGGAAGGCCGAACTGCCGTCTGGCCAGCCGTGGCCAGGCTGGCCATGGCCTGGAGCCGCCGTCATCTCGGTGCTGCCCGGGCGGCTGGCGCAGCGCCCGAGCCAGTCTGCGGGCTCATGGGCTGCTGGGGACAACCTGGCCTGCCTGGGCTGACGGCGCAGCTGTGGTGTACCCACCCAGGTATGCCGCCGACTGACCGGCCTGCCTGCCTGCGCCGATGGCGCGGCCTGGGCAGGCGCAGACAGCTGTCCGGTACCGGAGCAGCACTGTGGACGGAAGCCTGGGCCTGTGCGCCCGAGATGCCCGTGCCGGCCGCAAAGGCGGGTTTGGCCTGCTGACCATGCGCTGCATGAGACTGGTCCGCAGCGCCGGTCTGCGCAGGGGCCGCCGCACTGCCGATGGGCGCCGGCTGCAAAAGGCCGACGTGGCCTCGCTGACCGTGCACGGCATGACTCGAGATCCGCAGCCGCACCCCTGACCTTGCTGGACCCTGCTGTCAGAAGGCGCCGAGTAACCCAAGTGGCGTGCCTCCTGAGCGGTCTGTTCACCCGCCCCGCCGGCCTTGCTCGCCAGCAGGCGCTGCTGCTGCCAGGCCAGTTCCTGCGGTGCCAGCACACCTTCGGTCGGGAAGATGACCTTTGGCCTTGCGGAAGTCGGGCTTGAGCGCGACGGCTTGCCGGCCTTGAGCAGATCGGCGCGAGTGGGCGACATCGGGCCATGCCGATAGCGCCATGCCACCGGGACCCAGCGTCAGCGACACGATGAAAGGCATGACTGACCAGCACCACGGCGCTGCTCCGAGTACACCGCCACAGCAGCGTGACCGCCAGACTGGCCATCAGCATCCGGCAGCAGCAGAGCGATCCCAGGCCGTGGTGGCTTCCGCGAAGCACTTGGCCACGCGAGCGCATGGCGCCGAAGATGATCATCGAAGTACAGGATGAAGCCGACGATGCCGAAGTCCCACAGCACGGTGGACGTCGTGAGCAGGTCAATGTACATGCCCGGGTGTGCCAGGAACATGTGACCCGGGTCCGGCACCAGACCGTCGACACCGTAGGGAAGAACCCACACCCCGTACCGAACAGCGTCTCGATCGGGTCGTCCCAGGACTGCGACTCGAACCAGTAGGGCACGGCCGTGAGACGGTTCACCCCGGTGGCGTAGTAGCCGCGGTTACCGAAGTTATGCTCGATGGTGTCACGCAGGTTCTCGCTCGAACGACATGTTGGCAATGTCGCCCGAGGTCTCGCACCACGAAGTAGAAACTAGCCGAGGATGGCCCCGAAGAAGAGCGTGGCCACCACGATGCCCAGGAACGCCAGCGGCCAGCTTGGCCACGCAGGTCGAAGTAGCGAAAACAGCACCACCGGCATCTGCCAGTCAGCACGACCTTGGTTTCACCCAGGCCTAGCGGCACCAGCAGAGGGCCACCGTGAGCAGCAGCGTCCAGAAGCCGTTGAGCAGCTTCTCGCGCCAGGCATAGAAGACGGCAACAGCACCATCACCTGCAGCATGGCCATGATGGAGCTGGCGCCACCGCCGGTCATCGAGCCTTCGAAGGTACCGACGATGATGTCGAAGCGGGCACGAAACCGGGCCGTCGTCAGCCCATCACGCCCGGCACCAGCACCACACACGCTGATAGAGCGTGAACGGCAGCTGCATCAGGCCCACGCCCAGGATGAAGAGCAGCCAGTGTGAACCTGCTTCTCGGAGAACGGCACCACCGCCATCAGGAAATATCACGCCCCAGAACTGGAAGTAGCGCTTGGCACCAGCCGCCACCTCGAGTGATGGGGCCATCGGACATCAGACCAGAGGCCACCGCCAGCACGGTGACGCAAAGGCTCGTGTAGATGAACGGCAGGGCCGTTGCGGAAAGTGCTGCTGCCCGCCACCGTGTAGAGGCATGGCCGCCCCGGCCATGAAGATGCCAACAGCGAGAAGAGCCAGGAGATCTTGGCCATGCCGGGCGAGAAGTACCCGACCGGAGCCGTTGATCAGGAACACGCCGATGAGGATCAGCCAAACGGCGCGATCGGCAGCGCGTTGAGCAGCAACACGCCGGCAATGCCGCCCAGCACGGGGCGATGAGGATCAGGCGTTGCCGGTGGCGACCACCAGCCCGACCACGCCCCCACCCCCAGGAACAGCCCGCCGATGAGCAGCGGGGCCCAGGGAGTGGTTGCCTGCCAGGCGCGGCAGGCGATTACGAGGATGGAGACAGCCATGCGAGGTGCTAGTTTTGCCAAGACGCAGGTTGGGCGGCGTCACCGTCAGGCCCGTACCGCCGATGAGACGCTGGGCATCGGGTGGACTGCGACGGCGGCAGCACAGCCAGGACCGGGATGCCGAAGCCTGCAGCAGATCGTCGGCGCTGCGCAGCGGCTTCTGGGCAGCTTCAGGGCGTGAAGGCAGCCATCAGGCCCAGGAACAGACCCAGAACAGACCCACCGCCACGTTGAGGATGAGGTTGGGCCGGCTGGGCAGCAGCGGCACGACGGCCGGGAGTGATGATGCTGATGTTGGACCAGACCGGCGCTCAAGCCACCTGAGTCTCGGTCAGACGACGCTCGATCAGGTCATAGGCTTTCTGGGCACTGGCCAGATCCTGCTGCAGGATGGCGATCTGGTCGCTTGCTGCGCAGCGACAGCACCCCTTGGCCTTCTGGGCATCACGGCAGCCGAGGCAGCTCGCGCTCGCAGGTTGACCAGTTGGCGGTACGGATACTGTTCTTGACACGGCTGATCTCGGTGTTGAGGCGGGTGCGCAGCTCCTGCACCTCGGCCTGCGCCTGCAGGCGGATGGGAGTGATGGACGTGCTGCGACGACGCCTGACCCAGCTTGGCCTCGGCACGACCCAGGTCGGTGGTCAGCGTCTGGATGAGCTCGTTAGCCACCACTTCAGGGATGTCATGTCACCCGCCACGGCCCACCACGGCGCTGCGCGAGCGGCTCTCGGACAGGGCGGACTGGACCTGCACCAGCTGCGAGGACAGTTCCTGCAGGCGCTGGTTCTCGCACGTCGATCCGCTCGTCGCGGTGATGATGCCGCTTTCACGCTGATAGCTGGTCAGCTTGTTCTGGGCGGCCTCGACCCTGGCCTTGTGCTCCTTGACCTGCAGGCAAAGCGCTCGGCGTGGCTGAGCCGGCTTGGTGCGGCAGATCGGGGCCGGCTGCCTTATGGGCGTTGGCGAAAGCCATTGGCGATCTCGGCAGCACGCTCGGCGCTGGACCATTCGGCACCGATGGCGATGGTGGCACCGTCGTGGACGAGGTGACCTTGATGGACTTCAGCAGCGTTGGCCAGCCGGTCATCGATGCTGCCCCGACCCTGGTGGCCTTCTGCCAGTCGGACTGGACGTCCTCGTCTGGGCAAACTTCAGGTCATGATGACCCGTTGACCGACCTGGCTGCTCTGGATCAGCTCGGTCCTGACTGGCCAGCATGTTGCGGATGGTCTGACGGTGGGCGCTGCCATACCGGACACCTGGTCGACCGTGTTGGCATCGACGTAGACCGTGGTGGCGGCGCTGCGCGCTTGCTCATCAGCAGGCTGCCGGTGATGGCCATGAGCGTGGTGATGGCCACGATCGACGCGACCAGCCAGGATCGCGATCGGAGAATTCCAAAAGCAAGTCGAAAACGCATAGGACTACCTGGAGTTGGCACGGAAGTGCCGATTGTGAATGGGCGACGGTTCGAGGCGGTGAGAAACTGCACATCGTCCGCGGCGCAGGACCGCGGGTCGCATGGAGATTCGATGGTGCCGGCCACGAAACACACGGTCGACCGACCGCGCGAGCGCTCGCGCCGGCGCCGGACGGCTGGGCATCGACTTCCTCGACACGGTAATGTCAGTATCCGGCTGGTATGGGGCTGAATGTCACGCATGCCGACAGCCCAAACGGCGCGAATCGCGCCAGATGTCAGCATGAAAGCCGCGCGCTGCCCTTGGAACAACGGCCCAGGGCCTGCGGCCGATGACGGACCGGCCTGAAGCGATGCCAGGGCCGGGGCGGTAATATCCTGAGATCGCCCCAGGGATTGTGAAAATTTCCGGTCCCATGATGCGGGTTCGTAGCCGGCACGTAATGCGCATGTAAAGCCATGCCGATTGCCGACATGCCGGGCGCGTCCATGCCGCAGGCGCAGCTCCTGCGCCACACCCGAGCGCAAACGGGCCTCCAGTCCGGCAGATGCGCGGCTGCGCAGAATACCTCGCCCCACTGCCCGGCACGCGGCATGATGGACCGATCCGCCGATACGGGCGCCCGTCACCGGGTCCCGATCCGGCGCGAGGCGTCCGGTGGCCGGGCAATTTCCTATCCGACCCACGCCGGAGGCTGCGCGCCGCCGCAGAATCAGGGACAATGCCGAGATGGATGCCCTGCCGTGCCGCGGGCACATTCCGCAGATTGGCGAGCCGCCAGGCCGTCATCGCCCTGCTGCCTGCCGGCCGCGGCGCGACAGCGCCTTCTGTTTTCACCCGATTCCTCAGACGCATTTTGCCAACATGGAACAACCCTGATCGACCAAGCGCCGGCAGGCTCCTCGAACTTCTCCGGTGGCACGCCAGGCAGCTGGCACCGCCCTGGTCGGGACTGACCAGGCGCCCGACTGCCCGACTCAATCAGGCCAACCGCAAGACCCCTGATGATGGGGGCATCCGGTCGCGCAACAGCAGCTGCGTCAGGACCAGATCGACCTGGTGCTCAACGAGCAGCGTGTCGCCAACCTGCGCTGGCGAGACCGCCATGCGCGATGCGCCTGGTCTCCCACGCCGACGTGGAAGGAGCGCTGGCCATCGGTTCGGCTGATTCGTCGTCGCGGGCCTCGGCCTGGCGCTGCCGACAAGGTCACCAGCGCGGTCAGCCCCTACTCGCCGTTCGCCGAAGCGCTGCGCGGCCTGCGCAGCCGGCTGATGACGCGCTGGTTCGACGGCTCGCCCGACCGCCGCGCTGGCCATCACCAGCGTGGACCGCGGTGACGGCAAGAGCTTCGTCTGCGCCAACCTGGGCGTGGCCTTCTCGCAGATCGGCCAGCGCACCCGGTCATCGACGGTGACCTGCGCCATCCCACCCAGCACCTGAACTTCGGCCTGCGCAGCCAGATGGGCCTGTCGGGCATCCTCAGCGGTCGCGCCGGCCTGGAAGAGTGATGGAGTTCCCCACCCTGCCCAGACCCTGGCCGTGCGCCGTCGGGCCCGCAACGAACCCGCAGGAACTGCTGGGCCGCGACATCTTCATGGACCTGCTGCAGACGCTGGCGAGGCCACTATGACGTGATCTGATCGACACCCCGTCAGCCCGGGAAGCGTCGGACGCCATGGTGATCGGCCAGCGCGCTGGCGCCGCACTCATCGTCGGTCGTCGCAACAAGACGAAGGCCACCGAGATCGCGCAACTGGCCTCGGTGATGGCCAGCTCGAACATCGCGCTGCTGGGCGCCTCGCTGAACGAGTACTGATCCCACCCCAAAACGGGCTCCCCTGGGGATCCTCTGAACAAGTCACCGCGACCTATCCAGAGGCCCCCTTGCAGGCGAGCGGCTGCCACGGCCGCTCGCCTGTCTGCTTTCTGCAGCAGTCAGCGGGCAATTGCCTGTATATTCGGACAGAACCGGAACCGTCCGCCCGATCCGAATGCCGAACATTCCCACCCTCATGCCCGTGCTGGGCCTGCTGGCCACTGCGGTCGCCGCCTTCGTCATCATCCTGAAAGGCTGGTGATCCCGGTGCTGCTGGCCCTGCTGGTGTACGCCTGGAGCTGCCTGCTGTGACCGCATCGTGCGGGCGCACAAGCCGTCGGCCCTGTCCCTGAGCTACTACCCCAGCGCTGGCCGGCCGTCATCAGCGGAACCGTCGTTTCGGTGCTGGTCATCACGGCCTTCGTCTTCCTGACGTACTGGACCATCCACCTGGCCTCGTCCAACGACCTGCGCATCTTCCTGGTGCGCATCGAGGTCGCTGGAAGTGCCGCCAGGCCCCTGCGCCGCGGCTGCCAAGGTGATCCCGGAACTGGGCAGACCTGAGACTGCTCTTCAACGTCGTGCGCAGCAAGGCGGCCGTGCTCGGCAGCGATGGGCGGCGTGGTGGTGCACACCATCGTGCAGTCGCTGTTCGCGCATTCTGGTGGGCGCGCTGGCAGCCCGTCTCCACCTGGCAGCCACGCGGCTGCGATCGGACCGGTTGTTCATCGCCCGACTGCTGGTGGTGCTGGAACGGGTGGCCATCGCCCAGATGCGCATCGCATCTTCAACACCACGATGACGGCCCTTTACCTGTTCGTGGTGCCGTTCTTCCAGATCCAGCTGCCCTTCCGCGGGCTGCTGGCATGTTCCACGCTGCTGACGGGCGTGCTGCCGGTGCTGGGCAACCTGATGGCCAACACGGTGCTGTCGCTGATCTCGTTTGCGGTCTCGCCGTGGGTGGCCGTCAGCTCGCTGGTCTTCTGGTGCTGATCCACAAGCTGAATACGTGATCAACGCCCGCACGGTGGGCTCGAAGATCTCGATGAACTCGTGGGAGATACTGGCGGCGCGATGCTGACCGGCGAGTCGCTGTTCGGCGTGCCGGGCCTGGTGACAGCGCCCCTGCTCTACCCGTTCTTCAAGCGCGAGATTGCCCGGCTCTGGATGCTTCAACAACGCGCCGGTGGCGCCGCACGGCGCCCCTGCCCGAGCCGCACCCCACGAATGAGCGCGCAGGCTGCGCCAGGCGCAACCTCGGCACTCTGCAGGACATCCGGCGGCGCATCCGAGCACGGACGAGTGCCCGCCCCCATCATGGCTTTGCCCGCGATGATGGGGCGTACGGACCAGCAGGCAGCCTTTACCGCGGCTGGCGTTGACCTGCGCTTCCTTCTCGAGCAGTTCTTCCCAGCGGGTCATCATGTCCAGCACCTTCTGTTCCTTGTCGGCCAGGGCGGTCTGGAAGTCCTTGATCTGCTCGGGCGGCTGCCGGAAGAAGTCGGGCTCGTTCATGCGGGCCTGATCGGCGGCAATCTCGGCCTCCAGCGTCTCGATCTCGCCGGGCAGATTGGCCAAAATCCGCACCTCGCGGTTGCTGAGGGTGAGGCGCCCGCCCCGAGGCATGGCCGCCTCGACAGAAGCCCCCGCCGAAGCTGATGAGGCGCCGACCGCTTCCGCCGCCTGCGCGCCGGGAGCGCTTGCCGCACGGTTGGCCGTGTCGCTGCCCTCCGCGCCGGCCTGCCCGGATGACGACGCGATGACCGCCGCGCCGAAGCCTGACGGCGCCTGGTTCAGCTGAGTCTGACGCCAGGCCAGCCAGTCGGAATAGCCGCCCCACCAGCCTCCAGCCGGTGGCCATCGCCCTGGGCCACCAGCAGCAGCACGTGACCACGTTGTCGAGGAAGCGCCGGTCGTGGCTGACCAGCAGCAGCGTGCCCGGTAGGACTGCAGCATGCTCTCCAGCAGGTCGATGGATTCCAGGTCCAGGTCGTTGGTGGGCTCGTCCAGCACCAGCAGGTTGGCCGGGCGGGCAAACAGGCGCGCCAGCAGCAGGCGGTTGCGCTCACCGCCCGACAGGGTGCGCACCGGCGAGTTGGCGCGGTTGGACGAGAACGAAAGTCCTGCAGATAGCTCATGATGTGGCGACGCGCGCCATTGATCTCGGTATTTCGAGCCGGGGCTGACCGTGTTGGCCACGCTCTGCTCGGGGTCGAGCTGCTCGCGCAGCTGATCGAAATAGGCAATCTGCAGGTTGGAGCCCAGCCGCACCGAGCCGGTGTCGGGCGGGTACTCGCCCAGAATGAGCTTGAGCAGCGTGGACTTGCCGATGCCGTTGGGCCCGATCAGGCCGATGCGGTCACCGCGCATGATGGTGAGGTCCAGGTCGCGCACCAGCAGCGCCGCCCAGGCTGATGCCAGCCTGGCGGTCTCCTGCAGACCGCTTGCCGGGCGCTCGCCCGCATCCACCCCCAGGCGGATCTGGCCGGTGCGCTCGCGCCGGGCGGCCCGTGCCTCGCGCAGCGCCCCAGTCGCCGCATCGCGACCTTCGTTGCAGGTGCGGCGCGCCTCGACTCTGCGGATCCAGACCTCTTCCTGCGCCCAGAACTTGTCGAACTTGCGGTTGGCCACTGCCTCGGCTTCCAGCTGCTCGCCGCGCACCTTCTCATAGGTGGCGAAGTTGCCGGGAAAGCTGCGCACCAGCCCGCGATCCAGCTCGATGATGCGTAGCCACCTGGTCACAGGCGCCGATCGTGCGTGATGATGATGGCCGCCGGCCCTGCGTTGACGATGGCCTCCAGCGCCTCGATGGCCTCGATGTCGAGATGGTTGGTGGGCTCGTCCAGCAGCAGCGAGGTCGGGCTCCAGCGCAGGCCAGCGCCAGCGCCGCGCGCTGTTCTGCCACGAAAAGCCCTTCGGGGTCAACCTCCGGGTCGACACCGAGGCGGTCAACTCGGCCCGCAGCCCTGCCCTGCAGCGCCAGTAGCGTCGTTCGTCCCGCTCGTCCACCAGCCCGGCGGCGTGCCACGCGGCAGCTCTCGAAGAGCGTGCCGGCCGGCGCGAACACCAGCTCCTGCTCCACCAGCACAATGCGCAGGCCGTCGCGCACCACTGCGCCCGTCATCGAGCTGGATTCGGCCCGGTAATGACGTTGAGCAGACTGGACTGCCGGTGCCGTTGCGACCGATCAGCCCGAGCCGTTCGCCGGCAGTGAGGGTGAAGGCCGCCCCATCCAGCGGGGGTGGGCACCGAGCACAGGCCGGCATCGATCAGGCTGAAGAGGACACTCACGGAAGGGATCTCGTTGCAGGTGGAGGGGCGTCAGGTCAGTGTCGATGGCTCCCCGGCCCCGCCTGTAGATGGGCAGGCCCGAAGAACGGAGAGCCGCGCACACCGCTGGCGGGTCAACCGCCAACCGGGTGAGCGCAGACAGACACGCCGGGATTCAGGAGCTTGGGCGGCGAAAGCACGGCCCTCATCGCTGCGCGCCATCGGTCCCGAAAGCACTACCCGGCCTGAAACACGTGCGCGTGGCCGGCCCGCAGGATGGGGCCCTGCCTGCCTGGCTGAGCCGACCTCAGCCTTTGGCCAGCGGCTGCGTCCGTGCTCTCCAGCCACGCCAGTGCAGCGCCCTGCAGGCGCGGTGCCAGCTTCTCGCGCACCAGCGCGTGGTAGGCGTTCACCCACTGGATCTCCGTGGGGGTCATCAGCGCCGTGTCCATCAGCCGCGTGTCGATGGGGCGAGAGCGTGAGCGGCTCGAAGTGGAGGAACTGGCCGAATTCCGTTTCCTGCGGGTTTTGCCACCGGCTGGTTCACCACCAGGTTCTCGATGCGGATGCCCCACTTGCCGGGCCGGTAGATGCCGGGCTCGATGGACGTGATCATGCCCACCTTCAGTGCGCCTTGCGGCAGCACCGGCGCGTGCCAGGAAATCACCTGCGGGCCTTCATGCACGTTCATGAAGTAGCCCACGCCATGGCCGGTGCCGTGGCCATAGTCGCACTGCTGCTGCCACATGGGCTTGCGGCAGATGGCATCCAGCAGCGGACCGGCAATGCCTTCCGGGAAGATCGTCTCGGCCAGCGCGATGTGCGCCTTCAGCACCAGCGTGTTGTCACGCTTGTGCGCGGCGCTGGGCGTCCCCACCGGCACCACGCGGGTGATGTCGGTGGTGCCGTTCAGGTACTGGCCGCCGGAATCGATCAGCAGAGACCGTCGCCGCGGATCTCGCTGTACGCCTCGGGCGTGGCCGAATAATGGGGCAGCGCGGCATTGGCGTTGAAGCCGGCAATGGTGCCGAAGCTGGGCGAGACGAAATTCGGCCGCTGGCTGCGAAATTCCAGCAGCATCCGGTCGATATCCAGCTCGTTGAGCACTTCGCCCCGGGCCAGGCGGGCCTCGAAATCGGCAAAGAAATGGCAGAGCGCCACGCCGTCCTCGATCATCGCCTCGCGGGTGTGGGCCACGTCGGCCGGCGACTTGACGGACTTGAAGAGCGTGCTGGGGTTGACCGACTCGATGACCGGCACCGTGCCCTTCAGCGATTGCAGCGTGCTGGCGGCCACCTTGGCCGGATCCACCAGCAGGCTGTCGGACAGCGGGCGATGTCATCTGCCGCCTTCTCGTAGGGGCGCCACCAGAAATGCCGGCCGCCGCCAGCGCCTCACGGGCAGGCGCCGTCGAGGCGCAGGTCGTCCACATACAGCGTGGCGCTGGACGCCCCGATGAGCAGGTGCGCCAGGAACACCGGGTTGTAGGAACATCGTTGCCGCGCAGGTTGGTGAGCCAGGCGATGTCGTCCAGCGACGAGATCAGGTGATGGGCTGCGCCCTTTTTCACTGCATGGCGGCGCGCACGCGGAAGCCAACTTCTCGGCGGCGGTTTCCGACACGAAATTCCGCCGGATGCACCACCACTGGCTCGGCCCGGCAGCGCAGGGACGCTCCGTCCAGATGCCGGCCAGCAGGTCCGTATCAGCCCGCAGCTGGATGCCCTTGGCCACGAAGGCCTGCTCCAGCTGGCGCTTGGCTGCACGCGACAGCATGTCAGGCGCCACACCCACCACCGCGCCCTGCCCCAGTGCCTCGGCCAGGGCTTCCACATGCGTGCGCCCCCGGCCCAGCTTCTGCAGCTCGATGCCGGTGCCGGCCAGCTGCGCCGTGGCCTGCTCCCAGTAGCGGCTGTCGGCCCACAGCTCGGCCGTGGAGGCGGTGACCACCAGCGTGCCCACCGAACCCGTGAAGCCGACACAGCGCCGGCCCTGCCAGTGCTCAGGCAGGTATTCGGATAGGTGCGGATCGGCGCGACGGAATGATCCAGGCATCAATGCCCTGTTTCTGCATGGCCTGGCGCAGTGCGGCCAGACGTTGGACGGGGCCCTGCAGGGCGGAGGAAGAAGAGACAGCGTTCATGACGAAAAAATAGGATCCTGGATGACCGAGAAATCAGGAGAAAGACGGGGGAAGACTACAGTAGGCAGCAAGTACGACAGACTGCATGAGCCGGCAGGCCGTGCCCGCTTCAGGACGGCCTGACCGCCAGGACGGATGCGCCGCCCCTCAATCCACGTCCTTCAGCATGCGGTTGAGCACCGGCACCAGCACCAGCAGCGCGACCGCACACAGACTGATCACCGTCAGCTCAACGCAGAAGTCTGCGGCGGCGCGTGCTGTAGTGGGCATCGAGCAGCGCACCTGCCGTGAAGCCCAGCGACAGCGACAGGAAGTTCACCGCCACCATCTGCGTGCGGAACGAGGCCGGTGCGATCTTGGCCAGCCAGCGAGATGGCGATGGGCGAAATAGGCAGTTCGTCACCGTGACCAGGAAGAGCACGCCCACGAACACCAGCATCGACATCGGCTCGCCCGCCTTGATGTGAGCGCACGAAGCAATAGTAGCCCGCCGCCAGCACGAAGAGCGAGAGCACGAACTTCATTGGCGTGCGGGGCTGCCTGTCACCCAACTACGTCCACAGCGTGGCCATCGTGCCCGCCAGGATGATCACCCACAGGCTCTGGGCGAAGCCGACCACGACACCGGTGCCTCCCAGTCCCCGAAGCGGCGCACCACCGTCTCGTCAAAGTACACCACCACCGACGTGAACACCTGGAACCACAGCATCCAGAACACACAGGCCGCCAGGAAAAGCGGCACATAGGCCAGCACGTGGCGCTTCTCGCTGGCCGAGAAACTGGGCCCCAGCAACATGCGCCCGAAGTAGCCCAGCACGGCCACGATGTTGACGCCCAGCACCACCGACGAGAAGTTGCCCGTGTGGATGACCTTCGCCCCGAAGAGCGCACCGACCACCGCGATCACGGCAACCGCGGCAAGCTGCACGCGCACGCGCTGCGCCGGCGACAGCGGATTGGGCACCGGCAACTGCGGCAGTCCTGCCCGACCGCACGCATAGCGCCACAGCCCGAAGGCCATGCCCAGCGCCGCGGCACCAAAACCATAATGGAAAGCCCATCTCGGTCTGCAGCACGCCGGTCAGCAGCGGCCCGAAGAAACCGCCGATGTTCACGGCCAGATAGAAGATGGAAAAGCCCGCATCGCGCAGCTCATGCCACTGCGGATCCTCATAGAGCGCACCCACCATGGAACTGGCCGAGGACTTCACCCCGCCACTGCCCAGCGCAGATGCACACCAGACCCACCACCAGCCCAGGAATGCCCGGCAGCAGCGCCAGCGCAATGTGCCCCAGCATCACCACGATGCCGGAATAGAACAACGTGCGCTCGGCCCCCAGCACCCGGTCAGCCAGCCAGCCGCCCAGAATGGTGGCCAGACAGACGCTGCCCCGTAGATGCCGACGATGCCGCCCTGCCAGCCCCTGATCGATGCCCAGCCCTCCCGGGTGACCTCGTAGTGAGATAGATGAGCAGGATGCTCTGCATCCCGTAATAGGGAGAAACGCTCCACAGCTCGATGTGAAAGAGCGTGGACAGCGGCCGGGGATGACCGAAGAAAAGTCGTCCGGGACGTGACGTGACATGTGCCTCTCCTTGCGCGCCCGGGCGGCACGAAGGGACGGCAACGCAACACACCCGGAACAGGTCTCGTGGTTCTGACCGGAAGACCTGCTCGGACGCCCGGCCCTTCAGCCCCGGTTCGCCGAGCGTACCGAAAGGTTGAAAAGTGTGTTGAATGTACTACGGACTGGGGGCGTGTCCGGGGCCGCAAGGGCCAGTAAAGGGCCCGGAACGGGAGGGTTCAGGGAAAACCCTGATCAGCCCGCGTGCTGCTCCCGCAGCCGGCGGGCGGCCTGCACCATGCCGGCCAGCGCCGGCAGCACCTCCAGCCATTGGCGCGTCTTCAGGCCGCAGTCCGGATTCACCCAGAGCCGCTCAGCCGGGATGCGCTGCGCCGCCTTCTCCATCAGGTCCACCATGTGCTGCACCGTGGGCACGTTGGGCGAATGGATGTCGTAGACGCCAGGCCCGATCTCGTTCGGATAGCTGAAGTCATCGAAGGCATCCAGAAGCTCCATGTCGGAGCGCGAGGTCTCGATGGTGATCACGTCCGCATCCATGGCCGCAATGGCGGGCATGATGTCGTTGAACTCCGAATAGCACATGTGGGTGTGGATCTGGGTGTCGTCGGCCACACCATTGGCCGTGATGCGGAAGCACTCCACCGCCCAGTCTAGGTACTCCTGCCATTGCGCCCGACGCAGCGGCAGCCCCTCGCGCAGCGCCGCCTCGTCGATCTGGATGATGCCGATGCCGGCCTTTTCCAGATCCAGCACCTCCTGGCGGATGGCCAGTGCCAGTTGCCGACAGGTCGTGGCACGCGGCTGATCATCGCGCACGAACGACCAGTTCAGCATCGTCACCGGACCGGTGAGCATGCCCTTCATCGGGCGCTTTCGTGAGCGACTGTGCATGCTGCGCCCAGGCCACCGTCATCGGATGCGGACGGCTGATGTCACCGAACAGGATGGGCGGCTTCACGCAGCGCGACCCATAGGACTGCACCCAGCCGAAGCGGCTGAACGCATAGCCTTCCAGCTGCTCGCCAAAGTACTCCACCATGTCGTTGCGCTCGGGCTCGCCATGCACCAGCACGTCCAGCCCCAGCGTCTCCTGCTCGCGCACGCAGCGGGCCACCTCGGCCCGCATGGCCTGCTCGTAGGCCGCCGCATCAATCTCGCCAGCCTTGAACTGACGACGTGCCTGGCGGATTTCGGGCGTCTGCGGGAAGGAACCGATGGTGGTGGTGGGAAACACCGGCAGCTGGAAGCGGGTCCGCTGGCGCTGCGCCCGCACCGCGTGAGGGGAGCTCTGCGCGTCGTTGCGGCCTCCGTGGCGCACCGGGCCAGCGCCGCCTGCACCGCCGGGTTGTGGACACGCGGTGAACGACGACGCGACTCGATCGCCTGCCGATTGGCCGCCAGCTCGTCCCGCACGGCGTCACGCCCTTCATTGATGGCCCGGGCCAGCACGCGCAGCTCATCCAGCTTCTGGCGTGCAAAGGCCAGCCACGACTTCAGCTCGGCATCCAGCCCGTCCTCGCTGGCCAGATCCACCGGCACATGCAGCAGCGAGCACGACGGCGCCAGCCACAGCCGATCACCCAGCCGCACCGCCACCGGCTCCAGCCAGTCCAGCACCCCTGCCAGATCGGTCTTCCAGATGTTGCGACCATCAATGACGCCCAGCGACAGCACCTTGTGCGTCGGCAGCAGATTCAGCAGGGGCTTCACGTCCTCGCGGCCACGGATGGCGTCCAGATGCAGCCCGGCCACCGGCAGATTCGCCGCCAGCCAGGCATTCTCCTTCAGCGGACCGAAATACGTGGCCAGCAGCACCTTGATGCGCACGCTCTTGAGGTGGTGATAGGCCAGGTTCAGCGCATGCTGCCAGTCCGGCGACAGCTCGGTCACCAGAATCGGCTCGTCGATCTGCACCCATTCCACCCCTGCATCGGCCAGCACCTGCAGCAGCTCGCGTGTACACCGGCAGCAACCGTGGCAGCAGCGACAGACGGTCCAGATCGGGATGCGCCGCATCACGCACCTTGCCCAGCGCCAGATAGCTGACCGGCCCCAGCAGCAACGGCTTGGCTGCCACGCCCTGCGCCCGGGCCTCGGCCAGCTGCGCCAGAATCCGCGACGGATCCAGCCGGAAGGTCGTGTCGGCGCCAAACTCCGGCACGATGTAGTGATAGTTGGTGTCGAACCACTTGGTCATCTCGCCCGCGGCCACACCGGCCTCGACATCATGCGTGCCGGGCGCACAGCCACAGGCGGCCTTGTCGACGGAACCTTCCGCCAGCGTGGAATCCTGTCCCGGCGCCTGGCCGTCCTGCCCCGCCGGCTCGGTACCCGGCGCCGAACGCCCCCGCGCCACCCGGAAGTAGTTGTCCAGATCATCGCCGGCATAGCCACGCACCCGCGCCGGCAGGTTGCCCAGCGTGAAGCTCATGTCGAGCACCTGGTCGTAGAACGAGAAATCCCCCACCGGCACCCAGTCCAGACCCGACTGGTCCTGCCAGTGACGGCTGCGCAGCTCTGCGCCGACCTGCTGCAGCGCCTCGCGCGAGGACTCGCCCCGCCAATAGGCCTCCAGCGCGAATTTCAGTTCCCGCCGCGCACCGATGCGCGGGAAACCCCAGGGAATGCGTGCTTTGCCACGATCTTCTCCATGCGTTGCCGATGAGCAGGACTGCATGGTAGAGAAGCCCATCATCCATGAATGGAAAATGCTATTCTTTCATCGGTCGATCAATAATTTTTCATGGATGAGCGCATGGCCACCTTCCTGGAACGCATCCATCTGGAAATCATCCAGGCCGTCGATCGGCACGGCTCGCTGACCGCCGCCGCCGAACGCCTGCACCTCACCCAGCCCGCCCTCAGCCATTGCATCCGCAAGCTGGAGGACCAACTGGGCACCCCCATCTGGCACCGCGAAGGCCGCAACCTGCGTCCCACCCAGGCCGGCCTCTACCTGCTGGGCGTTGCCAACCGACTGCTGCCCCAGCTGCAGCACGCCGAAGAACGCCTGCGCCAGTTTGCCCGCGGCGAACACGGCACCCTGCGCATCGGCATGGAATGCCACCCGTGCTACCAATGGCTGCTGAAGGTGGTGGCCCCCTACCTGCGCACCTGGCCTGCCGTGGACGTGGACGTAAAGCAGAAATTCCAGTTCGGCGGCATCGGGCGCCCTGTTCAACGACGAGATCGACCTGCTGGTGACCCCCCGACCCCCTGTACCGCCCCGGCCTGCGCTACGAAGCCGTCTTCGACTACGAACAGGTGCTGGTGGTGGCACAGAGCCACCCGCTGGCCCATCAGGTCGACGTGCAACCCGAACAACTGGCGGACGAGACCCTGATCACCTACCCCGTCGGCATCGACCGCCTGGACATCTCACGCAGTTCCTGACCCCGCCGGCATCGCTCCCCGACATCACCGGCAGATCGAGACCACCGACATCATGCTGCAGATGGTGGAAAGCGGCCGGGGCGTGACCGCCCTTCCCCGTTGGCTGGTCGAAGAGAACATGCAGCGCTTTGCCGTGGTGCCGCTGCGCCTGGGCCCCCACGGCGTGGCCAAGCAGATCTTCCTGGGGTTCCGGGAGGGGAGGATGAGGTGGACTATCTGCGGGGTTTGTGGAGCTGGCGCGGGGCGGCATGAAGGCCAATGTCTCACCCATCCGTGCATGACACTTGTGTGTTCAGCTCTTCACTCGGACGTGCCTCACACCCCCAACCACTCCGCCACCCCACGGCCAAACAGCAGGATGGCGGCCGCAAAGACAAAGAGCAGCACAATGAACCAGATGGGTTCGTCGATGCGGTTGCGGGCTGACTGGCGCAGCAACAGCAGGGTAAAGGCAAGATAGACCAGCACGCCGGCGATGGAGGTGGTGCTGACCTGGCCCAGGCGTCCGTCGATGGGGGTGAGGACCAGGACCGAGGGAACCAGGCCGTAGACGAGGGATATCCACCAGCCGCCCAGCGGGGAACGTGCCCTGCTGGCCGATGCGGTGGTTTCGGCGCGGGTGTCGGTCTGGTCTTGTCGCATGGCGTCGCCCCCTGTCTGTGGCTTTGCGGGCAGGCAGTCGGCCGCGCGGGTGGCCGCTGTCTTCCTCGGTGGCAGCATCTTTATGGGCTGCTCGTATGTACCGGGTCATCCGGGGCTGAAAAGGCGGCCCTGTCCTGCCGCTGCCTGCCCGATGCCAGGTTCTTCGGAGTGTATCCAGCGAACGCCTCCTTCCGGCACTTTTTGCCCCCTGGTTTTTACCCGGCCATCCTTGCGGTGCCGGCCATGCCAGGGGTGCTGAATGAGTGCACACCCCATCGGCTACACTTGCCGTGCGGTCGGTAACAGCCGTTTCCCCGATTCACCCCAGCTCTCTCTGCCATGCCCTCCTCCACCGCATCCTCTTCCCCTTCGCTCCTGATCATTGGCATGGGCGGCACCATTGCAGGCGTAGCCCGCGTCGGCGGGCAGCACGGCCGGCTACCAGGCAGGGGCGCTGCCCATCGGGCAGATTCTGGATTCCGTGCCAGGGGCTGTCCACGCTGGTACCGGAGGGCGGCTGGCCACCGAACAGGTCTTCTCGATTCCCAGCGAGCAGATGGGCGGGACGCACTGGCTGCAGCTGGCGGGCCGGCTGCGGGCATGGCTGAACGGCGACAAAGTGCCCGATGCCATCGTCATCACGCACGGTACCGACACGCTGGAGGAGACGGCATTCTTCCTGTCGCTGGTGCTGCCGCCCACGCGGCCGGTGCTGCTGACGGGCGCGATGCGGCCGGCCAGCGCGCTCAGTGCCGATGGGCCGGGCAATCGTACGATGCCTGCCGCTTTTGCGCTGGCAGCGACAGGCCGACATCGGCGGGGTATTCGTGAGCTTTGGCGGCCGGGTGCTGCGTGCGGATGCGGTGTACAAGCGGCATGCCAACCGGACGGATGCGTTTGCGCAGCGCTCGGTCAGCCGGTAGCTGGCTGGAGGCGGACCAGCCGTGCTGGCAGCAACCCTTGCCGGGCGGGATGGGGCTGCTGGGGGCAGTTTGCCGCGCTGCCGATGATGCAGACGGCTCCGACACCAGCGTCCCGCACGCAGACAGCCGTTTTTGGCACGCAGGTGCCCGCTGGAACGCAGCAGGCGGGAAAACCGGCTCACTGTCGGGTGACGCGCCCCTGCCCCCGGTGAGCATCGTGCCCCAGCATGTGGATGCTGACCCGGCCATGGTGGCGTGGCTGCGGTCACGCGGCTGCCAGGGACTGGTGCTGGCCGGCACGAGCGTCGGCACCATGCCGGTGCCCATGCGGGCGGCGCTGGCCCAGGCGCGTCGAGAGGGTTGCCTGGTGGTTCGCGCCAGCCGGGTGCCGGAAGGCTACGTGGGACGCAATACCGAAGCCAGGCCGGAAGACAGCGATGATGCGCTGGATTTCATCGCAGCCGGCTGGCTGGACGCCCGCAAGGCGCGCATTCTGCTGCAGCTCTGCCTGGCGGCCGGGATGCACGACGCCCGAGAGGTTCAGGCGCTCTTCGAGCGTTGTTCACCGTGAGGCGGCCTTTCCTGGACTGACCCGGCCGTCCTCGCTCAACGCCCTGCAGACTCCTCCAGCCGCTCCAGCCGCTGGGCCAGGCGGCGCACGCCGTCGGACCAGTCCTCGAACTCGGCCCGAGAGACCAGCACGCCCGTGCCGGAAGACAGATGATCGGACAGGGCGTCCTGCAGCCGGCTGCCCACTTCAGCGGCATGCACGCGAGCATCACGCCAGAACTGGCCGGCGCGATGGGCAGCCACGTCGCCCACCACCTGGCTGAGGTCTTCTTCCACGTCCCAGTGCAGGGGCCTTGGCCACGTCACCCAGGGCCTGGGCCAGCATCACGTCGCCTTCGATGCGCAACGTGGCGCCCAGCGCCAGCGGGCCTTCGCGCAGCACCCGAAAGAGCGCATCCACGGTGGGGCGCGCCGTCAGCACCACGGCCGGTTCCTCGCCGGAGACGGCGGTCAGCATGCCGTCGACGCCGATACGGGCATCGGCCTGCAGGGTGGGTAGGCGCAGGAAGCCCTCGTCGGATGCCGGCTCGGCGCTGACCTTCGGGGCTGCGACCAAACGCGAGGCAGTGCCCGTCTTCGCGGGACGGGGTACGGCTTTGCCCCCCTGCCCGCCTGCGGTGGGCGGCAAGGCCCGGATGCGCACCACGTGGCCCGCGTGACTGGCCAGCAGTTCACGCAGCCAGGGCTGCTGGCCGGTGACGTGATTGATGGCCGACAGCACCAGCTGGGCGACGGGGAGCGGGATCTGGAACATGGTGATATCTCGGGCGGAACTGGCGGCCATTATAGGCACCATGAAAAAAACCCGCCCCGACGCATGTACGCGTGGGGCGGGTGTCTGTCCTGCCGGGTTGGGAGCGCGGCCTTATTGAAGGTGCCGCCTCCACCCCACCCGGCGCCGACAGGCGGCGCCGTGGCCTGGGTGCCGATCAGCCGATCAGTTGGGCTGCTGGATGCCGGCCAGCACCCAGCCGGAAGCGCCGGAGGCGGGGCGGGTGAAGTTCCAGATCTCGGAGAACGGCTCGGCCGGGCTGTTGGGCTCTTCGCGGATGAGGCCGCTGAAGAGCACGCTGGCCACCAGGATGGGGCCTTCCTGGTGCATGCCGGTCAGTTCGGCGTTCAGCTCGACCACTTCGGTGGTCTGCGGGGTGCTGCCGCGCTGCATCATGTCGATGTTCAGCTCGCCGAACATCTCGGGCGAGATGAACTCGCGCAGGTCGTCGGCGTTGCGGGCGTCGAAGGCTGCCTGCAGACGCACGAACTGGACCTTGGCCTGGCGCACGAAGGCTTCGGTGTCGAAACCGCCGGGCACCTGCATGGCAGCGGTGTAGCCGCTGACGGTCGGGTCGGCAGCAGCAGGCGCCTGAGCCGCGCCGGCAGCCGGCGTCTGGCTGAACAGGCCACCGGCGTTGCTGTTCTGGCGGAACATGTCGTTCTGGCCCGGCTTGCCGCTGTTGTTGAAGGCGTCACGCAGGTTGCCGGCAAACGGCGCGCCGCTGCCGCCGCCTGTGCCTGCTGCTGTTGCTGCAGACGCTTGCCGAACATGCGGAAGGCAAAGATGGCCAGGCCGGCCAGCAGGATCATCAGCAGGAAGATGCCGGAGCCTTCACCCAGGCCGAAGGCCGAGGCCAGGGCGCTGAGGCCCAGGCCGGCGGCCAGACCGCCCAGCAGGCCCATGCCGAAGCCGGGCCGACGGCCGTTGTTGGCCTGGGCAGCCTGCTGTTGCCGGTTGTTGGCCATAGCGTTGTTCTGCTGGGCCGGCGCGGCACGTTGAATGGTGCTGTTCTGGCGACCGATGCTGCGGCCGCCACCGATCCGGGCGGCTTCGGCGCTGTCGGTAAAGAGCATGACCGAGCTGGCCAGCACGACCATCAGCATCATCAGGAATTTTTTCATGTGAGTTCCTCTGTCCAAGCGAATGTGTGGTTGGGCAACGGGGAAACTGGGGAAGGCCGAAAATGGGCGCCTTCCCGGGGGCCGAGGGCTCGGCCAGGCTTTTGCCACCATCTACCGGGTATCTTCCCGGATCGACCACCAACGTGCACGAAAACACGGGTGTGGCGTGACATGCCCTGCAGATGGGGGCTGTCCGCCAAAAATACAACAGGAAGCGAAAAACCACAACGCCCGTTTGTGCAGGGGCTGCGGGGCGGCGGGCGGCAGGCCCGACATGCAGCCTGCCGCGCAGCCCTGCGCGACGGGGCAGGGATCAGGTCAGGCCGGAATCAGTCCAGCCGCACGCCCTGATGCAGGGCCACCACGCCGGCGGTCATGTTGAAGTAGCGCACCTGGCCGAAGCCGGCGTCACGGAACATCTGGGCCAGGGTTTCCTGGTCGGGGGTGCATGCGGATGGATTCGGCCAGGTAGCGATAGCTGTCGGCGTCGTGGGCCACGACCTTGCCGATGAGGGCAGCACGCCGAAGGAGAAGGCGTCGTAGGGGACGGCGCAGCGGCTCCCAGACCTTGGAGAATTCCAGCACCAGTGCCTTGCCGCCGGTCTTGAGGACGCGGTGGATCTCCTTCAGGGCCTCTTCCTTGTGGGTCATGTTGCGCAGACCGAAGGCCAGCGTCACGCGGTCGAAGCTCTTGTCGAGGGAACGGCAGTTTCTCGGCGTCGCACTGCACAGTGGGGACGGTCAGGCCGTCATCCAGCGCCCGGTCACGACCCACGGCCAGCATGGCGGCGTTGATGTCGGTCATCCAGACCTCGACGCCGGGCTTCTTGGCCATGGCACGGGCCAGGTCGCCACTGCCGGTGGCCAGATCCAGCACCTTCATGCCGGGGCGCAGGGCCGCCTGACCCACGGTGAAGTGCTTCCAGAGCCGGTGCAGACCGCCCGACATCAGGGTCATTCATCAGGTCGTAGCGGCTGGCCACCGAATCGAACACACCACGCACCCGGCCAGCCTTCTCGGTGGCATCGACCTGCTGGTAGCCAAAATGGGTTTTCTCGTGGGTGTCGGGCATGAAAGCCTCCGTGAATGGTGTTTTTGTCTGCGGGTGAGGAGCGTGCCTTCACCCGGAAGCGGCACGCCGCGGGGTCTGGGATTGCCCTGGCAGCGGCCGGATGCAAGAGGGAGCAGGTACCGGATCAGCCGCCGCAGCCGCCACCACAGCCGCCGCCACCCCCACAGCCACCGCCGTGGTGCTTGGGTGGGGGAGGTTCGGCGTTGCCCACGCGACTGAGCCCCCGGGCCTCGAGCTGCGCCAGGTAGTCCTTCCAGAGGACGTCCTGGTCCTTGCCCAGCTGGTAGAGATAGTCCCAGGAATAGATGCCGGAACCGTGGCCATCGCTGAAGACCGGGCGGATGGCGTAATTGCCCACCTGCTCGATCTCGGTGATCAGGACTTCACGCTTGCCGTACTGCAGCACGGCCTGGTCGGGCGAATGGCCCTGCACCTCGGCCGACGGGCGAGTTGACGCGCAGGAACTCGAAGCTGAAGCGGAAGGCGGAGCCGTCACTGAAGTCCACGCCCAGCTCGCGCGAGCGCTGGTGGACAACGATGTTGGTGGGAAGCGGGGTATTCTGGGCCAGGCCAGCCATGATGACGGGATTGCAACACCGGGTTGTTGAACAGTGCCTGCCGGGCAGACTCTGATAATCTTCAGACGGGGCCAGGCCCACGCCGATCCTGTGATGGTACCCGATTGGCGCGGGCCGATACGTTCTCGCCCGTCGGTCATCGGCGGCAGACCGTCGGCCGTTGCTGTTTTCCGGCGGCCTCGATATTGTGTGCCCAGTGGCGCGTCACGCGGCCGCCAGGGTTCCTTCCTTCGCCAGCACTCACCAGGAGTTGCATTCCATGTCGAAACACGTTTCCGCCGCCGGCAGCCAGCCGGCCCTGTCCCACCTGCCGCTGCAGGGCTGCTGCCCTGCTGGCCGGCCTGGCGCTGGCTGCCTGCAGCCACCTGCCCTCCTCGAAGGACAGCGCATCGACCGCCACGAAAGAGGCGGCTGCACCGGCTGCTGCCCAGACCGCCCCGGCCCCGGCCAGCAACCTGGAAGTGACCGCCACGATGACGATGAGCTGCGTGCCGACCAAGGAGCCCAGGCACTGGGTCTGGTGCGCACCGAGGAAGTGCAGGCTGTCTACAAGATGCCGGCCGACAACCAGCCCGGCGATGCCGTGGTGGAGCTGAAGTTCGGCAACAAGGAATACACGCTGCACGAAGGCCCCGCCGCCTCGGGCTCGCGCTATGTCACGTCCGACGCCCTGTCGCCGCGTCACCAGGGTTTCTCGTGGCACAGCAAGCGCAATGAGGCCATCATTGCCGGCCTGGTGCCTGCCAGCGGCGTGAACGAAGTGGTGGACGGCCCGCTGCTCTATCGCTGCCTGGAAGCCAACTGATCCTGAAGGGCCCGCGCCGAAGGCCGGGCCCCATGGAAATTTCACGCAGAAAGCGCGCCGGCCAGCCAGCTTCGGAAGGCCGGCAGCGCTGCCGAGACCCGTTCCGCAACGGCACGGTGCTCTTCACTGTCAGCCGGACGCAAGACCGGCGACCAGACCGATCCCGGAAACTGCGGGTCGGACGGCCAGCGACCGATGATGTGCCAGTGCAGATGCGGCACCTGGTTGCCAAAACTGGCCAGATTCACCTTGGCGGGCCGGAAATGACGGCGCACGCCATCTTCAAGCACCGACAGCACGCGCCACAGATACAGCCTGTCGGCATCGGACAGATCTGTCATCTCGGGCAGATGCTGCTGCCAGATGACCCGGAAATAGGCAGGCTGCCCCGCTTCGGTTCCCACGTGAATGACGCGCAACCGCTCGTCCTGCCAGAGAACGTCTTCCCCCGCTGGATGGCAGAGCGGGCAATCGGGGGCTTCCAGGGGGCGAGTGTCAGTCATGCTTGATCCGGCAAAGGCAGGTCAGTCCAGGGCGTCCTTGGGCAGCACCACCATGTAGTTGTCGATGTCGGTGTCGCTGCGCGAGCCCCAATTGGAGTTGAACAGCACACGGGTGAAATCGGGATTGACGGTGGCCTGCGGCTCGGTCCAGTAGCCATTGTAGGCGCCATGATGGTAGGCCAGCCCCTTCACCTGCGGATGGGGCGTCAGGCTCACGGCCATCAGCTTCTCGTGCAGCCACTGGCGCTTGCCGTCGGCGGCATAGGTGGAGACCAGCACCCAGCCTGGCTTCTTGAAGGCCCGCCCGGAGAAGTGCAGCGCGGTGGCGCTGTGATCCAGGTAGGTCTTGAAGAGCGTCGTGCGCTTGCCGGTCTCCAGATCGGTCATGAAGACGTCGCCATCCGGGCTCTGATAGTCGATGGAGACATACACATCACGCCCCTGCCCGTCCACGGCAATGTCGGAGTGCTCGGACTTGTGGTGCAACTGGGTGTACTTCTTGAAGTCCAGCGTCCACGCGCGGGTGCCCACGCCCTCGGTGTCGCCCGAGACCACGCAGCGCTTGCCGCCCGGACTCATGCTGACGTGGTCGGGCCGGTCACCCTTGGTGTCCATCTTGCCCAGAATGCGGTCTTCCTTCATGTCCCAGGCAAAGACGCCCAGCGAGTGCCACTCGGCGTCGTCCACCATGAAGCACCAGTAGCGACCGTCCGCCGATGGCGCTCCCTCGGCCTTGGTCCAGGCCGCAGCCGCACCGGGCCAGATCTTCTTCAGGCGGTCGCCAAAGTCTGCCACCTCGCGTACCGAGCCACTTTTCACGTTCAGCTCGTAGAGCATCATGCCCAGGCCGTTGGCAGGCATGAAGTAAAGCAGGTCGGGATCGGTGGGATGCCACTGCAGCTCGGCATCGCCGGCCGGCTTGGAGAGGCGCTCCACATACTCCAGCGTGTTGCCGTCGTACAGGGTGCCAGGTGCCATCGTTGGCACCGATGAGGGATGCGGCTGCCATCGGCATTGAAGGCCTGGCGGCGGGAGTAGTCGTGCCGGGCAAAGCGCGCCAGCTTCTCCTCGGCGTGATCGGTGACGCGCACCACACAGTTGCCGTAGGCGGGTCGGCCTCCGGCAGGGCGCTTCTTCGGCCGGGGCAGATCGGGCACACCCTGCCCGCGCCCGCCTGGGGGTCGATGGACTTGAGCCGACGCTGCTTGTGCTTGGTCAGGAGCGCGGTGCAGCCCTTGGTGCCGGTAACAGCAGAAATGGAAGCGTCCCGCCACTGCCACCTGCTCCGCTTCCGCCAGCAGCACCTACAGTGCCGGCATCACCACTGCCAGCGGCCGAGGCAGCCGAGCATCAGCATGGCGGCAGACAGCACCAGCCAGCCGGCACGCCGCGGACCGGGCCGGGCAACGCCTGGGTGACTGGAAGCAGGGGAGTTTTGCGGGATGGGCCACCACGGACGTGGCAGCAGGCTGCCGACGCGGACGCGACGGGCGAAGCGAGCGAAATTCAGTCATGGTGCTGCGCGCAATGGAAAGGCTTGCAGCAGCATTGTTTCATGGAAACGTTGCGGCCATGCCGCACGGCCCTAACACAAAGCGCAAGAAGCGTGACAGAGATGGCAGGTTGTGTCAGGCCGGATAAGAGCGGCAGGTATGCCGACCCTCAGGGCACGGGCGGCAGGTATGCCGACCGTCGATCAGTCGATCCAGTCGACGCGTGCCAGGCGCTTGACGAGCTTGACCCAGGTGGAAATCATGGCAATGGCCAGCACGCCGATGCCGATGCCACCGCCAATGACCTTGGCGCGTGCATGCGCCAGAAGTCGTCCATCATGCCCGAGATGGCATTGAGTTCGGTGAACCAGGTGGTGACCACGACGATGAGGGCAACAGCCAGGGCAGTCATCACCGCCATGAAGCTTGATGATGGCCAGGCGCTCTGCGTTGTACGAGGACGAGGTAATCGGGGCGGATTGAACCACGGCTGCGTCTACGGGCAGAGTGGCCGACGTGTGGGGGGGCATTTCCGGAAGCTCCGAAGCGGAAAGGAGGGGCAAGAGAATGGGGCTCAGGAGAGAGAATGCTGTATCGCCCCGACAACGACAACCCCCGCCTATCAATAACCGTCATTCACAAATTGAATAACATGCTGCATCGCAGCAAAGCCCCTGAATCAGCCTCGGCAAATCCGTGGAAAAGGTCCGCAGGCCGTGCGCCCGATGCCGCTTCTCCCCCGAATGAAGCCGTTTGTCGCCCCTGCAGCGCAGCAAATCCGATGCCGCGCCGATCCCCTGTCAGGCCCCGTCTGTCGGATGAAAGAGACACCCGCCTGGGGTGCACCGCAAAAACGGGCTTCATTCATCAAATGAACACTGGGCATTCATGATTCAGCCTCAGAAAAGCCCCTTCAGCGAGGTCCACCAGCTGTCGGGCACCCACATCAGCATGCCGGTCATGAACACGTAGCGCAGGAACTTGCCCAGCGCCATCCACAGGATGGAAGGTGCCAGCGGCAGACGCAGCCAGCCGGCCACGGCACACAACGGATCGCCCACTGCGGGCAGGAAGGAGAACAGCAGCGCCCGCGGGCCCAGGCGCTCGAACCACTTCAGGTAATGGGTCTGACGGTCGGGCGCCATGACATGCTTGGCACCGCGCCCCATCCAGTAGTTGATGACGCCCCCCAGCGTGTTGCCGGCGGTGGCCACCACCATGGCCAGCCAGAAGAGGTCGGGCCGCATGCTGACGTAGGCAAAGACGGCAGGTTCGGACCCCAGCGGCAGCAAGGTGGCCGAAACGAGCGCCACCACGAAGACGGTGACCAGCCCGTTCTTGGGCAGCGCAAACCAGGTCAGCGCCTGGTCGAGAAGTGTCTGGAGCATTGAAAAGGCCCGGCGGCCGGGCAGCAGGACCCCGGCAGGGTCGCACGCCGCCCGAAAGGACTGCAGCAAAAGCGCCGTATTATAGGGACCGCATTCCTTTATCTCTGCCTGTTCCTCTGCCCATGTCCATCGAGTACCTGAAACGGATCCTGAACGCCCGCGTCTACGAAGTGGCGGAAGAAACACCGCTGGATCCCGCACCGGCACTGTCGGCCCGTCTGGGCAACCGGGTACTGCTCAAGCGCGAGGACATGCAGCCCGTTTTCTCGTTCAAGCTGCGCGGCGCCTACAACAAGATGGCCAACCTCAGCGCCGAGGAACGTGCCCGGGGCGTGATCTGCGCCTCGGCCGGCAACCATGCCCAGGGTGTGGCACTGTCGGCACGCAAGCTGGGCTGTCGGGCCGTCATCGTCATGCCCGTCACCACTCCCACCCTGAAGGTGGACGCGGTGCGCGCCCGCGGTGGCGAGGTGGTGCTGCAGGGCGACTCCTTCAGCGATGCCTATCAGCACGCCCTGAAGCTGCAGGCCGAACAGGGCCTCACCTTCGTGCACCCGTTCGATGACCCGGACGTGATCGCCGGCCAGGGCACCATCGCCATGGAGATCCTGCGCCAGCACCGGGCGCCCGTGGACGCCATCTTCGTGGCCATCGGCGGCGGCGGACTGATCGCCGGCATCGCCGCCTACGTGAAAGCCATCCGCCCCGGCATCAAGATCATCGGCGTGGAGACCTACGACGCCGACGCGATGCGCCAGTCGCTGGCCGCTGGCCAGCCGGTGACGCTGGACGACGTGGGCCTGTTTGCCGACGGCACTGCCGTCAAGCGCGTGGGCGACGAGACCTTCGCGCTGTGCAAGCAGTACGTCGACGACATCATCCTGGTGGATACCGACCAGATCTGCGCGGCGCTCAAGGACGCCTTCGAGGACACCCGGGCCATTCTGGAGCCCTCGGGCGCGCTGGCGCTCGCCGGCCTGAAGGCCTGGGCCAAGCGCGAGCAGGTGCAGGACCGCACCCTGGTGGCCGTGGCCAGCGGCGCCAACATGAACTTCGACCGCCTGCGCTTCGTGTCCGAACGCGCCGAGATCGGTGAATCCCGCGAGGCGGTGTTTGCCGTGACCATCCCCGAGCGGCGCGGCAGCTTCCTGCAGTTCTGCCGACTGGTGGGCCGTCATTCCGTCACCGAGTTCAACTACCGCATTGCCGATTCCGACAAGGCCCATATCTACGTGGGCATCCAGGTCAGCGGCCGCGAGGAAGCCGGGCGGATCGCGACCCGGCTGCGCACGGCCGGCTTCGAGACCCTGGACCTGACCGACGACGATCTGGCCAAGTCACACCTGCGCCACCTGGTGGGTGGGCGCTCGCTGCTGGCCCGCGACGAGGTGCTGTACCGCTTCGAGTTTCCCGAGCGCCCCGGGGCGCTGCTGCGCTTCCTGGAGGCCCTGCCCGCCGACTGGAACATCTCGCTGTTCCATTATCGCAATCACGGGTCGGACTTTGGGCGCGCCCTGGCCGGTATTCAGGTACCGTTGGAGGACCGGCCCCGCTATGAACAGGTGCTGGCTGCTCTGGGGTACCCGTACCGGAACGAATCGGAACATCCCGCCTACCGCCTGTTCTTGACAGCGGAAAACAACCTGTCCGACACTGCCGGACTGTCAGGACAACCTTTTACACAAATTTCGTCCCCAGAATGAAACGATGCACATATCGCCCGGGGACGTGCGATAGAATACGGCGATGAGAATAGCGATCATTGAAGACGACAAGGCAGTGGCTTCGCAGCTGGTCCATTCGCTCAGCGTGGAAGGGGACACTTGCCATCTTTTTCAACGAGGCCGCGTCCTTCCTGGCGGCCCTGCCGCGTGAGAGCTTCGATGCCTGCATCGTCGACCTCATGCTGCCGGGCATGGACGGCAAGGCGCTGGTGCGACTGCTGCGCGAACGCAAGAACCCGCTGCCGGTCATGGTGCTCACCTCGCAGGACGCCGAGAGCGAGGTCATCAGCGCGCTGGATGCCGGTGCCGACGACTTCGTGGTCAAGCCTGCCCGCGCCGGCGAGCTGCGCGCCCGCCTGAAGGCCCTGGTGCGCCGCGCCGGCCTGGGTGACATCCACGGCACCATCTTCGAATACGATCGTTTCCGCTTCGACCTGCAGCGCCAGACCGCGCAGGACAGTGGCCGTATCGTCGAGCTGACACAAAAGGAATTCCAGCTGGCGCTGCTGTTCCTGAACAACATCGGCAAGCCGCTGTCGCGCGGACACATCCGCGAGGCCGTCTGGGGGCGTGATTCCGAGGTGCCTTCGCGTACCATGGACACCCACGTCTCGCGCGTGCGCAGCAAGCTCACGCTGCGGCCGGAAAGCGGCTACCTGCTGGCGCCGGTCTACAGCTACGGTTATCGGCCGAGCGACTGCGCGACGAGGGCGAGGATGCCGATGGCGGCGCCCCTGCGCCCGCAGGAAAACAGCTGAAAGAAGCCCAACCTGAAGGAAATGGCGTGACCCCCATGGAACGGCCCGACGCCAGCCGCCTTTGCTGTCCGGCACGTCATGGCGGCGTGTGGCTGCTTGCCCTGCTGGGCACCCTGCCTGCGGGCCTCACACTGGCGGAAGGCGCCTCGACTGGCGGCGCTGCGTCCGCCCGTCGGCAACAGCCAACCCGCCGACAACGAAATCCTCCTCTACCACGTCCAGCCCGGCGACACGCTGCTGGGCCTGTCGCGCAGCTCGACACCCCGAGCGCTGGCGCGACGTGCAGAAGCTCAACCACATCGGCAACCCGCGCCATCTGCAGCCAGGCACCACGCTCAGGATGCTGCCCGGCTGGCTCAAGCCCAAGGTGGCCCAGGCCCTGCTGGAATCGGCCTCCAACCAGGTGAAGCTGGACGGCAAGCTGGCGCATGATGGCGAGGCCATTCCCGAAGGCACCACGGTACAGACCGGCCCGGACAGTGCCGCCGTCATCACCCTGCCCGACGGCACGCGGCTGCGCATCCCGTCGGCCACCGAAGTGCGGCTGGAGCGGCTGCGCGCCTACCACGGCGAACGTCATCTGGACGCCGGCTTCCTGCTCCGGCACGGCAGCATAGAGCCCGATTCCCCGGGCAAACGCAGCCGCCCGCTCAACATCAGGACGCCTTCGGGCAACGCCGCCGTGCGCGGCACGCACTTCCGCGTGCATGCCGAAGGCCAGCGCAGCACCGTGGAAGTGCTGCGCGGCCGGGTGGCTGCCGGCAACCGCAAGTCCACGGCCGACGTGGACGCCGGCAAGGGCGCCTGGTTCACCGCCAAGAGCAAACCCGTCGTGGCCCAGCTGCTGCCCGCCCCCGATCTGGGCGGCATCCAGGGCCGCACCTGGACGCAGACCGCCCCGCGCCTGCCGCTGCCCGCCCTCGCGGGCGACGCGGCGGCCTACCACGTGGAAGTCTCCACCCGGCCCGACTTCAGCGTCGTGCTGCTGGACACCCGCACCCGGGAACCCGGCTTCGTGCTGCCGTCGCGGCAGGACGGCCCCCACTATGTGCGCGTCAGCGCCATCTCGCGCACGGGCATCGAGGGGCTATGTTGGCACCACCGAGGTGCAGGTCTTGGCCCGTCCGCTCCCGCCCGGCTGCAGCCGCAGCCTGACGAGGTGCAGGTCGACGACCGGCCTGTCCGATTCCGGTGGCTGGACACGCCCGACGCACCCGCTGCGGGCGACATGACCGAGGCAAGCGGCAAGACATCCAGCGCGGCAGACCGCACCTACCGCATCCAGGTGGCTGGCGACGCCGAGTTTGCCCAGGTGCTGCACGACGAGGGTGGCCATCCACCCCGAGGATCTCATCCGCCTGGACACCCGCAAACCGCTGGAGCGCTGGTGGCGGGTGGCCTGCGTCGAGAAGGGTCGACAGGGCCCATGGAGCGAGCCCCAGAAATTCCGGCTGCGTGTGGGGGCGCCCATCATTGAGGCCCGCCCTCTGCCGGCCGTGCGTACGGGCAGCGATGAGCCCGTGCGTACCGGCCATGGTGATTTCCTCCTGCTCTCTCCTCGCTGACCCGCGCCGATGATCCGCTTCCTTCGGCGCCTGCTAGGCAGGATGGCCCGCTCTGCCCCGCGCGACCGGCCCCTGCTGGAATGGAGCCTGCTGACGACCCTGCTGCTGGCAGGCACCATCTGGTTCGGGCCCTGGCCGCAGTACCTGACCAGCGACCAGCGCATTCCCGACCCCACCAACGGCACGGACCATGCCTCGCCGCCCGACTACCTGAGCCTGCGCCTGTACGACTTGGCGCTGGGCTACGATGCCCAGCTGCCCTCCGGTCAGGTGGTGATCGTGGACATCGACGACATCAGCATGCTGCAGGTGGGACGCTGGCCCTGGCCGCGCCCGGTACTGGCCGCGCTGATCAACCGCATCGCCGAAGGTCACCCCGAAGCGCTGGCCATCGACATCCTGTTCGCCGAGGTCTCGGCCCGCCCGAACGACGACCAGCTGCTGCGCACCGCGCTGCAGAATGCTGCCCGCCAGGGGCACCCGCATCATCCTGGCCGTGGGCAAGGAAGAAGGCACCAACAACTACCTGCCACTCTACCCGCTGGACGTGATCGCAGCGGGCAACACGCTGGGACACATCACCTTCCATACCGGTCGCGACGGTCTGGTGCGCGGCCTGTACATGGAAGAAGGCCACCTGCCGGCGATGTCCTGGGCCCTGGTGGACCGCACGGCCCAGAGCAACCGCAACGAGACGCTGAACATGCTGCTGGAGCGGCGCTGGGACGTGCACGATCCCATGCTGCCCGGCGCCCTGAAGGAACTGCCACCGACCATCTCGGCCGCTGCCCTGCTGCGAGGCGACGTCTCGCCCGACCAGCTGAAAGGGCGCAAGGTCCTGCTGGGCAGCACTGCCATCGGCTCGGGCGACTTCTTCGTGAGCCCCCTGGAAGACGCCCAGCCCCGGCGCATCTCGGGACTGGAGCTGCATGCCGTCGCCGCCGAAGCGCAGATCATCCATCACTTCAAGCAGCCCCTTTCGCCCCCGCTGCAGGGCAGCATCGAAGTCCTGGTGGTGCTGCTCACCATGCTGCTGCTCTACCGCACCAGCCCGTTCCTGGGCCTCATCATCGTGGTGGTGGCCAGCGGTCTTATCCTGCTGACCAGCTGGCTGGCCTTCCGTGCCGGCTGGTGGCTGGCCCCGGGCGACATGCTCATCTCCATCTATCTGGGCTACCCGCTCTGGAACTGGCGCCGCCTGTCCGTGGCCTCGGCAGGTCTCCTGCGCCAGGCCCGTTCCCTGGAACTCTTCGGCGGCGTCTTCGGCGCACGCAACGCCGAGCCGGCCTCGCACGAGCCCATCTCGGCCCAGCTCAACCGCGTCCAGATGGCCGCCCAGCAGGGTGGCCAGGCTCAACCGCTTCCTGTCGGACAGCCTGCAGAGCCTGCCCCACCCGGTCCTGGTGGCCGACCACGAACAGCGGCCACTGCTGCGCAACCAGCGCTTTCTCAACGCCTTCGGCAACGTGGGCGAATGCTGCACCACCCTGTCGGACTGCTTCCGGACCATCTTCGGCAAGCTGCCGCGCAACTTCCAGAACGAGCCCTGCCAACTGGCCGGGGAATACCAGGACACGCAGGGCCGCCACTGGCGGGTGGACGTGGCGGCCACGGGCGCCAGCGCCGACGAGCGCCGCTGGATGATCCAGTTCGTGGACCTGACGGCCCGCCGCCTGGCTGACCGCGAGCGCGAGGAGACCCTCTCCTTCCTGTCACACGACCTGCGTTCTCCCCAGGCCACCATCCTGGCCATCATCGAGAAGCTGCGCACCACCACCGACGGCGCCGAACGTAGCGCCGGCCTGGATGAGCTGGCCCGCCAGTCGCGCCGCGCGCTGGAACTCACCGACGGCTTCCTGGCCTACACCCGCGCCGAGATCAAGCCCATCCAGCCCGAGGGCACGACCTCAACGACCTGCTCACCGAAGTGATCGACCTGGCATGGTTCTCGGCCAACGCCAAGAAGGTCCGCCTGACCTTCACCCCGGTGGACGCGGCCATTCTGCGCTGCGACGCCGACCTGCTGCGCCGCGCCTTCTCCAATCTGGTGGAGAACGGAATCCGCCACAGTCCCATCGACAGCAGCATCGAAGTGACATTGATCAATCAGGCGCCGCATTTCCGCATTACCATCCGAGACCACGGCCCCGGCGTGCCGCCCGACAAGCAGGCGCTCATCTTCAGCCCTTCTGGCGGTCGGCGGGTTCAGAGACCACCGGCAAGAAGTCGTCCCAGGGCAGTGCCGGGCTGGGACTTGCGATGGTTCACAAAGGCCATTGCGCGCCACGGCGGTACCATTCGCGTATTCAATCACCCCACCGGGGGCGCATGTTTTGAAATCTGCCTGCCGCAAGGCATGCAGGACGTATAGATGCATTCGACATGGCGTTGCTGACGCTCGGACTCAACCACAACACGGCGCCCGTGGCGCTGCGTGAGAAGCTCGCCTTCCCCACCAAGGAGGCGATCGGCACGGCCCTGTCCGATCTGCGTGGCCACCTGAAGTCGCTGGCCCCCGAAGCCGCCATCCTGTCCACCTGCAACCGCACCGAGATCTACTGCAAGACCGACGCCCCCGACGAGGCCGGTCAGGCACTGACCGAATGGATCGGCCGCCACAAGGGCGTGGACGGTGAAGGCAACCTGGCCGAGCACCTGTACCTGCTGCCCAACCAGGGCGCCGTGCGCCACGCCTTCCGCGTGGCCAGCGGGCTGGATTCCATGGTGCTGGGCGAACCCCAGATCCTGGGCCAGATGAAGACGGCCGCGCGCGTGGCGCAGGATTCCAACATGCTGGGCAGCCACCTGCACCAGCTGTTCCAGCGCTCGTTCTCGGTCGCCAAGGAAGTGCGCACCCAGACCGCCATCGGCGCCCAGTCGGTCTCGATGTCGGCTGCCAGCGTGCGCCTGGGCGAGCAGATCTTCGAGAACCTGGCCGACTGCTCGGTGCTGCTCATCGGCGCCGGCGAGATGATCGAACTGTGCGCCGCACACTGGGCCCCCCACCCTCGGCGGATGGTCATCGCCAACCGCACGCTGGAGCGCGCCCGCCCGCTGGCCGAGCGTTTCGGCGCCACCACCATGGCGCTGTCCGACCTGCCCCAGCAGCTCGAGAACTTCGACGTGGTGATCTCCTGCACCGCCAGCAGCCTGCCCATCATCGGTCTGGGCATGGTGGAGCGTAGCGTGCGCCAGCGCCGCCACCGCCCGGTGCTGATGATCGACCTGGCCGTCCCGCGCGACATCGAGGACGAAGTCTCGCGCCTGGACGATGTGTTCCTCTACACCGTCGACGACCTGCGCGAAGTGGTCGATGCCGGCCTGGAAGGCCGTCGCCTGGCCGTGGCCGAGGCCGAGAGCATCATCGACACCCAGGTCAGCGCCTTCATGAACTGGATGGTGCAGCGCCAGAGCGTGCCCCTCATCCAGGAACTGCACGCCCGCGGCGACGCCGTTCGCCAGCAGGAAGTGGAGCGCGCCCGCAAGATGCTGGCCAAGGGCGAAGACCCGGCCGCCGTGCTGGAAGCGCTTTCCAGAGCGCTTACCGCCAAGTTCATGCACGGCCCCACCACCCTGCTGTCACGCCACGCCGGCAAGGATCCCTGAACTGGCCAACATGCTGTCCGGCCTGCTGCCGGTTCCCCGGGGCGGACGCTGACAGGGAAGGGCGATCGGCGGCGCGTTGGTTAGAATGCCCGCCGAACCCCTTCACGCATCGCCATGAAAGAATCCCTGCGGGCGCAGCTGGACCGCATGCAGAACCGGCTGGAAGAACTCAACGCCCAGCTGGCCAGCGAAGACATCGGCAAGGACATCAGCCTGCTGAAAAAAAGCTCAACCAGGAGCACGCCGAGACCAGCGAGGTGCTGGACACCCTACGCCCTGTGGAAGCAGGCCGGCGCCGACCTGGAGGCCGCCCGCCAGATGCGCGAAGAGCCCGACATGCGCGAGTTCGCCGACGAGGAGATCGCCGACGCCGAGACCCGCCTGCAGGCTACCCAGGAGCGCATCGAGTACCTGCTGCTGCCGCGCGACCCCGACGATGCCCGCAACGCCATCCTGGAGATCCGGGCCGGCACCGGCGGTGATGAAAGCGCCCTCTTTGCCGGCGACCCTGCTGCGCATGTACCTGCGCTACGCCGAACATCGCGGCTGGCAGACCGAGATCCCTGTCGGCCAGCGAATCCGAACTGGGCGGCTACCGCGAGGTCATCGTGCAGGTCAGCGGCCAGCAGGTCTACGGGCGGCTGCGCTACGAATCCGGCGCGCACCGCGTGCAGCGCGTGCCCGTCACAGAATCCCAGGGGCGCATCCACACCTCCGCCTGCACCGTGGCCGTCATGGCCGAGGCCGAGCCCACCGGCGACATCGAGATCAGCCCCGACGATCTGCGCATCGACGTGTTCCGTGCCTCCGGCGCCGGCGGCCAGCACGTCAACAAGACCGAATCCGCCGTGCGCATCACCCACCTGCCCACCGGCATCGTGGCCGAATGCCAGGACGACCGCTCGCAGCACCGCAACCGCGACAAGGCCATGACCGTGCTGCTCACCCGCCTGCGCGACGCCCGCGAGCGCGAGCGCGCCGCCGAGACCTCCGCCCACCGCAAGAGCCTCGTGGGCTCGGGCGACCGCTCGAACGCATCCGCACCCTGCAACTTCCCGCAAGGGCGGCTCACCGACCACCGCATCAACCTCACCCTCTACAAGCTGCAGGCCATCATCGACGGCGACCTGGACGAACTGACCGACGCCCTGATGAAGGCCCGGCTGGCTGAACTGGCGGCGGAACGGGCCGAGGGGTGAGGCATGAGATAGCCTCTGACGAATGAACATGGCTCCGTCCAGCCCTTCGCCCCCAGCCCTTCCGCCCCTGCAGGCCCCTCCATCGACGACCTCATCCGCCACAGCCAGCTGCCCCGCGCCGAGGCACGCCGCCTGCTGGCCAGCCTCACCGGCCAGCCGCTGACCTGGTTCATGGCCCACGGCGACGATCCCGCCGACCCGGACACCACCACCCGCTTCCGCGCCCTGGCCGAGCGCCGCCGCGCCGGCGAACCCCTGGCCTATCTGCTGGGCCAGCAGGAGTTCTACGGCCGCCCCTTCGCCGTCTCACCGGCCGTGCTCATTCCCCGGGCCGACACCGAAACCCTGGTGGAAACTGCGCTGGAGCAGCTCTTGCTGCAGCGCCAGCAGCGGCGCGCCGTCCCTCTGTCCCTGCTGGAACTGGGCGCCGGGAGCGGCATCATCGCCATCACCCTGGCGCTGGAGGCGCCGGACACCGAGGTGCATGCCGTCGAGCGTTCCCCCGAGGCGCTGACCGTCGCGCAGCAGAATGCAAAGGCCCTGGGAGCGGACAACATCCACTGGCACGCGGGCAGCTGGTGGCAGGCGCTGGCCTGCCCCCGACGCTTCGACCTGATCGTCTCCAATCCCCCCTACATCGCAGCCGGCGACCACCACCTGCAGCAGGGCGACCTGCGCTTCGAGCCGCCTCAGGCCCTGGCGGCCGGCCCCGACGGGCTGGATGACCTGCGCATCATCATCGGCGGCGCCCCCGCCCACCTGAACCCCGGCGGCTGGCTGCTGCTGGAACACGGCTACGATCAGGAAGCCCCCGTACAGGCCCTGCTGCGCGACGCAGGCTTTGCCGACGTGTTCACCCGACGCGACCTGGCCGGACAGCCGCGTGTGAGCGGCGGACGGTGGCTGGGAGACGGGCGCAAGTAGACCCGACCAAGCAGGCCTTGCTAACCAAGCAGAGCCTGGCCAGACCAAGCCAATCGGGCCCCGAAACAGGGGTGGACATCGAGCCCGATCACGCCCGGACCGCACAGGGGACGGACGACAGCCGCCGCGCCGCAATCAGACTGAACAGCGAAGAAAGGCGCCATGACGGGTGCTCTGACGCTCAATAGGGGTAATGGATCCTCGAATAGAGGTAATTTCACGCTGAAATTACCCATTTACGGACTGCTTTTACCCCTTTTCTTACCCCTATTTCACCTTATTTTGGCTGAAATTCAGCCGAAACAGGCTCCGAATGGCAGAACAATGGGGTAATGGATCGCATAAATGGGTAATTTCGCCCGAAATTACCCATTTAGACGACTATCATTACCCTATTCCCCTCACTGCCCCCTTCCGATGCGATCCTCACCGCCGACTATCTGGACAGGGCTCCGCTTCACCCACTCGCAGCTGGCCACCTGCGCGCACTCGGTGAGTTTCCAGGGCAAGCAGCAGCTCTATAGTGTCCAGCTGCCGAAGTGCTGAAGGACTGCAAAAAGCGGCCACCATCGAATCACCGAGTCCTCCAACCGTCTGGAAGGCGTCATCATCTCACCAGCGCCTGCACGCCCTGATGCTGAAGACGCCACGCCCCGCAGCCGTTCCGAACAGGAGATCGCCGGCTACCGCGACGCCCTGAACCTGATCCATGAAAGCGGCGAGGATGCGCTTTCTCGGAAGGCACCATCCGGCAACTGCACGGGCTGATGTACCGCTACATGCCCCAGCCCGGCGGACGGTGGAAAGCCACCAACAACGACGTCATCGAGCGTCAGCCGGACGGACGTTCCGCGTTCGCTTCGCCCTGTGTCCGCCCACCTCACCCCGATGGCCATGGCGGACCTGATCGCCCGCTACCGATCTGCCCTGGATCAGCACCTGGCCGATCCCTCGTCCTGGTGCCCTGGCCCATCCTGGACTTTCTCTGCATCCACCCTTCCCGGACGGCAATGGCCGCTGGCACCTGCTGACCCCTGCAGCTGCTCTACCACTTCGACTACGCCGTGGGGGCGCTTCATCAGCCTGAACGGCTCTTCGAGAATCAGGAAACTCTACTACGAGACCGGGCCAGCTCCCAGGGCTGGCACGGCGCTGCGCGACAGCATGCCATGGCTCCAACTACTTCTGGGGCGTCCTGCTGCGCGCTACCGAGTTCGAGACACGCGTCGGCACACTGGAACATGGCCATGGCGCCAGGGCGAGCGAGTCGTGCAGGAGTTCTGAGACGCCAGCACCCTCCGCCATCTCCGATATCGAGGAGCCTGCCCTGGCGTCAGTCGGGATATGGTCCGGCATGCGCGCACGTGAAGGATCGAAGGACTCATCACGCCGGAAGGCGAGGGCGCGCCGCGAGGTGGCGACGGTTGGCGGATGGCTCTTCATCGCTCTCGTAGATCGCCGGCATCCACCACGCCCATGGATTTCCTTCTGTCGGCGCATGGATACCCAGGCTGCGATCTCGGCAAATCCGGTAAGGTCGATGTCATCTCCTGCACAAGGAGGCCATCATGCAGAAGTACCTCTCCATCGCCTTTGATCCTCACCGGCATTCTGCACAACGTCCTCGGCATCGCCACCATGCACGACACCCTGCACCGGATGTGGCGGGAAGGCCTCATCGCCAGCGTGCAGGCAAACGATGCAAGTTACGCCCTGCTGTGGTTCCTGGTGGCCGGGTTTGCGTTGATGCTCATCGGTACCACCTTCTGGCAGCTGGCCAATGCGGGGCAGCTGGGCTGGCCGCCCATCCTGGGGCTGTTCCTGCTGGCGGCTACCATCTGCATCGTTTATCCCAAACCCGGCCCCTTCCTGCTGCTGGCTATTTCCGGTGCGCTTGTCGTGGCGCAGTTGATTTCCCCGAACACAACGCAGGGATCATGAGAAGCGGACCGGTCCGCGATGAGATCGATCAGGGACAGCCTGTCCATCTCAGCTCCGCCAGCATGCCGTCATGGAAGGCCTTCAATCGGTCATGACGCTGCATCGCCAACTGCTGGCCAGCCCTGGTCTTGAAACCTGCGCCAGATGAAGGAGCTTCCGGGGAAAGTGGTCCAACGCATACCGCCGATCATCAAGTGGCCGATTCTCGCCACCCGGATCCGCCGGATCGTACAGTGACGAGTCCCATCCGGCCCGCCGGTAGAAACAGCGGGCCACCCCATGAACCCACAGCGCGTCCAGCCGGTCGCGTCCTGCAGGATGCGGGCCTCCAGTGTTCCAGGCTCGATGCCCGCCGAGCTGTGCGCCTCACGGCATGCGCCACGGCCTGTCTGCCGGTCCGTGGGGCCAACGTAGCCCCGTCAGCAGGGAGATGGCCTTTTCAGCCGCCAAGCGCGAGGCCTCGGTTGCGCAACGGAAATTCTTCCACGGCCACGACAATCATGCAGCAGGACCGCTGCTGCCAGGATCCCGCATCGCCGCCTTCCACTGCCACGATGGCCCGCACGTTGCCCCAGACTCGATCCGATGCGCCATATCGTGGGATCCATCATCGTTTCCTGGCGGAAAGGCATGCGGCAGCAGCGTTTCGCCAGCTGTCGATGCCTGCCAAAAGCGATCGATAAAACCAGTTCACGTTGGCTACATAGTCCTCCTCCATGCCCATTCCTCAACCTATACTGTCCGCGATAAGCGCCAATAGAGATACATCCTCTCATGCCCATCATCCATCTTTTGGATTGTTCCAGCAACCGGCACTATCCGACCAGAAGAACTCAGGCTCGACGCCAATGTCTGCTTCTTCTAGACAACCCTTTACATGGCGACAATAGTCAAGCGCCTTCTCGGATCCCTTCTCGGATCGAAACACCGAAACCGCCACTCTTTGAACCGCACTTAACTTTATTGCATCCAGAATGTGTCGATCATTTTCCTGCATGCCCCACCCGTATACAACAAGAGCCTGTCCAACCCTGGAAGGAATCAGTCGCTCATAGACAGTTCTCAAGTATTTACTACGCCCTATCGACGACAACTTCTCCGAGCTATCTCCTTCGCTAACAAATACAGGTTTAAGATCACCATCCTTCAATACTGCTCAATAGTAGTCAAAAAGGTCGCCCCAATCATCGCCACTACAACTCACCTTCACCTTCGCCTCCCCCTTAAAAAAATCCTCTGCAAGAACCATATTTCCATGAGATAAAAATACCAACGTATCCTCTAGACCCGGTCCTAGGGCATATTTCCTCCTATATAGTCAATATTGTCATCAAAAACCCCATCCTTTAAAAAACAATCCTTAAAAGAGTAGGGATTCCTCCGGTTTCCAACCATCATAGCCCAATACACAACCAGATCATAATTCAGACTAAAGACAACGCGAAACCCGGACATAAACTCGGACACTCTCTCCAAGTCGCCAGATACCTTACTATGAGAAGGATGAACCTTTTTGACTGCCTCAATCAAGGCAGCGCGAATACTCTCATAGGCGCAACTTATTGTTTTACATGATTGTCCTAAAGATTCGTTAACAACCTTTGCGTACCAACAAGCCAACAGAGCGCGCTCAAAGTCTTTTGTCTTTAGCTTCTCAAATATCTTTTTTATATCACCAAAAGACTCGCCTTTTTTTGCAACTTCATATAAAGTGCCGTAGCAAAACTTTTCAGAGACCGCAATACTCGCACCATTCCCAAGCAGCAGGGAATTCCAGCCCTATCTTCAAGCTCCCGCCATTCCTTTGATAACAAATTCTTCAGACACGATCCACTGCCCAGATGAGACATAGATGATTAAATACTAAGTCAAGCAACAAGATGCACCAACAATCTGTTGCCAATACATCAATCGCCCATCATTGACATTGACGACCGGTAGCCCCCATCTCAACCAATCGCCAGATAAAAGCGTCTGGCGTCCCTCGTAGTACAGAGACAAAACCATAGGCCTGATAGAAGGCGCAGCCTTTTCATCCTCGGCATCAACGATAACGACCCGACACCCAACGTCTGTCGAAGCTCCAGCGCCCGGTGCGATGACATGCCCCAGCAGCAGCTGGCCGTATCCGTTGCCCTGTTCGGACTGGGCAATGGCCAGACGAGCCAGCCTCACAGCAGGAACGGGATAGGATGGCAACCGACGGCGGTCTGACTCCCTGCAGGTCACTCAGCAAAGCTGGGCTGCAGCCAGCGAACAGTACCCCAGAATACGTTGCGGCGCCCGTCGTCGACAAGAACGTGCGTTGTGGCAATGCCATCTCGCTGGTGCTGACTGGCGCGGCGGCGCAAAGTAATCATCCAGGACAGGTACGCCACAGGAAAAGCCAGACCGGTCGTGGACGCGACCATCCAGCAGCAGAACTTGAAGTGCCATGGTGTCAGCGTGACAGAAGCCTGTCAGCCTCTTCCATGGCTTTTTTCAGCTTGGCATTGGGCTGAACGGCCTGTCCAGGGCATCCAGAAAAACGGCGCGATTCTTCCGGAGAAAGAACCACCGCCGCTTCCGCAGCCAGCGCCGTATCCGCCTCTCGAAGCACGGCATCCCGCACGAACACGGATAGCGACATCCCCCGCAAGGCAGCCGCTCTTGTGATGCGGTTCTTGTCTTCAATGTTCAGACGCAGGTCAAGTCGGGCAGTGGTCATTGCGGTCATGGCGGCCCCCAGTTGTACGGAAGTATACCGTACAACTGGAAGGCGCCACGGATGGCCCGCTCGGCGGCCCCCTCACCCTCCCTCCCGCGCCGCCCGCGCCGCATCCACGCCACCACCACGCCCAGCACGATGGCCACGGCCGCAAACGGCAGCCATTCCAGCGAATAGGCCTTCAGCGGCAGGTGCTGCGAGAAGTCGGTGCCGGCCACCGACAGGATGGAGACGACCAGCACCAGTCCCCACCGCCAGGCGCTGGGGCCTGCAGCGGCAGGGGCGTGACGAAGGTCTCGATGAGCATGATGAGCAGGATCGTCATCACGACCGGGTACAGCACCATCAGCACGGGCACGGACTTGTCGATGACGGCGCTCAGGCCCTGGTTGGCCAGCAGGAAGCCGATGAGCGTGCAGATCACGGCATAGGCGACATAGCTGATGCGCGGGAAGATGTCGTTGAAGAACTCGGACACGGCGGTGACGAGACCCACCGAGGTGGTCAGGCAGGCCAGCGTGACGATGAGGCCGAACAGCACGCGGCCGAATTCTCCGAAGGTACTGTAGGCGGCGGCGGTGAGCAGGTAGGTCCCCAGTCCCTGCCCCGCTCCTTCAGATCGGCGAGGATGGCAGGATCCACGGGCAGGCGGTTGCTGAACCAGCCCAGACCCACGTAGATGATGGCCAGCGCGGTGGCGGCCACGATGCCGGCCAGCGAGGTCTGCACGATGAGCTGGCGTCGCTGGGCCGGGGTGACGACGGCTTCATGCAGGGCGGCCACGCTGCCATCGCCCTGCGCACCCTGGGTCAGCATGCGGGCCCGGATGGCGGTGATGACGATGACTGAAAACGCGACCGAGGCCAGCACATCCATGGTGAGGTAGCCGTTGACGAAGCCGTTCAGGTAGGCGGCAGCGCCGGTGGACTGGACATCCGTCAGCGTGGGCGGACGGCCCCACAGCCACCAGGCGGCCTTGCCGATGAGCGCGAGGATGCACACCAGCAGTACCGGCGTGAGCACGGCGCCGATACGCTCGACCATCTTGGAGGGGTTGAGGCTGAGCCACAGCGTGACGCCGTAATAGACCAGGCTGAAGATCAGCAGCGAGGTGCTGCCCGGTTCGCCCAGGAAAGGCACCACGGCCATTTCATACGAGGTGGCGCCGGTGCGCGGGATGGCGAAGAAAGGCCCGATGGTGAGGTAGACGACCGCCAGGAACACCAGCGAGAACCACGGATGGATTCGGTCGAGCGCGGTGCGGTAGCCGTCCTGATAATAGGCGCTGACGATGATGCCCAGCAGCGGCAGGCCCACGCCGGTGGACACGAAGCCCAGCAGTGCCGGCCAGAACGTCTGGCCGCTTTCCATGCCCAGTGCAGCGGGGAAGATGAGGTTGCCGGCGCCAAAGAAGATGGCGAACAGCATGAAGCCGATGACGAAAGTATTCTTGTTCACGGTCATGGAGGATGAGTGGTCGGCCGCAGGCCAGCCAACCAGGCACCCGAGCAGACGCAGGTGCCGGATTGAAAACCGGGCCGCCGTGTTTCCTCGCGGCCACAGGCAGGATAACATCCGCTATCTTTACCCGACCAGTATTCTGGCGGCCCCCTTTTTCCACCGTGTGGAGGTCCCCATGGACGCCAAGGAATTCATTCACCAGACCGTTACCGAGCACCCCGTCGTCCTGTTCATGAAGGGCACGGCGCAGTTTCCCCAATGTGGCTTCTCCGGCAAGGCCATCCAGGTGCTGAAGAACGCCGGCATCAAGCAGCTGGTCACCATCAACGTGCTGGAAGACGCCGAGGTCCGCCAGGCGGTCAAGGACTATTCCAACTGGCCCACCATTCCGCAGCTCTACATCAATGGCGAGTTCATCGGCGGCGTGGACATCATGGCCGAGATGGCCGAGTCGGGCGAGCTGCAGAAGCTGATCCCGGAAGCCAACAAGGCTGCCTGAAGGGTGCCCGGCATCGGCCGGGCCTCCCCTTCCCTCTTGCGCATCCCTGCGCCTTTCCGGTCGTCGGGCCTGCCCAGCAACTGGGGCGACAGGCCACCATGAGGCGACCGCGCCCCCGGGCGGGCATGGCTGCCCTGCCAGCCCCAGGGCGGCACGTCTGTCAGGCAGACATCCGTATCTTCCCGTTCAGGCCAGCCCGGTCGTCTCGTCCAGCCCCAGGTGGATGTTCATGGCCTGCACGGCCGCCCCGCTGGCCCCCTTGCCCAGGTTGTCGATGCGTGCCACCAGCATGCACTGGTCGTCATTGCCAAAGACAAAGAGATCGGCGCGGTTGGTGTCGTTGCTCCCCTGCACGTCGAAGAAGCCGCCTTCAGGCGCGGCATCCAGCGCTGCCACCTGCACGAAGCGTTCATCGGCATAGCGAGCCGCCAGTGCGGCATGAATGGCTGCCCGGTTCACGTCCGCCTTGCCCGCCGCGCGAATCCGCGCCAGATCCAGCGGCACGGACACCGCCAGCCCCTTGTAATACGGCGCCACCACGGGCAGGAACACGGGCGCCTGCGCCAGGCGGGCATAGCGCATCATCTCGGGCAGGTGCTTGTGAGTGAGCCCCAGCGCATAGGGACGCGGGGCCAGCAGCTTGCGGGCCTCTTCCACCGACACCTCCACTTCGGCAGTCGCGCCGCCTTCGGTGGCCGAAGCGCCGCGCCCGTCATCGCTCATCCCCAAGGCTGCCAGCGCGGCCCGGTACTGGGCAATCATCTTCTTGCCGCCCCCCGAATAGCCGGTGTGCGAGGTGGCCGACAGCGGATGCTCGGCCGGCAGCAGCCCGGCATCCATCAGCGGCCGCACGGCCAGAATGAAGGCCGTGGCGTGGCAGCCAGGGTTGGCGATGCGCTTGCTGTCGCGGATGCGCTGGCGCTGGCCCGGATCCAGCTCAGGCAGGCCGTAGGTCCAGGCCGGGTCCACCCGGTGAGCCGTGCTGGTGTCGATGACGCAGGTGGCAGGATTGTCGACCAGCGCCACCGATTCACGGGCGGCTGCGTCGGGCAGGCACAGGAAGGCCACATCGGCCGCGTTCAGCAGCCGCGCCCGCTCGGCCGGATCCTGCGCAGCGCCGGGTCGATGCGCAGCACCGTGACATCGCTGCGCCGGCGCAGATACTCGTCAATCTGCAGACCGGTCGTTCCTTCCTGTCCATCTACAAAGACCTTGTGAACACTCATCTTTTCATCATTCCTGGGTCATGCCATGCGGCCCGGCATCGACCGGAAAGCAGGCTGCTTGCTGGCACCGTCCTCGGGGTGACGCCGGGTGCATGGCACCGTGCACCTCATGCCCCGGATTCCGCGTGGGAGCCGCCCTGGCCGATGCGGGTGTCCCGATAGTGTGTCACAACCCGGGGGCATGATGCCGATTTGCATCCCGATGCCCGGCGCTGCACACTCACCCCTTCCTCCACCTTTCCGCTCTGTCATGCCGCGTCGTCTCATCATCGCCATCACCGGTGCCAGTGGCGCCATCCTGGGCGTGCGCCTGCTGGAATACCTGCGCCTGCAGCCCGACATCGAGACGCACCTGATGGTCTCGTCGGCCGGCTGGCAGACCGTAGTGACGGAGCTGGACCGCAGTCGGGCCGAGGTGGAGGCGCTGGCCGACCATGTCCATCCGGTCAAGGACATCGGCGCCAGCATCGCGTCGGGCTCCTTCGCCACCGAGGGAATGATCGTGGCCCCCTGTTCGATGCGCACGCTGGCGACCATCGCCATGGGGCTGTCGGACAACCCTGATCAGCCGGGCCGCCGACGTGGTGCTGAAGGAGCGCCGCCGCCTGGTGCTGCTCACGCGCGAGACGCCGCTGAACCTGGCCCACCTGCGCAACATGACGGCCGTGACGGAAATGGGCGGCATCATATGCCCGCCGGTGCCGGCCTTCTACCAGCGCCCGCCCGACCTGGCCACGATGATCGACCACATGGTGGGGCGGGTGCTGGACCTGTTCAACATCGAGCAGGGGCTCAATCCGCCGTGGGATCCGCCAGCCCGGCGAGATCGCTGAAAACGCCCCAGCAATTCACCCGATTAATATATTCACGATACGTCCAGGCAGTCACAATGAAACGAAATTCGACATGAATTTATATTATTCATAATACATGGCAACACTAGGATAACAAAACCACCCAAAAATCCACGATATCGCATCAACACGCGCTACAAGCGTGCTAACCTGAATCTGCCGAAGGCACCGCGAGAACGGGCGAGCTGGCCTGGGCCATCATTCATGGAATTCATGAAAAGGCTCATGCCTCCGCGGCCCTCGATCCGGAGACAGGGGCCCCGAGACGTTCAGTGCGGGACCCGGCTGCGCAGCCCGACACACAGGGACACACCGCAGCCCTGCTGAATGCCCCTCCGGAACGCCGCCCCGACCCGCGGCGCTGTCTGCGTGTTCAAACTCAAGGAAGGAAGCAAGACCATGAGAAAAGAGCGCCCAATCCGTTTTCCTGGCGATGTCCGCCTTTGCGGCCCTGTCCTTTTTCCGCCGCTGCCGTGGCCCGGAAGGAGCCTACATCCAGGGCGACATCGGCCTGGGTCACCTGAAGGTCGACGACAACGAGAAGCTGCGCGTCAGCAACGTCGGCAGGAAGATCAAGGACTCGTACCACGAATCGGGCTTCATGCCGCGCCTGTCGGTCGGCTATGCCCTGGGCAACGGTCTACGCGTGGCGGGCGACTTCACCCACTACAAGGAGATGAAGGAAAGCTACGATGCGGCCAACGGCGCCACGCAGAATGCCGGCGTCAAGGCCAATGGCTTCGGTGTGTCGGCCATCTATGACTTCGACTACGGCAGCGACTTCGTTCCCTACGTGGGCGCCCGTCTCGCCGCCAACAAGCTGAAGTACTCGGCAGGCTACGCCGCCGCCGGCCAGCGCTTCTCGAGCAGCAAGAGCAAGACCAAGGCCGGCTACGGCCTGCTGCTGGGCTTTGGCTACAAGCTGTCCAACGAGATGACGCTGGATGCCGGGTACCGCTACAACCACATGGATTCCGACCTGAACGCCCACGAGGTGTCGGTGGGTCTGCGGTACTACTTCAACTGATCCATGGCAGGCTCTGGCAGTCGGTCTCCGACGCGGACTGCCGGAGCCCGGGCCGCAACATCTCCCTGCGCGCCATGGCCGACACCGGAAGCATCGAACAGTGCGCGAATGTCCCGCCATGTCCGGCGGCAGCATCCGCCGCCGCCAGCCCGCCACGCTATCATGACAGGCATCGAGACGCTTTCCCGTTCAAGAGGACGACGCCATGAGACTGATCCTGGTGTGGCTCATCAATGCTGCCGCCATCTTCCTGCTGCCCTACATCCTGGCCGCCGTGCACATCAAGGATTTCAGCACCGCCATGCTGGTGGCGCTGGTCATCGGCCTGCTCAACACCTTCATCCGGCCCGTGCTGTTCGTGCTCACGCTGCCGGTCAACGTGCTGACGCTGGGACTCTTCACGCTGGTGCTCAATGGCCTGATGTTCTGGGTCACGTCCCGCCTGGTGGACAACTTCACCATCACCGGCTTCTGGTGGGCCGTGCTGGCTGCCGTCATCTACAGTGTCATCAGCAGCCTCATCAGCCTGGTGCTGCTGGGTGAACAGCAGCGAGACCGACTGACAAAGGACCTCCCAACCCGAGGGCCCCTGATCGTTCCCCGGCCTCAGCGCACGGTGCCCAGCGCCATCGTCCAGTACGAACCGTACTTGCTCTGGGTGCCGCCAGGCACCACCGCCAGCCCCACTTCCCGGATGTCGCCGCGCATCAGCGCCTTGCAGTGCGACGGACTGTCGATCCAGGCCTGCATCGCCTCGGCCAGCGTCCGGAAGCCGGCCGCAATGTTCTCGTCCGCCTGCGCCCAGTCGTACTTCACCATCTCGAAGCGGTGCCAGACGAACTTGCCATCATCCCAGCCGTGGCTGAACTTGTTCGTGCGCAGCATCCATTCGGATTCCAGCAACGCCGCACAGGCCACCTGGGCATTCCAGCGCAGCGGCGGCGCGGCCGGCAGGGCCACGTCCCCACAGGTACGCGGCTGGGCTCGCGCCTCGTTCACCGCCTGCACCACCTGCTGTGCCAGCACGTGATAGCGCGCTGCATCCGCCCGGGCCTGAGCCGCCTTTTTCCTGATTCGCCTTTTCCTGATCGCCTTTTCCGATTGCCTTTTTCCTGATCTGCCTTGTCCTGGGCTGCCCTCTGGGCCGCTGTCTGCCGCAGCACCGGATGCCTGCGTCCAGTCGATGCGCCCCATCCCGGCACGGACCGCACGATCAGCCACCACGGGGGCCGCTGACACGGTCGTGCCGGCTACGGCGGCACCGTGCGGCAACACCGACGCAACGATCGAGCCCGTATCCTGAGAAGCCAGCGGCAGCCCCAGCGCCAGGTACTCGGTGCGGATCGAAGCCGCATTACCCTGCCCCAGCGACGGCTCCAGGCCGCCGTCGGAACCATCGCCTGCGCCACCGCACGCCCCCACCGCCAGGCCCAACAGGGGCCGATACGAGCACGGGTGTCGTTCCCCGGCCCCATGTCTTGCCGCCTAACACGATCCAGCCCCCAGGTACTGGTTTTCAATGGGAAGCATTGTCAGGAGGCAACGTTTTCGTGTCCCCGGCGACACGTCCGGTGGTTTACGGCAACATCCGGGCGGTATTCGGCAGATTGAACGGGCTTTCCGATGGAAGACGACTTCGCTGAACGATGCTCAAAGCCCGGAGGAGCCGGCAGGCGAAGGTATCTGCCGACGAATCCTTGACCACTTGCGCCTGTGAGGAGGCAGATGCCGCACTCTCCCAGCGCCGGTCTACGCCAAGCACGTCCTTGCGCAAGCCCATAAACGCACAAGGGGCCATCGCTGGCCCCTTGTTGTCGCGTCAACAGCAGGTTCCCGTCACTCTTCCGAATCGAACTTCATGTCCTGATAGCGGATGAAGTGCGAGCGCTTGATGAGGCGATAGGCCAGCCAGATGCCCAGGAAGACCGGCAGGCCGATGTAGGTGGCCACCACGCCGCCCCAATCGATGCGCTCTTCCATGAACGCCTGATAGTTCTGACCCAGCGTGATGATGAGGCACAGCACGAACGCGAACAGCGGGCCGAACGGGAAGAAGGACGCCTGATAGGGCAGATCGGAGAGCTTGCCACCCTGGGCCAGGTAGCCCTTGCGGAAGCGGTAATGGCTGACCGCGATGCCCAGCCAGGCGATGAAGCCCGTCATGCCCGAGAGGTTCAGCAGCCAGATGTAGATGACCTCGGCGCTGGCCAGATAGGTGGCAAAGCAAAGCGCCGCCACGACGGTGGTGGCCAGCAGCGCGTAGACCGGCACGCCGCGGGTGGAGACACGCGCGAAGACGCGCGGCGCCATGCCCCGGCAGGCCAGCGTGTAGAGCATGCGGGTGGAGGCATACATGCCGGAGTTGCCGGCCGAAAGCACCGAGGTGAGCACAACGGCGTTCATCAGCGCGGCTGCCGACAGCAGGCCGGCCCGCTCGAACACCAGCGTGAACGGGCTGACACTGACGTCTCCCACCTCGTTGCGCAGCAGGCGCGGATCGGTATAGGGGATGAGCAGGCTGATGACGAGGATGGCCAGGATGTAGAAGAGCAGGATCCGCCAGAAGACCTGCCGCACGGCACGCGGGATGTTGCGGCCCGGATCGGCCGATTCACCCGCGGCGATGCCGATCAGCTCGGTGCCCTGGAAGGAGAAGCCCACGATCATCGCCACGCCGATGAGGGCGGCAAAAGCCCCGCGAACGGCGCCTCGCCGACGGACCAGTTGGCCAGGTGCTCGGAGAAGGTATGGGCGCGCTCGCTGCCATGCAGGGATGCCGACGATCATCAGCAGGCCCACGGCGATGAAGATGATGACGGTGATGACCTTGATGGCGGCGAACCAGTACTCGGCCTCGCCAAAGCCCTTCACCGAAATGACGTTCAGCAGGAACATGATGCCCAGGAACAGCGCACTCCAGAGCACGCCGGGCACCTCGGGCATCCAGTAGCCCATGACAAGCTGGGCCGCCACCAGGTCCACCGCGATGGTGATGGCCCAGTTGTACCAGTAGTTCCAGCCCAGCGCGAAGCCGAAGCCTTCGTCCACGTAACGGGCGCCATGGGTGGCAAACGAGCCGGAGACCGGCATGTAGGGCGGCCAGTTCGCCCAGGCTGGTCATCAGGAAGTAGACCATCAGGCCGATGAGGGCCGTAGGCCAGCAGCGCCCGCCGGGGCCGGCTTGCGAGATGGTGGCCCCCGAGGCCACGAACAGACCGGTGCCGATGGAGCCGCCGATGGCGATCATCGACAGGTGACGCGCCTTGAGCGAGCGGCGCAGCCCGTTGCCGGACGATGGGGAGGACGCCGTGGACTGGCCAGGCGGTGACGGCGGGTGGCGGGCGCTGAGCTGCTCATCGGGTCTGTCTCGTGGGGTTGGCTGCCCCGAACACGCAGACGCGACATCAGAGGGAAGCGTGCTGCCCGACCGACCGTGTGCAGGCTGCGCTGCCCGGAACTGCCTGCCTGTAGAAGAAAAGTGGTGCCGCTTGTCGGATTCGAACTGACGACCTACCGCTTACAAGGCGGTTGCTCTACCAACTGAGCTAAAGCGGCCATGGAAACCATGGCGTGCCAACGCACGCGGGGCGATTCTAGCAGGCAATGCACGTGGCCGTGCAAGGCTGCCGAGTCCCGTACTACTTGATGCGTACCAGCCGGGGACGACCCACCCGCAGGCGGCGTGGGCGGCGATGGCCATCCGTGGTCGGCGCTCCGGGAACGGGCGCACGCGGTGCCGGCCGGCGCCTGTTGCGGGCCAGGACGGGCCTTGCGCCCTTTCTCGGTGCCAGCCCCCTTGCCGTCTTCCCCTGATGGGGCAGGCGCGCCCGTCGGGGTGGACGTTCCAGCCTGGCTGGGTGCGCCAGCGGAGGTCGGTGCGCAGCATCGCCCTCGGCCGGGCTGGCCGTGGGCTTGCGACTGCGGGTGGCCTTGGGCTTGGCGGGTGCGTCGGGCGTATCGGCGGCGGGCACATCAGCCGCCCCGCCATCGGTTGCCGCCGGCGTCTTGCGACGTGAGCTGGTCGTGCGGGAAGCGGGCTTGCGCTGGCCGCGCGTGGTGCCGCCTTCGTCCGTCTCGGGGGTATCGCCCTCGGTCGGTGCGGGAGGCATCTCCACGGACGATCCGCTGGAAGAACGGCCACGGCCCTTCTCCGAAGCGCCCTCCGTGGCACCCCCTTTTGCGGGGTCAGCCTGGGTGCCACGCCCCTGGGCCCTTCCTCATCGGCAGGGACGCGAAAGCGTCGGAAGTGTCCTTTGTCGCCCGGTTTGGGCACAGCCTTCAGACCAGGACGGGCTGCACGCGCCGCCCGGAAATCCACCACATCGCCCCCGCCGGCAGGCTCGGATGCGCCCCCGCCTGCCTGGCCGCCCTGGGAGGTTCCCTGACCTTCCTGGCCGGGGCGTGCAGGTTGCGCGCCGGCATCCACCGGACCGCCAGCCGCCCCCCCTTCCGCGCCTGCCGAGCCAGCGCCGGAGGCGTCCGCATCCGCGCCAGCGGCCGGCCCGATGTTGAAGGGCACGACGAAGCCGGTTTCGCGGGCGAAGATGGCCAGGACGTTGTCGACCGGCACGACGACGTACTCAGGCACGCCGTTGAACCGCGCCTGAAACTCGATCACGTCATTGCCCATCTGCAGACCATTGGTGGCCGTGGGCGAGACGTTGAGCACGATCTCGCCGTTGCGCACGTAAGCCATGGGCAACCGTGCGCGACCACCGGCCTTCACCACCAGATGAGGCGTATAGCCGTTGTCGCAGCACCATTCGTAAATAGCGCGGATCAGGTAGGGCTTGGTGGAAATCTCGGCCATCGGGGGTCCGTCGGTGGGTGAACGATGGTGTGTGCCGATCAGGACGGCACGACGCAGGTGATCGACGGGCGTCGATCAGCGCCGCATGACCTTTTCGGACGGGGTGAGCGCCTCGATGTAGGCAGGCCGCGAGAAGATGCGCTCGGCATACTTCATGAGCGGTGCCGCCGTCTTGGGCATCTCGATGGAGTAATGGTCCAGGCGCCACAGCAGCGGGGCCATGGCCACGTCCAGCATCGAGAACTCGTCGCCCAGCATGAAGCGGTTCTTCACGAAGATGGGGGTGAGCTGGGTGAGGCGCTCGCGGATCTGGGTACGGGCGCGCTCCATCGTGCGGGCGGTGTCCTTGTCGTGGTCACGCCGCTCCAGCGTCTGCACGTGCACGAACAGCTCACGCTCGAAGTTGAACAGGAAGAGCCGCGTGCGGGCGCGCATGACCGGATCGGCCGGCATCAGCTGCGGATGCGGGAAGCGCTCGTCGATGTACTCGTTGATGATGTTCGATTCGTACAGGATCAGGTCCCGCTCCACCAGCACCGGCACCTGGCCATAGGGGTTCATGATCGAGATGTCTTCGGGCTTGTTGTAGAGGTCAACGTCCCGAATCTCGAAATCCATGCCTTTCTCGAACAGCACGAAACGACAACGCTGACTGAACGGGCAGGGTCGTGCCGGAATAGAGCACCATCATGGGCGGGATCTCCTGAAGACACAAAAGGGCCGGACATGAAGGCCCGGCCCTGCAAGATATCATGTGGAACGCCAAAAGCCCAGAAAATTGCGCATCGTGAAACGCAGAGAACCGGCGTTGGCGTTCGGTCGTTCAGACCATCACTTGATGTCCTTCCAGTACTCGCGGTTGAGCCACCAGGTGCAGCCCACGAACAGGGCGATGAACAGCAGCACCCAGATGCCCAGGCGACCGCGGGTGGACGCCGAGGGATCGGACATGAACTTCATGAAGGCAACCAGGTTGGCCACCTTGTCGTCGAACTCGGCCTGAGACAGCGTGCCACCTTCGGGCGTACCCAGCGTGAAGTGGGTACCCTTCATGCAGGCCGTCACCGTCGACTTTCTCGACCTTCTCGGACTTGTTGCCCTCACGGTCATAGGTGATGGTGGTCTTCGTCCAGCCAGTCACCTTGCCGGTGGCTTCGTCCGTCACGGGCGCGACGCGCTCTTCCACGGCACCGCGCATGCCCTGCCATTGCCACAGCGGGTTGGGCATGCCCACGTTCGGGAAGATCGCGTTGTTCCAGCCGGTCTCACGCGAGCCATCGCGGTAGTAGCTGCGCAGATAGGTGTAGATCCAGTCAGCGCCCGAACCGGACTCGGAAGCGCGGGCACGGGCCTCGACGGAGAGGTCCGGGGGCGCAGCGCCAAACCAGGCCTTGCCGTCCTCGTGGCGCATGGCGACCTTCATCAGATCACCCACACGGCCTTCGGTGAACTGCAGGCTGCCGCTGATCTGCTCATCGGTCAGACCGATGTCCTGCAGGCGGTTGAACCGCATCATGGACGCCGAGTGACAGTTCAGGCAGTAGTTGACGAAGGTGCGGGCACCGTCCTGCAGGGCAGGCATGCTCTGCATCTTCTCGGTGGGGAACTTGTCCAGGTGCACGCTTTCCGAGGCCAGCACCGGTGCCGACACGGCACAGGCGATGACGGTGGCCACCAGGCCGAAGCGGCGACGGATATAGACGGGAATGTTCATACGTTTCTCGCTACCTGTCTGTTCAGTGGTGGGGCTTGAAGTTGACGCGCTCGGGCGGCTGCTTGAAGGTGCCCGCCTGCGTCCACCACGGCATGAACAGGAAGAAGCCGAAGTAGATGAGGGTGCACAGCTGCGACAGGCGCTCGGCGGTGGGCGACGGCGGCTGCACGCCGAAGTAGCCCAGCACCAGGAAGGCCACCACGAACACGGCGTAGAACGCCTTGTGCCACAGCGGACGGTAGCGGATGGACTTCACGGGGCTCTGATCGATCCAGGGCAGCGAGAAGAAGATCAGGGTGGAGGCGCCCATGGCAACCACGCCCCAGAACTTGGCATCCAGCAGGAAGAAGCCGCCACACATGCCCAGGATGACCACGGCACCGATGAGCTTGGAGACCGTGTAGCGTGCGGACTTCAGGATGAAGACCAGCAGCACCAGCAGGAAGGGCAGCAAGCCGTAGGTGAGGAACTCGGTGGTGGTTGCCCGCAGGATGGAATAGAACGGGGTGAAGTACCAGACCGGCGCGATGTGCGGCGGGGTCTTCAGCGGGTCGGCCGGGATGAAGTTGTTGTACTCCAGGAAGTAGCCGCCCATCTCGGGAGCGAAGAAGATGACCGCCGAGAAGATGAACAGGAAGATGGCCACACCGTAGGCGTCATGCACCGAGTAGTACGGGTGGAACGGGATGCCGTCGAGCGGCACGCCATTGGCGTCCTTCTTGGCCTTGATCTCGATGCCGTCGGGGTTGTTGGAACCCACTTCGTGCAGCGCGATGATGTGCGCCACGGCCAGACCCAGCAGGACAAGGGGGATGGCAATGACGTGGAACGAGAAGAAGCGGTTCAGCGTTGCATCGCCCACCACGTAGTCGCCGCGGATCCAGATGGAGAGATCCTCACCGATGACCGGGATGGCGGAGAACAGGTTGACGATCACCTGGGCGCCCCAGTACGACATCTGGCCCCAGGGGAGCAGGTAGCCGAAGAAGGCCTCGGCCATCAGCGCCATGAAGATCATGCAGCCGAACAGCCAGACCAGCTCGCGCGGCTTGCGGTACGAACCGTACAGCAGGCCACGGAACATGTGCAGGTACACCACGATGAAGAACGCCGAGGCGCCGGTGGAGTGCATGTAGCGCACCAGCCAGCCCCAGGGGACATCCCGCATGATGTACTCGACCGAGGCGAACGCCTTCTCGGCATCCGGCTTGTAGTGCATGACCAGGAAGATGCCGGTGACGATCTGGATGACCAGCACCAGCATGGCCAGCGAGCCAAAGATGTACCAGAAGTTGAAGTTCTTGGGCGCGTAGTACTCAGCGACGTCGCGCTTCCAGAGGACGGTGGCCGGGAAGCGGTGGTCTATCCACCCGAGGAGCCCCGTCGTGTCGACCTTTTTCTCTGCTGCCATGAAGCTATCCTGCTTTCGATTCGAAATCCTGGACAAAGGCAGCCCGTGCGCGGCCTGCCTCCTCCTGCCTGCTTGCCCGCCGGATGGCGGGCGCCGTGCGACGATCAGCCGGTGGTGTCGTCAGCACCGATCAACAGCGTGGTGTCCGACGTGTACTTGTGGGGGGGAACGTCGAGGTTGGCGTTGGCCGGCTTGTTCTTGAAGACCCGACCCGCCATGTCGAAGGTGGAGCCATGGCAGGGGCACAGGAAGCCGCCGGCCCAGTTGTCGGGCAGCGAGGGCTGGGCCCCGGGAGCAAAAGCGTTCGCTGGGGGAACACCCCAGGTGCGAACAGATGCCGACCACCACCAGGTATTCGGGTTTGATGGAACGATGCTGGTTCTTGGCGTACTCGGGCGTGGGGATCTGGTAGTAGCCGTCGGAATCCGGATCCAGCACCTGGGACTGGGTCTCGTTGAGGGATTCGAGCATCTTGGGGGTGCGGCGAATCAGCCAGACCGGCTTGCCACGCCATTCCACCCGACGCAGTTCGCCCGGCGCCATGCCGGCGATGTCGGCCTCGACCGGAGCGCCGGCCGCCTTGGCCCGCTCGGAAGGCTGGAAGGTGCTGACCAGCGGGATGGCCACGCCTGCAGCCCCCGCACACCCGACCACGCAGGTGGAAACCAGCGCAGCGCGCCGGGAGGGATCCATGCTTGTCTTGGGCAGCGTATCGGCCATCAGGGGGAACCTCGTGTGAAGCATCGTTCGGATAAGGCACGCAAGGGTGCCGGGCACGCCCACTCCGCCGACAGGCAGGGAGCATGTTTCGGCCGAGTATAGGCAGCGCACCCACCCCCGCTTTGATCAAAATCAGAAAGGCCGCGGATACCCCGGGTCTGAAACAGACAGGGCGTGTCACCACAAGACGGACGGAGGCAGGGCGGGAACGGGCGGCGAGCCGCCCGCCGCGCGTTCACGCCACGCAACACTAACTGACCATCCTTAAAGATATTCGGAGCACCGCCGGCCGTTTTGCGGCGTTTCTGCGGGCCAAACGTCTTGCGCCCCCCGTGACCGAACGGGGATAATCCTCATTGGATGCCCGGCGACACCCAGGAAGGAATTCGCCAGTGCGGCGCGCCTGCCCGAGGCCTCGCCCAGGGGCGTCGCGTCCAAGTCCTCTCCCCTTCAACAGATACCCTTCCACGTTCGCCAGGAGAAAAAAGAACATGTCCATGCTGACTGAATTCAGAGACTTTGCCCTGAAGGGCAACGTCGTCGACCTCGCCGTCGGTGTGATCATCGGTGGTGCCTTCGGCAAGATCGTTGACTCGATGGTCAAGGACATCATCATGCCGATCGTCGGCGCCATCTTCGGTGGTCTGGATTTCTCCAGCTACTTCATCCCGCTGACCACCAAGATTCCCGAGGGCCTGCCCCACACCTACGAGGCCTACACCAAGGCTGGCGTGGCCATCCTGGCCTATGGCAACTTCATCACCATCTTCCTGAACTTCCTGATCCTGGCCTTCATCGTCTTCCAGATGGTGAACGTGTTCAACAAGGCCAAGAACGCCGTCATCAAGCAGGAAGAGTCCAAGCCTGCCGCTCCGCCGGAAGATGTCGTGCTGCTGCGCGAGATCCGCGACGAGCTGAAGAAAGGCCGCTGATCCGATTTTCCGTTGTCCCCGGGAAGGGACGGTGCCACAGCCTCAGGCGGGCGCCCCTCCCTTCCAGGCAGGTGGCGGCAGAAGCCCCCAACGCGCCGCTGTCACCTGTTTTCCAAGCCGACCCCGCTGCCCGGTCCATCCGGCCAGCATGGTCGGCTTCTTTTTTGGCCGCACGGCGCACAGGCAAACGAAAGACCCGCCTTGCGGCGGGCCTCTCGCAAAGCAGTCGCACCGGAAGTCACACCGGGTTCTGGTCATCCACGAACGTCACCTCGATGCCGAAGGTGTCGGCCAGGTGGCGCCCCAGGGCCTGAACGCCGCAGCGCTCGGTGGCGTGATGGCCCGCGGCGGCATAGACCACGCCTGCCTCCCGGGCCAGATGGGTCGTGCGCTCGGAAATCTCGCCGCTGATGTAGCAGTCAGCCCCCAGGTCGATGGCATCCTGCAGGAAATCCTGCGCCCCTCCACTGCACCAGGCAATGCGACGGATGGGCCGCGACAGGTCACCCACCAGCAACGGTTCGCGGTGCAGGCGCTCGGTCAATCGTTCAGCCACGGCCATCGCATCCAGCGCACTCTCTTCTGCCAGATCATGCCAGCCGATGATGCCCTGGCTGCCGACGACCTCGCCTCCCCAGCCCTGTACGGCCATCCGAACAGCTCGCCCAGCTGGACGTTGTTGCCGTAGACCGGATGCACATCCAGCGGCAGGTGATAGGCCAGCAGGTTGATGTCGGCACCAAGCAGGCTTGCCAGGCGACGGCGACGGATGCCGACGACGCGCGGATCCTCGCCCTTCCAGAAGTAGCCATGATGTACCAGCAGCGCATCGGCCCCTTCGACCACGGCCGCGTCGATCACGTTCTGGGTTGCAGTAACGGCGCAGATGATGCGGGAAACCACGGCCTTGCCTTCCACCTGCAGCCCGTTTGGGGAATAATCCTTGATGACGGACGGACGCAACAGATCATCCAGATGACCCAGCAGTTCCCGCGTGGAAACTGTTCCCGGCACATGCGCCATTCATTCCTCTCCCACGAGCCGCACGGACTCGACATCGGTTTGTGTATGCCACACCAGCATAGCAGAACGGGCCAGACACCATGCTGAAGCGACTCTGGCTGCTGTTTGCTCAATGCGTGACGGTGTTCGTGGCGGCCATCTTCGCCATCAGCACCTTCAGGCCGGACTGGCTGCCGAGCGTTGGCCAGGCACGGCAGGCGGGCACCCACCCGTCGCAGCTCGGTGCCGCCCTGGAGGCTATCGGTGACGGGCTGGTGCCGCCTGGCCCGGAAAGCGCCACCCTGCCCCCAGCCCCTCGGGTGCCGGTACACAGGGGCAAGGCCTGACACCCGACGCAACAGGCAGCACCGGGAAATGGCACGCGCCAGGGACGCCAGCGCTGGTCCTGCCGCAGGCAGCGGCGCAGCGGCTGCGGCAGGCAAGGATCGCAACGCGCAGCCAGACCAGAGCAACGGCGACAGCCAGGTCTCCGGACCGCTGGCAGACAGTGCATCCGCCAGCCTGTGGAGCAAGGACGGGGACCGTCCGGGCACGGGCGAGCGCCAGGGCGCCAGTGGACTGTCGGGCCTGACCATGCCGGTGGCTGCCCTGTCCTATGCCGAGGCAGCCCGCCGCGCCACACCGGCCGTGGTCAGCATCGCCGCTCATAACGACGGCATGGCGGCCACGGTGGATGACGGCAACAGCGATGCGCCCCCGGCCAGCCGCCGCAAGCCGCCGCGCGCCCATGGTGACGAGGAAGAGGACGAGAACCCCGACGACAACATGGGCTCGGGCGTGATCGCCACGCAGGACGGCTACATCCTCACCAACCATCACGTGCTGGGCGACGGCACCCAGATTGAGGTCATCCTGGTCAGCGGCGAACGCCTGAAGGCACGCCTGATCGGCAGCGACCCGGACACCGACCTGGCCGTGCTGAAGGTGGATCGGCAGAACCTGCCCACCATCGAGTTCGCGCACCGCAACGACATCGCGGTCGGCGACGTGGTGCTGGCCATCGGCAACCCGTTCGGCGTGGGCCAGACCGTGACGATGGGCATCATCTCGGCGCTGGGCCGCACGCAGCTGGGCATCAACACCTTCGAGAACTTCATCCAGACCGACGCGGCCATCAACCCGGGCAACTCGGGCGGCGCGCTGGTGGATGCACGCGGCCAGCTGCTGGGCATCAACACCGCCATCTATTCGCGCAGCGGTGGTTCACTGGGCATCGGCTTTGCCATCCCCATCTCCATCGTGCAGGAGGTCATGAACCAGATCATCCGCCAGGGACGGGTGATCCGGGGGCTACATCGGCGTGGAGCCCCAGGACCTGACGCCCTGAGCTGACCGAGGCGCTGCAGCTGCCGACGCAGCAGAAAGGTGCCATCATCGCCGGCGTGATGCGCAACGGCCCAGCCGAGAAGGCCGGCGTGCATACGGGTGACGTGCTGGTGAGCATCGACGAGACACCGGTGCACGATACCACCCAGGTGCTGAACACCATCGCCCGACTGGCGCCGGGCTCCACGGCGCAATTCCACTTCCTGCGCAACGGCGAGGAGATCGAACTGCCGATCAGCATCGGCATGCGCCCGGACCTGACGACGCGGCGGGAACGTCAGGAGCAGGAAGGAAGGACGCCTGGCGGACAGCGCCAGCAGCACTGAAAGCGGGCGCCCTCGGATACAAGCGCCCTCGGATCATTCAGGGGAAGCCGCCCTGTTGGGGGCGGTTCACCGGACAGACCGGGCCGGGACGCCCACTGATCCACGAATTCCGGCGCTGGCCCGCTCATGCCAGACGCACCGAAGCACATGGCGCTACCCGCCTCACGCCCACCATGCGGGCCCGGATGAAACGGCCACCCTCCGGAATCAGGTCATGCCTGAGATGTCAGCCTCAATGGCGCGCAGTCATCAGGCCGCCTGATGGCGCCCCAAACAGTCATGCCTGACGGACTGGAAGCGGGACTGACCGGGCAGGCCTGGCCGGAAGGGGCACTCCTCAACAAGCGCCCCACTGACGCCCGGCCGCCGTATCAGCGCGACGAATCGTTTCCCGGTCTGCTGGACCTGAGAATCCGCGGCCGGCACGATGGCGCCGCTTTCTTCGGAAGGATCGTCGGGCAGGGTCTTCGGGGGCCTGCGAATGGGCCGACAGGAAGCCGCCCAGGAAGATGCCCAGCTCATACAGCAGCATGAGCGGGATGGCCAGCATGAACTGCGACAGCACGTCCGGCGGGGTGAGCACGGCCGCCACGACGAAGGCCCCCACCAGCACGTAGCGGCGGGCCTGACGCAGATCATCGACCGACACCATGCCCAGCTTGATCATCAGCATCTCGACCACCGGCACCTGGAAGGCGAGGCCGAAGCCGAAGAAGATGGACAGGGTGAAGTCCCAGTAACGCTGCAGGTCCTGCATCACGTCGGCGCCCGTCTTCTCGGCAAACGAGAAGAAGAACTTGTAGGCGACCGGCAGCGACGAAGCTGTAGGCAAAAGCCGATGCCCACCAGCAGGAAGATCACCGACAGGATGATCAGCGGGCCGACGAAGCGGCGTTCATGCGCATAAAGCCCCGGGCGCCACGAAAGGCCCAGGCCTGATACAGCACCCACGGCAGCGACAGCAGCACGGCGGCCAGCAGCGACATCTTGGTGAGGGTGAAGAAGGCGCCCTCACCCGCGATGAAGACCGCATGCGAGCCCGGCGGCAGCGCATGCTGCAACGGCTGGGCCAGGAACTTCATCAGCTCGGGAGCGACATAGAAGCAGGCCCCGAACAGGATGAGGATGACCAGCAGCGAGCGGATGACGCGGTCGCGCAGCTCGGTGAGGTGGGAAATGAAGTTTTCTTCTTCGGGCGGCGTCTGCGCCTTCTTCTTGCCAAACCAGGCCATCAGCGCTCCACGCGGAAACGGGGACGTTTGAAGCCGCGCTCCAGCTCACGCTCGATGCGGCGATCCTTCAGTCGCTGGCGCGTGCGACGGTCTTCGTACACCTTGTCCCAGTCGGTGGGCGGCAGGCGCTCGGGCACGGTGGCGACGGCGTCGTCGGGCACGCTCTCGTAGGCCCAGCTCTCGCTATCAGCGGTGTCGTGATCCAGGGCAGCCTGCGTGGCGCCCTGCCCTGTCGTGCCCGCACCGCCATGCTCCAGCGATCCGGCATGCCCGTCGGCCGCGCCCTGCCCCTCGGCACCCGGCAGGCTGTCGGCCGTGCTGGTGTCGAACGACGACTGCAGGGTGTCGAAGGAGGAGCGCGCATCGTTCAGACCGCGCTCCAGGCTGCGGGCCGAGTCCTCGACCTCGCTCTTGATGCCCTTCAGCTCGGCCAGATCGATCTGGTGGCTGAAGTCGGACTTCACGTCCTCGATGTAGCGACGCATGCGCGACATCCACTGCCCGGCCTGACGGGCCACCGTGGGCAGGCGCTCCGGACCGATGACCACCAGGGCGGCGATGGCCACGATCAGCATTTCCATGAAGCTGATGTCAAACATCGGAGGTCGTCAGCGGATCAGGCAGCCGGTATGAGGAACGTGTGGAACGGACAAGGGCCATGCGCACGATCGGCTCAGCTCTTGGTCTTTGCCTCGACATCGATGGTGTTGGGGTCGGCCTGCGCCGTGCTGTTGGTGACGCCCGAGGATTGGCGGCCGGCGGGTTGCCCGCGGCCGGGGTCTCGGCCGTGCCTTCACGCACGCCTTCCTTGAAACCCTTGATGGCGGCGCCCAGGTCGGTGCCGATGTTCTTGATCTTCTTGGTGCCGAACAGCAGCATGACGATGATCAGCACGATCAGCCAGTGCCAGATACTCATGGTACCCATGGGTTTTGACTCCTGAAGAGGGAAAGGAGGCGGCAGGACGGAGGCCCGATGCTGCGACGCCGGGAGGATGAGGCGTGCCGTGGGCATCCGGCCCCTGACAAGGGGCGGGCCGCCAGGGCAGCCGTTCAGTGACTATTACTTGCTGCCCAGGACATGAATGTGCAGATGATACACCTCCTGTCCACCCTTCCGCCCGTTGTTGATCTGCACCTTGAAGCCGTCCTGCAGACCTTGCTCACGCGCCAGGGGGCCGCACAGCGACATCAGGTGCCCCAGCAGTTCGGGGTTCTCGGCACCATCGTAAAGATTGACGACGTGCTGCTTCGGAATGATGAGGAAGTGCACCGGAGCCGACGGATTGATGTCATGGAAGACCACGGCCTTGTCGTCTTCATGGATCTTGCGAGCTGGGATCTGGCCGTCGGCAATCTTGCAGAAGATGCAGTCGGCGTGATCGGCCTTGGCCGGTGCGGTGGCTTGATCGTTCATGAGAGACTCCATGATTCAGAATGACGAAAGACGGGATGCCCTGGATGCGTCCATCCCCGGGGCAACCTCATTCACATGACGGCGCATCCGCCGCATTCAAGGGCGGCAGGACACGGCATGCAACGACGCCGAGTGTAACAGCGGCGACAGGCATCCTGACCCATGCAGGGGCTGAGCGCAGGACAGCCGGGCGTGCGATCCGACAGGACACACGGCCCGACAGGATGCACGATCTGCCAGGCGCCATGGCCTTGGCGGAATGCAGACGCTTTCAGCCTGCCGTGCGGCTGGCCTTCTCGTCGATGCCGGACAGGCCCTCACGCCGCATCAGCTCGGCCAGCACGTCCTGCGGCCGTAATTCATGATGCGCGAGCATCACCAGCGTATGGAACCACAGGTCGGCCGTCTCGGACACGATGCGCGCCTTCTCGCCCTGCATCGCAGCGATGACCACCTCGGTGGCTTCCTCACCGACCTTCTTCAGGATACGATCGTCACCGCCAGCCAGCAGCTTGGCCACGTAGCTGCGGCTGGGATCACCGCCCACGACGGGATTCGATGACCTCGGCGAGCCGAGCCAGAATGTCGACACTGCCCGAGGTGGAGGTGTCGCCCGCCTGGGCTAATCCGGCAGAACCCGGAACCGACGGGGCGGATGCGTCTGCTGCCATGCCTGCTTGTTCTCTCTCGGCCAAGGGAAACTCCTTGCAATCTGCTGATGACACCCTAGGCGTCATCGTGAATTATGAATTCAGTCATGCCGACGGATACCTGATGTCCGGGGACCTGCCTGCCGCGCTATCGGCCGAGCCGAGCCAGACCGTGGCCGTGGCTTCCGGCGGAAGGTGGCCCTGGCCGATGACACAAGGCAGGAGGCCTGCCAGGTGGCTCCCCTGGAACCCGCCATGGCAACGTGCGGGAGCAACAGGCATCAGGAATGCGAGTGCCCCGCCGCAGACGCGCCATACAGCTTTTCGGGGTCGACCTTCACCGGATCCACGTCACGCCAGACCGGCTCGGACGCTGGCTGTGCCTGCGACGGGGTCATGACCTCGCCCGCGTCACCGGCAGGTGACGAAAGCGCCCCGGCCTCGGCAGCCGCTGCGCCCTGCCCCAGCCGGCCGCCTTCCAGCCGCCGGAAGAAGCAGGACTCACGCCCGGTATGGCAGGCCACGCCGCCCACCTGATCGATGAACAGCAGGATCACGTCAGCGTCGCAGTCGGTCCGGATCTCGTGGACCCGCTGCTGGTTGCCGGACTCTTCGCCCTTGCGCCAGAGCCGCTGGCGCGAGCGCGACCAATAGACGGCATGGCCGGTGCGCTGCGTCTCGGCCAGCGCTTCGCGGTTCATCCAGGCCATCATCAGCACGCGATGGCTGACCGCGTCCTGCGCGATGGCGGGCACCAGGCCATTCTCGTCCCAGTGGATGCGGTCGAGCCAGGCAGCGTCCGAGGCACCACCGCAGGTCGGGCCATGGACATGGCCAGCGTCATGGCTCATCCGTCAGCCCTCCGTCAGGGGTGGCGTCCAGCCGCACCGGCACGCCCTGGCTGGCCATCAGGGCCTTGGCCTCGGCAATGGTGTGCTCGCCAAAAGTGGAAGATGCTGGCCGCCAGCACGGCATCGGCGCCCCCCAGGGTGACGCCATCGACCAGATGCTGCAGGTTGCCCACGCCACCGGATGCGATGACGGGAATGGGCACCGCATCGCAGACAGCGCGGGTCAGTTCCAGATCGAAGCCGATGCGGGTACCGTCGCGGTCCATGCTGGTCAGCAGGATCTCGCCCGCCCCCAGGTCGGCCACGCGGCGCGCCCATTCCAGCGCATCCAGCCCGGTGTCGTTGCGGCCGCCGTGGGTGTAGACATGCCAGCCGCCTTCGGGCTGGCGCTTGGCATCGATGGCCACCACCAGGCACTGCGAGCCGTAGTAGCGGGCGGCATCGGCCACCAGCTGCGGGTTGTGGATGGCGGCCGTGTTGACCGACACTTTGTCGGCGCCGACGTTCAGCAGCCGGCGGATGTCGTCCACGCTGCGGATGCCGCCGCCCACCGTCAGCGGAATGAAGACCTGCTGCGCCACCGCCTCGATGACGTGCAGAATGGTGTCGCGCTGGTCGGACGAGGCGGTGATGTCGAGAAAGGTCAGCTCGTCGGCCCCTCGGCGTCAGTAGCGGCGCGCCACCTCCACCGGGTCACCTGCGTCACGCAGATCCAGGAAGTTGACGCCCTTCACCACCCGGCCGTCGGTCACGTCCAGGCAGGGAATGACGCGTCGGGTCAGCTCGCTGCGGTACTCAGTTGCCATTGGCCCGTTCCAGGGGCCGCGCCGAAGTCCAGCGTGCCCTCGTAGATGGAGCGACCCCAGGATGACGCCGCCCACACCGTCGTCCTCGATCTCCAGCAGCCGGTCGATGTCGGACAGGTCCGTCACGCCGCCGGAGGCAAAGACCGGCACGCTGACAGCCTGCGCCAGCCGCTGGGTGGCCTCGATGTTGACGCCGCTCAGCATGCCGTCACGGCCGATGTCGGTGTAGATGATGCCCTCGACGCCGTAGCCGACGAACTTGCGGGCCAGGTCGACCACGTCGTGACGGGTAAGCTTGCTCCAGCCGTCGGTGGCCACCTTGCCGTCACGCGCATCCAGCCCCACCAGCACCTGGCCGGGGAAGGCGGTGCAGGCATCATGCAGGAAGCCCGGGTTCTTCACGGCGGCGGTCCCCACCACCACGTAGCTCACGCCCACGTCCAGGTAGCGCTCGATGGTGTCCAGCGAGCGGATGCCACCGCCCAGCTGCACGGGCACCTCGGCCCCCACGGCATCGATGATGGCGCGCACCACGCTGGCATTCTGCGGCTTGCCGGCAAAGGCGCCATTCAGGTCCACCAGGTGGATGCGCTCGGCGCCCTCGTCGCGCCAGCGTCGGGCCACTTCGGCCGGGTCTTCGGAAAAGATCGTCTCCTCGTCGAGTTTGCCTTGTTTGAGACGGACGCAACGGCCGTCCTTCAGATCGATCGCAGGAATCAGCAGCATGGCAGCAACAGCAGAGCGGCTCAGGGCCGCCAGTGGATGAAATTCCGAAAGAGACGCAGGCCGCTTGCCGCACTCTTTTCGGGGTGAAACTGGGTGGCGAACATATTATTTTGTGTCACGGCACAGGTAAAGACCTCGCCGTAGACACTCGTGGCCGCCACGTTTGCCGGGTTGGTCGGCTCGGCATGGAAGCTGTGCACGAAGTAGAAGACGCCCCGGCTCGATGCCCTCCCAGAGCGGATGCGGCCGGGTGGGATGCACGCGGTTCCAGCCCATGTGCGGCACCTTCAGATTGCCGGCCGCCTTCATCCGTGCAGGATCGAAAGCGCACCACCCGGCCGGGCACCAGCCCCAGACCCGGCGTGGGCGCACCATGCACATCGGCGCCCTCGTCACTTTCGTCCAGCAGCATCTGCTCGCCCAGGCAGATGCCCAGCGTGGGCTTGGTACCACAGGCCTCGCGCACGGCCTCGGCCAGACCCTGGCGGGCGGCCAGGCTGCGCATGGCATCGGGCATGGCGCCCTGCCCCGGAAAGACCACCCGGGCCGCGCGATGGATGACGGCCGGATCGGCCGTGATCTCGATGCGGGTCTTCGGGCTGACATGGGCCAGCGCCCGCGCCACCGAATGCAGGTTGCCCATCCCGAAATCGACGATGGCGATGCTCGCCGTGGACTGCGTGTTCATCAGCCGACCAGGCTCCCCTTGGTGGAAGGCACCTGGCCCGCCGTGCGCGGATCGGGTTCCGCCGCCATGCGCAGCGCCCGGCCGAAGGCCTTGAAGACCGTCTCGCACTGGTGATGGGCATTGATGCCGCGCAGGTTGTCGACATGCAGCGTCATCTGGGCGTGGCTGACCAGCCCCTGGAAGAATTCGCGGGCCAGGTCCACGTCGAAGCGCCCGATCAGCGCCCGGGTGAATGGCACCTCCCAGACCAGCCCGGGGCGGCCCGAGAAATCGATCACCACGCGCGACAGTGCCTCGTCCAGCGGCACATAGGCATGGCCGTAGCGGCGGATGCCGCGCTTGTCACCCAGCGCCTGCGCCAGCGCCTGACCCAGCGCAATGCCCACGTCCTCCACCGTGTGGTGGTCGTCGATGTGGGTGTCGCCCTCGGCCTCGATGTCCAGATCCACCAGCCCGTGGCGGGCGATCTGGTCCAGCATGTGCTCGAAGAAAGGCACCCCCGTCTTCAGTCGCGCCTTGCCGGTGCCGTCCAGGTCCACCCGGACGCGGATGCGGGTCTCCAGCGTGTTGCGGGTGACTTCAGCCGTTCGGGCTGCACCCGCGGCGGGGATGGAAGATGCGTCGCTCATGATGATGTCCGTTCTCCGTTGGCCCGGCCGTTCGCGTCAGCCGCCCGGCTCGCCCCGTCGACCTGCCCAGCCGAGGCTGCCGGCACGGCGTCCAGGGCCGCCGCCAGCGCCTGCAACATCGCTTCGTTCTCTTCAGGGGCGCCCACGGTCAGCCGGATGCACTCGGCCAGCGCCGGGTGCATCCGGCTGGCGTCCTTGATCAGCACCCCAGCAGCCCGCATGGCGGCGGCCACGCGGGTGGCGCGCGAAGGACCAGAGGCGTCGCCCTGCCCCCCGGCCAGCCGCACCAGCACGAAGTTGGCCGCGGTCGGCACATGCGACAACCCCTGCGGCCCCTGCATGGCCTGCAGCCGCTGCACCAGCGTCTGCCGCTCGGTGCAGAGCGCCCGGGTTTGCTGGTCGAAATCCGCGTGATGCTGGAACGCAAAAGCACGCCGTCTCGGCATCCAGCACGCTGATGTTGTAGGGCGGGCGGATCTTGTCGAGCTGCGCGGCCCAGGCCGGCGCACTGGCCAGATAGCCGATGCGGGCGCCCGCCAGCCCCACTTGGAGCAGGTGCGCATCACCGCCAGGTTCGGCCAGGCAGGCAGCTGGGACAGCCAGCTGGCACCGCCGGCAAAGGGCGCATAAGCCTCGTCCAGCACCACCAGACCGTCGGTGGCCTGCAGGATGGCGCGCACGTCGTCGGCATCGAACAGGTTGCCGGTGGGATTGTTCGGATAGGCCAGGAAGACCAGCGCCGGGCGGTGCGTCTCGATGGCCTGCAGCATCGCCTCGCGGTCCAGACTGAAATCAGGCCGCAGCGGCACCGGCACGAAACCGACGCCGGCCAGCCGCGCACCCATCTCGTACATCACGAACGAGGGCGCAGGCGCCATGATCGTGGCCCCGGGCTGGGCCACCAGCTGGCACAGCAGGCTGATCAGCTCATCCGAACCGTTGCCCAGCACCAGCCCGTCAATGCCGTCCAGCCCGTCATGCCGGGCGATGGCCTGTTTCAGCGCCGTATAGGTATTGCCGGACGGATAGCGGTTGATGGCCAGCGCCGCCAGACGCTGGGCCAGCTCGGCCTGCAGCGCCCCGGGCAGCCGCCAGGGGTTCTCCATCGCATCCAGCTTGATGGCGTCGGTGGCATCGGCCACGTGGTAGGCAGCCATGCGCTGCACGTCGGGGCGCACGTGACGTTCGACCCGGGCCGCGATCTGGGCAGGCGAGACCGCACCGGTCGCAGCCTGATGCGCACCTCCGCCCGAAGCCACCTGACCGGCCGCTGAGGCCCCGCCCTCGGCACCAGCGCCCCCCGCGCCGGCTGCGTCCCGGCACCTTCCCACCCGGCGTGGCCAGCGATATTCGGCGCTCTGCGCATGGGCCTCCAGCCCTTCCGCACGCGCCAGCGTGGCCGCCACCTTCGCCAGATGGTCGGCACCGGCGGCCGACGGCTCGATCAGGCTGCTGCGCTTCTGAAGTCGTAGACCCCCAGCGGCGACGAAAAGCGTGGCGTGCGCATGGTGGGCAGCACGTGGCTGGGGTCCGGCGCAGTAGTCGCCCAGCGCCTCGCAGCCCCAGCGGCCCATGAAGATCGCCCCGCATGGCGGATGTCGGCCAGCAGCCCATCCACATGCGCACCGCCAGCTCCAGGTGCTCGGGCGCCACGCGGTTCACCAGTTCGGCCGCCTCCTGCATCGAGCGCACATGGATGAGCGCGCCCCGGTCCGCCAGCGACTTGCCGATGACCGCACGACGCGGCTGGCCGGGCAGCAGGCGGGCAATGGCTTCGGCCACCGCGTCCAGGAAGGCGGCGTCCGGAGAAAATGAGGGATGGCCTGTGCCATCTCGTCGTGTTCGGCCTGCGAGAACAGGTCCACCGCCACCCAGTCGGCCGGCACCGAACCATCCGACACCACCAGGATCTCGGACGGGCCGGCAATCATGTCGATGCCGACGGTCCCAAACACCCGGCGCTTGGCCTCGGCCACATAGGCATTGCCGGGGCCGACGATCTTGTCCACCGGACGGATGGAGCGGGTGCCATAGGCCAGCGCCGCCACCGCCTGCGCACCGCCGATGGTGTAGACCTCCTGGATGCCGGCCAGACACGCTGCGGCCAGCACGGCCGGGTTGCGCACGCCGTCGGGCGTGGGCACCACCATCACCAGTTCCTTCACGCCCGCCACCTGGGCGGGAATGGCATTCATCAGCACCGACGACGGATAGGCCGCCTTGCCACCGGGCACGTAGAGCCCCACCCGATCCAGCGGCAGCACGCGCTGCCCCAGCCGGGTGCCATCGGCCTCGGTGTACATCCAGGACGACGTCCGCTGATGCTCGTGATAACGGCGGATGCGCTCGGCCGCCCGCTCCAGCGCCTGACGCTCAAGAGCCGGCAGCCCGTCGAGCGCCGCCTGCAGCTCGGCCTGCGACAGCCGCAGCCCCGCCGCCTCATGGACATCCAGCCGGTCGAAGCGCCGGGTGTAGTCCATCAGCGCCTCGTCGCCGCGCGCCTGCACGTCCGCCAGAATGGCCGAGACCGCCTGCTCGATGCCCTGATCCTGTTCCGGGCTCCAGTGCAGCAACCGCGTGAAACGCGCCTCGAAATCCGCTTCGGCCGTATCCAGCCGGTTGATCAGGTTCTGCGAGCTCATGCCTGTCCTCCCCGATGTCGCCCGTGCCGCGCGCTCCAACGCCGCCACCAGTGGGGCCAGCGTCCGCTGCTGTGTCTTCAGCGCCGCCTGGTTGACGATCAGCCGCGCCGAGATGGGCATGATGCTCTCGACCTCGACAAGGCCGTTGGCGCGCAGCGTGTTGCCGGTGGACACCACGTCCACGATGGCATCAGCCAGCCCCACCAGCGGGGCCAGCTCCATCGAGCCGTAGAGCTTGATGATGTCGACGTGCACGCCCTTGCGGGCGAAGTGACGGCGGGTGGTGTTGACGTACTTGGTGGCCACCCGCAGGCGCTTGCCGGGCACGGCCGCCCGGGGATAGTCGAAGCCCTGGCGCGTGGCCACGGCCAGCCGGCAGCAGGCAATGCCCAGGTCCACCGGCTGGAAGACGCCCTCGCCGCCGTGCTCCAGCATCACGTCGCGCCCGGCGATGCCCAGATCGGCCGCACCATGCTGCACGTAGGTGGGCACGTCGCTGGCCCGCACGATCAGCAGGCGCAGGCCCGGATCGTCGGTGGGCAGGATGAGCTGGCGGCTGTCCACCGCCGAAGAATCCAAGCGAATGCCGCACTGCGCCCAGCAGTCCGGCCGTGTCTTCAGGATCCGTCCCTTGGACAGGGCCAGCGTCAACATCTTCTTCCTTCCTGTTTGATCAACGTCGTAGTGTGGCAAGCTGCCCGCCCCCTGGCCATCGGGACATACCCGGGAAGGCGCAGGCAGAAGGCGCGAAGCTTGCGGGACGGCAAACGGCAGCGACAGGACAACAGGACCGCCATGCCGCCCACGCCCCGTGCCCGTCCCTACTGGCCTGCCGGCCGCGAACTCACGCGCTCGATCCGCGCCCCCCAGGGCCTGCAGCCGCGCTTCCATCCGCGCATAGCCCCGGTCCAGGTGGTAGATGCGTTCGACCGTGGTTTCACCCCGTGCAGCCAGACCGGCGATCACCAGACTGGCCGAGGCCCGCAGGTCGGTTGCCATGACCGTGGCCCCCGACAGCGCCGGCACGCCCTGCACGATGGCGGTGTTGCCCTCGATGCGGATGTTGGCACCCAGCCGGCGCAGCTCCTGCACGTGCATGAAGCGGTTCTCGAAGATGGTTTCCACCACCGTGGCCGTGCCCTCGGCCACCGCGTCCAGCGCCATGAACTGCGCCTGCATGTCAGTGGCAAAGCCCGGATAAGGCGCCGTGCGCACGCTGACCGCACGCGGCCGGCCGTTTGCCTGCAGCCGCACCCAGTCCGGCCCGGACGTCAGCGTGGCACCCGTCTCGCGCAGCCGGTCGATGGTCACGTCCATCGACCAGGGATCCGTGGCGCGCACCGTCACGTCGCCGCCGCAGGCCGCTGCCGCGCACAGGAACGTGCCGGTCTCGATGCGGTCGGCCATGATGCGGTGGCTGGCGCCGTGCAGGCGCTCCACGCCCCGGATCACCAGGCGGTCGGTACCCGCCCCCTCGATCTGCGCGCCCATGGCCACCAGCACCTTGGCCAGGTCCACCACCTCGGGCTCGCGCGCGGCGTTCTCCAGGATGGTCTCGCCCTCGGCCAGACAGGCCGCCATCATCAGGGTTCTCGGTGCCCGTCACCGTCACCATGTCGGTCACGATGCGAGCGCCCTTCAGCCGTGTGGCACGCGCCACCACGAAGCCCCTGCTCGATGTCGATCTGCGCGCCCATCGCCTGCAGGCCCTTGATGTGCTGATCGACCGGCCGCTGGCCAATGGCACAGCCCCCGGGCAGCGACACGCGGGCCTCGCCGAAGCGCGCCAGCAGCGGCCCCAGCACCAGGATGGACGCGCGCATCGTCTTGACCAGCTCATAGGGCGCCTCGGTGCTGACCAGGCTGTCGGCCTGCAGCGTCAGACGCTCCTCGTCGCGCTCGGTCTTCACCCCCAGCAGCTTCAACAGCCGGATGGTGGTGGCGATGTCCTGCAGCTGCGGCACGTTGGACAGGTCCAGCGGATCCGCCGTCAGCAGGCTGGCGCACAGGATGGGCAGCGCCGCATTCTTGGCGCCGGCGGCCTGAACCTCGCCCACCAGGGGCAGCCCCCCCAGGATTTTCAGCTTGTCCATGACGACAGGCCGCTCACAGTTCCTGCAGGGCCTGCCATTCGGCCGGCGTCAGTGCCTTGATGGACAGCGCGTGGATCTCTTCCTTCATGCGGTCGCCCAGCACGCCATACACCAGCTGGTGACGCTGCACCGGGCGCTTGCCCTCGAAGGCGTCCGAAACGATGATGGCGTCGAAATGGCGGCCATCGCCCTCCACCTGCAGGAAGCTGCACGCAATGCCTGCGGCAATGTAGGACTGAACGACTTCGGGTGATTGCACGGATGGTTCTCCAGAGGGGAATGAGGACAGGCGGGACGTCCGGCCAGGTGCCCGTCAGGGGTCTGCACACACCAGGAAAGGATGTTGACGGCACGCCGGATGAGCCGGACAGAAACGCCGCCCCTCACGAGGGAGCCCGTCTGCGCATGCCGCAGGCCGGACGCCTGCAGGACATCGTATTGTACCGGGGCGACGAAAATCCCCTGCCCCCGTTCACCGAGTGTTCAGTAACGCAGGTGATACCCGCGATGCAGCAGCCGCATGGCCAGCAGCGCCAGCAGCAGCCACGCCGTCGCCACGATGCCCAGCGACAGCCACGGATCGATGTCGGCCTGCCCGAAGAAGGCATAGCGGAAGCCGTCCACCATGTAGAAGAACGGATTGGCGTGCGAGGCCACCTGCCAGAACGGCGGCAGCGAATGCACCGAATAGAACACGCCCGACAGGAAGGTGAGCGGCACCACCAGGAAGTTCTGGAACGACGCGATCTGATCGAACTTCTCCGCCCAGATGGCCGCCACCAGCCCCAGCGTACCCAGAATGCCGCTGGCCCCCAGCGCAAAGAGCAGCATCCACAGCGGATGCCGCATCAGCACATCCACGAAGCAGCACGCCACCAGCAGCACGCCGGCGCCCACCACGAGGCCGCGCACCATGGCCGACAGCACGTAACCGCCATACATCGCCAGCGGCGTGAGCGGTGCCAGCAGCACGAACACCAGATTGCCGCTCACCTTGCTCTGGATGAGCGAGGACGACGAATTGCCAAAGGCGTTCTGCATCAGCGCCATCATCACCAGCCCCGGCACCAGGAAGCTGGTGTAGGCCACGCCCGGATAGATGGCCACATGGCCGCTGAGCGCATGCGAGAAGATCAGCAGATACAGCAGCGCCGACAGCATCGGCGCCGCAATGGTCTGCAGACCCACCTTGCAGAAGCGCATCAGCTCCTTGCGAAAAAGCGTCAGGAAGCCTTGCATCAGTTCTCCTGCATCAGCCGCAGGAACACGTCTTCCAGGTCGGGCTGGGTGACTTCCATGTCCTGAATGGTGCCCCCTTCCGCCTGGATGGCCGCCATGATCGGGCCAATCTCAGCGTAATCGTCCAGCGACAGCCGGTAGCGATCATCCTCCGGCAGCGGCGGCAGCCGCACGTGCCTGCAGGGATGCCGGCAGCGTTCCGCCCGAGATCCGCAGCAGCAGCGCCCCGGCCGAAAAGCGTTTCAGCAGCGCCTCGGTATCGTCCATCGCCACGATGCGCCCGGTCTTCATCACCGCCACCCGGTTGCACAGCGCCTGCGCCTCTTCCAGATAGTGCGTGGTCAGCACGATGGTGTGGCCGTCGTGGTTGAGCTTGCGCACGAAGCGCCACAGCGACTGGCGCAGCTCGATGTCCACCCCGGCCGTGGGCTCGTCCAGCACGATCACCGGCGGACGGTGGATCAGCGCCTGCGCCACCATCACCCGCCGCTTCATGCCGCCCGACAGCGCCCGCATGTTGGACTCTGCCTTGTCGGTCAGGCCCAGCCCTTCCAGCACCTCGTCGATCCAGGCATCGGCCCCGCGCACGCCGTAGTAGCCCGCCGTGATTCTCAGCGTCTCGCGCACGGTGAAGAACGGATCGAACACCAGCTCCTGCGGCACCACGCCCAGCGAGGCGCGGGCACGCCGGTGAGTCCTTGACCACATCGTGCCCCATCACCGACACGCGACCGCTGCTAGCATGCGCCAGCCCGGCGATGATCGAGATGAGCGTGGTCTTGCCGGCCCCGTTGGGGCCCAGCAGAGCGAAGAAATCCCCTGGTGGATGCGCAGATCAATGCCGTCCAGCGCCCGGAAATCACCAAAGCGCTTGGTCACGCCCTCGACGACGATGGGATCCACGCCCGACGGCGCCGACACTTCGGGCCATGCGGCTGCACCTGCTGCGCCCTCCGCCCCGGACAGCCGCCCTGCTGTCTGCTGCGGTCACTTCTCCTGCGCTTCCCTTTCCTGGCGCATGCGGCGCAGCTCAGGATGGTCGTCCAGCAGGAAATCCGCCACGCCGTACAGTTCGGCTAGCGACACCAGCTTCCTGGGCGGGTTGTGCACCGCCAGCGGCTTGCCGGCGTAGCGCCCCATTTCCAGCAGCGCCGACAGCACGGTGGAATCGAATTCCTTCAGCCGAACCAGATCGACCAGCACGCGGCTTTCCTTGGTCAGCCGGCGTGCCTTGCGTCGGCTTCCAGCGACTGCAGCACGGCCTGCACGTTGCTGTTGTCCACCCGCTCGGGCAGCGTGATGGCGGTGGTGCCGTCACCGACATCCGCCATCATCGGCCCATCGGGTACCTTGCCCTTGCCGGCCTCGATGCTTGCTTCAGCCATGGTCTGCTCAGCTCTTGGCGCCCTTGGCCACCTGGGCGTTCTTGGCCGCCAGGTTCTTGATCAGCCCGTCAGACCACCGGCCGAGATTTCCTGACCGAACTGGTTGCGGTAGGTCTGCACCAGCCACACGCCCAGCACGTTCACGTCATAGATGCGCCAGTCGTCGCCGTGCTTCTCCAGACGGTAGTCCAGCTGGATGGGGTCGCCACCGGGCTGCACCACCTGACTGCGCACCACCACGTCCTTCTGGTCGGCCTCGCCACGGAACGGGCGCATCTGGATCTTCTGGTCCTTGACGGTGGCAAAGGCGTTCGCATACGTGCGGATCAGCAGCGTGCGGAACTCCTTCATGATGGCTTCCTTCTGGGCCGGTGTGGCCTGACGCCACGGACGCCCCACGGTCAGCGCCGTCATGCGCTCGAAGTTGACGTGCGGCATCAGCTTCTGGTCCACCAGCTGCGAAATGCGGCCGATGTCGCCCTGCTTCATCTGCGCGTCGTTGCGCACCTCGGTCAGCACCTCGTTGGAGAGCTTCTCCACGAAGTCGTTCGGCACCGTCTGCGCCCAGACCGCACCAGCCAGGAACAGACCCGAGACCAGCGAAATCAGTTTCAGTTTCATGAGAAATCCTTTCTTGGAAAGATCGGGGGCATCGGCATGGCCCCGCCGATCAATGTTCATCGAAACCCCGTCCCGACGGCCTGCCCGCCTCACGGGCAAGGGAGCCGCCCGGTCGGAGCGGGAACCAGTGTCCATCAACGGTCACCGGCCTTGCCGGGTGTACTCAGGAGCCGCTGCCGGCTGCCTTGCCAGCCTTCTTCTTCGTGACTTCCTTCACCTTGTCGACCACATCAGACGCCTTGTCCGAAACATCGGAAGCCGCATCAGACGCCTTGTCGGCCGCACTCTGGGCGGATGCGTCATCGGCGGCGCCGCTGTCCGATTCGTCCTGCGTCGGATCGTCGGCATAGGGGTCGTCCGTATACGGGTCATCACCGTAGGGATCGGCCGCATCGTCCTCATCCGGCGGGATCGCCGTCATACACCTGGTTGCGACGGCGGGCCAGCCAGCCATCACGCATCAGCGTGTACTTGTCCAGCGCCGCATCGTTGAGCGCCCCCTCGGCATCCAGCAGGCTGGCGCGGGTGTGGACCTTGTCCACCGTCCACAGCGACCACTTCAATGCCTCGTGACCATCCTGCCACATGTAGGGCTGCCCGTAGACATCCACCAGGCGGCTGGTGGCGTCACGAATGGTGGACGGCCCCAGCAGCGGGATCACGAAATACGGTCCCGAGGGCACACCCCACCAGCCCAGCGTCTGGCCTAAGTCCTCGTTGTGCTTCTCCAGCCCCATCTCGGTGGCCACGTCCGCAAAGCCCAGGAAGCCCAGCGTGGAGTTGACGAAGAAGCGCGCCGTATCGGATGCGGCTGCCTTGCCCTTGCCCTGCAGCAGGTTGTTGAAGCCCGTCCACAGGTCGCCCAGGTTCGAGAAGAAGTTGCCCACGACGAACTGCACCGGCTTGGGCGTGATGAAGCGGTACGCCTTGGCCACGGGCTTGAGCGCGTACTGATCAGCCCGCTCGTTGAAAGCGAACATCACCCGGTTGTAGGCCTGCAGCGGATCCTTCGGATCATAGGTGGTCAGGTGCGAGAGCTTCACACCCCCCGTCACGTTGTCCACCGACAGATCGGTCGGCACACCAGCCGCCTTCAGCGCATCGCCGGCGGCGGACGTCGCTGCGTCGGTGGCAGCGGAGGTGGCAGCAGACGCCGAGGCACAGCCCGCCAGACTCAGCGCCAGCGCCACGCCGGCCAGCCGCAGGTGCACGGGCGCCGTCATGCCGTCCGGCCGCGTCTCACCCGTCATTGCGCACCCCCTTCCCCTTTCTCCTGGCCCTTGCCGGCCTGGCCATACAGGAACTGGCTGATCAGGTTCTCCAGCACGATGGCCGACTGGGTCATCTCGATCTTGCCGCCGTCCTCCAGCTCCTCGGTGTCGGCACCCGGCTCCATGCCCAGGTACTGCTCACCCAGCAGGCCCGCTGTCATGATCTTCAGCGAGAATCCTTCGGGAAGTGATAGCGCGGGTCCATGCGCATGATCACCTTGGCCTGGTAGGTCTGCGGATCCAGCGTGATGTCGGTCACGCGCCCGACCACCACGCCGGCGCTGCGCACGGCCGCCTTGGCCTTCAGACCACCGATGTTGTCGAAGTTGGCTTCCAGCTCATAGCCACCGCGGATGTTGGTGGAGCTGGGATCGGAAGCGCGCACGGCCAGGAAGACCAGCGCCAGGATGCCCGCCAGCACGAAGCAGCCCACCAGCGCGTCCATTGATTTGCGTTGCATTGCCATCGAAGTAACCTGTCTTGGATCACAGACCGCCGAACATCAGCGCGGTCATCAGCACGTCACTGGCCAGCACGGCCAGCGAGGAAATCACCACGGTGGTGGTGGTGGCGCGGGCCACACCTTCGGGCGTCGCGTCGGATTCATGGCCGACAACCAGCGCAATGAAACCGCAGAGCAGCGCGAACACGAAGCTCTTGATCACGCCGTTCAGCACGTCCGCCCGGAAAGCTGACACCGCCCTGCATCTGGGACCAGAACGAGCCGGGATCAACCCCGATCATCTGCACCCCGACGACCCAGGCACCCACAATGCCCACGGCCGAAAAGAGCAGCGCCAGCAGCGGCAGCGCGATCATCACGGCCATGAAGCGCGGCGCCAGCACCCGTTTCATCGAGTCCACGCCCATCATCTCCATGGCGATGAGCTGCTCGCCGCTCTTCATGAGGCCGATACCCGCCGTGATGGACGTGCAGGCGCGGCCGGCAAACAGCAGCGCCGATACCACCGGTCCCAGCTCGCGCAGCAGCGACAGCGCCACCAGCAGGCCCAGCGAGGACTCGGCGCCGTAGCGCTCCAGGTTGTAGTAGCCCTGCAGCCCCAGCACGAAGCCCACGAACAGGCCCGAGATGAGGATGATGGACAGCGAGCGGTTGCCCACGAAGTAGACCTGCTCGCTGATGAGGCGGGGCCGCTTGAGCGAGAGCAGCGATGCCCACAGCAGCTGCATGAGGAAACGCCCGGCAAAGCCCAGGTCGTTGATGACGTGGCGTGCCCAGCGCCCCAGTCGAGCCAGCATGCCGATCATAGTCCGAGCTCCTTCTCGATGGGGCCGGCCGGATAGTGGAAGGCCACGGGCCCGTCCGGCGACCATTGAGAAACTGCACCACCTGCGGATCGGTGGAAGCACGCAGCTCGTCGGGCGTGCCCTGGGCAATGATCCGGCCGCGGCTCATCACATAGGCGTAGTCGACGATCTCGAAGGTTTCCTGCACATCGTGCGTGACCAGGATGCTGGTGGCGTTGAGCGCCTCGTTCAGCGTCCGGATCAGGTGCGCGATGGTGCCCAGCGAGATCGGATCCAGCCCCGCAAACGGCTCGTCATACATCAGCAGCGGCGGATCCAGCGCCACCGAGCGGGCCAGCGCCACCCGGCGCGCCATGCCGCCGGAAATCTCCGAAGGCATCAGGTGCGCGGCGCCACGCAGACCCACGCGTGCAGCTTCATCAGCACCAGATCACGGATCATCGATTCGGGCAGATTGGTCTGCTCGCGCAGCGGGAAGGCCACGTTGTCGAAGATGCTGAGATCGGTGAACAGCGCGCCGAACTGGAACAGCATGCCCATGTTGCGACGCATCCGGTAGAGCTCCCGCTTGGACAGGCTGTGGACATCCACGCCATTGAGCAGGACGCGGCCTTTCTGCGGGCGTTCCTGGGCGCCGATGAGGCGCAGCACCGTGGTCTTGCCAGACCCCGAGCCACCCATCAGGGCCACCACCGACCCGCGCTTGAACGTCATCGAAATGTCGTTCAGGATCAGTCGATCGCGTGTATAGCCGAAGCTCAGCGATTCGATGGACAGAAGGGTATCTTTATCCAAATCAATCCTGTCAGGGGAAGAGGCGGCTGGCAAAGCTAACACGAAAAAAACCCGCCAACCGCAAAAACACACAATCAGGCGCCCGATTCGCCATTCATTGATGCTGAATCGCCCCTCTGTCGGGGCGCGCCCCGCGCTCATTTGCGCCGCCTGCAACAGGGTCGGGCCCTGCGTCTGCCGCGCTCTTAATGAACGGCGGGTCAGTATAACCCAGATGTCCCGTCCTGCGACACCCCTGCCCCACCTTCCAGCACCCCGTTCCTGCCGCATGCCCGCACGACGCCGGCGGCCGCGCCCTGACGCTGCACGTTGCCCTATGCCGCGCATGGAATCGCACCGCCGCCGCCAGACCCCAAACGTCACCACTCGCTCTATACTGAAAAGCCAACTGTCGGTAGCTCCATCACCCGTTTCATTTCCCTGTCCGCGCATGACTTCCCTGCATCCCGCCCAGATCGACGACAACGCCCTGCTCGACCGTGCCCGCCAGGTGCTGGCCATCGAGGCCGATGCCGTGCAGCACCTGCGCGATACGCTGGACGAGGGTTTCTGCCGTGCCTGTCGCCAGGTGCTGGCCTGCCAGGGTCGCGTCATCGTCAGCGGCATGGGCAAGTCCGGGCACATCGCCCGCAAGATCGCCGCCACGCTGGCCTCACCGGCACGCCGGCCTTCTTCGTGCACCCGGCCGAGGCCAGTCACGGCGATCTGGGCATGGTCACGGCGCAGGACGTGTTCATCGCACTGTCCAACTCCGGTCGCACCGACGAGCTGATGACCATCGTGCCGCAGGTCAAGCGCGTGGGGGCAGCCCTCATCGCGCTGACGGGTGATGCCGAATCGCCGCTGGCCCAGTACGCCGACATCCACCTGTATGCCGGCGCACAGAAGGAAGCTTGCCCGCTGAACCTGGCACCCACCGCCAGCACCACCGCAGCACTTGCCCTGGGCGACGCACTGGCCGTGGCCCTGCTGGAGGCACGCGGCTTCGGCAGCGAGGATTTCGCCCGCTCGCACCCTGGCGGCGCGCTGGGCCGCCGGCTGCTCACCCACGTCTCGGACATCATGCGCCAGGGCGATGATCTGCCCACCTGCCGGCCGCAGACACTCTTCACCGACGCGCTGCTGGAAATCAGCCACAAGCGCATGGGGCATGGTGGCCATCCTGGACGACGAGAACCGCGTGGCCGGCATCTTCACGGACGGCGACCTGCGCCGGGTGTTCAGTGGCAGCCAGCCTGACCTGTCCCGCCTCACCATCGGCGAGGTCATGACCGCCAACCCGATCACCATCGGGGTCGAGGCGCTGGCCGTGGAGGCCGTGCGCATCATGGAATCACGTCGCATCACCCAGATCCTGGTCACCGACCGGCAGCGCCACCTGGTGGGCGCGCTGCATTTCCACGACCTGCTGGCCGCCAAGGTGGTGTGAGCCCATCCCCTCTGAAGGAGGCGCTATGGACCTACTCGCCGCAGCCCGGCAGGTGCGCCTGCTGGCCATGGACATCGACGGCACCCTCACTGACGGCAGCATCTGGATCGGCCCGCAGGGTGAATGCGCCAAGCGCTTCTCGGTGCGCGACGGCTTCGGCATCAAGCTGCTGCAGAAGGCCGGCATCGAGCTGGCCATCATCACCGGCCGCCGCTCCGAGATCGTGGCCCGGCGCGCCGAGGAACTGGGCATCCGCCATGTCTTTCAGGACGTGCCCGACAAGCTGGTCGTGCTGAAGGAACTGGGCGCGCAGCTGGGCATCGGCCTGCAGGAAATGGCCTTCATCGGTGACGACTGGCCCGACCTGGCGGCCATGCAGGCCTGCGTGCTGCCAGCGGCGCCCGCCGACGCCGTGCCCGAGGTGCTGGCCGTCGCCCGCTGGGTGGCACAGTCCCGGGCCGGCAACGGCGCCCTGCGCGAGCTGGCCGACTTCCTGCTGGCCAGACGTGGCGAGCGTGATGGCCTGCTGGCCCGCTACCGGCTGGCACCCTGCCCAGCCCGATGCAACGGCATGATCCTTCCCCTTCCCTGAGCCTGCCGCATCGTCTGTCCTGACGGCCCGCCGGGCCGTCCCCGTGAATCCACCGTCCCGCCTGTACTGCCCGCTTCATGAGCCCACGCCTCTTCGACCGCCTGGCCGCCGCCGCTTCGGTACTGATCCTCATCGGCCTGGGCATGGTCAGCTACTACTTTGCCAAGAAGGCCGAGCAGAACCATGGCGCCCCCGCCGTCGAAGGACGACCCGACCCCGACTTCTTCGTCGAGCAGATGACGCTGATGCGCGCCGACGCCAACGGCAATCCCTCGGTGCGGGTCGAGGCCGACCACATGCTGCACTACCCGCTGGACCAGCGGATGGCCTTCACCCGGCCCCGCATCATCTCGCTGGATGAGACCCAGCCGCTCACCACCATCACCTCCCGCAAGGGCTCCGCGCCCGACAGCGGCGACTACGCCGACCTGCAGGAGGACGTGCAGGTGCTGCGTGCAGCCACGGCCGATGCGCCCCCCATGCAGCTGACCACCGAAACTGCCCGCGTGGACATGGTGCACAACCTCATCTCCACCGCATCCCTGGTGCAGATGCAGGCCGGCGACAACCGGCTGGAGGGCGTGGGCATGGAAATCCGCGACCAGGATCACCAGCTTGAGCTGAAGAGCCGGGTACGCGGTCATTTCCCCGCCACCACACGCGGCGATGACACCAAAACCCGCTAAACTTGCAGGATCACCCTGGGAGCCTGGGCAGTAGAAAACCCGCACGCTGCAAACCGACCCTGGCGGCACAGGGCCGTCGGCCGCTGATCGGCGTGCGCCCCACTGCCCGCCCTTTCTGGATTCCGATCGAGACCCGCATGATCCCCGCCCGTCCGCTGTCCGGCCACTCGTCCCTTCTGCCCCTGGCGCTGGCCCTGTCGGCCCTGCTGCTTGCGCCCGCCGCCCACGCCGAGAAAGCCGACCGCGACAAGCCGATCAACATCGAATCCAACCGGCTGGAATACAACGACGCCACCAAGGTCTCCACCTTCATCGGCAGCGTCGTGCTCACCAAGGGCACCATCCGCATCACGGGCGACCGCATGGTGCTCACCCAGGTGGGCCGCAACGCCCAGACGGCCCGGGTCAACGGCACCCAGGCCAGCTTCCGCCAGAAACGTGACGGCATGGAGCAGTACATCCACGGGGTGGCCGACCAGATCTTCTACGACACCCGCACCGACCAGGTCACGCTCACCGGCCGCGCACGGCTGCAGCGCCAGAACTGCAACCAGCCGGTCGACGAGATCACCGGTGGCCACATCGTCTACAGCGCCAGCACCGAAACCTTCTCCGTGGACGGCCAGCAACGCGGCGAACGCCCCGGGCGCGTGCGCATCGTCATCCAGCCCCAGACCACCCAGGAAGGTGGCAAGGCCGCTAACCAGCCCTGCAAGCCCGGCTCGCCCCTGCCCCTGCAGCCCGAGAAGAGCCTGTCCAGGCCCACCCCTGCCCAGCCGACCTCCCGGAAACCCTGATCCGCATTTCGACCGATGAGCGACATCCTCCACCACGAGCACGAACCCATCAGCCGCCTGAAGGCCGAGCACCTGATGAAGGCCTACAACGGCCGTGTGGTGGTCAAGGACGTGTCCATGGAAGTCTCCAGCGGCCAGGTCGTCGGGGCTTTTGGGCCGCAACGGCGCCGGCAAGACCACCTGCTTCTACATGATCGCCGGCCTGGTGGCCACCGACGGCGGCAACATCGTCCTGGACGAGCACTCCATCAGCCACCTGCCCATCCACCGCCGCGCCCGGCTGGGACTGTCCTATCTGCCGCAGGAAGCCTCGGTGTTCCGCAAGCTCAGCGTCGAGGAGAACATCCTGGCCGTGCTGGAGCTGCAGGTGGACAAGCGCGGCCGCGGCATCAGCCGCGCCGAGCAGAAGGCACGCCTGGAGTCGCTGCTGAAGGAACTGCAGATCGAGCACATCCGCTCCAACACCTCCATCTCGCTGTCGGGCGGCGAGCGCCGGCAGGGTGGAGATCGCCCGGGCGCTGGCCAGCTCACCCCGCTTCATCCTGCTGGATGAGCCTTTCGCCGGCGTCGACCCCATCGCCGTCATCGAGATCCAGCGCATCGTCAACCTGCTGAAGAACCGGCGCATCGGCGTGCTCATCACCGACCACAACGTCCGCGAGACGCTGGGCATCTGCGACCGCGCCTACATCATCAACGAAGGCGTCGTGCTGGCCTCGGGCGGCCCCGACCAGATCATCCAGGACGAGCGCGTCCGCAAGGCCTACCTGGGCGAAGACTTCCGGATGTAAGCCGCGGCGTTCTCGCCGCACAGGGGCGCGTTGCCCCCTTGCCGCGCGCTGTCGCATCCGCCTCCACGCGCCTGCCGCCGGCCCGACGCTGCCGGCATCCGGGAAACCACTGGTCAGCCAGGTGCGCGCAAGCCGGGCATCCGATGGTAAAAACACGGCAGGGACCTCACTTGCCCCTGCCCTTTCTGCCGGACCCGATGCCCCGATGAAGCCTGCGCTTCAGACACGCCAGAGCCAGCAGCTGCTGCTGACCCCACAACTGCAACAGGCCATCCGCCTGCTGCGGTTGTCCACAGCCGACCTGGAGCAGGGAGATCGAGCGCGCCGTCGAGCAGAACCCCTTCCTGGAACGGGTGGAGCCTCCTCGCCATGACACCGTCAGCCTGCACGCCGACGGCAGTCTGCGGCATGAACGGATGTCCAGCACCGACAGCTGGCCACCCGCCGGCAGCCCGGCAGCATCCGCACAGGACATCGGCGCAGATGCCTACGGTTCAGGTGCCTCCCGGCAGGACGGCGAGCTGGCCAGCCAGGGCGCCGATACTTTCGGCGAGCATGACGCCGCCGTCACTTCGTCCGACGACCGGCCCGACGTCACCCTGCTCGACAGCGGCCCGGGTGGTGACGATCCCTGGGGCATCGCGCGCAGCACCGGACCGGCCCCCGAGGGCGATGACGACGAACCCTACGGCAGCACGCTGACCGTATCGCCCTCGCTGCGCGAGCACCTGCTGGACCAGCTGGCCGAGATCCACTGCGATGCCCGCCAGCGTGCACTCATTCACCTGCTCATCTGGGAAGTGGGCGACGACGGCTACCTGCCTGCCGGATTCTCGCTGGACGCCCTGGCCGAGAATTCATCGCCAGCGCCCCTGAAAGCCAGGACACCAACGATGCCGCGACCGTCGGGGGACTTGCCCCCGCCGATCTCTCGGCCGAACTGGAAGCCGCCCTGCAGACCTTGCAGGGGCTTCGATCCGCCCGGCGTGGCGGCGCGCACGCCCGGTGAATGCCTGCGCCTGCAGCTGCTGCACCTGCAGCAGGACCGCGCCGACGCCTCCCACCGAACGGCCTCAGCCCACGGCACCCCATCCGGAAGCCCGGCCACCCGAGCCGTCACCCGAATCCCACCGACCTCATCGCCCTGGCCCTGCAGCTGGTAAGCGACGACTGCCTGCCACTGCTGGCAAGACACGAGGACGCCCTGCTCTGCAAGCGCCTGTCCTGCTCGCAGGCCGAACTTCGAGCCGCCCGGACCCTCGTCCAGTCGCTGGACCCGCACCCCGGCAACCGCTTCGACGCGGAGCCCTCCCGCTACATCATTCCCGACATCATCGTGCGCCGGACAGCGCACGGCTGGCGTGCCGAACCCAACCCCGCCACCCGGCTTTCGCTGCGCGTGCACGACGAGTACGAGGCGCTGTTGAAAAACCACCGAAAGGCCGCGCCATCGCCCGCACAAACCGGCAGATCTGGGGCAGAATGGGAGCAACAGGTCACGGAAGACAGCCATGCCGAGTCACCTTCCGCTCCCGAACACAACCTGCTGCACCAGCTGCAGGAAGCCCGCACCCTGGCACGCAACGTCCAGCAGCGCGGCGACACCATCGTGCTCGTGGCCCAGGCCATCGTCGATCGCCAGAAGGCGTTCTTCAATCACGGCCCCGAGGCGCTTCGCCCCCTGGTCCTTCGCGACATCGCCGAAGTCGTCGGCCGCCACGAATCCACCATTTCCCGCGCCACCAGCCAGAAGTACATCCGCACCCCGTTCGGCACCTTTCGAGCTGAAGTATTTCTTCGGCAGCCAGGTGACTACCGACAGCGGCGGCGCCGCATCCAGCACCGCCGTCTGTGCACTCATCCAGAAGCTCATCGAGCAGGAGGATACCAACCAGCCCTTGTCAGACAGCCAACTCACTGAACTGCTTGGCCAGAAAGGCATCCAGGTCGCGCGCCGAACCGTTGCCAAATACCGGGAATCCCTCAAGATACTTCCTGCCGCGCAACGACGAAGCCGATGACTGCCCCACTGGCCGTGTGTGGAACCCTCTCCCAAGGAGTACCAGGCATGAACCTCTCCATCAGTGGACACCATCTGGAAGTCACCCCCGCCCTGCGCGAGTACGTCACCAGCAAGCTGCGCCGGATCCGCCACCACTTCGACCACGTCATCGACGTCAACGTCATCCTCTCGGTCGAGAAGCTGGTGCAGCGCGCCGAAATGAAGCTGCTTGTAGCCGGGCGCGAGATCTTTGCCGAAGCCACCCACACCGACCTCTACGCCGCCGTCGACACCCTCATCGACAAGCTCGACCGGCAGGTCATCAAGCACAAGCAGAAACGGCAGAACTACAGTGGCAGCGCCCTGAAGCGCATGCCCGAACCCGCCTGACAGGCGCTGCGGCATGGGTCGGCTCCGGTCGATGCATGCCGCTTTTTCACCCCGGCGCGCCTCTGGCGCGCCCTGGCTGCACGGCATGCAGCCGTCCCGGCCTCTATCGCCCGCCCCTCCCGGGAAGCACGCAAGCCACTGAATCCAAACGGAAACCGCTTGCATGCCCATCCTTTCCCGCAGCATCGCGGCCCGCGCACGCCCCTGAGCCGCACTCGCCCAGGCTGCCCCCGCCCGGCGAAGCCGCCTATAATGACAGCATCGCGGGACAGACTCCCGCCGGTTCGCCCCTGTGCCAACCGCTGCAAAGTTCTATCACAGTCCCGCTGCACCAGATACAGGTAATTCCGGATGAACCGCATCTCGAAGCTGCTCACAGCACGCGACATCCTGCTCGACGTCCCTGCCACCAGCAAGAAGCGGCTGTTCGAGCACGCCGCCCTGCTGTTCGAGAACGAGCATCGCCTGGAGCGGCAGAAGGTCTTCGATTCACTGTTCGCCCGTGAGCGGCTGGGCTCCACCGGCCTGGGCAAGGCCGTGGCCATCCCGCACGGCCGCATCCGCAACCTCAAGACACCGCTGGTGGCGGTACTGCGCGGCGAGAACGGCATTCCCTTCGACGCCCCCGACGGCGAACCTGTCCGGCTGCTGGTCGTGCTGCTGGTCCCCGAGCACGCCACCGAGGAACACCTCGAAATCCTGTCCGAACTGGCCGAGCTGCTGTCGGACGACACCCTGCGCGAAACCCTGCTCACCGCCACCGACCCTGCCCAGGTCTACCGCACGCTGGCCACCTGGGAACCGGTCCGCCCCTGCTGCCTGACGGCCCGCCCACGGCCACCGGCAGCGCCCCTTCCCTCCGGAGACACCGCCCATGGCCATGACGGTCCAGAACCTGGTCACCTCGCAACAGGCACGCTCCAACCTGCGATGGCTGGCCGGCCAGTCCGGCGGTGACCGCCCCCTGCACGGCACCGGCGTCCACGCCGTCGACCAGATCGGCTACCTGAACCTGATGCACGCCGAGCGCATCGCCGTGCTCGGTCTGCGCGAGCTGGACTACTACCGCAAGCTGGATCGTCATCGGCGCGACAGGCTGCATCAGACCCTTCTTGCCGCCCGTCCCCCGGCACTGATCATCTCCGACGGTCAGGAAGCGCCCAGCGACCTGGTGGATTTCTGCAACCGGAACCACCTGCCGCTGCTGGGCTGCCGACTGGCCGCCGGCCCGCTCATCGAGACCCTGGAACAGGCGCTGGCCCACTGAGACCACACCTCCATGCACGGCGTGCTGATGGACGTGCTGGGCATGGGCGTGCTCATCACCGGCGACTCGGGCCTGGGCAAGAGCGAGCTGGCCCTGGAACTCATCAGCCGTGGGCATGGTCTGGTGGCCGATGACGTGGTCGACATCGAGCGTGTCAGCCAGCACGCCATCGTCGGTCGCTGCCCGGCGCTGCTGCAGGGCCTGCTGGAAGTGCGCGGCCTGGGACTCATCGACATCCGCACCATCTTCGGTGAAAGCGCCGTGCGCCGCCGCATGCCCATCAAGCTCATCGTCCACCTGGTGGGCCGCCGCACGATGGAAGACAGCTACGAGCGCCTGCCGCTGCAGGCGCTCACCGAGACCATCCTGGGCATCCCGGTGCGCAAGGTTGCCATCCCGGTGGCGGCCGGCCGCAACATCGCCGTGCTCACCGAAACCGCCGTGCGCACCACGGTGCTGCTGCTGCGCGGCATCGACACCACGCGCGAATTCGCCCGGCGCCAGCAGAGCCCTGATCCTCGACCAGAGCGAAACGCCCCATCACCCGTCCAGCCACGCACCGGACGCCTTGGGGCCCGCCGGGAACGCCTCCTCCCTGCCCATCGGCCAGATGGACACCCACCTGGCCGACCCCAGCCCCGGCGATGCCACCTATCCCGACTGGGCGCCCGAGAGCTTCACGCTCACGATGATGCCCAACGACACCGCCGAGGAATCCCCCTGTCCCCTGTCGAGACGCCGTCGTGCACGCGCCCTGTCACCGGCCTGGCCACGGCCCCGCAGGCTCCGGCCGGCCCCGACACGACCGATACGCCCTCCCTTTCGCCTATCCTGCCTTCTACCCCACCATGCAACTGATCATCGTCACCGGCATCTCCGGCTCCGGCAAATCGCTGGCCATCCATGTGCTGGAAGACGCCGGCTACTTCTGCATCGACAACCTGCCGGTACGCTACGTTCTCGAAGTCGCCCTGTCCCTGGAACAGGAAGGCCATGCCAAGGTCGCCATGTCCATCGACGTGCGCGTGGGCACGCGCCTCACCGGTCTGCGTGACGCCGTGCGCCAGCTGCGCGCCCAGGGCCACGACGTGAAGGTGCTGTTTTCTCAACGCCCGCACCGATTCCCTGGTGCAGCGCTATTCGAGACCCGCCGCCGCCACCCGCTCACCCTGCCCGGGCGCAGCAACAACACCAGCCATGGCGCCGACCCCAAGCTGGCACCCACGCTGGAAGAATCCATCGAGCGCGAACGCGAGCTGATGGCCGAGATCGAGGACATCGGCACCTCCATCGACACCAGCGACCTGCACCCCAACACCCTGCGTCAGTGGGTGCGTGACCTGGTGCGCACCGACCGCGCCTCGATGACGCTGCTCTTCGAGTCCTTCGCCTTCAAGCAGGGCGTGCCGCTGGATGCCGACCTTGTCTTCGACGTGCGCTGCCTGCCCAACCCCTACTACGATGTGGAGCTGCGCACCCTCACCGGGCTGGACCAGCCGGTCAAGGACTTCCTGGTGGACCTGCCGCCGGTACAGAAAATGATCGGCGACATCACGCGCTTCATCACCGAATGGCTGCCCAGCTACGTACAGGACAACCGCCACTACCTCACCATCGCCATCGGCTGTACGGGCGGCCAGCACCGTTCCGTCTACGTCGCCCAGACGCTGGCCGAGCACTTCGCCCGCACCGAGCGCGTGCTGGTGCGCCACCGTGCCCTGGACAGCCGCCCCGGCGGCACCGGCATCACCGTCACGCAGACGCGCTGATCAGCTCCGGCTGCAGGACCTGTGCCTGCAGCCAGCGCTGGATCGGGCTGGGCAACGGCGCACCCTCCAGCGCCGACGGTGCCAGCCAGCGCCGCTGCTCGGGCAGCGGCAAGGCCTCGGCCAGCGCATCCGGCACGGCCTTGATGCCGCCTTCCGCCCCGTTCGCCCGCGCCTGATCGGCCATCGCCCGGCGCACCACCTCGACCGGCGGCGCCCACACCATGGCCTCCATCCGGAAATGGGTGAAGACATGGCTGAAGCCGCCCACGGCCTTCCAGCTCTCGGGCACCTCGCCCGGCCATTCCGGCAGGCTCCAGAGCCCACCCCACAACCCGCTGTCGGGCCGGGCCTGCAGCAGCACCCGCCGCCCGGCATCCTCCACCCACAGCAGGTTCACGGCCCGCACCGGCACCGTCCTTTTCCGGCGCGCCTGCGGATAACGCTCGGGCTCGCCCTGCTGCCGGGCCTGGCACAGCGTCGCCAGCGGACACCGCCCACAATCCGGCCGGCTTCGGGTACAGACCATCGCCCCCAGGTCCATCAGTCCCTGCGTGTAGTCGATCAGGTCGGCCGCCGGTGCGCCCTCGGGCGGCAGCTCGGCTTCGGCATGCGTCCAGAGCCGCGCCAGCGTTGCACTGCCGGCCGGATCGCCCTCCACGGCAAACACCCGGCTCAGCACGCGCTTCACGTTGCCATCCAGAATGGCAGCCCGCTCGCCGAAGGCGAACACCGCAATGGCCGCTGCCGTCGAGCGCCCCACGCCAGGCAAGGCCTCCAGCCCCTGGGCCGTCTGCGGAAAGGCACCGCCCGCCTCCGCCACCCGGCGCGCCGCCGCATGCAGGTTGCGCGCACGACTGTAGTAGCCCAGCCCCGCCCACAGGCCCATCACCTGCTCGGCATCGGCTGCCGCCAGCTCGTTCACAGTGGGAAAGGCGCGCAGGAAGGCCTCGAAATACGGAATGACGGTGGCCACCTGCGTCTGCTGCAGCATCACTTCCGACAGCCAGACGCGATAGGGATCGCGCAGCTCGGCTGCGCCGCCCGCCAGTGTGCCCAGCTCGACGCGAGTCTTCTGCCAGGGAGATGGTGCCGGCCATGCCGGCGCTGCCAGCGGATCAGCGCTGGCGCAAGGTTCAGGGTGTTATCGTGTTCCATGGATGCCGCATCATACGGCATCCGCACTCCCTGCCTGGCGCTCAGCCGACTGCGCCGCAGGCACCTGTTCGCCGGTCTCGGCAGGCGCATTCTCCGATACGGCCGATGTGACAGGCTCGCCTGACACAGACGTGCCCATCGAAGCATCACCCGCAGCCGCCGGTTCGGCGCGCAGATCCGGCGCTGCCTCCAGCTCCTCGACCACCACCGGGCGCACCGGCCGCCGGTCGATCGCTGCCTGCACCCCTTCCACCAGCGTCTTCATCTGCGCCAGCTGGCGCTCGATGCGCGCACGGGCCTCGTCGATCTCCTGCAGGCGCTCTTCCAGCGAATCGCCGGCATCCATCACTCGCTGCACCGACTCCATGCGCCGCCGCAGCTGCGCCTGGTGCTCGCGCACCTGACTCTCCAGCGGCGTCATCAGTGACCGCAGCCAGCCTTCCAGCTCGCGGATGGCCACCGTGTAGATCTTCTTCAGGCTGACCGCGGCCGAATCGAAGAAGCGCTGCGTCAGCACCGCCTTGTTCACCGTCAGCAGCTTCAGCAGGCTGAACTGACGCTGGTGCGTCTGCGCCACCTGCTCGATCTCGGTGAAATAGCGCTTCGTGGAAAAGCGCAGCGGCATGCCCAGCGACAGCCCGTAATCGCGCGAGAGCGCTGATACATCGCCGTCATCATCTGCGAGATCTCGCCCACCAGCCGGTCGGCTTCCTCGAAGTCCAGTCGCACCGCCGTCAGCAGCGCGTTCATGCCGTCCTTGAGCTGCGACGACAGCTGGCTGGCCATCATCATCTGGCGGGTACGGTCCACGTGCCGGCGCAGGCTGTCCTGGCTCAGATGCGTGAACATCGTCTGCGAATGCTTGGTGAACACCGAGCGCAGCGCCGCCAGGTGCCGCAGGCTGTCATCAAACTCCGTGCGCTCGTCGCGCACCCGGCGCGACATCTGCCGGATCATCGCCTGGTTCTTGCCACGCAGCCCGTTCAGCTCGAAGGCCTGCTCGACCTGGTTGCGCCGGCGCACCGTCAGCAGGTTCAACGTCACCGCCGAGGCTTCCTCGAACTCGCGCCGCACCTGCTCGCTGATGATCACCTGCTGCTGCGGAATCATCTCTTCCGACAGCGCGTGCTCCAGCTCCTTGAGCCGGCTGCGTCGCAGCAGTGCCTGATTGCCCTGGATCTTGGCCACCAGCCCCTTCTGCGCCGACACCGGATAGACCCGCGCCGTGGGCAGATCCAGGAAATTGCTCACCGACACCACCTGGCGTGCAATCTCCAGGTCGTTCTCGGCATCGGACCGCAGCTCGTCCCACAGCCCGTCGATCTTGTTCAGCACCACGAAGCGCCCGGTGCGGTGCGCCTTTGCTGATGTTGGACTGCCACACGTCGATATCGCTGCGCGTCACCCCGGCATCGGCCGCCAGCACGAACAGCACCGCGTGGGCATTCGGAATCACGTTCAGCGTCAGCTCCGGCTCGGCGCCGATGGCGTTCAGACCCGGGGTGTCGATGATCACCAGCCCCAGCTCCAGGAGCGGGTGCGGAATGTTGACGATGGCGTGCCGCCAGGCGGGAATCTCCACCTGCCCCGGCGTCACCGACCGGCCCACCGGCTGCTCGTCGTCATACAGCCCCATCTCGCGCGCCTGCTCGGTCGGCACCAGCAGCGTCTCGCGCACCGAGTCGAAGGCCTGGCGCAGCGACTTCACATCCGTCATGTCCACCGGAATGAAGCGCCAGTGCTCGTCCTGATTGCGCAGCTCGGCCAGCGGCACCGGCATCAGCCGCGTGTCGATGGGAAGCAGCCGGATGCCCACCGGCATCGAGGCGTCGTACAGCAGCTCGGTCGGGCACATCGTGGTGCGCCCGGCCGACGACGGAACCACCCGCTGGCCATACTGTGCGAAGAAGATCGCGTTGATCAGCTCCGACTTGCCACGGGAGAACTCGGCCACGAATGCCACCTTCAGCAGGGTGTCGTGAAGCCGTTCGATGATCTGCGAAAGCTTGACGTTCAGGCTGGCATCAGCCGCATCCGACTGCGCCAACCAGTCACGGTAGCGCTCGATCGCCGACTGGAGATCGGACCGCCACCGGCCATACGCCTCGATTTGCTCGCTGATGCCTTTCTTTGCCATGTCGGCAGTGTACACAAGCCCGTTGCCCATGCCATCCGCTTCCCCTTGCCCAGCCAGCAACCGGGTAGTGCTACCCGATCAGTGGTTGACACCGTGGACAGAAGAAGGAACTCCTGCCCTGCTGCCGCAACTGTTCGATGGGATTCCCTCAAAACAAAACAGGGAAGGGTCGCATGACCGAAGGCCCGATGCTGAAACGGTCCGTAACCACCTTCCCCGTACTGTCTACAAAATCCTTCAAAGAACTACCACCTGCCGCAATTGCATCCGACATCGCCTGACGGACGAACCTCGCCCACCTCCACGGCAGCGACCGGGCCCCTTCCGCGTCCCTTGAGCTCCCCCTTGAGCCCCCCTTCTGCCGCCCCCATCCGCCCCCATCCGGCAACCCGAAGATCGCGCGCTCGAAGGCCCATCAATCCCACCACCACCCGCCACCGTCCGGCCATCGCCGCGGCTGCTGACAAAAGCGCCTCGCTCGTTCTACCATGCCCCGATGAATTCATCCCGCCTGTCCGCCCATACCCCTGCCGTGCCCACCCTGGCACGCCGCCCCCTCAGCAACCGGCTCGCCCTCGCCCTGGGCCTGCTGGCACTGGGCGGATGCAGCGCCTTCCAGCCGCCAGCCAGCGCGGCGGTCAACGCTCCCCACGTCACGGCCAAGGCCGGCCCGGATTCCCAGGCGCCACACAGCCCCACCAGCCGGGCAGCAGGCTACGAGGCAACAGCCCCTCCCCGGCAGCCTTGCAGCCCAGGAGCAGGCCACCGGCGGTGCCCAGCCCAGCGACGACACCAACACCGTCGTCGCTCCTGACGCTGAAAGTGACACGGGCAGCGCGCTCTCCGGCACCTACCGCCCGGCCAACCTGCCCGAACTGGCCCTCACCCCGCCGCTGATCTACGAGATACTGGCCGCCGAGATCGCCCTGCAGCGCGAACAGCCCGGTGCCGCCTACGCCACCTACCATTCACTGGCCGCCCAGACCGGCGACGCTCGCCTGGCCCGTCGCGCCACCGAGATCGCCATCGTCACCGGCTCACTGTCCGACGCGCTGGACAGCGCCCGCCTGTGGGTGCGCCTTGACCCCACCTACCCCAATGCCCGCAAGGCGCTGGATACCCTGCTGCTGGCCAACGGCCGCGTGACCGAGGTCGAACCGGCCCTCACCCGCCAGCTCACCCAGGCCCGCCAGGCCGGCACACTCGACACCGCCTACCCGCAGCTGCAGGAAAAGCTCCTGAACCTGCCCGACCGCCGTGCCGCCTGGGCACTGGCCCAGCGGCTCAGCGCCTCCGACCTCGACAACATCCAGGCCCGCCTGATGCGCGCCCGCCTGGCCCATGAAGCCGGCCAGCAGCAGGCCGCCACCGACGAGGCCCTGGCCGCCCAGCAGCTGGCGCCCGACAACATCGAGGCCGTGCTGGCCAGCGTCCAGCTGCTGCAGTCCCGGCCCGGCGGCCGCCAGCGTGCCGCCGTCCTGCTGGGCAACTACCTGCAGAAACACCCCGACGACCTGCGCGCCCTCAAGGCCCAGGGCCTGCTGCAGATCGCCAGCGAACAGAACGACGCCGCCATCGCCACGCTCTCGCGCGTGCAGTCGCTGGAGCCGGACAACCCCGCCACCCTCTACACCCTGGCCCAGCTCCATCACCAGAAACACGACTACGCCCGCGCCACCGAAGCCCTGCAGCGCTACGTCGCCCTGCCGGAAGACATCGAGCGCGACAACGGCAACGCCTTCCTGTTCCTGTCCGAGATCGCCCAGAAGCAGAACGACCAGGCCGGCGCCATCCAGTGGCTGGAGCGCGTGCCCACCAACAGCCGCGTCCACTTCGAGGCCCAGCTGACCCGGGCCAGCCTGCTGGCGCGCCAGAGCCGCCCCGAAGCCGGCCTGGCCGCCCTGTCCTCGCTCAAGCCCCGCAACCTGCGCGAAACCCAGCTGCAGACCGTCACCCGCGCCCAGATCCTGCGCGAAGCTGGCCGCTACCAGGCCGCCTTCGACGTGCTCGATCGCGCCATCCGGCAGCGCAAGGATGACAAGGACACCATCGACCTGCTCTACGACCGCGCCATTGCCGCCGAGAAGGTGGGTCGCCTGGATGTCCTGGAAAAGGACCTTCGCCGCCTCATCAAGCTGCGCCCCGATGACGGCAACGCCTACAACGCCCTGGGCTACACCCTGGCCGATCACAACCAGCGCCTGCCCGAAGCCCTCGCCCTCATCGAGAAGGCCAACCAGCTCAACCCCGGCGACCCGCACATCCAGGACAGCCTGGGCTGGGTCTACTTCCGCCTGGGGCGCACCCAGGACGCGCTCGACGTGTTCCGCACGCTCTGGCAGAAATCCCCGGATACCGAGGTCGGCACCCACTACGGCGAAGTCCTCTGGCACGCCGGCCAGCAGGATGCCGCCCGCGACATCTGGCGCCAGTGCCGGCAGCAAGACCCCAACAACGAGCTGCTGCGCGATACCCTCAAGCGCCTGGGCGTGACGCTGCAGCCCTGACGCGCTCATCCCACCACGAACTCCATCGCGGACAGGGCAGGCCCTGTCCGCCGTGCCCATGCCCCTGATCCTGCGACGTACCACCCGGCAAAGTGGCGCACCGCGCCATACCTCCTTCCCTCACAGCCCCCGGCGGCGCCACCTGTTGCACGCGCCGCTGCTGACCGGCCTGCTGGGTGCCGCATTCGCATGGCCGGCTGCGCCACCACCCCGCCCAGCCCGCCGCCTGCGGCCCACAACCCCGCCGAGCCCCTGCACCTGACCGGCCGCTTCTCGTTCACCAGCACCAGCAACCTGCCGCAAAGCCGTCCTCAGCACAGCAGCGGCCGCTTCCAGCTGAACCGGGAAGGCGAAAACCTCTCCATCGAACTGTCCTCGCCCTTCGGCCCAGACCCTCGTGCGCGCTGCCCAGCGCCAGGGGTGAAAGCTGCCTGGCTGGAAACCGCCCAGCACCAGCGCTACACCGGCCCCACCCTGGAAGCCGTCCTGCAGGACGCCATCGGCATCCCCGTGCCCGTCAGCCGCCTGCCCGACTGGCTCACCGACCGCTTCCAGAACGTCGAGGAACGCTCGGCCGACGGCCACAGCATCCGTGCCCGCGATGCCGGCTGGCAGATCGAACGCAACGACAGCCGCTGGTTCCTCACCTGGCACCAGAACCCCCAGCGCATCGAGATCCGGCTCGTCGTCGACCCGACGGCCCAGCCCGCAGAACAGCCATGAACAGCCCCACCCGCCTGCACCTGCCGGCCCCTGCCAAGCTCAACCTCTTCCTGCACGTCACCGGCCGCCGCGCCGACGGCCTGCACCTGCTGGAAACCGTCTTCCAGTTCATCGACCTGGAAGACCACGTCACCCTGGAGCTGGATCCTTCCGGCCACATCGGCCGCACGCATGATCCCCGAAGGCTTTCTCTGCCGACGACGACCTCACCCTGCGCGCAGCCCGCGCCCTGAAGGAAGCCACCGGCTGCCCGCTGGGCGTGCGCGTCACCCTCGACAAGCAGATCCCCATGGGCGCCGGCCTGGGCGGCGGAAGCTCCGACGCCGCCACCGTCCTGCTGGGTCTCAACCAGCTCTGGCAGCTTGGCCTGTCGCGTGAACGCCTCATCGACATCGCCCGTCCGCTGGGCGCCGATGTCCCCATCTTCGTCTACGGCCAGAACGCCTACGCCACCGGCATCGGCGACATCTTTGAGCCCATTTCCCTGCCCGATCGCTGGTTCGTGTTGTTCATGCCCAACGTTCATGTGGCCACCGCTGGAATTTTTTCCGCACCCGAATTGACACGCAACACGAAACCCATCAGAATTCATGGCTTCACAGCAATGGCAGGACGCAACGACCTGCAACCGGTTGTGGAAGCCAGACAGCCCGCCGTCAGGCAGGCCGTTCAACTTCTTCAGCAGGCAGCAGATCAGGTTGTGTCAGGCAATGGCCGTGAGGCAGAAAAACACCATCACCGTCCGCATGACGGGCTCCGGTGCATGTGTGTTTGCTGCCACACAAAGTCATGCCACTGCCCTGGCTCTGCTCCAGGAAGTTCAGCGGGTCAGCAAAAAAATTGTTGTCGCCAGGCAAACGTCGGGTTCTGAACGTATTACAATGCGTACCGAAACCGGCACCCTCTACCTGATCAGAGGGCTTGCCAGTCACCCGTTGGGAGAGTCGCCAAGTTGGTTAAGGCACCGGATTTTGATTCCGGCATTCGAGGGTTCGAATCCTTCCTCCCCAGCCACTCTTTCATCAGGTCGGCATCGCCGGCCTGATTCTTTCGGCAGCAGCCATACGGTTTCCGGACCAGCGCCCAGACAGGTCAGACTCTCGTGCATCGCAGCTCCTACCGCCCCAGCCCTGTCACCATGCCCGCCCTCTGGTCCGAAGGACCGGTGCTCTTCACGGGCAATGCCAACCCCGCTCTCGCTTCAGACGTCGCCGCCCACCTGGGTATCCCCTGGGCAAGGCCATCGTCGGTCGTTTCTCCGACGGCGAAGTCAACGTCGAGATCCTGGAAAAACGTCCGTGGCAAGGATGCCTTCGTCATCCAGTCCACCTGTGCGCCCACCAACGACCACCTGATGGAGCTGCTGATCCTCGTCGACGCCCTGCGTCGCGCATCGGCAGAGCCGCATCACCGCCGTCGTCCCCTACTTCGGCTATGCCCGCCAGGACCGCCGCGTGCGCTCCTCGCGCGTGGCCATCAGCGCCAAGGTCGTGGCCAACATGCTGCAGGTCGCCGGTGTCGACCGCGTCCTCACCATGGACCTGCACGCCGACCAGATCCAAGGGCTTCTTCGACATCCCTGTCGACAACATCTACGCCGCCCCCATCCTGCTGTCCGACATCACCAAGCGCAAGCTGGAAAACACCATGGTGGTGTCCCCGGACGTCGGTGGTGTCGTGCGTGCCCGCGCCCTGGCCAAACGGCTCGATTGCGAACTGGCCATCATCGACAAGCGCCGCCAGAAGGCCAACGTCTCCGAGGTGATGAACATCATCGGTGAAGTCTCCGGCCGCAGCTGCCTGCTGATGGACGACATGGTCGACACCGCCGGCACCCTGTGCCGCGCCGCCGAAAGCGCTGAAGAAACACGGTGCCGTGCGCGTCTCCGCCTACTGCACCCACCCCGTGCTCTCCGGCAAGGCCATTGAGCGCATCACCGAATCCCCGCTGGACGAACTGGTCGTCACCGACACCATCCCGCTCACGGACGAAGGCCGCGCCTGCGGCAAGATCCGTGTCCTGGGTTGCGGCCAGCTCATCGGCGAAACCATCCTGCGCATCAACCGCTCCGACTCCGTCTCCATGCTCTTCATGGAGTGAGCGCAGCTCAGTCAGGCGCGCTTCCCGCGTACCCTTCCCGGCCAGCACACCACCGCTGGCCGTACAGCCCCTGAGGGGCCAACGGCCTCAGCCCCTCCCCTCAGCGGCTTCTGCAGCAATGAGCCGACACTGAATCGGCCACCGGCCCGCACCGAATGCCGGATGCCCGCCTCCTTGGCCCGTCGGCGCCGACATCGGTTATCATCTTCCGCTTTCTCAACCCCTGCCGGATCTGGTCGCGGACCGGCAGACATATCCAAGGAACTGCCCAATGCAGATCAGTGCCCAAGAACGCAAGGACGTGGGGACGAGTGCGAGCCGCCGCCTCCGTCGCGCCAATCAGGTACCCGGTATCGTCTACGGTGGCGAAGCCGCCCCCATCCAGGTCGCCCTGGACCACAACACGCTCTATCACGCCCTGCGCGTCGAAGCCTTCCACTCGTCCATCCTGGACATGGACATCGACGGCAAGAAGCAGCGCGTGCTGCTGCGCAACGTGCAATGGCACCCGTACAAGCAGCAGGTCCTGCACGTCGACTTCCAGCGCGTGGCTGCCAACCAGAAGATCACCGTCAAAGTGCCGCTGCACTTCATCAACGGTGAGAACTCGCCGGCCGTCAAGCAGACCAAGGCTGTCGTCAACCACGTCATGACCGAGATCGAAGTCCAGGTTCTGCCCAAGGACCTGCCCGAGTTCATCGAAGTCGACCTGGCCGAACTGGCCATGGAGCACTCCATCCACCTCAGCAGCATCAAGCTGCCCAAGGGTGTTACCGCCGTCGTTGCCCCGGGCACCGATCCTGTCCTGGCCTCGGCCTCGCTGGTTGGCGGCTCCGACATCGATGCCGAAGCCGAAAGCGCCGTGGCCGATGCCGCCCGGCAGCTGCTCCGGCTGCTGGCGACGCCGACAAGAAATAAGGCCCTCGCGGCCAAGACGGACATCCGTCGCTGCCGGACCTCCCCCGATGCGGGCCCCGGCAGCGACAGGATGTCCACCCCAACGGGCCGCCAGTCGGCCCGTTTTTCATAAGGATCGGGTCACGGCCATCGGGCATGTCCCGAAGGCCCTCACGGCAGCACCAGCCCCTCCTTCGGCGCATCAGCTGCCTGACATCCCGCACATACAAGCCACGCCCGCATGAACGCCCCCCGCCTCATCGTCGGCCTGGGCAACCCCACCGACCAGCACGCCCACGACCGGCACAACGCCGGCTTCTGGTTCATTGACGCCCTGCTGCGCCACTATCCCGGCCAGATGCGCCCCGACGCCAAGTTCCTGGGCGATGTCGGCGAAGTCCGCATCGGCACCCAGGTCGTGCGGCTGCTCAAGCCCATGACCTACATGAACCGCTCCGGCCAGTCCGTCGGCGCCCTGGCGCGCTTCTACCGCCTGGAACCCTGCCGACATCCTCGTCGCCTACGACGAACTCGACCTCATGCCCGGCTCCGCCCGCCTCAAACTGGGCGGCTCCAGCACCCACAACGGCCTGCGCGACATCACCGCCCACCTTGGCACCCCTCGCTACTGGCGCCTGCGCCTGGGCATCGGCCATCCCCGCAGCCTCAACCTCAACAAATCCGTCGTCGACTTCGTCCTGGGCAAACCCAGCCAGAGCGACCAGCAGCTCATCGACCAGGCCATCGACCGCAGCGTCGACCACCTGCCCATCCTCATGCGTGACGGCTGGGAAATCGCCACCCAGCAACTGCACGGCGCCGACCCCGCCATGCTGCAGGCCAAGGCCGCCCGCAAAGGCAGCCCCGAAGCCAAACCCACCGACTCGCTCTAGAATCCCAGCATCCCGATCCGGCACACCCAGGGCATCCACGGCACAGATCCCCTGAGCTGCCCCCCTGCCCTGCCGGAACAACCACCCCTACATCGCCCAGCAAGAAGGACACCCCATGGCACTCCAATGCGGCATCGTCGGCCTGCCCAACGTCGGCAAATCCACCCTCTTCAACGCGCTGACCAAAGCCGGCATCGAAGCTGCCAACTACCCCTTCTGCACCATCGAGCCCAACGTCGGCATCGTCGAAGTCCCTGACCCCCGCCTCGCCAAGCTCGCTGAAATCGTCCAGCCCCAGAAGATCCAGCCCGCCATCGTCGAATTCGTCGACATCGCCGGCCTCGTCGCTGGCGCCAGCAAAGGCGAAGGCCTCGGCAACCAGTTCCTCGCCAACATCCGCGAGACCGACGCCATCGTCAACGTCGTCCGCTGCTTCGACGACCCCAACGTCGTCCACGTCAACGGCCGCGTCGACCCCATCGCCGACATCGAGACCATCGTCACCGAACTCGCCCTGGCCGACCTCGCCACCATCGAGCGCGTCCACGCCCGCGAAATCAAGAAAGCCCGCGCCGGCGACAAGGAAGCCCTGCGCCTCACCACCCTGCTCGAAAAACTCCAGCCCCATCTCAACGAAGGCAAACCCGCCCGCTCGCTGGACCTGAGCGCCGAAGACAAGGCCCTCCTCAAGCCCTACGGCCTCATGACCCTCAAGCCCGCCATGTACGTCGCTAACGTCTCCGAGGACGGCTTCCAGAACAACCCGTACCTCGACAGACTGCGCGAACACGCCGCCAAGGAAGGCGCCCCGTCGTCGCCCCTCTGCGCCCAGATCGAAGCCGAACTGGCCGACCTCGACGACGAAGACAACTCGCCTTCCTCGCCGACCTCGGCCTCGAAGAACCCGGCCTCAACCGCCTCATCCGCGCCGGCTACGACCTCCTGGGCCTGCAGACCTACTTCACCGCCGGCGTCAAGGAAGTCCGCGCCTGGACCATCCACAAAGGCGACACCGCCCCCAAAGCCGCCGGCGTCATCCACACCGACTTCGAACGCGGCTTCATCCGCGCCCAGACCATCGCCTTCGACGACTTCATCCAGTACAAGGGGCGAACAGGGCGCCAAGGAAGCCGGCAAGATGCGCGCCGAAGGCAAGGGACTACGTCGTCCAGGACGGGCGACGTGCTGAACTTCTTTGTTCAATGTCTGAACACCACAGAGCAGAAGATCAAGCGCTTCATCCACACGCTCGAATCCCTGGGGCAGCTTTGCCGGCAACCAGAAACTGCGTGACGCCCTGGGCTGGCAGAAACCACCTCACGACAGCATCAAGCAGCAACTGCCGGCCCCAAGGCTTCATCTCCCTGCTGGACCAGCACTACCCCTCCTGGAGAGAGGCACGCATGGAACTGAACGAGCTGCCCCTGGGCAAGGTCGATTGAAGCCGGAATGCGCAACCGGCTGAAAAGCCGCAACACAAAAGCCGGAAACAATCAGAAAGGCTGACAACAAAAGAAGAACGGCGCTGGGCTCCACGAAAGGTCTGCGGAGCAGAGGCGCCGGTCATAATGGTATCAATGGAGCCGGGTAGCGACCGATCCTGCCCAGCCGCCGAAGCCCCCACACAGGAACCCGACAGCAGGCGCTCAAACCAGCGCCAGCCCCTCCGGGCCAGCAACACGCATCGCGCTGCCTGCTCTCCGCTCCAGCTCATAAGGTCGCACCAGAATGTCCAGCGGGATGCCCAGCCCCTCATTCAACCGACGCATCATCGCCAACGTCAGTCGCCGCCGCCGCGACAGGACCTCCGAGACACGGGGTAGCGACCCCAGATAGGCCACCATGTCCTTGCGGCTCAGCCCCATCTGATCCATGTAGAACAGGATCGTATCGATGGGATCAGCCTGCTCCTGCAGTACCGTCCTGGACTCGTAGTCCTTGATGACAAGTGACAGCAGCCGATATTCATCATGCTCCGGAGAATCCGGCACCAGGTTACCGGATGCCAGTTCCGCGATACGGGCGAGCGCGGCCGCGCAATCCTGGTCGTTCTTGATCAGCCTCACCTGCATGTCAGAACCTCCGCTTCGTGTATTCGGCATGCGTACCTACCCATTCGATGATCACGTCCCCACCCACATAGACAACCTGCACCACCAGACGGTAACGGTTTCCCTTGATGTTGAAGATGACGCGATTCCCAGCCAGAAAGTCTGCGCTGCGATAGACCCGCTTGATATCCTGCGGCCCCTCCCACCTGGCACGCTCGACACTCTCCTGCCATGCCGCCAAAGGCCCTCTGGCATCAGCATGGGACGCCTTGAATGCCTTTGAGCAAGGACAGGCCAAGAATGTTCATCGCCAGGCTCCTTGCTGTTATTGAGTCTGCTTATAGTACTTCCCAAATTGGGAACACTCAAGACTTCTCCACCCACCCCGGCCATCCATCACAGACAATCTCCCCTCATCGGTCACACTCCCGGCCCAGCCTCCTTCCCACGTGGCACACGGCCGGAGCGTCATGATCACCATCTACCAGCTCAAACCCCGCTTCCAGAGCCTGCTGCGGCCTGGTGTTCAGGCCCCTGACCCGTCGCGGCACCACTGCCAACCAGGTCACCCTGCTGGCTTGCGGCCTCTCCTTGCTGGTGGGCATCATCCTCAGTTTCGGGGCGACAGCCACCCGGGGCTCTTCCTGTTGCTGCCCGTCTGGATGCTGCTGCGCATGGGCCTCAACGCCATCGACGGCATGCTGGCCCGTGAGCACGATCAGAAGACTCCGCTGGGCGCCTACCTCAATGAACTCACCGACGTGGTGGCCGATGCGGCGCTGTATATTCCCTTCTGCCTTCCTGCCCGGTGTCCAGCCACTTTCCGTGGCGCTGGTGATCTTCCTGGCCGCCCTCACCGAGTTCTGCGGAGTCCTTGGCCTGATGGTCGGCGCCTCGCGCCGCTACGACGCCCCTGCGGCAAGAGCGACCGCGCCTTCGTCTTTGGCCTGCTGGGCTTGCTCATTTCCCAAGGCTGGCTGCCGCCCTCCTGGCTGAACCTCATCATGCCGCTGCTGGCGTTGGCCCTGACACTCACCTGCATCCAGCGCGTGCGTCAGGGACTGGCCGAGGCCCGGCCATCCTGAGCAGCCGACCACCTGTCCCCAGCCACAGGACGCCGGCCATTCCCCCATGCACCATCCCTCCACGGCCTTGTAGAGCCATCTTGCCCCGCCGTCCCGGAGACACCCATGGGCAACACTGACACCACGTCACCCCACAGTCTTACTCCCGAGCGCCGCCCGGCTGCACGCCTGGCCGCTTTCGGTCTGACGACGCCGGGCCCGCGCCCTGACAGGCGTGCGCAGCCTCTGGACGGGCTGTGCACCTGAGCCGCGCCAGCGCGTCTACTTTGCCAACCACACCAGTCACACCGACTTCCTGCTGCTGTGGGCCTCACTGCCCCCCGCGCTACGTGCCGTCACCCGCCCCGTGGCCGGTGCCGACTACTGGCTGGCCTCCCCGCTGCGCCGCTTCATCATTAGTGATGTGTTCAACGGCGTGCTGGTGGAGCCTGCAAGTCGCACGCCACCCAGAAAGCAAGCAACTGCCCAGCCTGCAGCAAGGCCGCTTCTCCAACCAACGGCAGCACGAAAAACGGTCCAGGATCATTCCAGCGCCCCGCTGCGCGAGCTTCAGACAGGTTCTCAGGATTCGGCTCTCAATGGCGTACAGTCATCCTGCCATCAGGACGAATCCACTACGGCCCACCCGGCCACAGACCCCACGTCCAGACCCCGAACATGCAGCACGGCCCTGCAGCCGCTTCACGACGCACTCGCGCAGGGGCATTCGCTGATCATCTTCCCCGAAGGCACGCGCAATCTGGGCGATGAACTGCTGCCCTTCAAATCCGGCATCTACCATCTGGCCAAGGAGTGGCCCCAGGTGGAGTTCGTTCCGGTCTGGCTGGAGAACCTGCATCGGGTCATGCCCAAGGGGCATGTCATTCCTCTGCCACTGCTCTGTACCGTCAACTTCGGTGCGCCGGTTCTTCTGAAGACGGATGATGCCATGGACGCCAAGACACTCTACCTGCAACGCTGCCGCGACGCGCTGCAGGCCCTCAAACCCGTTCGAGACTGAATCATGAGCCACCATACCCTGATGCTCAATGGCCTCATCCTGGGCATGCTGCTTGTCGCCTCACTCATCGGCTTCGTGCTGAAGTGGCGTGTGGGGTTCAGCACGCCCCATGGTGTCATCGACAATCTCAATGCCCGCATCAAGGCCTGGTGGGTCATGGCCATCGTCATGGGCGGATCGCTCGCCATCGGCCATGGTGCGGTCATCCTGCTGTTCCTGGGCATCTCCTTCTTTGCGCTGCGCGAATTCCTCACGCTGGCCCCCACGCGCACCGCCGACCATTACGCCCCTGCTGGCAGCGTTCTATCTCATCCTGCCACTGCAGTATTACTTCATCAGTGTGGGCTGGTACGGGCTCTTCTCGGTCTTCATTCCGGTCTACGGCTTCCTGCTGCTGCCCATTCTGGCCACGCTGGGCAACGACACCCAGCAGTTCCTCACCCGCGCTTCATCGGTGCAGTGGGGATTGATGATCGCCGTCTACTGCATCTCGTGCATTCCGGCGCTGATGGTGCTGGACATCCCCGGCTATCAGAACAACAACCTGCTGCTCATCAACTGGCTCATTCTGGTCGTGCAGAGTTCCGATGTGCTGCAATACGTCTGCGGCAAGCTCTTTGGCAAGCGCAGATCGCGCCGGTGCTCTCGCCCTCCAAGACGGTCGAAGGCTTCGTGGGCGGTGTGCTGCTGGCCTCTGCTGGGCGCAGCGCTCTTCTGGATCACGCCCTTTGCCTGGTGGCAGGGCCGCACTCATCGCCATCCTCGTCAACCCTCATGGGCTGCGGGTGGCCTGGTGATGTCCGCCATCAAGCGTGACCGCGGCGTCGGGGACTGGGGCGCCATGATCGAAGGCCACGGCGGCATGCTCGACCGCCTGGATTCGCTAAAGTCTCCGCGCCCATCTTCTTTCACGTGGTGCGCTATTTCTGGGTGTGAGGCGCGGCCGTTCACGCCCTCCACCTGACGCGGCAAGACCCGCGCCCCTCGGCATCAGCCCAGGGCCCCGCTGCGCAGCAGGCCAGCGCAGGCCCTTCGGCCAGTGCTCGTACAGGATCACCGTCCCGATCACGATCAGCACGATGCCGCCCAGCATCTCGGCGCGCCGGCCCGCCAGCGTGCCCAGCAGCCGGCCCAGCATCACGCCGAGCGTCACCATCATCGTGGTACACAGGCCGATCACCAGCGCCACCTGGCCGATGGGCACGTCCACGAAGGCCAGCGTCACGCCCACCGCCATCGCATCGATGCTGGTGGCCACGCTGGTCAGCAGCATCGACAGCAGGCCGGCCGGCAGCAGACGCCCCGCCTGCAGGGCACTGCCATCCGCGCCCAGCTGTCCCCCGTGTCATACGGTACATCGGCCTGATCACCGCACTCAGGCTCCAGAGGCTGGAACGACTTCCAGACCATGTGAATGCCCAGCCCCGCCAGCAGCACGAAAGCGACCCAGTGGTCAATGCTGGCCACAAAGCGCGAGGCCGCTGAGCCCAGCAGCCAACCCAGCAGCGGCGTGGTGGCCTCCACCACACCAAAGAGGATGCCGATGCCCAGCGCCTGAGACAGGCGGGGTCGGGACATGCACGCGCCTCTGGCCAGCGCCGCCGCAAAAAGCGTCGGTGGACATGGCCATGCCAAGCGCAACAATGGAAAGGGCACTCATGGGGAAGGGATTACCTGCAGCCCGGCACGACACAACACGCCGCGCATCCGACCGATGCCTGCGCGGCGTGTCGCTCGTCGAGTCTCGCCAGGCCCGGTCCAGGTGGACCGGCTGCCGGGAAGTGCGGAACAGGCTGCCAACACGCCACGCATGGCGTGGACGGCCCCTATCCGGAAACATCCCGGGCCGCTTCCGCCACAGCGTCGATGCAATGACGTGCCTTAGAAACACGTCCTATAGCCGACAGCCGAGTCTGTTGACGGAAGCACTTCCATTGCGGAAGCAGGCTACTCCCAAAGAGGAACGGGGCATATTAACCCATCAGCACGCCCGTTTCACCAATCTTTCAGAGAGGCGTCAAAAATCAATGACTTGGCGGCTTCCAAATACCCATATCGCATTAAATAACAATAATCAATCTTATTAACCGGCTCTACCGATCAGTAATGCCGCCGCGCAAATGCCACCGACTGCTCGATATTTGCAAAATGCAAATCATTCCCTTTTGCAAGAATCTCCACGCATACCACCCGGTCCGGCACCCAGCGACGGATCGCCGCCGCCATGGTGGCATGGTCGACCGCCTCTGGAAGATGCCCACGGCGGCACTCCCGGCTGCCGTGCGCCGGCAGGCTGCCCCAGCGGCGCAGGTCCTTCTCGCTGGCATGGATGTGCCGCACCCAGGCCGCCCCCTCGGCCAACAGCGCTTCGATGTCCTCGCCATTGAGCTGCACCACCGCCGTGTCCAGCACAATGCCCACGGACGGATGGTTCAGCGCCCGGGCCATGCGCAGACTGGAAGCCGTGTCCATCATGAAGTTCGCACCATAGTGTGGATGCACACCCTCCAGACAGATCGTCACGCCTGCCTCGGCCGCCACCTCCGCCAGCCGCCCGAAGAACTCCAGTGCGCGCCCATGTCTCGGCATCGGTCAGCCCCGCCCGGTTGCGATTGGCCGGCGACCCGGAACACCAGCCGCGTCGACCCAGCCAGGCCCCCACCGGCACACTGCCGCCAGATACGCCAGCATCCGCTGTTGAACATCCGGCGGACCGAACGGGTTCAGCCCCTGCGTGCCATACAGCAGCGACTGCATGCCCGTGATCTCGATACCCTGATCCGCCCACCAGTCGCGCACCCGGCGCACCTCGGCCTCACGCACCGCCGCCACATCCGCAAAATACTTGCTGGGCGCCACGTCAATGGCATCCACCCCAGCCGCGCCAGCAGCCCGGCCACCGCCTCATCCTGAGGCGGATCCCACGCCAGATTGGTCAGCCCCAGCCTCATCCCTTGCTCCTCAACGTCGGCGCAGCTTGGGGATCCAGCAGATCCGCAGCCCGTCCCCCAGCAGGTTCAGCCCCAGCACCGCCAGCATGATGGCCAGCCCCGGCCACAACGCCTGAAGCGGCGCCTCGAACAGCACCGACTGCGCATCAGCCAGCATCCGCCCCCAGGAAGGCTGCGGCGGCTGCACCCCGAAGCCCAGGAACGACAGTGCCGCCTCCGCCAGGATCGCAACCGCAAAGCGCACCGTTGCCTGCACCAGCAAGAGCGGAAGGATGTTGGGCAGCACATGCCGCCACGTGATCTGCCAGGGCCCCAGCCCGCAGGCCCGCGCCGCCATTGCATACTCGCGCGACCACACCCCGGCGGCGGCTGCGCGCGTGATGCGCACGAAGGACGGAATGTTGTAGATGCCCACCGCCACGATGGCATTTGCCCAGCCCGGCCCCCGAACACCGCCGTCAGCATGCAGTCGCCGTCAGGATCGCCGGAAACGCCAGCATGAAATCCGCCGTGCGCATGATCAGACCCTGCACGCCCCGGCCAGGCCGCAGCCGAAGCCCCAGCAGCAGCCCGCCCCCAGCCCGATGCCCACCGCAATCACCCCGGCCAGCAGCGACGCCTGCGCGCCCAGCAGCAACAAGCGAGGCCACATCACGCCCGAAGGCATCCGTACCCAGCCAGTGCGCCGCCGAAGACGACTCCAGCACCGCCTCCATATCCAGATCTTCCGGCCCGTAAGGTGTCCAGAACGCCGACACCCCGCCATCAGCACCAGCGCCAGCACCAGCAGCGCACCAACCACAAAAGCCCGGGTGCCGCAACGCCCGCCGCCAGAAACCGGCCGCCCTCGCCTCCGCGACAACATGCCCGTGCTGCAGCACGTCTTCCCTGCCGCGCACCACGGTCCTCCGACAGCTGCCCTGCGGCGAGACTCCGCCACGTGCACTGCCCGCCACCCCGGCGGGACACACTGGTCTGCAGATCCTCGTTCACCGGCACCATCCGCCTGCCCGCTCAGCGCACACGCGCCCGCAGGCGCGGATCGATCCACGCCGCCAGCACATCAACCAGGAAATTGATCACCACCACCATCGCCACCAGCAGCAGCACCCCATTGCGCACCACCGGCAGGTCACGGTTGGCAATGCTCTGGAACAGCAATCGCCCCAGCCCCGGCAGCGAAAAACACGTTCTCGATCACCACCGCGCCCCCAGCGGCTCCCGCAAACTGCATCCCCGCCACCGTCAGCACCGGAATAGAGGCATTGCGAAACACGTGCCCCCACAGCACCTGACGCATCGACAGCCCCTTGGCACGCGCCGTCCGCACGAAAGGGCTCACCCTGCACCTCCAGCATCGACGTGCGCACGAAGCGCGCCAGAATGGCCCCCTGCACACAGGCCAGTGCCAGTGCCGGCAGCCACAGGAAGCGCAGCCCCTGCCACAGCCCCGCTTCCCAGCCCTCGAAGCCACCCGACGGCAGCCAGCCCAGCTGCACCGAGAACACCACGATCAGCAGCATCCCCAGCCAGAACCCGGGCGTGGCCATGCCCAGCTGCGCCAGCGCCATCAGCCCCATCGCCCCAGCGACGATGATGCAGCGCCGCATACACCGGCCAGCAGCGCCATGCCGCCGGCCAGCGCCATCGCCAGCAGCGTCAGCGGCACCGTCAGCACCAGCCGCTCGGCCAGCAGCCCCGCCACCGGCACCCCGTAGGCCTGACTCATGCCCAGCTCGCCCTGCAACAGCCCCAGGAGCCACTGCCCGCAGCGCACCCAGGCCGGCTGATCCAGCCCCAGCTGCGCTGCCAGCGCCTGCACCGCCTGCGGGTCCGCATCCGGCCCCAGCATCACCTGCGCCACATCGCCCGGCAGCACATCCAGCACCAGAAACACCACGGCACTGGCCGCCAGCAGCGTCAGCACCAGCCCCAGGCACCGGCCCAGCAGGAAACGCGTCGTGAGACGACAGCCTTCATCTCAACTCACCCAGCGCATCGACCGCAGATCGTTCACCAGCATCGGCATGTCATCCCACAGCCCCGCCAGCGACTTGCGGGCTACCGACACCCAGTGCGGCTGATACAGCCAGGCCAGCACACAGTCCTCGGCCAGCTTCTGCACCTGCGCCAGCAGATCAGCCGCTCCTTCTCGTTCACGGCTGTCACCAGCTGCCGGTACAGCGCATCGAAACGCGGCGACCGATAGCCCCAGTAATAGTCCGGCTTCGTGAAATTGCCCAGATCCAGAGGCTCCACATGAGAAATGATGCTCAGATCATAGTCGTGGTTGCGGTACGTGCCCTCCAGCCACTGCGCCCCCTCACCTGCTGCACACGGCACTGGATGCCCACCTTCGCCAGCTGCGCCATCACCACCTGCGCGGCCTGCCGCGCATAGGGCGGCGGCGGCACCGTCAGCGACAACGACAGCGGCAGCTTCACCCCGGCCTCCTTCAGCAGCGCCCGGGCCCGCTCCGGATCATGCGCATTCACCGCCGTCATATCCACGTAACCCGGCGCATCCGGCGTGTAATGGCTGCCGATCGGCGTGCCATGCCCCAGCTGACCCGCCTTCAGCACCGCCTGCCGATCGATCGCCGCCGCGATCGCCCGCCGCACCCGCACATCCGCCAGCACCTTGCGCCGATGGTTGATGGCGCCAGCGTCTTCGCCCGCGAACCCGACACCACCACCCTGCCAGGCCGGATTCGCCTTCAGCCGCGCCACGGCCCGCTCCGTCACCCGCGGAAACACATCCACCTCATTGGCCATCAGCGCCGCCATCTGCGCCGCCGGCTCACTGATGAAACGGAACGTCACCTGCGGGAACGACACCGCAGACGCATCCCGGAACTCCGGCCACGCCTGCAGCGTCAGCGAGGTGCCCCGCCGCCAGCTCGCCAGACGATACGGGCCTGTCCCTACCGGCTGCGCCCTCGTTGCCCGCCGCACTCGAAGGCTCCACGATCACCGCCGTCGCCTGCCCCAGCATGAACAGGAAATCCGCATCCGGACGCGCCAGCCGGATCACCAGCGTCTGCGCATCCTTCACGTCCACCGACGACATCGCCGCAAAGAACGCCCGGTCCTTGTTCACACTGTCCGCACGGCCGGCCCGCTCGAAACTGAACTTCACGCCGCCGCATCACGGGGCTTTCCGTTCTGGAACTTCACCCCCGGCCGCAGATGGAACGTCCACGTCAGCCCATCCTCCGACCCCGACCAGCGCTCGGCCAGCAGCGGCGTCAGCGCCCCTTCGGCCCCACATGCACCAGCGTCTCGAACACGTTGTACAGCACCACTCGGCAATGGCGGCAGCAGCACCCGCCGTCGGATCCAGCGCCGGCGGCTCCAGCACCATGCCCAGCACCAGCGGCTTGCGCACAAGCGCCGCCTGCCAACTGGCCAGCCGTCTGCTGGCCGGCCCCTTGAGACGTGTTGGCCTGCACACCAGACTCCTGCGCAACCGCCTCTGTCATCCAACCCGACACACCGGTCCGACCAGACACCACCATCCCGCCGGCCAGCCCCAGCGCAGCCCCCGTAAACGCACGGCGCTTCATGAAAGAACCTCCCCGTCAGCACATCGAAACCGCAAAATCCTACCCTACCACGCCCCCGGCAGCGCACCATGCGGGGAATACCCGGGCACCACCCACAGGGCCAGAGCACTCTCGTCTGCCCCTCTCTTCGACAGACCCTCCCTGATCCCTTCACGACGCCCCGGCCCCATCATCCCGGCCCCATCGTGACCAAAGCCCAGTGACAACTCTCAACAGAATAAGTATCAATAGAACTAGCATTCATTACATCTAGCTAGAGAGACACATGGCCCGCGAAAGGCAGCATGGCTGCCACCACCGGCATCAACCAGAACACCCTCCCAAGGAGAACACCATGAACGCCATCCGTCCCATCGCCACCCTGCTGGCCACCGCCGCCCTGGCCTCCTGCCCCTGACGGCCAGCGCCCACAAAGACAACGCCAAGCACGATCACGGCACCGACGCACATGCCCAGGTGCCCCAAGGCGTCGACAAGGTCCTCACCCCCGAGCAGATCGACCTTTCCTCCGGCAAAGCCCTCCTGGACGTCAACGACCACTACAACGTCCGCATCCTGCGCATCCAGATCCCCGCCAACAAGGAACTGCAACCTCACGGCCCCAAGGAAGGCTACTTCTTCGTCAACGTCATCAGCGGCACCCTGCAACTGGGCTTCGGCAACACCTACGACGCCAGCAAACTGCAGACCCTGCCGCCCGGCAGCATCTTCACCCACCCTGCGGGCCCAGCAGCACTTTGCCAAGACCGGCAACGAACCCGTCGTCCTGCAGATCACCGCCATCAACCCCCACGGCGGCAAGAAGCATGACCATCACCATCACGGCAAGAAACACGACCATGCCAAGGGGCATCAGCACGGCAAGTCGGGCGAATAAAAGCCGTCCCCTCGCGTAGTCACCGGGGCCGGCGTGCCAGAGCGCAGGCCCACCTCTTCATCAGACCACCACCTGATCACCGACAGTCGGCAGGCATCAGCCGCTTCCGGCTCAGCTGCACAGGCCGCTGGTACCATGCAGAGATGCACTCCACGGCCCGTGATCTCATCGTCCAGCACCTGCGCAGCCACCTGCCCGGCCTGCTGGCCATCTACGCCTTTGGCAGTCGCATCACCGGAAACGCCACCCCGGACAGCGATCTCGACCTGGCCGTGCTGGTCGAGGGCCACGCCGACATCATCGCCCTGTTCAACCTCTCCAGCGATTTGGCAGATCTTGCAGGCTGCGACGTGGATCTGGTGGACCTCCGCGCCGCCTCCACCGTCATGCAGCACCAGATCATCCAGACCGGCGTGCGCTGGTGGGCCAAGGACCACCAGGCCGACCTGTTCGAGATCTACGTCTGCAAGAAAAAGTGGGATCTCGACAAATACCGTGCCGGCCTGCTTCCAGGATATCCAGCAACAAAGGCCGCGTCTGCGGAAGGCCGGGGCCACCCGCCCTCACCCACGGAGAAGCACCATGTCGGATGATGTCCTGATCAACAAGGCGGCCACCATCGAACGCTGCGTTGCCCGTGCGCGGGAGTACAACGCCAACCCCAAGGGTTCGAGACCGACTACACCCGACAGGGACGCCGCCATCCTCAACATCCAGCGCGCCTGCAACGCCGCCATCGACTGGGCCAATACCGATCCGCCGTGAGCGCCTGGGCATACCCCCAGCGGGCCAGGGATGCCTTCGACCTTCTGGCCACACACGGCTGGATAGACACCGCACTGGCAGACTCCCTCGAAAGCGGATGACCGGATTCCGCAACCTCGTCGTTACGACTACCAGTCCTACGCAACTGCCCATCGCCATCAGATCATCCAGCACCACCTGGATGACTTCCTGCAATACACCAAGGCCCTGCTTCAGCACGACAGTCGGCCTCGCCCCTGACTCGCATCGCGCCGGGCCTCGCGCCCCTCAGGGCACCTCCCCTCCTTCATCAGACTGCCACCGGGCGCACCGACAGTCGGCAGACATCAGCCGCCCGCCGCCGCCGCGCCGCGCCCATCACCCAGCCCGTGGCAGCATCGCCACACACACCCTCCCTCTGGCGATACAGTGCAGCCCCCTGAGCATTCCCATTGCCAGGAGGCCCGGCTCACCATCCACCCCATCGGCGCATCCCCCGCACCACCATGAACCAGACCATCGCTATCCCTCTGGCCTTGCTCTGCATCCTGGTGACCTGGGCCTGTCTGCAGCCACATCGTCGTCCGCCGCACGCAGAAAGGCGAACACGCTGTCATCGCTCACATCTTCGCCGCCATTTTCACAGTACGGGCGCGGCCTTTGGCACCTTTCTGCTCGTCGGCGCCACCCTCATATCCCCGAGGCACGAGCTTGACGTCACCATGGGCATCGCGGGTGCCACCATCCTCCTTGTCTACGCCTGGTGTTGGCCAAACCGGGCAAAGCCAATCAGCGAGACTCGTCGCGCACCACGCGTCACGCCCGCCTTGATGCTCCCCGCAGCGGCTGATCTCCCTGACCAGGATGCCTCACAACACGCATCCGTCCAACTCAGCAGCAGCCGTGCTCTGATGGTTGTCAGCCAGACAGACGCAACGCATCAGCGCGCCAGCATCATCGACACGGATCTGTCGACACCACCCGAGGAGCCCGGCGCGACTCACCAAACAGACGGCCACCAGGGCCAGAACGCGCGAAAACAGGACACGACGAGCCAAATCGCCTGACCGAGAACAGGCTCTGGGCGTGCCATTGAGAGCGTTCATCGATGAGCGTCATGCCATTCATACGATGCTCTGGGTCTTCATGTCCATCCTGGGCTTCGCCGGGTACATTCCCCTCCAATTCAGCCTCACCCAGGAAACCGACAGCCCCACATTGATCATCGCCGTGGTCGTGACCGTGATCATCGCGATCGTCTTCATGACCATCCTCGCACTCTCTTTCTCGCTCCTGTCCATCCTGCTTGTCTTGACGATGCCCCTTGCATCCATCAGCGTTCGGGTCGAGGCCTGGCTGCGCATTCGGCTCAACCTGCCTTACGTCCCGTCCCATGAGCCGTACATGGACATACCCCGACAACACACATACACCCAGAATGACGACTACGTTGACCTTCAGGATGACGACAGCGAAGACCTTGACGACGAAATAGAACGCACCGCGCGGCGACGCCGCTACCGTTACACCCCATCAAGCCGAAGCGACAGATGGGAAAACCACCCGGACCGCAGCACGGACATCCTCCTGGCGCTTGCACTGGGAGCGTGGATAGGAAGCGCATGGGGCGATGACGATACCGAATGAGCGCCCATTCAATACATCCGTACAACGTTCCAACAATAGCAATCCAACTTACGCCCGACACATATCCGTAACACGTCAGGCCCATGAATAGTGATGGACGGCCTGTCATGCCGCAGTGCTACGCTGCCGTGGATTCACTCACCCGGAGAACACGCACGTGCACTTGCCCAAGAACATCCCGCTGAAAGCCGCCCTGCTCACCCTTGCCCTGGCAGCCAGCCACGTCGCCCACGCTGCCACCTTCCAGGACGAAGCCATCGCCTTCGCCATCCCAACAACCCCATGTCGCTCACCGTGCGGGGGTGACGACGTGACCGTCAATCTCACGACCAACGTATCGCTGCTGCCAGGCGTACACGTCGAACAGAACGACGAGGCGCCGTGCCCCCATCGACCTCACCACCACCAACGAAAACGGTAACGACACCTCACCATCAAGCGTGTCGACGGTACCCAGCCTTGCAGAAGCCGTTGTCGTGGTCAGCCTTCCCGAAAAAGAGCTCGGTAGGATTCACCCAGCGGACACCGTCGATCGTGCCAAAGGGCAGCTTCGGCAAGATCGACGCACGCCGAGCATATGGGCCTGACTTCGGGGGCGTGCCGACAGCCTGGAGCTGCAAGCAGCCGGCGTTGCCACAGCCAGAATCCGCGTCCAGCAGCTGCCCATCTCGCTCATCAGCGTCAGCGCCCGACACGTGGCCACCAACATCAGCCTTCCCGCCGGTGCAACGGCCGACTACAAGATCGACCCGGCCTCCAGCACCTTTGACGAGGGTGTGCCAGCGGCACCCCAGCGACACCACGATCCGCCTGAACGGCAGCACCGTGGTCGGCGCGGCACGCAATCAGTAAGCCGCTTCCGTTCTCATGACAGGGCTGCCTGGATAACCGGGTAGCCCGGACGGAAGCCGCCATCAAAGGAAAGGGGCAGCCCTCACGAAGCCATCAGGGGTTTGTGAGGGTACCTTATTTCCATCGATTTCCCTTGACTTTTCAATAACCTGTATCTAAAGTCAGTCAGGACGTTCTATCGTGCGCCCGTCCATAACGCCCCAGCGACGGCAGCTGTTCATGAGAGATGAACTATTCCTTTGACCCCGCCAAGCAAGCCATCAACGTTGCCAAGCATGGAATTTTCTTCTCTGAGGCCATAGCATTCGACTGGGAGAAGGCTCTACGCATCAGACAACCGCCGCGCCTATGGAGAATCGCGTTTTCGTTGCCATCGCCCCCATAGGCGGCCGTCTACACGTCATGGTTTTATCTCCGTGAAACCTCGGTACGGATCATCAGCTTGAGAAAAGCAAACCGTCGAGGCCAAGCACTATGCAGATCACCACTAAATCAGGACTGACCCTTCAGCTACCCAGCCTTGAAGAAGACGCCCAGATAAGCGCTGCCCTTGATGAAGAGAGTCCGGAACTGGACGAATCGTTCTTCCAGAAAGCCGTTCCTGCCAAGGACATCCTTGGAAGCGACATGGTCTCATGGCTGAATGCCGCTCCAACCCCAGAGAACACAAGCCCGACAGGAACGCATGGACCATTCATGGAGTCCATCCAGCTGTCATCGGATGTCATTGACGGATTCCGTGCCGCCGGCCCTGACTGGCAGAACCGCATTGAGCTCATACTGCGCGAGTGGCTGGCAACGCATTGACATCGCGCATCCGCCCACGCTGATGACGCTGGAACACCTTGAGCCGATGAGTTCAGACAGGCAGCTTCTGCGGCCATGACAGAGCTGCCTGGATAACCGGGTGGCCCGGACGCCAGCCACCACCCAAGGGGCAGCCCTCACGAAGCCATCAGGGGCTCGTGATGGGATGCCCCTTTTCCGTTACTGCGTCCGAAACACCTCGTCCATGCTCCGGGCCGACAGCGGGTTGCGGCCCCAGCGCTTCAGCGTCTCCTCATCGGCTTGCTCCAGGCGCGCCTGCACGGCCTCATCAAAGCACCGAAGCGCTCGGCCAGCAGATCGGCCAGAAGCCCGAGCTGCCCTGCCGAAGCCCCTTCTGCACGCCCGCTGCTCACCCTGATCCAGCAGCCGCTCACTCCACTGCATCATCTGCGCATCCTCCGTCACGTAAAGTTCTCTATACCGCCGCCTCTCATCCTCGTCAAGCGCGCCATAAGCTTCCACGAGTCGATGTACTTCTGCTGTCTTTCCCAGCTGGACTCCAGCGTCATGAGCCCGCGCACCGCGTAGCCATAGGCGTGTATTCGCTGGCCCTTCCCCAGGCGCATGTTCACCAGGTTAAGGCGAGCCACAATGTTCTGGCTGTTCAGATGATCCTCCACCGGGATCTCCGGCAGCACACAGGCAATGTAGTGAAAATCCAGATAGCACTGCTGATCACTGCCCATGCGCAGCTGACGAGCAATCGAAGCCCCACTGCGCAGGAAGATGACCACCGGCACCACCGGTCGGTGTCGCAGAACTCGCCAATGGCCGAACAGTAGAGACGCCAGCTTGCGGATGGAAAAAGCGTGCCGGATCCGTCTGCTCTTCCACCACAAACAGCAACGCCTCCCGCCCTGCCATCCGGCCACTCGGCCAACAGTGGCACGTCCAGCTCGAAGAAGCGGTCTCCAGCCTGTCGCTGGGCAACTCTTCCCGCACGGAGCGGATGACAACATCAGGCGGCAGGCCTTTGCCTCTTCTGGCGCGAAAAAGGCCAACGCCTGCAGGGATAGTCAAGAATCAGATTCTTGAAGTTCTGGTCGTGACTCATGGGCATGATGGAAACCCCGAGAGATTGTCTCCGTACCGCCAGCCCACGCCCCTTCAGCGAAGGCATGCGCAAGCGCTACGACCACGCCATAATACTGTCATTACATACAGCGCTCAACCATCAAGCCAAACTTTCCAAGAAGCTGTCAAGAACACCGGCGGCTCCATGCCTCGTTCAACGCCACACGGAGCCGGGCAATCACCCCAGCCTTCAACAGCCTCTCAAAAAAGCCAGGGAATCCATTCAGGCTCCACCCCTCGCCACTTGTTCGGCCGCTGATCTTCAGCCGTCACGCCACGAAGCCGGATGACCGCTTGCGGCTCTCCATACGCCAGAGTAATGTCCACAACCCGCATGAGCCGGCCACGAAAGGACATGAACTGTAGGTTATGCTGTACACCGCATGTTCCATCTGCTTAAGCAGCTGCTCATTCATGTACCGGCGTCGTGAGTTTCCAGGGACGATCCATGAACTCCAGCACGACGCCAACACTTCCCGGACCAGGATCCCTATCCGTGAACAGAAGGAAATCGGGCACATGCAAGACGCCCTCCCGCCTGTCATGCGCCTTCTGTTCCTCAATCGATCGAAGCCTATCCTCTTCCTTCTCGATCAGCTTGAACATGTACTCTTTCGTGCAGTTCTGACAGTACATGGTCTCGCCCGGCTCCGTGCCCTTCAGCCACACAATCCCTTTCTGATCAGAGTACTCAATCCAGTCACACGGCGTGGATGATCCTCCCAACGACGGAATACAGCAGTCCTTCCAGACCTTCCTCCCTCGGCGTTTCACTGTGGGCCTGACCCCAAGCCTCTCCCACCGCGACAGGATGAACATAATGTCCAGATCATTCATCGCCCCATCCCGAAACAGATGTTCGTCAAACCAGATGGGGCCCACTGCCCTAGCGCCCCGATGATCCAGCGAGGCACTGCACCAGCCCGCCGGATACTTCTTTCGGATCACGCTGAACGGAACAATGAAGTGATGCATTCGAGTGCAACAGCCATGAGATCGCTCCTCCATGTCAGGCCAGCCTCTATGGCGAAGCATTCTGAAACAATGGGTCCAGGTTGTGCATGACTGCCGACAGAAGGAACATGGACCCGGACCTGCGACAAAGAACAGCGCCCTACCCGGCTTGTGTAGAGCAGCCGGTGATCGCCAACCGCCATCCGCCGCCCGCATGCCTTCACACCCAAAACCAGCGGTATGACAGCATCGCCCCCAAGGCCCGCTCCGTCCGGCACCAAAGCCTCTTCAAAGCCCCTTCCCAAGACGCTCACTCGCGGCCCCGGCAATCACGCTGTCATGAACCTGCCCATAGCTTCCATCCTGGTACTGTTCTACACCCTGGTGGCATGGGTCTGCGTGTGGAACATCATCGTCAACCGAAGAGCAGACGCCGACGAACCCGCCCTTCACACCCACCTCATCGGCATCATCCTGGGCGCTGTCGCCGCTTTGGGCATTTTCCTCATTGGCGCCACCACCGTTCTGCCCGCCAAGGACCATGAACTGAACTCGTCTATGAATATCCTGGGCCGATTCATCCTGCTCCTCTACATCTGCACTCTGGCCGGATCTCGTAACCAGAACCTCGCCACAGCACTGAAGGCCACACTGAACTTGGTGCTTGTCCGCATCCATCCTCCGAGTGCGCGGATCCGCCGGACCCCGCAGGAAAGCTACAACCATCAGCCCTTCCAGTCCCCAATTGAAGAACGGCGTGGCATGAGTCCCGGTCGGTTCTTTGCTGAACGGATCGGGGATCACACTGTGCTAGGGATGGTCGCTTCTGGCCCTAGGCACATGGGAATACACGCTTCATGCAATAAGCCATATCCGCGATATAGACACGACAGAAATGATCCTGACCGCCGGCCTGTCCCTGATCGGCATCGGGGGCATGTTCTTCATCGCGCTATGCATTCAGCCGCTGCTTTACCTGATCGCCATCATCGTGATACCCTTCGCGGCACTTAGCGTCCTAGTCGAGACAGGGCTTCGGATCTTTCTCAACAGGCCTTACGGCTGATATCCGTGACTGACCGTGATTCCACGATGAGAGAGTTCCATAAGCGGCATACAGGATGAGTTTAGGACCGTTGATCTGTGTGATAAGTAGCCAAACGATCTACTCATACTGCTTGCCGAACGCCCAGCGTCCGAGCCAAGCGAGAGGCCATAAGCCTCCCCGTAAGCCACTGGGTGTGATGGATGCGTGAATGCGTGACAAGACAGCCCAAGGCCGCCGATGGCAGGCATCACGGCATCAAGGAAAGCCAGCGCTAGGTCGAAGGATACGAGCAGGTGGCCGAACGCGCCCGTGGAGCTGCCTGAGGCCAGGCAGGTCTACATGGCTGACCGTGAAGCTGACATCATGGATTTTCTGGTTCATGCCAGGATATCGACCATGCTGCCGGTTACATGATCCGCTGCCAGCATAACAGGACTCTGTCAGATGGTGCGAAGTTATCGGCACAGTTGCATCAGAACGTCGGAGCTGCGTCATGGCAAGAAGAACACGCTGCCTGCGATCTGTGTGCCGGCTGAGGAAATCGATGCAACGGAAGGGAAGCGAGCCAATTGTCTGTTGGCTGCTCAACGATCTTCCGCTCCAGAGCTGGACGATGTGCTTGCAGGCTGATCGAGTAGTACCGGGCACGCTGGGAAATCGAGTCGTTCTTCCTGATCCTGAAGAGAAGGCCGCCGGATTGAGGCCTTGCAGCAGGAAGATGTTGAACGCATCGAAACGGTGCCGGCGCTGTACATGGTGCGGGCCTGGCGCATCAATCGGCTGATGCGTCTGGGGCGATCTCTGCGAGTTCGGCGGATCTGCCGTTCGAGAAGCAGGGTGGACGGCAGCCTATGCGCTCAACCGCAAGGTGCCGCCCAAAAGGGGTTCCAAAAGCTGGGAGAGGTGATCCAGTTGATTGCGCTGCTGGCGGTTTTCTGGGCAGAAAAGCATGACGGGGAACCGGGATCGAAGACCCTGTGGCTGGGGCTACGTGATGTCGCTGTCTCGGTCGCCGTCATGCAGGCCATGCGGGGTGGGTAGTTGTGCGTAATGGAATGCCCTTTACCACCCTTGGCTCAAAGACTCGACCCCATGCATCCTAACCCATACAGAGCGGAGCGCACAAAAAACAAACACCCGCTAACTCACGCCAGCGGGTGTTCGTTCTTTCAGACTATCCGAGTCATACCGCATCCCGGATCTGAGTCAGACTTTCGTCTGATTAGCGGCAATCAGCCGGGGCAAAACAGCCCTCCAGCGTACCAGCAGCACCGAACGTCGTCTTGGTATTACCAGCAGCACGGCAGTACCAGCTGACGGAACCAAGAATCGGGGAGAATGCCGAGTTTGCGGCGGGAAGCTCAGTCTCAGCACCATCCTTGTCCGTCGTGGTGGGAACAAGGGTCAGCGTATTCTTATTAGCCGGAGCCACACGGGTCTGATACGTGATGGTAATCACACCCTTGTTGTTGATGTTGATTGAAGAGACGTTCGTGGTCGACTTAGGAGCGGTCCAACCAGTTTTGTAGCCCTTTCCCGCCGTCGCCGAATCGCCCAAACCTTCATTCGAGCCTGCACTGGCGAGCTCGGCAATATTCAGCTTGGCCGAAGAGGCCAGCGCCAGACCTTCCGACACACGAGCACGAACCGTGTAGTCCTGGTAAGCCGGGATAGCCACGGCGGCCAGAATACCGATGATCGCCACGACGATCATCAGCTCGATCAGGGTGAAACCTTTTTGAACTTGTTTCAGCATCATGTTTGGACTCCTTGTCCAATGAGGTGAGGATGTGTTCGGGTTTCGCCTGGTGGCTGGCTCAGTCGCTTTTCACTTCGACACCCACCCTGTAGCGAGTGCCGTGCCAGCGCATGGCAGCGGCATCCCTGGCCCGACAGGTGGCGGGCCGCGTTCTGGCCCGTGACGGAGTTCACGGTCAGCGGACGCAGCTTGCCGTCCGGCCTGTCGCGGTCGGTCGTTGTTGGGTAGCCACAGATGCCCCTGGGGTGACGCATTGCGTCAGGGGTGACGCAGAGGGGCAGCTTCGAGGTGGGCAGATCTGGACATTCAAGACATGCTGCTGCCATGGACATGCCGCCGGATACCGGCTTTGCGCTCTTGATGCCTGTATGGAGCAGGCGGTAACCTGTCATTGTGCTGATGAGGCAACCATGGAGCGGAGGACGCCCAGATGATGCAATGGACAGAGCGGGTCAGAACGAAGGCCGGCAGGAGGGACACCAAGAGGTCGGCAAGAAGGCTTACTGGAAGGCAGGCTGGAAGGGCGCCTGGAAACGTTGGCCGACCTGGTATCGCCGCTTCGGCCTCATGGACGCAACCACCCAGGCCCTCATGCATGCCGCCGACGACGAAAACCCTGAAGCGCTGGACACGGAACGTGCTCCTGCCCAGACGCTGGAAGAAGTCTTCCGGATTCAGTAGAGAACATCGGCCAGCAATCTGGCCGTATCAGGGCGAGCCCTCAACCCCTGCCCTGCCGCAAGCCAAGCCAAGCCAAGCCAAGCTTGGCCTGGCCAAAAGTAATTATCAGCGAACAGGGAATCATCCTGTAACCGCTGGCGCTATACCAAAAATAAATAACGAGTTGTGCTTTAAATTCATCTGCAGTCGAGATATTTGATTATACAACGCCCTCCTTGATTTCGTTGACTCTTGTCAAGAGTCACGCATTTTACGAATGATTCGCGGATTTACGACCTTCTGCCAGTCCTGCTCTTTTTGTTATGGTGAGCACTGCTCTCCTCTTTCATAACAATTAGGACAAGCACCATAGGCCTAAGACGGCAATGGTTGAAGACGGGCGCCACGGGCGCTGCAGGACTGGCCGCAGGCAGCCTGCTGCCAGGCGCGTTGAAGGATGCGATGGCGGCCGAAGCTGCCGAAGTTGCCCAAGGGGCCGCTGGCGCAGAAGCGGCTGCCAAGGCCGCATCGAGTGCCCAGGCTCGGCCACTTTCACGGGAGAGGTGGCGCACGCCACGCACTACGGCCCGTTCATTGGCACGGTGAAGAACGGCCGGCTGGAAAAGGTGGTGCCGCAAGCCTCGGACAAGCGCCCCACCCCGATGCTGACGGAAGGGGTCATTGCCCGCACGTATGACAAGACGCGCATTGCAGGGCCCATGGTGCGCAAGTCGTATCTGGAAGGTTTTTCGCACGGGCAAGACGAAGCCGGCGCTGCGGGCGCAAGGAACCTTTCGTGCAGGGTGAGCTGGGATGTGGCGCTGGGTCTCACGGCCAAGGCCATTCTGGACACGATCGAGAAGCACGGCAACGAAGGCTGCTTCAGCTCCTCGTATCGGCGGCTGGTCGCACGCTGGCATTTTCCGGCCCAATGTGCTGCAGGGGCGTTTCTTCCAACCTGCTGGGCGGCTCTTCCATGACGGCCGGTGACTATTCGGCTGCGCAGGCGAGATCATCATGCCGCTGGTGCGGCGATCTGGAGGTGTATTCGGCCCAGACCAGCTGGGAAGAGGTTGCCAAACATCCGAGGTGCTGGTGTTCATCGGCTGCGACCCGGACAAGAACAACCGCATCGAATACACGGTGGCCGATCACGAGATGTTCCCGAACTGGAGGCCATCCGCAAGGCCGGCGTGAAGTGCATTTCCATCAATCCACAGCGCACCACGACCGATGAGGTGATGGACGGGAGTGGTGCCGATCATCCCGAACACGGATACGGCGCTCTTCCCGGCCATGAGCCACCACCTGCTGGTGACGAATCGCTGGAACCGTGATTTCATTCAGCAGTACACGGTGGGCTTCGATCGCTTCCGCTGCCTATCTGGAAGGCAGGACGCAGACGCACGCCGGCAAGACGCCGGAATGGGCCAGCCGCATCACGGGCATTCCGGCCGCGCGCATCGGCAGCTGGCGGATCTCTTTGCCCTCGAAGCGCACGCAGCTTGCGGGCTCCTGGGCCATCCAGCGCGCGCACCACGGCGAGATGCCGTATTGGGCCATCATGAACTTTGCCTGCATGCTGGGCAACATCGGCTTGCCGGGCCAGGGTGTGGGCTTTTCCCGGCACTATGGCGGCGGCGGCACGCCGCGTCAGGCGCAACGCCTACGGGGCTTTCGCAGGTCGCAATGCGGTCAGAAGATCTGCCCGGCCTCACGCATTTCCGAGATGCTGAACAACCCCGGCAAGGTTCACCTACAACGGCAGCCGCTACACCTATCCGAAGGTGAAGCTGATCTGCAACGCCGGCAACAACTTCATGTCGCACCAGCAGAACCTGAACGAGCTGATCCGTGCGCTGCAGAAGGTGGATACGGTGGTGGTGCAGGACTGCTGGTGGACGGCTTCCACGCGCTGGGCGGACATCGTGCTGCCCGCCACCACGACGGTGGAGCGCAACGACATTCCTCGGGCGGCACCTTTACGACATCAGCAAGTTCTATGCAATGAAGCAGGTCATCGCCCCGCAAAGCGGTGATGCGCTGGATGATTTTCTGAGATCTTCCGGCGGCTGGGCGAGCTGTGCGGTGTGGAGCTGGCCTTCACCCGAAGGATGGAGCCGATGGTTACGTCAAGGCCGCCTACGAGAACAGTTCGGCCGCGAAGCTCATGCCCTTCTGAGGAGTTCTGGGAGAAAAGGCGAAATCACCCTCCCGCCGGCCGCAGCCACTAGCTGGGTTGAGACGTGCGGATTTCCGCGCCGATCCGGTAAAGAATCCGCTGCACGCCCTCGGGCCGCATCGAGATGTATTCGGCCACCATCGAGAAGATAGAATCTGCCAGACTGCATGCCCAAGTGGCTGGAGCCGGCCGAGTATCTGGGCAATGCGAAGAAGGGCCAGCTGCACGTGGTCAGTCCGCGCCGTACATGCGGTTGCACTCGCAAATGGCCAATGCCGAGCCGCTGCGTAAGACCCATGCGGTGCAGACCCGCGAGCCGCTGCTCATCAACACCCAGGACGCCAGCGCGGCATCCGCGATGGCGATCTGGTGGAGCTGTAGCAACGAGCGGGGCGCGCTGGTGGTGGGAGCCCGGTGTCGGACCGCATCATGCCCGGCGTGGTCAGCATCTATGAGGGTGCCTGGCCGCAGCTGGACAGCGGGGTCGCTGCAACAACGGTCTGGTGAACTTCATCACCTCCAGCCGGCTGGCCAGCGGGCTCACGCAGGCCGCCACGGCAGATACCTGCCTGGCCAGCCTGCGCAGGTACCGACGCCGATCCGGGCGGTAGCAAGCCCTACCAGGCGCCGCGCATCATCCAGAAGACCAGCCTGAAGATCGATGAAGCCGTCTTCGGTCTGGATCGGGTCGCCGCGCTGCGCGAGAAAAGCCATGGCGTCGATGTCGCCGGGAGAGAAGATCTTCTACCAGCGCTGCACGGTCTGCCACGGCCCACGCGACCCGGCGCAGTTCACGCCGCGCCAGTGGCAGGGGCATCACGCAGAGCATGTTCCGCGCGCGGGGCTGAACGAGGAGGAGAAGAAACTCGTGCGTGAGTTCCTGATGCAGAACGCCAAGCCGGAGTGACCCCGTGACGTGCTGCCTCCTCTTGCAGGGGACGGCAGGGCGAGTCTTCCTGCTGAAGCTGTCGGGAGCACAGGCCGCCAGGGATGCAGTCTCTGGCGGCCTTTGTGCGTCTGAAGCGCCTCCCTAGGGCATAGGCTACCTGACAAAAT
>BNJS01001506.1_pt1 | contig 160033 bp, 227 predicted proteins | sample 8540461 | NCBI WGS metagenome assembly BNJS01 (sample SAMD00202454, study PRJDB9452) | human saliva metagenome | isolation source: human saliva | place: Japan | reverse complement strand
ACCAAACCAGCGGTTTCGCCGGTGGAGAAAAACGGGCTAGAAGCATTCTTAAGGCTGGCGGCGTTAAATAATTGTCACTATTTCAGTTGACTCATAAATCCACGCAGTTGAGATAAAGTCCGCTCTATTCTTTCATTAGTCCAATATTTATCTGGCGTGATATTATCGTCGCCAGTTGATTCCTCTTTGTAGCGGCCGATAATCTTGCCGTTCTTGACAATCGATACATCAGGCGCAAATATTCGAGGATTGCCATTTTTATCTTTTTCCAAATACGGTTCTAATTTCTTGACCAATTTTTGATAAACTTCGTTGTTGCTAGCGCGAGCATCGCGAATATTCAAATAGTATATTTTATCAACACTTTCAGCCCGAGCTGCCCGATCAACGTGTTCGCTCAAATGCTGGCACCACGGACATTGCGGAAAGCCCAAGAAAACCACGCCGCTGCCGTTATCAAAGATATCAAGGATCTCTTTATCGCTGGCATAAACGAAGCGATTATTCGCCGCCACTCGCGGATATTCTGACTTGAATTTGGCGGCGTCGGACACGTTAGTAGACGGAGTCTTCGGCTGCTCGGCAGAATGCTGGCGGTTATACCACAGCCCAGCCGCAGCGCCGCACAAGATGATTATGACGGAAATAATCGCAATAAGTTTTTATTCATACCAAACCTCTTTTTCATAACGTCGTATCCTTCTTATAATTTTTCTTAGCTTCCAGCGACAACGATACCGCCGAACCGCGCGAATCATTCGTCTTATCCCACTTCCGCGCGCGAATATGACTCATCACTAGCTCTTGTGCTTCTTCAAATGTCATAATTCCCCCTTCTGGTGTAGATTCACTATAGCTAGTCTAATTATAATGCAGCGTTAGCATTATGGAAAACAGTAAAAATCGCACAAAATAGAAAGGCATTTTTCCAAAACATAAAAGCTGTTTTCGAAAACAGAAAGAATGTTTTAAGCGACAGATACGGCTATTCGATAAAAAGCAAGCGAAAACGGGCAAACTACCGATATATTTTAATAAAACCGCCAGACGATTAGAGTTTTGCTCCCCATTTCCACCTGAAAAGCTTAATCACTAGACGAGCTTCTACTTGACTAGTCGCAATCGCTCAATCAACCAATCCCGCGGCAAAATCGATAAGAACCAGCCAGCGCGCGGCCCGGAATCTTTGCCAATGAGCACGCGGTAGATGGTGGTGAAGAGCTCCCGCGGCGGCAGCAAACCGCTCTCTTTGTAGGCGTAAATTGCTTGATGAAACCAGTTACCATCAGCCCTAGCTGGCGCCTCGGCGATATCGTCAGCTAATCGCCTCAAGTATTCTTTTTGCTCTGGCGAGAACTCATCGGGATTTACCTCGTCCGTCAGACGAAACTTCAATGACTCGGGCGCCCACTTTTCCAGCCACCGACTGACATAGCCTAGTTCTGTGATGATCACTGCTTCTTCCTCGTCGACGATGCGGGCGCATTCCGGACTACGCCGCAAAATTTCTACCGTTTTTGCCGTGTCGCACAGCGCCGCTTGGTATGAAATAACCAGATGCGAGAATGGAATTGAGCTGACCGCTGGCTGATCTAGCCCGTCAGTACACAAGAATAATAGCTGTTTATCAAGCTCATTTTGCGGATGCTGCTTCATCGCCGCGAAGTCGTCAACCAGCCGCACCAGGCTATCGGTCTCGTCAAAATACAACCGCTTGGCTGGCGAATATCGAAGGATAAAGTAGCGCACTACCTCAGGCGGCAGCATATCAACAACGTCGTGTGCGTTCACGCCAGTACCCTTGCTGGCGCTCATCTTTTTCGTATCACCGGTGCGATTAATAAATTCATATGGCACTGGTACTGGCGCATCAATGTCATAAACCTCGCGAGCGATCCGTTTGCCGGTATCATACGAACCGCCCTTCGTCGCATGGTCACGACCAAACGGCTCGATATCAATGCCGAGCAGCCACCACCGCCCCGGCCAGTCCAGCCGCCAATCCAACTTTACCTGCCCGTCATCGTACCGAACCGTGTGCTCCGAGTCATCGTGACTACGATAGGTAATCGTTTTAGCATCGCTATCCATGCTGATGAACCGGCGATTTTTTAGCCGACCATGCTCCATGATCTGAATTGGCGACCACTGATCATCCAGCTGCCGACCCGATACTTCCTGGATGGCCGACTTAGCTTTGTCAATGCGGCTCAGCGAGCGCTCGATGGCCGGCACAAAAAATCCGTTGCGATATTTATCGCTGGCATAGACCACGTCCATAGTCACACCAATTTTATCAGCACTGTCGAGGAATGGCTTCAGGCAAAAATCCCCCCACGAATCGTACCGATCATCTGGTGACGGCACCATACAGAGCGGCATACCTAAATACCGCTCATAACTATCTGGCAAATTAACCGGCACTTTACGAAAGGCGTCGAGGTTGTCTGAAACGTGAACGTGGCGCGCCCGAATGCCTGCTTGCTTCAGCGCCCGCACTACGGCATCAGCGATGACAATTTCGCGCAGATGACCCACATGATACACACCTGACGGCGATGCGCCCGAGGCAACCAAAATATCTTTATTAGCATCCTGAAACGTATTTACTATATCATCGAGCCACTTCATGTGCTATATTATACACTAGCTTGTTACAAAAGAGTTAACGTTGAGCGATCATTCCGGTGATATCATAGACGTAGTCCCATTTTCTACCTATCATGAGAGTTAAAAAAGCAATTAAAGTATTTGAAAGATTCGCGACTTACCCTACGGAACAAGTGGCAGTGATGAAGTGTGGTCGTGTTACCAAAAATGCGTACTCTTGAAACAAGAGCTGCAGCACATCGGCATTACCAGTCAATTGCTAATTGGTATTTTTGACTGGCAAGACCTGCAGATCTCCGAACACATCCTCAAAATTCGCCGCCAACAATATGAGAGACATGTGATACTACGCGTGTTTATTGATGAATTTGCGTACGATGTCGACCCATCAATAGATATTGGGCTTACACCAATGTTGCCTATGGCTTGCTGGGATGGCAAGTCAAGCACAACAACCATGGCACCACTGCGATATCTGCGCGTCTACCGACCACATTCCTTACATGAGCGTATTTTATCACAACTACGACGTAAGATATTTCGAAGTAACCCTGAGAGTTTTTATACTGCAATCGACATATGGTTAGCAACCATACGAGTAAGTTGATATTTTTTATTTTAGTGTGCTATATAACAATCTGATTGAGACAGTTTATTATTCCCACCTAAATAGCTTAATGGCTAAGAAATAAATAGCGAAAGTCCAAGCCGCGATAATACCGAATTGTGGCAAGATTTCCATAAAACTTGCATGTTCAGTCATAATTAACCGGAATCCATCCGTAACTGGCGTTATAGGGATAAATTGAGCAACACTTCGCAACCATTCTGGAAATAGATAAAGTGGAAAAAACGTACCAGACAGAAACATCATCGGGAAAGAGATTAAGTTACTTAATGACGATGACTGATCTTCGTTCTCTGATAACCCAGCAATTAACAACCCCACACCCACAGTCATAAATGCAGACAATACAGACATCATTGCAAATAGCGCCCAGTCGCCTCGCATATTAAAGTGGAATATCAACGTCCCAGCGACAACCATCATAACCAAACTAAGCAAGGAAATCGTCGTATAATGAATTGCCGTGGAGATGATTAACTGACCAGAAGTAAATGGCGCCGCGCGTAACCGACGATATAGACCACGTTTCTTTTCAGCCGGTATTTGGTTAGATAGACCAAAAATACCCATACTCATCAAACTGAAAGTCAATAGTCCCGTAAACATGTAGTCAAACGATTTTAGTTGCTCGTCACCAATCGCTTTACCAACAGCTTTAAGCGGAGCTTCAGGTTGACCCATCTGACTATTGATACTATTGGTAATCTGGTTCATCACTGCCACCAACGCGCCGCCTGTTTGCTCAGAACCCTTGGAGTAAATAACATTCATAGTGCCTGTTGGAATAGGATGATTGCCATTATTTTTTATCGCGCCAAAATCACTTGGAAGCTCAATAATACCGTTAAGCTCCGACCGCTTCATCTTTTCACGTGCGTCATTCATATCTTTAACATCTTTAATTTTGAGAATCGAATCCTTTGAATTTTCTTTGGCATTTTTAACGAAACTTTTGGCAAATTCCGTCTGCGAATTATTGACAATTGCGATATCAAAACTGGTCGAATCATTACTAAAAACCGACCCGAACACTAATAGAAAAATCAGCGGAAAAAGGAAAGTGAAAAATAGCGCCATTTTATCTCGAACGAAACGCTTTTGCTGAGCGCGAACTTGCCCGAATATTCCAATCCAATATTTTTTCATGTTAATCCCGAATTGCCTTTCCCGTTAAATCAATAAACACGTCCTCCAAATTGGCTTGCTCGACAACTTGTTCCTTCTTAAAACCACGTGCCAATAATTGCTGGATGAGATTATGCGGCGTATCAATTGTGATAATCTTACCACTATCCATAATTGCCAGACGATCACATAATAATTCCGCCTCGTCCATATAATGCGTCGTCAAAAGAATCGTAATTCCCTCGTCGCGAATTTCCTTAATCAAATCCCACAAATTTCGGCGCGCCTGCGGATCAAGCCCTGTGGTCGGCTCGTCCAGAAACAACACTTTCGGATTATTCACCAATGTCGAAGCAATCGCAAAACGCTGTTTTTGACCACCAGAAAGCTGCTCGACGTAATTCTTAGCCTTTTCCGTCAACTGAACCTTAGCAAGCAGCGCCTCAGTATCAACTGTCCGACCATATAAACTACCAAACATTTTCAATTGTTCACGCAAAGTCAGTTTGTCATAAAAAGCCGTCGACTGAAGCTGAATACCAATTATATTCTTAATATCCTTAGGTTTCTTAGCGACATCTATGCCGTCAATTGTAGCCACGCCGCCGTCAATTGGCCTGAGCGCTTCCAGCATCTCTAGCGTCGTCGTCTTACCAGCACCATTCGGCCCGAGAATACCGAAGATCTCGCCTTTCTTGACCTCAAATGACACGCCGTCGACCACGTTATTTCCATCATAAGTTTTAACGAGTTTATCGACTTTTACAATTGGCTCAAGTTCCACTCCACAAATTCCTCTCTGTTGTAATTTTGATTAAGCTAGTCTCTACTTATTATCAATAATAACAAAACCAAAATACTAGTGCTATACTTATAATATGCGCATTCAGAGAAAAAAAGCAAAACCAAAATCGAAAAAACTATTTATTATCATACCGTTTTTGATATTGCTATTTTCGGCAGGGCTATTTGGGATATATTTTCTCAATCAATCACACTCGCGACAAACGACTGCGCCATCTGACGAAAAAGTATTATTTTGCCGACTCGAAATATTCTGGCATTCGCTCAAAATTTGTCACCAGAGATAACAAACGGGAAAAAGTTTCAATTGAATATCCGATCACGGAAAATAAAAAGATTAATCGCTTAATTAGCGAGTCGATTGATAAAATTGATCGCGATTTTCAAAATACGGTTTTACTGGCGACAGTTTTTGATAAGCCAATGACCGAAACAATTGGCTATCAAGTCACGTACAACACCTCAGAGGCGCTGTCGATTGTCGTCAATATTAAGCAGGATATGAATGGCGCACATCCAGCATCAATGACGCAATTTTTGGACTTTCGACAAAAATCTGGCGAAGTTGTCGGCTTAGCTGATTTTACAGAACAATCTGATGAAAGCCGCCGAAGCAATCATATCCGCTGCCAAAAAATAGCATTTCTCAGATCATCAAACAACGCCAGCAGCCAGAAATTGACCTGAACGAAATCATAAATAAAGAAGCTTTGTCTAATTTCATCATCACTAATAACGGCAATTCATTAGCTTGGCCACTCGGTCAGGCGTCACTACTGCCATCATCTTACGGTGAATTGACAATTACCGTGCCAATTTCCTCCGTCTCTAAATATCTACAAAACCCAACGGCTCGGAAACTAGTCAATATTCCCAAGCCACCCGAGCCAAAGCCAGAACCAGCACCAGCACCCGCTGCGCCAACACCTGCACCAACCACTGGCAATAAAGTGATTGCCTTGACGTTTGATGATGGACCAGGTCCATACACCGCGCACCTACTGGACATCTTGGATCAGTATGGTGCGAAAGCGACATTTTTCTTGATTGGCAGCAAAGTTTCTGGGCAAGCTAGCGTCGTACGCAGTATACAGGCGCGTGGTCATCAACTGGGTAATCACTCGTGGTCACATCCGGAACTACCTAAGCTATCAGTTGACCAAATTGCTGGCGAAATCGACCGTACTAACGAGGCCATCAGGCAAGCCACTGGTGTCAAGCCGAGCATCTTACGACCACCTTACGGCGCGGTCAACGGCGTTGTCCTGGAACAGCTTCGCCTGCGGAATATGTCATCAATCTTGTGGTCGGTCGACACGCGGGATTGGGCTGATCGCAATAGCCAGATTGTCTGTTCACGTGCCGTCGCTGGCGCTCGCCCTGGAGCCGTCATCTTGATGCACGACATACACCAAACTTCCGTCAATGCCGTGCCGTGTATCCTCAGCTCACTGAAGCAGCAGGGGTATTCATTTGTGACGATACAACGGTTGAATTAGTCCGACTGATCAATGTTAAACACCTTGTATTTCGAGGTTGCACCGCGTAGTAATTTTACCCGTGAAGGTGCCACACCAAAATATTTTGCCAACAACTTTCCTGCCGCTAGATTCGCTCGCCCTCAATGGCTGACGCCTTGGTGTAGATTGTCAGAGAACCATCATCGTTCGGGACGACTTCTTCACGGTGGTGAGAGTTGGGTTTGAGATGGACGGAGATTTTTCATGATTCAATAATCATTACCCTTAAAAACGACATCGCCTCCAACTCCCGCGGCAAAATCTCCTGCACTTCTACCGAACCTGCTGCAAATGATAGCCGTGCAACTTTGACGGCAAATCACGCTCGACCGAACGCCAATTAACTGGCCGATTTTCATCGAAATAATCGAACAATTCCGCATTCAAAAATGGTCGCGGCAATTCCACCGAACCATCCTGATTGACGACCAGCGCTATCGACAAGCCCGATGTCACACCATTTTCATTCTTGACATACGCCGCCGTTACCAGATGAACCAGCGGCTCAAATTTCAGCACCGACTGGTCGCTCGCCCACACCTGCGCCTGGCCGCGACGCGCTAACTGCTGATTGATTTTTGTTGTCAATTCGTCAACACTTGGCTTACCGTCGCCCGCTCGGCAGTAGTCGCAACCATCTGCCGCCTCGACATATTCCAGCAGTAAATCCATGTCGACATCAGTGTCGTTAACACCATGCTGTGTCAATTGCTCCACCATTTCGTGTAGCGCGCCCAGCAAACTATAATCATTAGCATTCCTGGCGGCATCACCGATGCGGATGATAGCGCGAGCTATGGTGATGGTTTTTGTTTGGCTTGTTCATGCATTCTCCTGAAGCTATTTCACAGCTCTTTATCAACATATTTACACCCGCCAATCATCAGGCGTTGATTTAGCGTAATCACGCATACCAATTGTCTCAAAATGTTTCTTGGCACAAGCAATTTTATGCAACTCGTCTTCGCGTTCACCACCATTCTTCGTCTCACGCACCATATATATTTTTTCTACACCATTGACTTCTTTGACAATTGCCCAGTCTGGATTGTAGTCACCAACTGGCGTTGGTATCGTAAATTTCGACGGCAGCTTGAGGAATAATTTGATATCTTCACGACTATCCAAATATTCAGCAAACTTTTGTTCAGTCGCCGAATCCAGCACCAATCTATCTGTCACCGTTTTTTGTTGATTTTTAACTTGATACAGTCGATCAATAAATCGTTCGACTTCTTCATCGCTATCTTTTTGGAAATTGCGAAGTTCATAACTACGCTCACCCATCTTTTCATACTCAACGCCGTCCACCACGACCTGCGCCAGTACCGACTTAATTGCACTCTTCACCATCTGCACATAGTCATACGGGTTTTTCAAGAATTCATGCAGCCGACCACTACCGATCAAAATGTCAACAATTGTTCGTCGAGTGAGACCAGTGCTATCCTGTAATTCAGAGATGATATTCGGCAGTTCAAACGTTCCCGCCAAATCATGCGTTGCTTCGCCGACCATACCATCATTATGAACACCGCCGCGCTTCAAAAGTACCCTATGTCTTTGCACTTCAATTCTTAATGGCTTAAGCTCAGGTTTAGCTTTAATAGCATTGATGGCCGCCATAATAATCTGGCCGTTATCAAATACCACACGATACGTCGTTTTATGTGAAATTCGCTTCCACAATTCCTCGAGTAGCGGACTATACAAAACTTCTTTATTGGGACGAATCTTCTCTTTTTTACGCGCATCCTTAACAAATTTATCAATTTTACAGCCCTCAATAATATCAACCACCTCGGCATGATATTTTTGCAGATCGCCAGGTAGATCAAGCGTAAAGCCAATATTATTCGGCGCGAAATTCGCCAGCACCCGACCTTCATCATCAATCATGCTGCGACGCCGCAAACATTCCCAAATCTCATTTGATTTCTGATGTCCCAATGTACTGTTTGGATCGTCATGTAGTGGTATCCGCGCAAATTCACTACGCCGCACAAAACCAATCTTAACACCAGCTTTCTTATATTCCTTTTGTAAATTATTAGCAAAATCACGATACGATTCATTAGCAACCACCATCAACTGATTGATCTGTTCGTCAAACACTCGCGTACCGTCCTGACGCACTGGCAAGCGCAAACCCCGCCCAATCGTCTGTCGGCGATCATTTTCACTGCCGCTCTCGCGCATCATACAAATTTGAAACACGTTCGGATTGTCCCAGCCCTCTTTCAGCGCTGAGTGGCTAAAAATAAATCGCACCGGATTTGCCTGGTCAAGCAGTTTTTCTTTACCTTTCATAATTAGGTCATAAGCCGACTCATCTTGTGCATTGCCTTTGCCCTCTTTGCTGTCGACAAAGCTCGTTTTACCGCCCTTACGCATCTCAGCAAAGTATGCTTTTCGAACCTCACTTGGATCTTCAGGCATGATATCTTCGTAAAAACGGCTCTTTCTTCGCTCTTCCTGGTATAATTCATCAAACCAACGCGCAAATTTTCCATCAACCATATTGCCGTCAGCGTCATACTCCAAATAGCTCGCCACCTTATCAACAAAAAATAGACTCAGCACTTTAATCCCTTGATCGCGCAGTAAATATTCTCGCTTAATATGCTCGGCAATAGTCACGCGAATCATTTCGCGTATAACTTGATCTTCGTTACCGCCCCAATTTTCACCAAGCATTAGGACCCCTTGCGACCCAACCTCCACACTCGCTGGAACCGTCGAAATTTCATTGATGATATAACCTTCGTAAATACTGTTACCAGTGCGAATATCCAGCTTGTCATGATGATTCACCCACAGCGGTTTTCGTCCGACATTACCGTTTTTGTCGCGGACCAACACTTCAACATAAGCTTGGAGCTTCGGTGTATTGCGCACATCGATGAGTTTGATATACGGCTTAGCATCGCTACCCTCTTGCTGTGCATTCGCCACCACAATGCTTTTCACCAACTTCTCTCGGTGAGCATCAACTGGATCAAGCCGATACATCATATTGTACTCGTGAGTATGCGTGGCACTATAACGCAATGTACACATCGGGTTCAAATCATTAATTGCACTCGTCGACAGTTCACTCTCCATATTTTGCGGCTCGTCCATGATGACAATAGGATTGACGGCGGCCAGATATTCAATTGGGGCAATACCATTTAGCTTATCGCGCTCTTGATGAATCACTCGCGTGTTCTTATTACCGCGAATTGCATCAATTGTCATGACCATAAACTGCGTCATAGTGCTAGTGGCATAACTCTGCACCACCTCTGGATTTTTACCATCATATACCGACGCTTCGTACGGACTATACCCCATCTCACGCGTGAAATGCTCACGCATGCCATCAAGGCTACTTTTCACACCCTCTTTAATAGCAATGCTCGGCACGATGATAATAAACTTCAAAAAACCATACAATTTCGCCATTTCCAGCGCTGTACGCAAGTATACATACGTCTTGCCAGTGCCAGTTTCCATCTCCACGGAAAAGTTCATGCCGTCCAATTCTTTAACCGGAGCGATGCCGTTGTCATTTTGAATTGACCGAACATTCTCCAAAATAGCATCGTCATCAAGCAGCAAATTATTGCCAATTGCACCAATTTCGTCGAACAGCCCGACCTGGGCACCGCACACCGATCGCGACCGCAAAACTGCATCAAACGCATCGGCGTCGTCAGGCTGACCATCGAAAACACTCGTAATGGCGCTGATAGCTTGCAGCTGGAACGGCTGGCTGGAATCGTATTTAATTTTCATGATTCAGCCTCTTTATCTTATCGTTTATGAACATATTATGCTGTTCTTCCGCTTTTAAGATTGAATCGTAGTGCCTTCTTGCATGTTCAGCTAATTTTATAATTCGTTCCTGCTGTGGCATTTTTTGATCTATCAAAAAAGCATTAAGACTCTGTAGGTTTGCTATTAATACAAGTTGTTGTTCTGTCGCATAATCTCGCTGATTACGACCAGCCTTAGCTAAAGCCGGATTTTGTCTACGCCATTCTCTAGCAGTCTGGCCAAAAGCCAACCGATTAAGCATATCTGCTTCGTCCGTATACACGTACTTATCTATAACACTATGGCTCAAGGATGGGATTAAACTATCCCTGATAGAATCAGTGTGTAATTTATAATTTACACTGGCAAGAATTCTTCTTGAATCCCAGTTAAGCTTCTTCTGTTCAATAGCCTTCAGTCTCTGATACTCAGTAATAATTAGTAATCGAAATTCTGGACTCAACCAAGTACCAAATTCAAATGCGATATCACGATGCGCATAAGTACCGCCATATCTGCCAGCTCGCGCCACAATACCTTTCGCATTTACACGCTCAACCCAGTGTTTTGCGGACATTGTAAATCTGTTTAAGCCTGCGATATTTTTAATTTCCTCGAATTCGAGGAAATTAAAATCTGGGTTATTATATCTCTCCCAAACACCTAAAAAATCTATAGTATTCTTGTTACGCAACCAATTATCTATAACTTTGTCTGCTCCGTAAGCCTTTGCCATATCAGTTAGGCAGATATAATCTTCACCGTCAATTTTTGTAACTTTGACTCCTTGATTATTAATATCAAGTGAGTTGTTTTTAGTTGTCTTATATACTGGAGTCATCTTACACCGTCCACAATTCTACATCATAGCTTTTACAAGTTTGGACCAGGTTGGTTTTAAGCTGGTTGTCACCCTGGAAGGCGTCGTCGAGAATGACAAACTTACTCGGAGTCAGGTCGGTGATAATGGCGCGTAATTGTTCTAATGTCGGCTTGGCGTGTTCGTTGAGATACAGCACTGGCTGACCTTCCGTCGAATCGCCCTCGGCGACGACTTGATATACATGCAGACCATCGACGTCGACGGTTTGAGTGCGCGTAGTCAGCGGCAAACCCATTTTCAAAAGCACTTCCACCAGCAGATCTTCCTCGCTAGCATTATCGTTACTGCTTTCGCGCATCAGATCAAGTCGTGCCTGCAATTCGGTCAAATCGCCCGTCGGCGCGCTTTGCCACTTGGTGAAATTGGTGTCAGCCAGTTTGTAAGTACGATATCCAACATCCAGCGGAGTCTCACGCTCAGCCAGCTTATCGGCAAAATCGGCTTTAATCTTTTCACCCGCCCGATTGATACGCTCGCGGGCAATATCGCTAATCTTTTTATAACCAGCCTTAAACGCCTCGCTCTTTTCGTCGGTCGGCTCAGGCAACTGCACCATGATGTACTTACGATTACCGCCATCTTCGGCATTGAGTTGCATGACAGCATGAGCGGTGGTGGCCGAGCCAGCGAAGAAGTCGAGGATAATATCTTCTTTAGTAGTAGCCGCTCGTAAAAATCGCATAACGAAACTAGTAGGCTTTGGGTAGTCAAATATACCAGCGCCCATTAGCTTGTCGAACTCTTCTGACCCATGACGTGAACTAATATCATTACGCTGAATTAATCCGCCAAGGGAAGTAACCGATTCCTCTTCTGACTGAAACTTCTTTACCTTCAAAGCCAGCTTATCTCCATTGTCTATAAAATATAGTCGGTTATCACAAAAAAGCTCCTTTATTGTATTTGGTGCATACATCCATGTCTGGTGACCATACCACTCTTTGTTATTGACTACTCCCTTCTGAATTTCGCCAGAATTTCGATTTACACTGTAGGTATAATGGGCTTTTTTCTGGGTAACTGTGTGTTGCGCATCTCGCCACGGTCCACGAGGATCATTGTCGGGGTTAGCATATCTCCTTTCAATAGGCTCACCAAACCAATTCGCTTCTTTCGCTTTAGTGTCAAAAAGTGGAACGATATTTGAAACATGGCGAGCATATACCAATACATACTCATGATCTATACTAAGCGGTGTTTTAGAACGTCCACGAGCATGCCAAACCATCTGCCCCATAAAATTTCCCTCACCAAAAATCTCATCACAAATCTTTTTCAAATTCGCTTGTTCGGCATCATCAATCGAAATAAATATCACCCCGTCATCGGTCAACAAATTGCGCGCCAGCTTCAAACGCGGATACATCATGTTCAGCCAGTTGCTGTGATAACGACCGGCGGTTTCGGTGTTGGTACTGATCTTTTTGTTACCCTCGTCTACCTGCTGGCTAAACTCCAGGTAGTTTTGCAGACCTTCCTTGAAATTATCCGGATAGACAAAATCTTTACCGGTGTTATACGGCGGATCGATGTAAATCATCTTGATGCTGTTGTGATACTGCTTTGCAATACTTTCAGCACCTCGAGGTTATCGCCCTCAATGAAAATGTTATTGGTCGTATCCCAATCCTTGCTCTCATCCTTAGCAGGCCTGAGTGTCGCAGTTGTCGGGTCCTGGGCTGCCCGCAGCGCCTGCTTCTTACCCGGCCAAAACAGCCCAAACCGCTCATTCGGCTCGCCAGCATCTTCCGCCAGCAGCTCCTTTAACTTAATGACATCCACCTTACCATCCGCAATCGCCTCTGGAACCAGCTCCTCTAGCTTTTTGGCTAGATCTGTGCGGAAGCTGGGAGAGGTGCTGATTAGTTGGTGGTTGTCTGTGTTTTGCTGTTCGTTATACTCATTTAATTCACTCATTTTCATCCTCATTCAATTTTGAATTGTGCCAATAAGGCAACTAATTCTGTTATTACTATTATAACCCCAAAAATTGCTGATGCATTATACAATGAGAGTATAAATAGCCCCATATTGCCTTCGCTGTAGATTTTTGAGGCTATATAACAGATGGTATTTAATATAAATATAGTCACCATCTGAGATACCAGTACATTTCTCCATGGCTGCCGCAAAAAATAATCAAACTTATCTTTATCCTTTTTCCTAGCAAACAACACTCCAAAAAGCGAGATGGCTGATGTCAACAAAAAGATAATGAGGATTTGATCTGGATACTCAAATTTAGAAATTAAGTTGTTCTTTATCCCACAATAAAGCAATAGAGAAATTCCCGCTACTACAAATAAAATACTTGCAATTTGTATGATTACAGAGCTAAAACAGATCTTAATCAGCTTCACTACTAACCGCCTTTGTCAGCAGCTCTCTGTTTGTTTGATAATTATGGTACATTTCTTCCTGAACACTTTCATGAGTACCTGGGTCGTTGTAATCTTTAGTCTGAATGCTTGATTCATACTTCTCCTGAAGTATATTAACTAGCTCTTCGCCAAATTTAGCCGACACTTTTTCGTACATACATCGTAATTCCTCAATGCTATCAGAACCCAATAAGTTAAATATGGATTGATTGCGCAAAATATCATCATCACTTCGCGAGCGAGGTCGCTTCTTAACAGTTATTTCTATAACCGATTCATCAGAAACATATGATCTTAACTGAGTAAAGGCAGAAAACAGAGAGGATTTATCTTGTGTAGTTGGTATTTTATCCCTACTAATTGATACTGTTGCGAGGCTCAGAGATTTGTCGGATAGCAATTGCTGTACATCCGGATATAGTATCAGTTTAGGCTTCAGATACACAATCGGATCATAACCCAGTTTAAACTGCATAAAATTCAAATAATTCATGATTGCGGAATATCTAGCACCATGATGGTTGTATAAAACGGAGAATATTTTTGTAGACGGAAAATACAGGAATAAAGTAACTTGCACGATTTTCTTTCCTTGGGGTAGTTCAAACTTCTCAAGCGACGAAGACTCCTTTTCTCCTGTAGTCATCGATCCATCTGTATACATCACAAGAGATCCGGCATAATAATCACCCACTTTTCGCCACGAATGCAGACGCATCGTGATATTGTCCTTTTTAGGCAATTCATAGTCTCTCTTCTCCACAGGTAGCTCTACGACCTCATTGAACATCTCCTCAATAGTGTGTTGAAGTTCTTCATGCTCCTTATCGTACGTATAACTAACGTAAATAATCTTTTTAGATTGACTCATTCCATTATTCTCCTATCATCCACACTCCACCAACTCTAAACGCCGGTATGGTTTGTCGAGCAGCTTTATTGGCAGCTACATTTCCAGCGACGCCGTTTTGCTTCGCCCATTCGGACAGCTTGATAATTTTTGATGAAGATAGTAGTGTTATTCGTTTGTGAAGCGATTCTATAAGCAGTAGCGCAAATAGCTCAGTAAAACCATCGTATCGATTGGTCTTTGTGTATTCATCAAACAATGGATAGTAGTCTGTGTTTTTACTCTTACTTTGGATAATAATTGGCGGATAGCCAGCCAGCGCAAGCTGTTGATTGATCAATACCCGACCCATCCTGCCGTTTCCATCGGTAAATGGGTGTATAGCTTCAAACTCTGCGTGAAAATACGCAATTTTATCAAGAAAATAGTCAGTTTCATTTTGATAATAGCTATCAACCAGCTCAGATATCAGTCTCGTTACAAATGCCGGATTGGCGCCCAAATTACTACCGACGCACACCCATTCTTTACCTGATCGAAACCTACCGGCTATATCATCTCTGATGCCAGACATTAGTAGCGAATGAATGGACAATATTAGACCGGTTGATAGACGTTCGGTGGGGTTTTTTTAAGTAGTTCGGCAGTTATTTTTAGCAAGATTTTTTTCACCTCATATATTTCTCTAATTTCGTGATCTTTGACGATTTTATTGTGAATAATAATAGCTTCAGTATCTTGCAAGGTTAGCGTAGAATTTTCGATAGCATTAGAGTTGTAAACCATTTCCGACAGCTCGCTCATAGATATCTCATAAAGCGCGCTTTCTTTTGCCTTTTTGACAACTTATCGTATTGCTTATGCAATGATGCAATTTTTGTCTTTTTGTCGTTTGGTTAATCATATGATTTATTATAGCATATTTATCGTGAAAATCACCAACTTTATGCCATTTTTCACGGTAAGTTGCTTATTGTATGGCAAATTCTATGGTAAATAACCTATCGGTAATTACCCCGCCCTCAGACGCTTGTTGCGCTAGAGCTATTTTATCGGATATCTGCTCGTCCATACTGTCTTCGAGGTCGTATTTCTCACGGTTGAGAGTGCGTACTTTTTTGCGTAAAAACTTGGACTTCGCTGGCAATTTTTAGACGAAAAGCGGCATCGCCTGCCTGACGTTCTTGCTTTTTGCAATTCTTGAATCTTAGCATTAAGCTTATCAGCCTTCATTTCGTATTCGACAATTTTGTCTTTTATATTGACGCTCTAGCAGATCTTTTTTTATCAAGGTAAGCGTCAGTGTTGCGACCCTTGACTTCCTCTTGACGTTCAGCAATTTGCTGAGCCAGGTGATTTTGCAACACTTCTGTAGGGGCAACTGCTTTTTGGTTGCTATCAGCAGCGTATAGCTCGAGGATCTTGCGGCAAGTCTCCGTATCAAGCAACATACCGTCTTCTGTCTGCGCTGACGCCAAAAATGTAACTTTCGCTCATATCCGAAGAGTCTATTTTCATCGGAAAGGTTACCTGCTCGACAACCATTGTGCCGCGGGCGCCGATCAGCTTTTTAACCTCAGAAGCGACTCGATCAGACTGGCTCATGTCAAAGATAAGTTCTGCCGGCGGCGTTGGCGCAGTCTTTGCTGTACGGCGCACATATTCTGCCAAATCGTCGGCATATTTGTATTGCCGAGCATGCGGTAAACGTTCGGTTTTATAGAAATATGTTCCGCATTCGATATCCTTTTTTGGTGCAGTTTTTAGATCAAAAACATGTTCGTTTGCAAACGACGCGTTGCCGCGCAGTATATAGCGCGTCAGGTTCATAAACAATCGCTCAAAGCGCGTAAAGGCTTCTTCAGCTTGCTCGTCGTAGCGGCGGAAACGATCTTGCACGTGAGGATCAAGCCCCTCAAAAAAATCCGGGTACGCGCCGCTTGTTGCTCAGTATCAATTTCTATCTTAAATTCTTCTTGTAACTTTTCAAACCGTTGGCTAATCTCATCATCGGTGCGGCACGTGTTCAAAATATCGCTAATTTTCTTCTCAAAGTCGAGTCCGCTTTCAATCGCGCCTAGTACATCATTGCTGGCGCCAAATGTACTTTCTGAACAAACTAAATTTGTCAGTCAATAGTTCAAGAATTCGCTGCTCGGCGACATTGCCTTGATTGCTAAAATTCACCACAACAACATCGTATTTCTGCCCCATGCGATGGACTCGCCCAATTCGCTGTTCAACGCGCTGCGGATTCCATGGTAAGTCATAATTAATTAGCATGGAGCAAAATTGCAAGTTGATACCTTCGCTGGCCGCTTCGGTGGCGATCATGATCTGCATTTTGTCATCTTTGAATTTATCAATTAACGCCTTGCGGCGGTCCGCTGATTCTATACCAGTAACGACATCGGAATTTTCATTATCCGCCAACCATTGGCGATAAATCTCGGTACTTTCCGGCGAGTTATTTTGTCCGTTGAATAACACTATTTTTCCATCATAGCCCTGCTTTTTAAGCGTTTTGGCGATATAGTTCTGCGTAAGGGTTGATTCGGTAAAAATAATTGCTTTGCGAGCAGCTTTTTGATTCCAGTGCATTAAAGCCGACATTGATCGCCTCGACCAATTTTTCGGCTTTGACATTTTCTTTGATTGAATCAGCAAAGTCGGCGTATGATTTTAGTTCATCGATTTCAGCCTGAAACTCGGCGCGCTCTTTGGCCGATTTAATTATATAGTCATCGTAAGCGCCAGTCTCCTCAAATGCCTCAATTTCTTCATCGTTCAGATCGCCCAGCTCATCAATCAAGCCACCGCGGTTATCGCGAACCTTACCCGCAGCATACTCTTCCTCCATGCGCCGTACAATATTCCGGAGTGTACTGGCAACTGCGAACGTGGATGAACCGAGACGTTTGCGAAGAATCAGCGCTGACAAGTGGCGCTGCGAAGATGCAAATGCATACAGTTTATCGCGATGCAAATATTCGTCCACCAGCTCATATAATTTTTGCTCATCGCCAGATGATTCAAATTGCACCGTCTTGGCAATACGGTCAGTGTATTTAATATATTTCTTGACCTCCGATCGCAAAGTACGCTTGGCAATTTTGCTCATGCGCGAGCGAAGATCATCGAGTGCAAACGGATGATTTGACTTAATATAGCGTTGGCGAAAAACATCAAGCTTATAAAAATATTTAGGGTCAACAACCGACACTAAGCCGTATAATTCTTCAAGTCTATTCTGCAGAGGCGTGGCTGTGAGGAGCAGCGATTTTTCAGAACCTTTAGCGATATCAGAGACCGCACTAGCGATACCCTTTTGGTTATTATAAAAATTCCTTAACTTATGCGCCTCATCAAGAACTAGCAAATTCCAACCGTTTGATAACCTTGTCGAATGGCGATTGGCAAATTCGTAAGAACAAATATAGATGCCGTCTTTTTCGATGGTTCTTTTTGCCTTCATCCATTTGGAGTCGACAACGGTTGCTGGTAAATTGAACTTTTCTTGCAATTCCTGCGCCCATTGCTGGCGCAAGCTCGACGGCGCAATAATCAGGATCTTTCGTTTGCGTTCCGAGTAGTATTGCATGATAACGATACCTGCCTCAATAGTTTTACCGAGGCCGACTTCATCCGCCAAGATAATACCGCGAGCCATTGGTGAGTTTAATGCAAACAGCGCCGCGTCAATTTGGTGCGGTGTCGGAATAATCTGAGCATCGAACATCAAGCCCGACAACTTAGCAACGTCATCGTTAGCATAGACGCGCTCAAGCTCATGGGCAATATACTTTGCCTGATAATCAGAGTTAATCATCAGAGTTATTATAACATTTTTCTAATCGATGGTTCGGAAGGATTGCTTGGTGATTAATAAATGAGACATAAGAGGTATGCCAAGTAGTTCGCCGGCACGTTTGAGCCGATTGGTCGTTTCTATGTCGGCCTGGCTTGGTCTCATACTCCCGCTCGGATGATTATGTGCCACGATGATGCTGGCGGCACGATCGGCGATGGCGTCGGCGAAAACCTCGCGCGGGTGTACCAGGCTGGCCGTCAACGTACCGATAGTCACCACCCGCTTGGCAATCAAACGATTCGCACCGTCCAGCGTCAGGCAAACAAAATATTCCTGCTTTTTGTCGCGAATGTCGACCAGTAGCTCGACCACCTTTTCTGGACTGTCGATGATTGGCTGGTCGCTGTCCAGCAAGTACCGCCGCGCCAGTTCCAAACTCGCCAAAATCACCGGGATTTTCGCTTCACCCAAACCAACCACGCTACGCAGATCATCATATGAAACATCACCGCCCTTTTGACGCAAAATTTTCAGCACCTCGCGCGCAATCTTGCCGACACCGGCCCGAGCATTACCGCTGCCAATAATCGCCATCAACAGCTCCAAGTCGCTCAGCCGCGCCGTACCGTAACGTGCCAACTTCTCGCGGGGACGATCAATTTTCGGCTTGTCGAGCACTTTCATAGTTTCATTATATCAGGCTTTAACCATTCATCAGCTGCCAATCTTCGCGCTATCATTTCGCGCAGCCCTATTTATCGCTTACACCACGCAAAGATCATCAGCTATTCGGAATCGCTCTAGCTTGTCGGCCGCGCGCCACACATCGCCACCACCAACACACCAACCAGCCGCGATACCAATGATGAGTCATCCGCAGCCGATTGAGTCATTGCCACCAACCCCTCTTCTGGATTTAGCGGACTATCGTCTGACCATAAACCAGATGATGGATGGATATTCATCAGCAAATCATCACCATTCGCGACACTTTCTTCGCCATTATAGACACAATCATCCAGAATATCGTTAAGTTCTGCTTGCTCTCCGGACAAGTTGATGCCTGATTTTTATGTCACTAACATCCATAATTACACTTTTTAATTTCATCATCACTGCGCAGCAAATCGCTTTTTCCGATATTTTCACAAACTCCTCACGAAGCACGAGACATTCCTCTGGAATTTTCGTTGCCACCTCGTCCGACTCAACATCAAGTGTTGGCTCAATAATCGGTGAGGTGGAAATAATTACTTGTTCCACTGGCTCAGAGTCATCAGTTTCTTCACGCACTGTAATCGTTTCTACCGGCAGCGCAATCGTCACTGCTTCAGCAGAAGACGCTTCCGACTCTACTACTGGGGACTCCTGCCGTTCGATAAAGAAAACCGCATCTTCTTCAGCCCAAAAATCATTATCCTTACCATGACTACGCTCTATCGCCGTACCACTATAGTCAAGTTGCTCAATTGACAAGACCTGTGCATCAGTGAAAATTTGATCCGCCGCCAATATGTCAATCTCCTCGTTTGGAGGATCAACCTTAGCTTCATCAACTATTGCGGTATCAACCAGCCGCTCATTATCAACAATGTCAGTCGATTCGACAGAATTATTATAATCCGGCGTCGCATCTATATTAATCTCGTTAGATTGAATGTATACTGGTGCTTTCGTACCAGAATTGTCAATTGGTACCGTAATCGCAGATTTATCCGCCCCTACTGCATCAAATTGTGCTGCCAAGTGCTGCTGCTCGGAAATTGACGTAAAAGCACTTTCATCATTTTCTGCTTCTCGGCTCGCTCAGACTCTACAGCCTTAGCGGCAATCTTATTATCGCTAGCCGCAGGGTAAACAGTTTCATGTTCCAGCAATTGCTATTATCATCAACGGTTTTGGGTGTTCTTATCTATCACTACCGATACCGGCGCATTTTCCGTCTTTGTCGGCGCATCTAAGGACTCTGGTGCCGGCTTCTTGCTGTCATTATGCACTGCGTCAGAAATAGAATCAATAATGTGCGGCTTCATCTCCACCGAAGGACTGACCACCTATCTTCTCAATGCCCACATCCTCGCTCGAAGCTTCAACCGCCTGGTTAGTCGAAGTTTTATCTTCTCGTTCCTGCGGTATGAGTTTCTCAGTTGACTTATTTGTTTTAGTTGTCAAATCTATGGGCTTCGCCTCTGATACCACTGGCTCAGGTGCTTTTTTAATAATAGGCTCTTGATAATCGGTAGACTCTGAATATCCCGCCAACACCAATTCTCCGCGTCCATTTTCATCCAGACTATCGAAAATCGTCTGGAGCCAATAGTCTATCCAAATAGCTTTGTTTTGGTGTCATTTCCAACAAATTAGGAATCGCCTCTTCATCCGCAGAATTCATATCATCAGATACATTCTCCTGTCTTTCCGACTCCTGTTTCATGACTAACGCCTGAGGTTTTACGCACTGACTAAGAAATGAGCAGCCAACACATGTCGCACATGCCGTTTGACCAATTGACGCTGATACTTTCTCGGTGAAGGTAACTCTGCTTCACCGCTAGCTACCGCCACCAAATCAAACCGACCTACACCATCAGTCACTTCTTCACCAACACTAGACGAAAAATCCTCGCTAATATTGCCATCTCTCAGCGACAAAAACACATCAAAATCATCACCATCAATTACTGTCGATGATAATTCTACTGTAGTCGTCACCCCAATCATTGCTCAAAAAACGTCTCCGTTGAAATTTTCAATTCACTTACACCGGCGGCGGATAATTTTTGCCAAACATCTCTAACAAACGGCAAACTTCCACAGACCAAAAAATGCGCATCTTCTGGCGTTTCATGAACAATTTTTTCCACATTAAATCGACCGTTAAACCAACCATCTTTTTCCTCAATCTGCTGGCGAGTACTGAACTTCTTCACTTTAATATTTGACGCCGCTAGCTCATTTTCAAAAACCATATATTCTGGCGATTTTTGACTAAAATATAAAAACGTCGGCTGGCTAGAACTTGCCATAACGCTCCAAATTGGACTAAGTCCGCAGCCCGCAGCAATTCCAACCAAAGGACTTTCTGTTTGCGGATTAAAATCGCCATAAGCGTGGCTAATTTGTAATTTATCGCCAACATTCCGTGAACATAAATAGCTAGAAAATTCACCACCAACATTCTTCACGGTAATTGACATTAGCTCATCGTCAGGAGTAGAAGAAATACTATAAGCCTTCCCCTCACGCACACTACTACCATCAATAAAAACTGTAATATATTGTCCGGCGGTAAAGTCGAACGGTCGCGCAAAATATAACGTCTTCACTTCAGGATTTTCCTGACGGACGCGCACAATTTCAACCTCTAATGAATCACGCATTCTCCAACGTACCTTTCCATTATTTTCTGAGCTTCTCTAAATTCTTCGTCAGTAAAAGTGTGGTAATTCGCAAACTTTGGACTAATTGTCGTGCCAGTGCGAAAATGTTGCAAGGCAAATCTCTTCGCGCCCTTAACTAGCTCGCCAATCTTCTCAAAATCGCTAACTTCCAATTGCTCGCGAACAATCGTCGTACGGAATTCGTGATCAATTCCCGAATCAATCATCAACCGAACATTCTCCTTGATCGCTTCCAAATCAATCGGTCGCGCCGCAATTTCAACATATTTTTCCAGCGGACCTTTCACGTCCATAGCAATAAAATTAATCAGCCCTTCTTCGACCATTCCGCGAACTATATCTGGATGTGTGCCGTTGGTATCCAATTTAATATCAAAACCAAGTTCCTTAATCATCCGACATAATTCTGGTAAATCTTCACTCATCGTTGGTTCACCACCAGAAATCACCACGCCGTCCAGCCGACCAACTCGCGATTTTAGAAATATCATCACTTCATCAACTGGAATATTCGGCGCCAACCGTTCAGGTAAAACTAGTTCAGGATTATGACAATAACCACACCGCATATTGCAACCAGAGAGAAACAGAGCTGCCGCCACGTGCCCTGGATAATCCACGAGCGACAGCTTCTGAATTCCACCAATTGACACCTTAAGCTGCCGCGACGGCGCTAAGTCGCTGGTGTTCGGCGGCATTGTCATAATGTTCCCTCATTTCAAATTCCGCTTGCTTGCCCTTATTCCATTGAGAAACTGGACGCAAGAAACCAACCACACGCGAGTAAACTTCGGTCGCTTCACCACACTTTGGACATTCTGGATGCTCACCGACAATATAGCCGTGATTCTTACAAATTGAGAAGCTTGGACTGAACGTAAAGTATGGCAATTTGTAATTTTCACAAATCGTTTTCACCAATTTTTTCAAAGTTTGCGGATCGTCCATGCGCTCACCTAAGAAGAAGTGAATCACCGTGCCGCCCTGTGTACTTTGGTTTGCAAATTATCCTGAAGATCCATCAACTCAAACAAATCGTCCGTATAGTTAACCGGCAAAGTGGCTTGAGTTGGTATAGAACGGACATTTAACTTCCGCGCCAATTCCATTAGCAAAAGTGTGCTCGATCTGGGAAGCTGGCTTTATCAAGCTGCGCCAATCGATAGGTTGTACCTTCAGCTGGCGTTGCCTCAAGATTGTAATTATTGCCCAGTTTCCTTTCTGATATTCCACCAAACGATCGCGCATAAAATCAAGCGTTTTCTCAGCAAAAGCCTTACCTTTTTCCGTGCCAATATCAACGCCCTAGTAAATTAAGCGCCGCCTCGTTCGTGCCAATCAAACCGATAGTTGAAAAATGGTTCTTCCAATATTGATTGAAACGCTGTTTAATGTTTCGCAAATAAAACTTGGTGTACGGATACAAATTAGCGTCGGTCAATCGCTCCAAAACTTTACGCTTGGTTTCCAAACTGTCTTTTGCCATATCCATAAGTTCAGCCAATCCCCTTAAAGAATTCTTTTTCGTTCTTGGATTTTAGCGCCAGTCGTGGCAAGTTTATCGTTACCACACCGACCGAACCAGTCATTGGGTTTGAGCCGAATAATCCGCCGCCACGATATTCCAATTGACGATTATCAATACGCAATCGACAGCACATTGAGCGCGCATCTTCTGGATCCATGTCAGAATTGATGAAGTTTGAGAAGTACGGAATGCCGTATTTAGCGCTGGCTTCCCACAGACTTTCAATCACTGGATTATCCCAATTGAAAGTCCTTGGTGATATTAACCGTTGGAATTGGGAAGGTAAACACGCGACCATTAGCGTCACCCTCAGAAAGAACCTCCAGCAGCGCCTTGTTTAGCATATTCATTTCTTCTTGATATTCGCCATAAGTCGTATCCTGCATTTCGCCACCAATAATCACTGGATTATCTGCCATGTGTTTTGGACATTCAAGGTCAAGTGTAATGTTGGTAAACGGCGTCTGAAAACCAACACGAGTCGGCACGTTGACATTAAAGACGAATTCTTGAATAGCCTGTTTTACTTCGTCGTAGCTCAATTTGTCGGCGCGAATAAACGGCGCTAATAGCGTGTCAAAATCAGAGAAAGCCTGCGCACCAGCCGCTTCGCCCTGTAATGTATAAAAGAAGTTTACGACTTGACCAAGTGCTGATCGGAAATGCTTAGCTGGCTTAGAGGCAACCTTACCAGCTACGCCAGTAAATCCTTCTTGTAATAAGTCAGTCAGAGTCCCAACCAACACAATAAACACTTAGCAAGTTAAGGTCGTGAATATGCAAGTCGCCTTCTTTGTGAGCCTGTCCAATCTTCGATGTATAAATCTTATCCAGCCAGTAAGTCTTCGTAATTTCCGCTGAAACATAGTTATTCAAACCCTGCAGGCTGTAGCCCATATTAGAGTTTTCATTAACTTTCCAGTCCAAATTTTTCCAGATATTTATCAATCAAATCAACGTGTGCATTAGAAGTAATTTCGCGCAATTTTTTATGCTGATCGCGGTAAATAATGTACGCCTTTGCAGTCTTCTTAAACTTAGAATCAATCAACGCATCCTCAACAATATCCTGAATATCTTCAACGCTTGGTAGACGCTTTTGGTTACGAGTTTCCAAAACGCCCAAAACTTTGTCGGTCAATTCAACTGCTTGAGCGGCGTCAAATTCACCAGTTTCCAGTCCCGCCTTTTCAATTGCTTTTTCAATTTTTCCGATCAAATTTAGCAGTTCGACCGTCGCGTTTTTTAATTGATTTATACATTCCCCCTCCTTATTTATAAAAATAGCAAACTAGCCCAACCTCTCCAGTGGGCGCATGTTGCAAAAAACGTTATTTATTTTCTAAAACACCATATGTAGTGCTTAATATTGAATATACACGCGATATATAGCGTCTGTCAATGAAAGTACATTGTATTATTTACATACGAGATGCGGAAGGATTTGCTCCCCCTGATAATACCAAAACGTCGCGGTGAATCAGATCGACAATTTCTGCCTGAGATAGCTGTTCACCGATTCGCTGCTCACCTGGTACATTCAAAACATCTTGATCTTTCCACCACTGGCGCATTTCTGATTCGCCAAATTCATGAGCGTTTGGCTTGATAGCGTGGCGGCGCACCGTTTCTTCAAACGATACGTCAAAATAATAAATCAGTTTTTCACCCTGAAAATCATCCAGCAGCCGGTGCAGCATCGCGCCGTATTTTTTATTGCTCAAAATACCCTCCAAAATCACCGTATAACCAACGTTATTGCCATACATACATAGATCGTAAATCAGCTGAATCGCCGGATTGCTTTTCGCTATCTTTCACGCGCAGTATTTCCCGGCGCACCACATCCTGTGACACCAACATCGTGCCGTCGCCTAGTTGACGCTGGAGTAAGCGCGCCGTGCTGGTTTTGCCGCAACCAGAATTACCGCGGAGAATGATTAGCGGATGAGAGGCTGTCACATACGCTCCAGTAAATCATAAGCAACAGCCGCTGATAACGCCTGCATTTGACGAAGATTATCACCCGGCTTGAGTGGCGGCTTGAGGCTACGTGTAAGGAAAAATCCGACAAATGACGCCAGCATTTCCGCGTTCAACTCACCTAGCCACGGCGTTACGTCATGACCATGGCGCGCCATATCAACCAGAAATTCTGTCGCACCAGATCCCTGGGGTACATAGGAAGCCCAGTTCCAGTCAACCAACTTCAACTCACCAGTTTGCGGATTAAATGCCAAATTGTCACTACGAACATCCGAATGATTAAAGCAATCTTCCGTCTGCTTGGCAAATTCTTTAGCGCGCACCGAAATATCAATCAACTCATCGTGCTTTTCTAACAGCTCAATTATAGCCTGACAACGCCACTGATTAATCTCCAACTGATTTGGCAATAGTTTTTGATAATTATCAATCAACCGACGACGAATATCAGCGTCAGCAATAATCTGATCAATCCCCTCATCTAAGCCAAGCTCTCTCGCCGCAAACGGTTGTAGTTGCAATTCTTCAATCAACTCCTGCGGCAATTTTATTTTTTCCAACTCTCGAACCGCGGTTATCACCGTCGAAATATAACGTTCCGCGACAGAGTTATCCGTCGGAGGTTGCCACAACCACCCATCTGACGAAGCGTAACTACTCGTCATCAACACGTAACCGTCATCAGCCAATTCAGTCCAATCAGCAACATATTGCGGATAAGTTTTCTGTAACAAACGCGTTACTGCATAATCTTTTTTTAGCCAGCCTAATTCCCGCTCGCCCTCATCCGATAATAAACTAGCATCAACTTCTTTAACGAAAATTGTTCGACCACCAGACGACACTAATGCTCGACGATTAAGCGAAAAGCCGCCACTTACTGGCGTGATCCGTAATTCAGATGAATCAGCGTTCAGCTCCGCCGCCGCACACTGCAAGGCTCTGTCGGTTAATAATTTATCGTGATCTGGCAATGTTTCCATGCATAAATTATAACATCAGATAACTTAAATCCGCTTAGTAAATACCATCACTCGACGATCACGAGTTTGAGAATTTTTTATCCATTCTCCTGCGCATGTCATCAAATTCAAACCCTCAGATACACCATCAGCTGGCCGAATAAAACTATTCATATCCACATCGGATAATTTAACTGTTTGTTTTTTTATTACCTGATAGCGCAGTATTTTACCGTCGCCACGCTCGACACTAATCGTATCACCGGCATTCAAAGTCTCTAGCTTATTAAAAACTCCGCCCAAAGTTGTACCCGACGCATGTCCGACAACAATAGATGCCCCTGGCTGACCTGGCTTAACGCTACCAGTGTACCATCCTGCATCAAAAATATTTATAGGAGACTGCATTGAGCCGTCCGAATTGACGTTCATCTGCAAAACCCTAGCCTTAACCCCCAACTTCTCAATGGTAATGACTCGCGGCAAATCTGCAGCAACCTTATATTTGGCAATAGCATCATCGGACACTTTGGTCTCGTCTTTACCTTCACTATTTTTTCGATCATCCAGATTATCACTACGTGCAGCCACCGGCGTCGCATTTACAGCGTTTTTTATTCGATTATTAAGCAGCCAGGAGTCAGCAAACGAATATATCGAGATTATCAAAAGAGCAGAAGCCGCAAAACTAGGTACTTTTTTACAAAAGTTGCTACCTAAAATATTTTGTAAATATCGCTTGGTGTGCCTTTTTTTACCGTCACGGCAACCATTAGCTATTGATTTTTTACAAATAACTAACAGGCGAGCCGAACGAGCTAATCTTTTATTAATTCGTGCATGATTTATTGGTTTTTTCGCATATTGCTGGGTCGGCCTCACCTTGGCTGGTGCGGAAGGGCGCACAACGTCAACAATGTTCTTCGTATTCACATTACTGACAGTATTAGCGACAACATTACTTGCCAATCCACGCCGAGGTATAGTCACTCGCCCCTCGCTCTTAATGGCGTCTGCAAACTGCGATTAATTTTTCGTTCTCTTTGTATCATTGTCTGTTTTTACTGCGGTAAACAGACACGCCCTGCATCAAACTGCTTACGACGCGTCTGTCCCGCTTTTTAATTTTGGTTTATTTTATTTTTATTAAAAGCTTTTTCGCTTTGCTACAATCAGCAATGCCGCCGCTGAAGCTATTCCAGCTATAGCGCCAATCAAGTTAACAGCCAATTTTTCACCACCCGTATTTGGAACTTTTGGAGCTTTCGAAGCTTTTGGAACGTTCCAGTCATTCAGTGCTGTCAGTACAACATCATTACCGTCACCGCCAACATAACTAATCTTAAAGGTTACGCCACCTACAGTTATTTCCGCACCTTCTGATAAGTCCTTAAACGTTCCTGACATAGGGTAAGTGGTTTTATTATCAATGATCGTAAAGGTATCGCCCTTCTTAATGACACCACCCTCTAAGTATGTTAAGTCTAATCTACCGTCGCTTAATTCGAGAATATATTGTAAAGTAGCTTCTATAGCAATCTGGTCATAATGATCTTTATCTAGAATTTCCGCCTTATAAACACCGATATTAAACATTACGAAAGCTTCCGATACAGCAATTTTACCTGGTGAGTTGTTGCCCGGAGAAACAACACCTAATACACAAAGAGTTTCTGTAGTAGCGTTACCGCCGAACGTACCACCTTCATTAATCCACACCTCCTTACGACTACCATTTAGTAAAAACTGTTTCACCTCTTTTTGCAATCAGAATATCATTAGGTTTGTTGTCGTCTAATTTTATTAATTTAGCCTCATGAGCACTACCGTACCGACCATTCGGGGTGCCGCTGGTATTATTTGAAGACTCAACCAACACATTACCTTCATTATCTCTATGAGCAACGAACTTACCAGGGCCGCTAAGTTTTCCTGTAATCTTTACTGTCATATTCGACGGTAGCTTATATTCAACATCACCGTTAAGTACAATATCACCAGACAGAACAGTCGTTACGTCTGGACCAGCTCCAGGGCGAGAATAGGCGTCGTCATGACAATCTATTCCATGAGCAATCATTGCACCATTTTCAAAAGTAATTTTACTGGCACTTGTCTCATTGCTAGTAGAATTAATCCCTAATTGACCTTTATTTTTAATCAAGATATTATTAGCGCCATTTAGCCTCACATTAGCATTTTCTCCGGCAATTTTTTCTGCAGCTATTGTACTATAATTTGTACTCTGACACTCTATATAATTATATCCAGTATTAGCAATCTCAAGACGTCTCATTCTCGGGCCACCATAAGGAGTCTTAAGTCTAAAATCAAATCCATTCGATTTCATGTTTGACAAGCCACCGAAGTTTTTAAGCTCAACATACGGTATTTTTACGATTGTCTTTATCATCGATACTAGTAAAGTCACCAGTAAATTCAGCATCTGGCGTAAATCGTATCTTATCAATAATATATTCGATGCAGTGCCTGTACATAGGAAGGCTGTCCAACTTTTTAACTTCTAATCCTGACAGAGCTACTGTTAAATCGTTCTGAATGTGTTCCTCACCACCACTATCAACACACTTAAATACCAACTTAGAACCTTCTGTTGGCACTGCACCTTCTTTCCAGTTACCAGCGGTTGACATTTTATGGTCACCAGCTGCGCCAGTCCAAGTAAATGTAGCTGGCGGCGCAGCATTAACTGGCTGGTGGAATATCACCGCCCCAACGACAGCAGCCACAGCCACAATACTGGCTAATTTAGTATAAGAAACACCCATTTTTGTTTCCCCCCCATACATGTTTGTATTTTTAATTTAGTTTACGTATTCACAATATCATCGCTAAATATTTTTTTACAAGCATAATTGTATAAAATACAACAAAAAAACTATATACTATATCTGTTTCGCTTTTTGCTTTTATTGCACTTATTGTTATAATGGATTTTTATACTTAAATCTAAGGAGGTGTATGTTAATAAGAAAACGCTTTTTAAATACAAAAGTTAAAATATTAACTGGAGTAGTGGTTGCTGGATTGGTGATCGGCGGATCGTTGCTCACTTTGCCAACAGGGCAAGCTAAGAGTGTAAGCGACGATTATCCATTAAATGACAGCACCAACTGGAATCAAGAGCCTGTCTGGCGTGATGAGTTTAATGGCACATCGTTAGATAAAGATTCTTGGAATATATACGGCAGCGGATGGAGCGCTAATAACGTCCAGAGTTGCTACAGTAGAAGTGAAGAGAATGTGAATGTTAAAAACGGCAGCCTAAACTTAGTAGGACTATATAAGCCTGGCGCGCGTTGTAAAGGAAATGAAAAAAAGCGGCAACTTCACCTCTGGATTCGTAGAAACGAAGGGTAAGAAGTCTTGGACTTACGGCTACATTGAGGCTCGTATAAAAATGCCAAATAATAAGAGTACTTGGCCTGGTTTTTGGATGAGTCCTGACAAACCTACATACGGCAGTTGGCCTCGCAGTGGTGAAATTGACATCGTAGAAACTAAAGGTTCTAACTTAGATTACGCCGCCGCAGACGCTCACTGGGGACTTTCAACATACAATAAAAAACATGCTCAAGGCAAGGATTTGCCAGCTGGATTTAAAGACACTACTCAGTGGCACACTTACGGCGTAAAATGGACTGAAGGAAATTGGAATATTACATTGATGGCGTAAAGTTCCACACCGTCAACGGATTCGATCAGCCAAACGCAGCAGCAAACGCGCCTTATGGTCCGTTTGATCAACCATTCTTCTTGCGACTTAACTTAGCAATTGGCGGTGATTACATTGACGGTAAAGGCAGTAAATGGTCAAACGCCTACAACGCCCTAGCTAAATATCCAAAGTCATTCCCAGCAACTATGTCAATCGATTACGTCCGCGTATACGAAAGGCGAACAGCTAAGGAAATAAACGTGCCAGATAATAATTTGCGCACTCAACTTAATAAAAAACTGTCAACAGCACCTAGCACTAATCGTAAAGACGATCAAAAAATTACTGACGTAGAGCTTGAAAAATTGACAGATCTTAACCTGGATGCAACCTGACAGCGCATCAGAAGCAGAAAAAGATTCACGATCTAACGGGATTAGAGGCAGCTAAAAACCTTAAGACTTTATCTCTTAAGAACAACTCCGTCTTCGACCTAAGAGCAGTTTCTAATATCAAATCTCTAAAGTCAATAAACCTGACGATTAATCGCTAATTAGCTTAGGTGTTTACAGGAAAATTGTCATCTCATTACGAGGTGGCAATTTTTATTTCAGCTTAAAAACCTCAGTATTCAGCGTTTTCACAGCTCTGTTGTTAAAATAACTACATAATAGTCTTTACTTTTATTCCGCTTATTGTTACACTAGTGACGGATAAAAATATTTGGGAGAAAAACAAAAAAATGTTAATAAAAAGACGTTTTTAATACAAAAGTTAAAAATAGTAACTGCGGTAATGGCTGTCGGTGTAATTGTTGGTGGGGCGTTATTTACTCTACCAATAGACAACGCCAAAGGTGTAGGAAGCCCTTACCCGCCAGCAGACCCTGATAACTACGTACTACTTCCGGAACTCAGTGATGAATTTAACGGCACGTCATTAAATACAAAAAAATGGAACTATTACACTGGCGGCTGGAAGGATGAAAACCAACAAGTCCAAAAACTGCTACACGTCTGAAGAAGAAAACGTAAATGTCAGGAATGGTAGCTTAAACTTGGTTGGTCTGTATAAACCAGGAAAAAACCTGTACGGGTAACACCAAAACCGGAGACTTCACTTCTGGATTTGTAGAATCGAGACCCAATACTGGTTATATGGTCATAGCTAGAGGCTACTTTGAAGCTCGCATAAAAATGCCAAAGAATAAGAGTACTTGGCCTGCCTTTTGGATGAGTCCTTCCGAAAAAGAAATACGGGGACTGGCCTAACAGCGGTGAAATTGACATCGTAGAAGCCAAAGGCTCTAACCACAAATTTGCTGCTTCTGACGCACACTGGCGAGACAAGAATACACCGACCGGTCAACCTGGAAGCCACAGAAGCCGCCAAGGCGTTATTCCATCAACCAAGTTCGACACCAACGACACTACAGAGTGGCATACGTACGGCGTTAAGGTTTCAGAATGTAAGCTGGAATACTTCATTGACGGCGAGCTACACCATACAATTACCGAGTTTAAGGACTCAAACTCTACAGGAGAATCTTGTGGCCCGTTTGATCGAGGGTTCTTCTTACGACTTAACTTAGCCATTGGCGGTAACTACATTGATGCTCCATGGAATGACGCACATAACTCTGTGGGTGCTGCAGACGACTTCCCAGCAACCATGTCAATTGACTATGTTCGTACATATCAAGCTTTACCAAAACCCTCTAAAATAATTAACATGCCAGACCGAAACTTACGTAAGGAGATTAACAAAAGGTTGGCAGAAATAACCGGCATACCCCGTACAGACGATCAAGCGATTAGAGATGGAGAGATGAAGTATTTTGGTGGCCTACACACTTCTAGCCAAAACTATAACTACAACCTTAACTTAAATGGCTTAAACATCACTGATTTAACAGGTCTAGAGTATGCTAGGAATCTTGACCGTTTGTCGCTAGACAACAACTTAATTACAGACATAAGTCCACTAGCTAGCCTAAATTTAAAACATCTGTCCCTTAACGGAAACAAGGTTACAGACATAAGTCCACTAAAGAATATGACAGACCTAAAGGATTTGTCACTTAAGGGAAATAAGATTGCAGACATAAGCCCGCTGAATAAGATATGTACATATGGTTGTCCCCTAACTTCACTGAACCTTGAGGATCAGAAAGTTGACATTAAACCTAATGACAAGTCATTCGCTTCATCATTAAAGGATTTGGCAGGAAACGTAGTTTCCATAACCAACTCAGCGGAAGTCGTCAACGACACAGCAACTCCTGGAAATATTCAGCTACTATCACTACCAGCCAGCGGAGCATCCCCTATCCTGAATGCCCCTTGGACCAGAAGTGTAACGCTCGGAACAGTTTCAGCTACATTTAGCGGTACTCTGGCTATCGACACATCAGCGATCCCTAGGGGAGTACAACCACAACCACAACCACAGCCGCAGCCTCAGCCTCAGCCACAACCACAGCCGCAGCCGCAGCCTCAGCCTCAGCCTCAGCCTGGAAATCCGTCAGCTGCCGCTCATAATCCAGCTAATAAGCCTCAGAATGCTGTAAGCGGACTACTCGCAAACACAGGATTTAATGCCTTCTTAGGTGTTATCGCCACCCTAGCATTAGTTGCCGCAGGACTATTCATTCTACGCTAACCTATGGCTACATAAAATTACCACCCCGTGATGAGGTGGTAATTTTTTATTCACTAGCCCACATACCATCACAATAAGTGTTATTCATAGTCATTATTATCTCACCTATTCCGCGTTATTAGAAACATATAACCGCAAAAACAATAAAAAAGACCTCAACTATACTTGTTGAAGTCTTAAAATTCGATTTGGCTCCGGCAGCTGGGCTCGAACCAGCGACCTATTGGTTAACAGCCAACCGCTCTACCACTGAGCTATGCCGGAATATGTCTTGTATTATAGCGAGTTTTTGAATAGTTGTAAAGTTACTGACGGACAATTTCCAATGCTTTTTTTAAAATCTCCACTTCCGAGCGTGATTTTTCGTCGTCTTCGGCTTCTCTCTTCTTAATTTCTTTCGCTAAATTCTGCCACCAAACTTCTTTTTTCTCACTGCTCAGCGTCAAAGATCTAACTTCGCCGTCCTGCTTCTCTAAAAATCCAGCAGCCACCAAATTATCAACGTGTTTTGCTACCGTCGATACCGATTTATAGCCCAAGGCGCGCATAATTTCCCGAAGCGTCGGACTATAGCCATTACCCTTTATAAATCCATCGATAAAATCCAACATTATTTTTTTGCTTTTTCGTCAGTTTCATATCTAAAGTATACACCATACGCTATACTTAAAATATGGCAAAAAAATACATTAACGACGTTCGATTCTGGCTATTGGCTATTGTTATTTTTGGTGGCGGCTTCGCCCTGCATCCCAGCGTCGGCTTATCAATTCTGGATTTCCCGTCACTGCGCATAGGATTATATCAAATCGTTGCCGTAAGTCTATTGTTATTTTCCTTGCCCTTACTACTTAAAAAACGCCAAGAATTGTTGAAAAGTCGATGGCTAATCGGTGGATTTTTGGCAATTTTTATCGCCATCACCGTCGGCATATTTTTCGCAGAAGCACGCCTGCGCACCGCGTTATATTCATTATCGCTATTATTCTTACTCACCGTCGGATTATCCGCTGGCTTAATTTACAGCGAATTGTCAAAATCAGAAAAATGTAAACTCATCAGCGTTGGATTATGGAGCGGGCTGGTTTTTGGGATTTTAGCAATCATTCAGCTCATTATCGCCACTTTTGAACCAACAGGATTTGGTACGCTTTGCGCTGGCTGTAAAGCCGACGTTTTTGGATTTCCACGAATCAATTTATTCGCCGCCGAACCTCAGTTCTTCGCCAATTCTCTACTCCCAGCATTTTTCCTTGCGCTATTTCAATCAAAATCTCACCTAGCCAAATTTAGCCTATTTTTCACAACTCTCGCCATATCTTTAACATTTTCCCGTGGCGGATTTTTGGCAATTTTTATCGCCATCACAGCCTTATTTATAATCGCGTTCATAAAACGAATTGACGCATCTTTTATTCGTAAAAAACTTCCAATCATCTTCGCTGGATTATTACTCGGATTCGCCTTATTATTCTCATCAGCCAACATTAAATATACCAATACACCTTTCATTGCGCACAATACCTTCGTCAGTATGGTTGATCAATTATCTCTCGGGAAAATTAAGATTCCGCAAAAATCCATCGCCAAAAATCCGTCACCAAAACCCGCCGAAAACGTTCCGTCAAGCAATAATTCTTTCCAGCCCGCTGGTTTCGTTGAAGCTTCCGCCAATGACAGGCTCAGCGCCAGTGACTTAGCCATAAAATCTTGGCTGTCATCGCCACGAACGTTCTTCTTCGGCGTCGGACTCGGCAATCTCGGTAATTTTATCCAAAAACACCTTCACATAAACGTCCCAGCGGACCAAACGGTCTACGTTTTTTACATATTATTACTCAGCGGCTTAGGAATTATCGGGCTATTCGCCCTTCTAATTGTCCCGTTGACAATTATATTTTTCGCCATAAAAAACATCCGTAAAATTAAAGCTCAATTTATCTTATCTCTAACCATCGCGATGTTTGTGCATTTCTGGTTTTTTGGCAGTTTTATAAATACGATTCATTGTTTTGCTATAATCGGCATATTTTTGTATAATTACCCCAGAGATTATGCGGAAAAAGTCTGATTTTTACTTCAAAATTGTTCTGGTTGTTCTTGATATCATAGCTTTATTAAGCGCATTTACTATTGCCTATATTTTGCGAATTTCCCTGGATCCTAGACCATTCCATATCAGCATCAATGCCATGGATTTTATCACCTCCATTTTTATGACGTTGCCGTTGTGGATTGTGATGTTCTACTTCTTTGGCTTATACGACCGAGAGGTTTACACACACCCATTGCGAAACTTCGGACAAATACTTTTTAGCGTCAATAACTGGAATTATGATTATGATTTCCGTGGCGTTCTTTACTAATACTCCACTATTCCCAGCCAAACTTGTCGCGGTTTACGCCACCGGAATTGGCTTCATCTTACTAATGATTTTCCGCAGCGCTGCCAATATTGTCCGCCTGAAGCTCTTAAAGCGCGGTTTGGGTGCGCGCCGTGTTATATTAATTGGCAATTGTGACTTAACTCACGTTTTGGCTGATTTTATAGAAACTAATCCGTTAACTGGCTTTAAAATTAGCGGAATTATTGCGCAAACCCAGTTCATTCCTATTGAATTAAAAAAGCTTCGACGCTCGTCATTAGAATCGGCGCTCACCATGGATAAAAATTGATGTTATTATCCAAACCGACTCAAAAAACGTTAGCGAACATTATCAAATTGCTCAGAAACATTATCTGGATTTTTATCAAGCGCCGGAATTCGACGGAATTATGACCACCAAGCACACTATTGATATCATCGACTCCGTGCCGCTAATTCACACTCATCCAACGCCGCTAATGGGCTATGGGCGAATTGTGAAGCGCATTATGGATATTATCGGTGGAACAGCTGGGATTATTATCGCCTCGCCAATTATGCTTTTGGTGGCAATTGCCGTAAAAATCAGCGACCCAGCGGGACCGATTTTTAATGCACGGCAAACAACAGAAACGTCTCACTCGCTACAATCGACCTTTTAAGGTTTATAAATTCCGCTCGCATTATGCAAAGTTTGACGGTAAAACTGACGAAGAAGTGTTTCGAATGGTCGGTAAGCCTGAGCTAATTGAAGAATACCGTAAAAACGGCGACAAGCTTGATCATGATTTTCGCGTGACACCAGTTGGTCGATTTATTCGTCGCTTCAGTCTTGATGAATTGCCACAATTATTCAACGTCGTAAAGGGCGACATCAGCCTAGTCGGACCGCGAGCGCTGGTACCACACGAATTAAGCGCCTACGACAAAAAACACGTTTTATTGGCGGTCAAATCTGGGTTAACTGGACTTGCAGTAGTGTCTGGTCGGCGCAGTATTAGCTTTGAAGAGCGTCGACGAATTGACTTATATTATGTTCAAAACTGGAGTATCTGGCTGGATATTACAATTTTATTAAAAAAACCTGCTTGGTTATTTTCCAGAAAGATAATTAATGAGTAAGCCAAAAATTGCCATAGTTCACGATTGGATTTACGGCGGCGGGAGCCGAAAAAGTTGTTTTGGAAATTCACAAATTGTACCCAGATGCGCCAATTTATACTTCTTTTTGTAGCGATGAATGGCGAGAAAGATTAGACAATAAAGTCGTTACCGGCTATTTACAGCGATGGCCATTTTCAAAAATTCGACGATTATTGCCACTTCTTAGACAGTGGTGGTTCGCTAAGCTTGATCTTAGCGAATTTGACATTATCATCTCCAGTTCGGGAAATGGCGAGGCAAAATTCGTCCGCAAATCCAGACCAGATCAGCTTCATATTTGTTATTGTCACACGCCAACGCATTTTTATTGGCGGCACTACGACGAATATATCAAACGACCAAGTTTCCGTCCGCAATGGCTGGCGCGCCTAGGCTTAAGAACCCTAGTCCGACCACTGAAAAAACGAGATTTTAACGCCGCTCAGCAAGTTGATGTTTTTATCGCCAACTCTACGGGAATTCAGGCTGATATTGAAGAGTTTTACCAGCGAAAAAGTACGGTTATTTTTCCGCCAATTGATGTGTCGAGCTTTTCGCCGCTTGTCAAGAATCGCAAAGCAAACATCCATCCCAAAAACCTAGCTGTCTAATTTGGGGACGAATCGTGCCAATGAAACGGCTTGACACTGCTATTAAAGCTTGTCAGAAACTTGGCTGGCAATTAGATATTGTTGGAAAAGGGCCTGACGTTGATAATCTAAAAAATATCGCCGATAAACACACTAATTTCTTAGGATTCGTTGATAATGCCACGCGAGAAAAAAATATTAAAAAAAGCAGATTTGTTTATTTTTTTGTTCACACGAAGATTTTGGAATCGCGCCAGTCGAAGCGTTAGCATCCGGCATTCCAGTGGTTGCGTATAAAAGCTGGCGGCGCACTTGATTATATAAAACCCGAAAAAACGGCTGGTTCTTTTCTGAGCAAACAGATTCTTCATTGGTAGAAACATTAGAGAAACTTCCAGGAAAAAAAGTTTCACCAACAAAAATCTCAGCCACAGCCAACAGAATTTTTCAGCTGCAATTTTCCATAAAGCGATAAAAATATAGTTGATAAATCATGGAAGGAACATTATCGTGAAAATCGTAATTGACGCCCGAACATTGAGGACTAGTACTGGTCGGTACATCGAACGGCTGATTCATTATTTGCAGAAAATTGATAATAAAAAAACGATTATGTTATTCTGCTCAAGCCAAAAGGATTTTGACAGTTGGCGACCAAGCAATCCGCGCTTTAAAAAAGTCATTTGTCCCTACAAAGAATACACTTTCGCTGAACAAATCGGCTTTAAAAACAACTTGAAAGTCTCCATTCAGACTTAGTTCATTTTGCGATGGTTCAGCAGCCAGTTCTATACAATTCCAGTCCAGTTGTTACTACGATGCAAGATTTGACTACTGTTAGATTCAGAAATCCAGATAAAAATCCTGTCGTTTTCTGGATTAAGCAGCAAATTTATAAATGGGTCAACAAAAAAGTTGCGAAAAAATCTTCGCATATCATCACAATTTCTAACTTCGTAAAAAAATGATTTGATTAAATTCACCGGCGTAAACCCAGAAAAAATTACTGTAACTTTGGAGTCTGCGGATGAGTTACCAAAAAGGCAACGAAACCTGTTGACGAGTTGATTGGTAAAAATTCATTATGTATATCGGTAGACCAACGCCACATAAAAACCTTCGACGACTAATTGACGCGTTTGCTTTGTTACAGAAAAAATATCCAGATTTAACGCTGGCTTTGGCTGGTAAAAAAGATAGCAATTATGCTCGCCACGAAACATATGTAAATGAGCACGGAATTAAAAACGTCGTGTTTACCGGCTTTATATCAGACGAGCAATTGCGCTGGATGTATGAAAATACGGCAGTTTATTGCTTCCCTTCGCTTAGTGAGGGATTTGGTTTGCCAGGACTAGAGGCAATGCTACACGGAGCGCCAGTCGCTTCGAGTACAGCCACTTGTTTGCCAGAAACCCACGGTGATGCCGCTCACTATTTTGATCCTTTCAGTGTCGAGGATATGGCAAAATCAATTGACGACATCTTATCTGACGACAAATTACGCAATGAACTCGTTAAAAAAGGCAAGAAACACGTTAAGACATTTTCATGGCAGCGCATGGCCGAGCAAACTTTGGCTGTATATGAAAGATATGGTCGGAAAAGCTGAGATTAGCTTTCCTGTCCGGTAGCTTGATTAATTCGAGTAGACGAGTCTGCTTTATTTGAACCACCAACCCCATAGACCATTTCAATGTTATACTTTTCGCAAACATCACGCTCTGGAACAACTTCCGGTGCCGACCTATCGCCACCATTTGCAAACACTAATTGACATCCCGGATATTGCCGAGCAATCATCTCTAAGGTTTCCGTAACCGGAGGATTCTCATCAATAGAAAGCATCACCTGATCCACGCCTTTTAATGCTCGCATTAAGCGGAGTCGATTTTCTTCATTAAGGATAATTTTTCCTTTTTTTAGCAATTGCTGTTTGTCGTTATTCACCACTACAATCAAATAATCACCCATTTTTACAGCTGCCTCGATCATATCTAAATGCCCACCGTGTAATGGATTAAAATAGCCGCTAACAATTACAACTTTCATAACATCCTCCTCTATAACTTCTCTATTATACCTGATATACTATACTTATGACAAAGATGCTAGTCACGGGAGGCGCGGGATTCATTGGCTCGAATTTTGTGCATTACACCGTAAAACACAAGCCAGAATATGAAGTCACTGTTATTGACAAATTAACCTACGCCGGAAATCGTGCTAATTTGGAAGCTGTAGCCGATCAAATTACATTCGTAGAAGGCGATATTTGTGACGCCGAATTAATAGACAAATTAGTCGCTAAAAATGACATAGTTGTGCACTTCGCTGCCGAAAGTCACAATGACAACTCTTTACGTAATCCATGGCCATTTGTTGAAACAAACATAATTGGCACATATACCATTCTAGAGGCTATTCGAAAACATAATAAGAGACTACATCACATCTCAACTGATGAGGTTTTTGGTGATCTAGAGCTTGATGACCCAAATCGCTTCACAGAAGACACTCCATACAAGCCTTCCAGTCCCTACTCTAGCACTAAAGCTTCCAGCGACATGCTAGTTCGTGCCTGGATTCGTAGTTTTGGTATTAAAGCAACTATCTCAAACTGTTCTAACAATTACGGACCATACCAACACATTGAAAAGTTTATTCCGCGGCAGATTACCAATATCTTAAGCGATATCAAGCCAAAACTTTATGGCACCGGCGAGCAAGTTCGCGATTGGATTCATGTCGATGATCATAACTCAGCGGTTCATTTAATCCTAGAAAAAGGCGTTCTAGGAGAAACCTACATCATTGGCGCGATAATGATCACGTTAATAATAAGATGGTGATTGAATTGATTTGTGATCTAATGGGTAAAGGTAAAGATTGGTATGAACATGTCAACGATCGTCCAGGTCATGATATGCGCTACGCAATGGATTCCAGCAAGTTACGCCGCGAGTTAGGATGGCAACCGCAATACACGGATAATAAAAACCGGCATGCACGATGGACTAATGCAAACTATTAACTGGTACCGCGAGCATGAAGACTGGTGGCGCACCAAAAAGACGCCGTTGAAGCAGCTTATGCAAAAACAAGGACAATAATTATGTTTGACCCTAACTAACTACAATGAACTTACGGTCACTGAATCGTCAATTCCAGGGTTATTTGTTATTAAATTACCCGTACATGGCGACAATCGCGGCTGGTTCAAAGAGAATTATCAAAAAGAAAAAATGGAAGCCTTAGGCTTACCGTCGTTCGATATCGTACAAAAACAATATCAGCTTCAATGACAAAACTGGCGCCACACGCGGTCTTCATGCTGAGCCTTGGAACAAATTCATTTTCAACAGCCAATGGGCGTGTTTTTGGGGCTTAGTGTGACCTTCGTAAAGGTGAGAGTTTCGGGCGAGTATTTACCCACGAGATTAATCCGGGTACAGCAATTTTCGTTCCTAAAGGCGTAGCTAACGGTTATCAAACACTCGACGATAATGTCGCCTATACATATCTAGTTGATGCTCATTGGTTTCCCAGATGCTAAATATACTTTTGTTAATTTATTTGATCCAGAGCTAAAAATCAACTGGCCAATCAATAAGGATCAAGCAATTATTTCCGAAAAAGATGCCGCACATCCACTATTAAGTAATGTAATTCCTATGGAGATTTAATGGATAATAAAGCGGTATTTATTACTGGAGCTAATGGCCAACTAGGACGAGCACTACAACGTATTTTTCCCAATGCAACGGCGTTATCGCGTCAAGATTTAGACATTACCAATAAAACCGCTGTCGACTCTTTCGATTGGCAACATGGATCGGTCATTATAAACGCCGCGGCCTGGACTAACGTTGATGCAGCAGAAACCGAAGAAGGCCGCGTAGCGTCTTGGAAAGTTAATGCATCTGCAGTATCTAACCTTACTCGGGTATGCCGAAAATATGATATGACAATGGTTCACATTTCCAGCGATTACGTATTCGACGGAACCAAAAAACCTCACACAGAGGACGAGCCGCTTAGTCCTCTTAGTGTCTATGGTCAGAGTAAGGCCGCAGGAGACCTATTGGTCGAACAATTAGACCGCTTCTATCTACTTCGATCTACATGGGTAATTGGTGAAGGCAAAAATTTTGTCCGCACCATGCTAGGATTGGCGGAAAAAAACATCTCGCCAACCGTTGTTAATGACCAAATAGGTCGCTTAACGTTCACCAGTGAGCTAGTGCGTATTATAGATCATTTATTGTCAACTAAAGCTCCATTCGGAACTTACAATGCAACAAATGACGGACCACTCGCTTCTTGGGCAGACATTACTAGAAAAATATTTGAATTATCTAATCATAAAGACTTAATCGTTTCTAATACAACTACCGCAGAATATTTTGCCAACAAGCCGGGGGTTGCGCCACGACCACTCAATAGTGATATGAGTCTAGATAAACTGCACTCTACAGGATTTCAAAGCCGTAACTGGGAAGAGGATTTAAGGCAATATATATTAAACAACGCTTAAAATGCAACATTTATAAATCTCAAAACCGTTTAACCTTGATACTGTCGAATCATAGATATATAATCATACAACACAAAGGAGAATATGATGAAGGGAATAATTTTAGCGGGTGGATCGGGTACGCGATTATGGCCAATTACTCAGGCCATAAGCAAGCAATTAATGCCTATTTATGACAAGCCAATGATTTATTATCCGCTTACCACATTAATGCAAGCGGGAATCCGTGACATTCTCATAATTACCACTCCAGATGACCAAAACGGCTTCAAGAGGCTTCTTGGTAACGGATCACAATGGGGCATAAATCTAGAATACGCTGTTCAACCCACTCCAGATGGTCTGGCGCAAGCTTTTATTATTGGTGAAGATTTTATTGGTGACGATAAAGTAGCCCTAGTACTGGGAGATAATATATTTTATGGAGAGCGTTTAGATGAATCTCTGCGGGAATGCACAAATCCCGACGGTGGCACAGTTTTTGCCTACAAAGTATCTGACCCAGAAAGGTATGGTGTCGTTGAATTTGATGACCAAAATCAGGCAATATCAATTGAAGAAAAACCAACTTCCCCAAAATCCCACTTCGCAGTTGTCGGCTTATATTTTTATGATAATGACGTAGTAGAGATTGCTAAAAACGTAAAACCGTCAGCTCGAGGAGAATTAGAAATTACATCCATTAATGCAGAATACTTACGTCGCGGTAAATTGCAAGTTCAAACCTTAGACAATGGAGATGTTTGGCTAGACACAGGAACGATTGATAGCTTAACTGATGCATCCGACTTCGTTAGAGTTATCCAAAAACGAACCGGTAGGATTATCGGTAGTCCGGAAAAAACTGCCTTTAAAAATGGCTGGATCAGTCGAGAGCAGCTCAACTCGCTCGCTTATACACTCAAGAAATCTGGTTACGGTAAATATTTATAAATGGTATAATTATTGATATGAAGAGGGTTTGTGTTATTATTCCAGCTTACAACGAGGAGGCCGTTATTGAGAGTGTGATTAAAAAAGCCAAAAAGGTTTTTTCAAAAGTCGAAAAAGACTATTTGATCGACATAGTACTCGTCAACGATGGGTCCAAAGATGACACTCTTGAGCAGGCTAAAAAAGGCGGCGCAATAGTTATTGATCATATATTGAATTCCGGAGCTGGAGGTGCCACATTAACTGGCCTCGCCTACGCTCGACAAAATAATTATGACATTGCCGCCACTATGGATGCCGACGGTCAACATGACCCAGAAGATGTTTTAGCTGGAATTAAAAAAATCTCCACTTCTAATACAGACCTATTGATTGGTAGTCGACTCATCAATAGCGAGGGCATGTCCAGGACTAAAGTCCTAGGAAACAAAGGCCTCAGCTTCATCACCTACGTACTGTTCGGTATCAACGTTACCGATTCACAATCTGGTCTGCGAGTTTACTCACGAAAGGCCATTGATAGCCTTGACTGGAAATCAACTGGTTATGAGTTTTGCTCAGAGATGATTTGGCGAGCTAAACAGGCAAGCATGGTTATTTCTGAATACCCGATTAAAGCAATTTACACCGACTATTCCCGAGCCAAAGGTCAAAACAACTGGAACGCCATCAATATTATCAAACGACTATTTAAGCAACGCTTAACGGAGTTATTTGAATGAGATATCTTATCCTCATACTACTCAATGTGCCGATTATTCTGGCGGCACTAATCAATATAATCACTCAATACAAACTGCGTAAAGTCAGCCCGGCACGCTTTCGTCATCAACTCATTATTTGGCTAGTCATCATGGTTTCCTTGATGGGGTCGTTCCCGATATACAACATCTCACTTGGGCATCCGCCACTTGATTCATCAGAATTAAGCTTGTTTGATATTTTACAAACTACGACGATTATTTTTCTATTCTATATCGCCAACAACCAACGCCAACGTATCGACCAAAACGAGCGCAGACTACGCGACCTACATCAAGAATTATCAATTAGGCTATCTGTTAGAAGATAATTTTTATTAATACTTCCCTATATCCTATTCTATTTATTAGTCGCAGCAATCATCAAAACACCAACTAATATTAATATACAGCCGATAGTTTTAATTATAGTAAAGCTTTTCGTTAAAAAATTACTACAGCTGTTAACATAAGCAACAGGTAGACTAGTCCTATCGTTAGCGGTGAAATAAATGATAATTCAAACCTGTTTAATAAAAATTATATATAAAAAGAAACTTACCCGTAAAACAATATACCAAACAGGCTCATTATAGGAAGATGTAAATTAGTATAAGGAATTGTAAGTAAATGAGCTGAACCCGCTGACAATCCTCCTAATTTTATTAATGTTGATCCACTAACCGCCGCTACAACATACGCAATTATCAGAAATATATTCATCTATCGCTTATTGACCTTATCAATTATAGAATTGGCAGCAGCTACATTTATCTTACCATTTTCAGCTGTCAAAAACTTATCAACATTGCCGTCGACAATTGCAGACGTGAAACTACTTAATACCTTATCGTGACCATACAACAGATCTCCTATCACCCTGCGTATACCGTTAGCTATAAATTGCCCCCAATATTGAGTCGTATACTTTATCGAGCTACGCAACACATCTTTACCAAGATGTTCTCCGTCTGTTGGCAGGTGAATTAGGATATCTTTAAAGAAATCGTAGATGTAAATATCTTTCTTGAAGGATACCATATAATACCACTCACACACTGGTGAGCGGAAATTTAAGAACATTGTTAATGGAACTTTACCCGCCATAGCATTGACCGAAAGAGTTACTGGAGTGGCCTCCTTCTTAGCGTTACCATACACCGCATGTGCATGCTGTATTTGCAACTTGCCAACATGTCTCTCTGGAAGATACAAGAAATGAGCAGCCTCATCATAAAACAGACCCAGAGGTAAATCATTATACCACTCTGGCAGCCGACGGTCATGATTAGTAAACTGTACTTCAGTAATAGACACCACTTCACCATGTTTTTTTAGACTCAACAATATCATTTAGTTTTAGCATCTTATTTGCATACTGGAAGTTATGCATAACATAGAACACTTTATTCTTACTCTTAGCCAGTTTTATCAACTCGTTGCATTCATCTTCATTCATCATCATTGGCTTCTCTACGAGTACATGCTTATCAAGAGATAAACCCAATTTAACCAATGGATAATGAAGGTGTGGAGGAGCACCTATCACCCAGGCATCAGCATCATTCATCCAATCAGCATTAACCACAACTAAACCGTCAGAAGATTCTTTTATTTGAGACACGTGAGGAATATTATGTTTTTTAGCTGTCTTTCTGGCTCGCTCTATTTTATTACTTATAACACCAAATATCTCAGCATTCTTGATTTTCTTGAGTGCTGGGATATGTCTTGTATTTGATATATTTCCAGCACCAACTATTACGAACTTTACCGCTTTAGACACTATATACTCTCCTTGATTTTATTATCAACGCATTTCGCCACCGACTGCCAACTAAAAACACTCTCTATTCTCTTCTTTACATTATCTGCACTTTTTTTGCGCATAGACTCATTCTGTACCATTTCCATTAGAGCAATCTTTAAACTATCCACACTACCGTCAACTATTATACCATGGCGCTTGTCAATAATCACTTCTTCCGTCCCCCCTCTAGGAGTGGCAATAATAGCCGTTCGCATCAATCCAGCCTCTAATATGGCCGTAGGTAGCCCTTCAGGATAGAGTGACGGGTGAACAAATATATCAGTACGCTTAAAAGAGATAGGATATCACTAAAATTTATTTTACCTAAAAATTGTATAGAACTATCATCTAAATATCTAGACTCAAGCTCATCTTTTAAAGGACCATCACCGGCAATAACTAGCCGAATTTTTTGATTTGACATCTCGCTTCTGACCTTATCAAATGCCTTAAGTAGATTGATGATTCCTTTTTCTTTTATAATACGCCCAGCATATGTAACTATGATTTCTCGCTTATCAAAATAATCATATTTATTAGTCGCCAGCAACTTATCCTTCGAGTCAATTGCATTGTACCAAACACCTTCTGCAGATATGCCAAAAATGTTTCAACCACTTATTACAATTTTGCGATACGCCATAGTAGTAGTCAACATACTGCTTAATAATTGCAGTCAAAAACATGTTCGTATATTAACCCAAAAATCAAGAGTTTATTCCCAACCGAAAAATGAGCAGTTCCATGTTCTATAAGAGCAACCTTTATCCCATGCTTTTTGCAACCTGGCACCCAGAAGACTTGTTAGATGAAATCTGGTATTAACTATACAAAAAGCTAAAACTATTAAAATCAATATCTGAAATAATATTAGCACTCTTACGTTTATTAATGATTGGGTATCTCTGTTTAAAAAATATTATGCATAGGGTAATCGATATATAGTTCTGCTGCCTATCGTCTCTTTGGAGGGTAGGCTATTATCGTGTACAGTAGTTACTATTGTGCATTGATACCCTATCTTCTCCAAAGCACTTGTTAATTTATCTACATATCTTTCCACGCCACCCAGGTGCGGAATAAAATACCCTGTATATATTAATATCTTCTTAGTCATAAACCCCCATTTACTTAATCATATAATATCATATTTTGATAATTTTTACATAAATAGTCCCTCATTGTCATTAGTTATATGATCAACTATTACTACTCGTTTAGTCCCTTACAGTTAAGTAACCCGTACATTATAGTAAAATCGTTTTGAACAGTATAAAAAGCTAACATAAAGCACATAAAAAAACAAAAATTAAAAACTACAAAAATATTTATTGCTTTGTATCTACTTTTTATATTTTTCGTAACCTAATAAATAATGGATATAGCAGCATTAGAAAAAGGCATAAAAATACCTCCTTGCAAACCAATATTTAGCCCAGCTTTCTTCAAGCTCAGCGACTTTTGGGCCCTGAGCCAGCATACCTGACTCTATAACTTCATTTACCGCCCGACGCTCCTCTTCCTCTATAACGGGTGATGCGATGTTTATCATTACGTAGCCTCCTTACATTCTTACTATCTTTAACAAAGATAGCGCATCACTCATTTTTTATTTTTCGTTTTTTAGACTTGTTCTCAAAAAAACACAATTTTTATACTTGCTATTTTTACTGTATACTAATAAATGTTATGCAAGCTCTACGTTCTATTTTTACAAAATTAAAAGACGATTCTTATAAAAAATGGATTTTCCCGTCTACTATTATCTTTTGTTTAATTTTTGCGACAGGATTTAAGATATCTGGATCTTCATTTGGCTTATACTATGACTCTTTCCTTAATGGCAAATCATCTAATCTCATATCAGGGCGAAGCTCGACCTATTCGCAGCGACGAGTGGCTAGTTGTTACACAATTTACAATTGCACAAAAAGAAGCTGGGTATCCACTGACAAACAAGAACTTTGGCAATTCTGGCAAGAATATGAGCCTTGTATCTGATGCATCCATACAAAGAATGGTCAACAATATTCCGACCTCAAAATCTTGCCTTTTTAATAGTTCCTTTCGAGTTTGCTTTTGCCTTTAAGTGGTGGCTATTACTAGCATCATTGCTATTAAGTATATACTTTCTATCGTTAAAATTTCTTCCCAATAAATACGTGCTGTCAGGATCTATCGCCATCATAGGCTCTTTCACTCCTTTTATATTCTGGTGGTATCAAACCATTACTATAATGAGTATCGTCTGGGGAATTGTCATACTGCTATTAATAATGAAATTAATAGAAAAATAAATCTTTATCTTTTTTTAAAGAGATATAAACATGGTGATATAATATCGAAACTCACACTATCACTTTTATTAGCCTATTCAATGGTAAGCTTCGCCCTACTATTGTACCCAGCCTTTCAGATGCCTGTTGTCATCACTGTATTTCTAGTGGCGATTGGCTATTATATAAATACTTGGAAAAAAGCACCCAAAAAAGTACGAAAAATACTATATGTAAATACAGCATTCATAGTAGGATCCGCTCTAGCAGCGATCGGCATAGTTGGTATATTTTTAATCACCAGAATAGATGCCGTACAAGCCATTTCTGGTACAGATTATCCCGGGGCACGATTCGTACATTCGGGAGCTCCATCGCAGGCTGATCTAATCGGTCTCACTGGCTATAGTCAATACCGACTTATGGATGGCGCATCCATTTCATCGATAGATCCAAGTAAAGGATCCATTAATCAAAGTGAGATGTCTGCATTTATCATCACACCTTTTGCATTTATCATTCCTATACTGTTTATTTTATATAGCAAATGGCGTAAAGATAAAACTATAGATTGGGTCGGAGTTGCTATTTTTGTTTCCTGCTTAATATTCATATCTCATTTATTTATTCCAGGATTCTCTTCAATAGCAAAACCTTTCATGATGCATCTTGTACCGATAACAAGATTGCAGCTTGGATTAGGTTTTATAGGAATCTTTTCATTAATATACACGCTTGCCAATACTATAAAATTTTCATCACAATATCGCTATTTACCATATCTATATTCAACAATGGTGATTATTATTTACGTCTGCACCATCGTATATGTCGTAAAGTTCAATCGTAACTTTGCCGGAGATCTTCGCGTATTATTATTAGCCGCAATAAGCCTTTCTGGTGGACTAGCCCTTATATTTATAAAAAAGGAAAAACTTGGACTGTTAGTGCTTTCTTCTTTATGTATTATGTCGACAATAACTATACAGCCGTTATATAGAGGTCTAGGAAGCGGATATAACGATAATACTATAATCAAAAAGATTATCTCTACCTCGTCTAGCGACGACACGTGGGGGCTGTCTGGTACAAGCGTGCTAGAAAATTTCCCTCAAATGGCAAATAGAAAATCAATTACGGGAGTCAATACTTACCCTGATAAAGATTTCTGGTCAAAAGTATCAAAAGATAAGACAATTTATAACAGGTATGCACATATACTTCTATCTGATACCATAGATAAAGATCTCGTACTTAGTCAGCCGGACGTATTTATTGCAAAATTGAGTTGTAGTAATCATATAGGAAAATCTGTTACTCGTATGTTATCTACGACGCCACTACAGCTACCTTGCTATGAACTAATTGATAAAGTCACTGTACATAATGGAGATATTTTATTCTATAAAAAGAACTTTTTAAAAGCTTTACCGTTTTATCTATATCTGCTATAGTAGTGTTGATTAGGTAACAATTATGAAAAATACAGAAAAAACAAAAATAAAAATAAAGTATTAATTCTGATAGTTGTCATACTATTGTCTATAACAGGCTATGGCTTAATTTCCTATAAATTTAAGTTCTGGCCCTTCATCCAGAATCAATTTAACACGGTCACCGAGGAACAGAAAACAGCTGGTCAAGACATAAAAAAAAGATCATTAAATGATGCATCCAATAAGTCAGGAAAAGAGTCATCAGGTCAAAAATCTAAAACACTACAAGGAAGCGATCCTTCGCCAGAACCAACTCCATCATCCAACGGAAAAAACCAACAGTTGGAGTAAGTATAACAACTACAACAGTCGATAAAGATTCAAACACTCTTTATATCCGTAGTTTGATCCAAACTATATCATCAAGCGGAAGATGTACGTTATCAATGCACAATACTAGCGGACAAACGTATTCCAATAGCGTAGAGCTGCAGGCTGGGCCAAGTACGTCTAGCTGTAAAGGATTTAACGTTCCGTTATCTCAATTGTCACCTGGAAAATGGACAATAAACATTCATTATGAAGACAACAACGTGACTGGAGATACTGAAGGAGAAATAACTATATGAAGAAATTAATATTAAAATTAGGCATACTTACGTCAATATGCTTAGGAACGATATTATCTTCTACACCAGCATCTGCAGTATTAAATGATTTTGACCCAGGCAATATTATGGATGATGCCGTAGCAACAAATTACGGATCCATGAGTGCAGACAAAATTCAGTCATTTTTAAATAGTAAAGTTCCCCAATGTGATACAAATGGCGCCAAACCAGCCAGTGAGTTTGGAAGACCCGATATAACTCACGCTCAGTATGCCGCATCGAAAGGGTGGCATAGTCCTCCATACACATGTCTCCGTGATTATAAAACAAAAGATGGAAGAAGCGCTGCTCAATTAATCTTTGATATCTCTCAAAAATATCATGTAAACCCACAGCTTTTAATAGTTTTGCTCCAAAAAGAGCAAGCCCTAGTTACTGACACGTGGCCAACTCGTGGGCAGTTCAAAAGCGCAACTGGCTATGGATGTCCAGACACCGCCGCGTGTGATAGTAAATATTTTGGTCTAGAAAACCAGCTAGAATGGGCAGCGAAACACTTTCACTACATAATAACACGTAATCCTAATTGGTTTTCACCATATACAACAGGCGTAAATTTCGTTCAATGGAGTCCGAAATGCTGCTTGCGGAGGATCTAATGTAAATATTCAGAATTGGACAACCGCCGCTCTTTATAGTTATACACCATATCAACCAAATGCCGCTGCTATGTCATCTGGGTATGGCGTAGGTGATGGATGTAGCGCCTATGGTAATCGTAACTTTTATAATTACTTTACGGACTGGTTTGGAGATACTAGATCAAGCAGTTCATTCTCTTGTAAAAACGGACAGAATATACCTAACGTAGAAACTGGCGCTAGAATTATACCAACTAGGATAAATGGAAATAATGACACCTTAACTATATCCGTCCCTAATAATACTGGCAGTAAATGTGCCGAAATGCACACATGGGCCAATAGTAACTTACAGACATGGTCTCAACATACAGCGACAAACTCATACACCTTTAATCAGCAGTACAGCAAGGTTATATCAAGGAAGGTTAATAGCAAAAATACCGTATTAACAAAGGTTGACTACAATGGAACTGCAAGTGGTAGAGTTGAGTTTCATACGTGGACTCAAGATGGATTGCGTTGGCTAGCTCACACTGCAACATCTGCCGGACCTATTGATCCGCTATTTTCTGAAGTTATAACAGCAGATACTGATGGCGATGGTAATGACGAATATTATCTGATTAATTATGAGCAGACTAATTCCGGCATGATTGAAGTGCATGGTTGGAATAATAATGGAACTAGTTGGTTTAGACACACAGCAACAAGCCACCCTTCAGCTAGCATGAATACAGGAAGAGTTATTGCGGCAGATCTTGATGGAGATAAAAAAGATGAATTCATATATGTTAAATACGACAATACTACGAGCGGTCTTATCGAATTTCACGTGTGGGATTCTTCATTAAAAAATTGGGTACGTCACACCGCAAGTAATTACCCAGAATCTGGCTATGTAATAGGGTCAAATGACATAGTAGTAGCCGATTTGCAAGGAAGAGGAAAAGACACTATCTATTATGTCAAATACAGAGGTACAACCAATAATACTGTCGAAGTACATGGATGGGGCGACGGTCAACAATCATGGGCTAGCCACATATCTACATCATCAGGAATATACTAAGTATAATAGCTCGTATATCTTTACATCGTAAATAATATAAATAACCGCGGCAGTACAACTTACTATCGCGGTTATTTACAATTAATAGTTAACGTTATTCGGGCAACCTATAACCCGGACCAAATTGCTCAAAAATTATCATTATAGAATGGATCCCTCTTCAAGTATTCACCCCATCTCTTACGCATCTCTTTTTGGGCACTCTCTAGTTCGCTAGTATCTCTCTCGCTCGTGTTTATGCGACCAACACTCTTAGACTCATAATGGAATAACTCAGCGTATGGAGTGTAGACATTATAATAGCCTTCTTTGCGTAATTTAAGGTTAAGATCTACATCGTTATACGTTATACGAAGTTTATTATCAAACCCGCCCACCTTGTTGAACTTATCACGATTAATCATACAACAAGCACCAGTTACTGCCGATACATTACGAATATTGGCGGTATAAATATACGTAAATATATCTGTACGCTCATCCTGACCGTAAAACGGATGGAATGCGATATCTCTTTCAGATAAGACTATTCCAGCATGCTGTATTGTCTTATCCTCAAATATAAGCTTAGGTCCAACCATCCCTATTTCTGGACGCTGAGCATGCTCAAGCAATGACTGGATCCAGTCGTGAGTAATAACCTCCGTGTCATTATTAAGGAATAGCAGATATTCTCCACTAGAATTATTTACACCATAGTTACATGCATCTGAAAAATTGAATTTCTTCTTGTATTTAATAACATGCACATTGTCATTATTATCTATCAATTTTTCATAAAAAAATCATTTACTCGAGAATCTGTAGATCCCGTATCTACAATTATTATTTCAAAATATGGATACGAAGTATTTTCAATAATTGAATCTATGCATTTTTTTATATATCTAAAAATTATCCTTGGTTGGTATGATAATTGACACCAACGGGATTTGTCGGGATTACATATTTTTACGCCAAAAATCCTAATGCAACATGAGAATCTATATAAGCATTTTCTCCTCTTTGCCTCACACTACTACGAAGGACATTCTTTTTGATTTATATAAGCATATGGTTTACTATCAGCATTCATAGCAGTAGATGTCTCAGATTTACGCCAATGATATAAAAATTTTTCGGAATATGATAAATATTATTAGTTTTTAGCAGAAATCTTCAAAAATAAATCCCAATCTTGCGCGCCATGTGTTCCGACGGTGAAATCCATTAACACTTCTAATTATACCTGCCTTTATGGTAGCAAAATGCGTTACCATGTTGCATGAATTCATAAAATCAGGACTCCAGTCAGGTTTAAAAAATGGTTCTATATGAATACCGTCACTATCGATCTTGTCTTCATCCGTATAAATAAGATCTACGTCAGGATTTTTTTTATTTATAACATCAACCACTTCAAACAAGGCGTTGGGAGGTAAAATGTCATCATGATCGAGTAATGATATATAGTCACCCTTTCGCCATCGAAAGAGCTGTATTAGATGACTTTTGATATATGACCATTTTCTTTACGAAATGTAGCCTTAATATTATTATACTTTTTCTACATATTCATTTATAACACTCTTTGTTTGATCGCTAGTAGAATTATCATCAGAAATACACAACTCCCAGTTGTCATAACTCTGAGATAGGACAGAGTCAATACAGCTACGCAGATATACTGGATTTGTATTATATGTCGGTAACAAAATACTAATCAATGGACGTTGCTTAAATTCCTTGGAATATTTTCTTTGTAACTTAAGTTGCTCATCGGTGACTTTATGCTTATCAAACCATTTAATATAATCTTCATATCGTTTCTTATTAATAAATCTACGGTCACGAAACAACCTTACTTGTTCACTACCGTATGACGGATGCAATGTTGCTCTAACAACAAATTTAGCACTCTTTATAATCTTATTTTTCATCTGATTTTATCCCCTCTTCTTTACACTCCACTTTCCCATTATTCTCATTGGACCATCACGAAAATCATCCTTACCTGTAATAATAAACGAAAATGCTCGTGGCAAATGTTTAATTATGCCATCATCAGCCCTGCGGTGTAATGACATATGAATATCATATTTGCCAGGATTAAAGCCATCCAAACTCTGATTGAAATTAATCCTCCTATTGTTTTGTATAAAGTCACTAGGAGTGTCTCTACAGTTGCGATCAGCAAATACAAACCCTCCGTACACAAAGGATATATTCACAAAAACATCTTCAGCAATACCGTCTACAGTCACGCCAATATCAATCGAGTCTTCTTGCGTAAAATTTTTTTTACTAGGTATATCAACAGACATACTAACTGAATCGTCATGAGATTCTTCTTCTGCACTAGTAACCGCATCCATATTAACCTCCGTATATATATCGGCAATTTCTTGAGGAGATCCAATATGTTTTATCGTTCCATTTTCTATATACATGGCTCTCGAGCAAAATCTGCGTACAGCATTCATATCATGCGTCACGAAAAACCACAGTCTGATTACTACGCTTTAACTTTTCTCAAAAATAATCAAAAACACTTCTGCTGAAAAAGCCGCGTCCCCGACAGCCAGCACTTCATCAAGCATTAAAATATCACCACGAGCTTTAATAGCTACAGAGAAAGCTAACCTAACCTGCATCCCTGATGAGTAATTCTTAAGCTTCTCTTCCATAAAATCTGCCAACTCAGAGAATTCAACAATATCATCATACATCAGCTCCATCTCTTTATGACTAAATCCCAGTAAAGCTCCATTTAAAAAAATACATTTTTCTCTACCTGTTAATTCTGGATTAAAACCAACACCCAACTCGATAAACGGGACAAGAGATCCATTTACTCGTACTGAGCCCTTCGTCGGAGAATAGATTTGAGCTATAGATTTCAACAGAGTACTCTTACCTGAACCATTTTTACCCACTATTCCAAAAAATTCACCTTTTTTAATATCAAAAGATATATTTTTTAATGGCGTAAATTCCCTGTAGCCTTTTTTGCCTTTAATATAATTAATAGTCTTCTGTTTAATCCCGTTGCTAGACTCTGTTGGTATCTTAAAAGTCTTAGTAAGAGAGTTAACTTCTATAACTACGTCCTTCATATATCCTAAATCTCCTCCGCAAATGTCTTCGACTGCTTCTTAAAATACCAAACCGCAAACAGAACTACTATAGCTATAACTAAAAACGGTACAGACGTCATTAGCGAGCTTAATCTATTCCACATAATCATAGTATCTTTAGTTATAAGCACATATCTGCTATCTTGAATAATTTGTGCAACAGGATTAAGAAATAACAGATCAACAGCAAAATTACTCTTCTGTGAAACCATCTGCATTGGATAAATAACAGGAGTGGCATAAAATGCAGCCTGAGTAAATACCTCCCATAGATATCCAGTATCTCGCGACTTAACATTAAGAGCGGACAAGAAAAAAGCCACCCCTAAAGCAAATATATACAGTTCAATTATTAGTGGTATGATTAATAGCGACATCCATGATAATTGAGCTCCATTTACTAACACAAATAAAAAGCACCACTATCATATTAAATAGCAAATTTATTAATGAGGATACAGTTCCAGAAATTACAACAATATATTTAGGAAAAATTAATCTTTCTAAGTAGGTCACCTCGACCTACTATAGAGTTTAGTCCTTGATTAGTTGCTTCTACGAAGAAGTTCCATAAAATTATCCCCAGCAATAAATACACTGGAAAATGTTCTATATTCCTTCCTACTCCTAAAAAAATTTATCAAAAACTACATACAATATCGAAAAATAGAAAAAAAGCGGCTTAAGAACACTCCATACATATCCGAGAGCAGAACCCTGATATCTCAATTTAAAAATCCGTAATAACTAATTCTCTTAAGAGAATCCTATTTTTTTCCTATTAAAAAAACCTCTAGCCACTTCATAATATACATCACCTATTATACAATACAAAAAAAGAACATTATGAATAGACTTGCAATTATAGTTCTTAACTGGAACGGATCCGACGACGCTATAGAGTGCGTTGATTCATTAATAAAACAAACCTTAAAAGCCTACTGTTGTTATAGTAGATAATAATAGTAGCGACAATTCTGTTACTGTATTTGAAGAATATATATCTTCGCACAAAAAAGAAAAAATTGTTTTGCTCAAAAACTCAGATAATCTAGGATTCGCGGGAGGAATTAATACAGGATTAATCTACGCTCTAAAAAACAACTTTGAATATATTGGAATGCTTAATCCGGATGCGATAGCTGATAAAAACTGGTGTGAAGCTCTCGTTTATCAATTATCAAAAATACCCAGAATGCGGAATTGCAACTGGAATTCTACAAAGACGCAATAGCAAGACTCTTGACACAACTGGAGATTTTTACACAACATGGGGACTTCCTGGACCAAGAAACCGTGATGAATTAATAAAAAACGCGCCAACTAAGCCTGGAGAAGTATTTGGTGCGACTGGCGGCGGGGCTATTTATCGTGCAAAAATCTTTGATGATATAGACATGTTTGATGAAGATTTCTTCATGTACTATGAAGATGTCGACTTAAGCTTCCGAGCACAATTAGCCGGCTGGAAAGTTCGCTTCACGCCCAAGGCTATCGCTTATCATAAAGTTGGCGCTAGTAGTAAAAAAGTCCCCGGATTAGCTGTCTACAATACTTTTAAAAACTTGCCGTTAGTCTTCATTAAAAATGTTCCAGGTAAATTATTCTGGTATATTGGTATACGATTTTTTTACTGACATATTGGTTGATTTTTTTGCCAGCGCAATCCGTCACGGCAACGGTTGGCCCGCATTCAAGGGTGCTTTAGTGTCAATTGTCCACAAACCGGCAGCTTATAAAAAACGTTTTTATATCCAAAAAAATCGTAAGGTTTCTGTCGACTATATTCGTAATATTATTCACGATGGACCGCTACCAAATCAAACTGGTTTATTAAAATTTAAGCATTTTTTTCAGAATAAAATAATATATTTAATACCATGAAAACCATCACCCTTCTCATCCCAGTCTACAATGAAGAATCTGTTTTACCGCAATTATTTAAGCGCTTGGACGAATTTACAAAAAACACGCCCAATTATCAATTTGAATTTTTATTTATAAACGACGGCAGCACCGATAAATCTTTTTCAATCATAGCCGAGCAATCGAAAAAGATTCTCGAATTAGCTACATAAATCTATCGCGAAACTTCGGTAAGGAAATTGCGATGATAGCTGGAATTGACCACGTAAAAAGTGATGCTCTGGTGATTATTGATGCAGATTTACAAGACCCGCCAGAGCTCATCCAGGAAATGATTTCGTATTGGGAAGATGGTTACGATGACGTTTATGCTCGCCGCAACAACCGACAAGGCGAAACCTGGCTGAAGAAAAAAACCAGCCAATGGTATTACAGAATATTGCAGAAATCGACCAACATCCCCATTCAGGTCGACACTGGAGATTTTCGCTTACTGGATCGCCGATGCATTGAGGCTTTGCAAAAATTCCGCGAATCTCAGCGCAACACAAAAGCGATTTTTCAGCTGGATTGGCTATAAGAAAAAAGAGATATTTTATAATCGCGACCCCAGATTAGCTGGTCAAACCAAATGGAATTACCGTAAACTACTCAACTTGGCAATCGACGGAATTACCAGCTTTACTACCGCGCCGCTACGAATGGCAACTATTTTTGGATTCATTATTTCACTTATTGCTTTTATTTGGATTATATATCTTTTTAGTTCGCCCTTTGTTCGGAGTTTCCACCGGAGCTGGCTATTCTTCCTTAATGGCAGTTATCTTATTCCTCGGCGGAGTTCAGTTATTATCCCTAGGTGTAATTGGCGAATACGTAGGACGGATATTTATTGAAACAAAAAACAGACCATTATATTTAATAGAGGAATATCATGCAGGAAATATTAAAAAAACACGCCGATAAATTCAGATTTCTTATCGTTGGCAGTACTAATACAGTGCTAGATTTTGGCATACTTTTTAGTCTAACAATCTTCTTAAATATCCCAAAAGAGTTTGCTAATTTTATATCAACATTCGTTGCCTTTTTGTTCTCATTTTTTGCAAATAAAAAATACACTTTCAAGTCAACATCCCAAAACTTGAAAAAACAATTTCTTTTATTCGCCGCAGTTACACTATTTGGTTTATGGGTAATTCAGACAATTATTATCGCTATTATTACACCGATATTCATAAACTTCGGATTAAATAAATCACTTGCCCTATTGATTAGCAAGCTAGCCGCCACGGTGGTCAGCCTCGTTTGGAATTACGTTCTGTACTCCAGAATAGTCTTTAAGGATGCTAAGAACTCTTCTGACTAATAATCAGACGTCGTTCGCGACCTTCACCTTCAGAATGCGTATCAATATCGCTATATTCACCAGCCAAGTGATGCACTGTCCAGCGATCAGCAGCATTCAAATCCACTACCTTTGACTCGCCAGTTCGTCGAACTTCCTCAATCCAACCGCGTGCCTTTTCAGCAATTTTTTCAGCGTGCTGCTTTTTATAGTCCGCAATGTCCAAATTAACTCGAACAGTTGACGCTTCTTTATGATGAAGAGCTGTCGACAAAAGGTTCTGAATACTACGCAATGTTTCCGCATTTCTACCAATTAAAATACTACTTCGCTCGCTATGTGGAATTGAAGCTACAACAATTCCATCTTCGATTTTTACCGAAACTTCCAGATTCAAGTCAAAGAACGTTAGTAAATCCTCTAAATATTTTTTTACAAATTCAACCGTTTCAATTTGGTCCATAAATCCTCCTTAATCCTTAGCCTTGATCCGAGTTACTCTGGCCTCTGTAGCCTTTTTAACACGTTTGTCGATTTTTGTCGATGCCTTAGATTTTTGAGATGATTTTTTATCTGCAATTTCTTGCATTTCTTTAGAGTCTTGCTTGAAGATGATATAGTTCTGGAGATATCCCACGGCGCTAGCTGTCGTCAAATAAAGCGCCAAAGCTGCCGGCAAATATACGATCACAAAGAACATCATTACTGGCATAAATTTCATCATTTTTCGCGTCATTATAGCATTTACTTCTGCCTGATCTGCCTCTTTTCCATCGCCAGCCTCAGCTAAAATATCACGTAATTTACGATTGCTGTCAGATTGAGGGTGACAATTGTTTTGAAGTTAAATATTGCAAATATGCCGCAACTGCCGCCAAAATAACTAAGCCAACAACAATTCCATTCTTTGATACCGCGTGTTGTGTCAAATCTATAATTCCCAGGAAATTCTGATTAAATTGATCTGGATTATTTCACTAGATTATTAGCAACCGGCAGATTTTTCATAAAATCATAAACATATTTTCCTAGATCAGCGCGGCTAGAAACGAAAATCTGCACCACTCGATACATCGCAATCAAAATTGGCAACTGAATAATCATAACGCCAATTGAGCCAAAGGCACTGACGTTGTGTTTTTTATAAAGCTCCACCATCGCTAAGTTACGCATTTGTGGATTTTTTGCGTACTGTTTTTTGATCTTCACCAACTCTGGCTGCATTTTACGCATCGCCTTTGCCTGATGAAGCTGCTTCTTAATTAGCGGCCAAAGTAAAAGCCTTACAATAATCGTAAAGATAATGACACTAACACCAAAAATCCGGAATCAGACTATAAATAGCCATTAGCAAATTTAAAAATCGGTCGAACAATAAACTCATCAAAAAAACTCATGTCTTAATTATAGCAAAAAAAGCGCCTATTTATACAGTTGAGCTTGAGAGAAAAGATTCTTTATTGTCTGCTTTTCAGAGTCTTTATGTGGCATCGATAAAACTTCCGCCGAAAATATAATAACAGCCACGTCTTGATCATTTTTCATATTAGGCAGTTCCAGGCGAATAATTTCATAAACACGTCGACGTATACGATTCCGACGCACCGCTGATTTTAGGACTTTTTTACTAACAACAACCGCAAACCTGCTATGACTTCGATATGGGTTCTTCACATATTTTATCGTGGCTATAGACGAACGAACCGCTTGTCCATTTTTATAGACAAACTTAAGACTGCCATGACCATGAAACCGATTACATTGTTGTAACATATTTTACAATTATATCAAAAAATCCCGCCTTCATCGACGGGATAATTTTTAGCTATCAATTAAATAGCAATTTTAGCGCGACCCTTTAGGCGGCGGCGCTTCAAAACCATCCTACCAGCCTTGGTAGAAACTCGTGCCCTAAAACCGTGCGTCTTTGCGCGGTGTCGGGTGTGTGGTTGAAATGTTCGCTTTGGCATATCAATAAATAGTATATATTCTTTCAGTACTTTTTGCAAGTCGACAATGACTTTTCCACTATCGACGTATATTTTTCCACAGTTTTAATAGATGAGAATTTTAATTGTGGAAAACTCCACCCCTGTTTTGAATAGTAACCTTTCTACTCCGGTTATACTTGTGGAAAACTCCCCTTATTTGCTATAGTAAAGACAGTTAACAGAATTTGAGGGAGTAATTTTCGTGGATAGTCATGCGGTTTGGCAGGGTGTTTTAGGTGAGATTGAAGTAACTGTATCGTCTTCGTCGTTTACTGCGTGGTTTAAAAATACCAAATTGGAAATAATCTCCGACAAAGAAGTTCTTATAATTGCGCCGAATATTTTTGCTAGAACTCAACTTGAAAAGCGATTTCATCCGCAAATATTAGAGGCCTTGGCTCACAACGGCATTAATGCCCCGTCTATTTCCTATAACGTCGAATCTAGCAATAAAAAACCGCGCGTTAATCGTGAAGTTGATAAAAGTGGACAAAAAGAACCAGCAAAGCCACTAATCTTACCGTCGAGAAAATCTCATTCTAGTAATCTTAATCCCCAGGTATACCTTTGATAACTTCATCGTTGGCTCGAGTAACGATTTGGCCTATGCTGCTTGCCAAGCGGTCGCCGCACATCCGGGAGAAAAATATAATCCGCTCTATCTTTACGGGGGCTCTGGACTTGGTAAAACTCACTTAATGCAGGCTGTTGGTAACGAGATAGTTAAAAACAACCTTCGGCGCGAGTGCTTTTACATTACTACAGAAACGTTTGTTAATGAGTTTCTGGATTCTATTCGTTTCAAGAAAAAAGGTTTTTCTGATAAATATCGCAATGTCGATGTCTTGATTGTCGATGATATGCAATTTATCGCTGGGAAAAGAAAAAAACTCAGGACGAATTTTTCCATACATTTAACGATCTTCATCAGAACAATAAGCAAATCATTATTAGCTCAGATAAACCGCCAAAAAGCATTCCTACTTTAACCGATCGTTTGCGTAGTCGATTTGAATGGGGTATGGCAATTGATATTCAGATGCCTGATTATGAAACTCGTTGCGCTATTGTTAAAGCAAAAGCTGAACTCAGCAACACTGAACTAGATTCCGATGTCGTAGAATATCTGGCGACCAACTTTAAGACGAACATTCGTGAGCTGGAAGGCGCTTTGAATCGACTGCTTGCTTATGCGGAAATGCAGAATTTCACTCCTGATTTAGCGGCAGCTGAAGGAATTTTGGGAGATATCAAACGCAATAGACCACAACATATAACCGCCAAACAAATAATTGATAAGACGGCGCGCTATTATAATATTGATGTAAAAGATATGTGCTCATCCAGACGAGATAAATTTATCGCGATGCCAAGACAAATTGCGATGTTTCTTCTACGCAGTGAACTGAAAATGAGTTTTCCGAAAATTGCCCAAGAGCTTGGACGAAAAGACCACACGACCGCTATGCATTCAATTGAAAAAATCACCAAGGAAAGTCTTACTAATGTCAGTATTCGCGAGCAAATTAACGACATTAAGGATAAATTATATGTTCATTAATTGTGGAAAAGCTGTGCAGATGTTGTGTTTTCGCGGTGACTTACCAACACACAGATCTGTGGAAAGAAAACGACAAGTCAGCAGACAGTGGAATAATACACAAATATCCACTATAAAGTCCACAAATAGCACACAGAGTTTTCCACCTATTTTATCGCCACTCTACCCCTGTTTGAACACATTTTTTACCCAGTTTCCACAGCACCTATTACTATTAAGACTAATTAAAAATTAAGGAAAGTATAATGAAAGTATCAGTCACTCAAGAAAAAAACTTGCAAAAAGCACTTAATCTAATCAAAGATATCGCATCAAGTCGTAATGAACTGCCGATATTGAATAATATTTTACTTCGCACTGATGGAGGAAGATTATTGATTGCTGGAACAAATTTGGAAATTGCTTCCACTCAATACATTGGCGCGAAAATTGAAGATCATGGGATCCATTACAATCCCTGCCCGATTGGTATCAGAATTCATCACAAACCTACCAAGTGGACCAGTGGAACTTGAAACTAAAAACGAGCATTTGCATATAACTTCAGGAAAATTCTCATCAGTTATCAATGGCGTGGTGGCTGACGAGTATCCTGAGCTGCCTACAATTGATGAAAAAACCGCTATGCAATATGAAATTGATGTTGATGATCTGAAGAAAGCCATAGTCCAAACAAAGTTGGCTGTTAGTTCTGACGTTACGCGAGCGGTGCTTACGGGAGTTTATTGGCATAATTATGAAGGATCGCTATATCTGGCTGCTACTGATGGCTACAGGCTGGCAGAAAAAGCGTCTGATAAAGTCGGATAATGAAGTTTCAGCGATCATTCCCTGCGTCTACATTGGCGGAAGTCAGTAAAAGCGTCGGCGATGAGAAGAAAAATTACGGTTCTTTTTGACGATTCTCAAGTTTGTTTTAAGACGGGAGATATGGAAATTGTCAGTCGATTAATTGACGGGAAATTCCCTGATTATCGCCAATTGATTCCAGCGACTGCGGAAACTGAGATTGTTATTAAGAAGTCTGATTTTAGTCGAGTTACGAAAATTGCGGCGTTATTTGCGCGTGAATCTGGTGGTGGAATTACAATTACCGCATCAGAGGAAAATTCTCTGCTTTCTATTCATTCGATTGCGTCTGAGCTTGGCGAGAATACTTCAGAAGCAACAGCTAAAGATATCCGCAGATGGTCAAGTAACGCTTAACTCACGCTATCTAACGGAGGTTTTGAATATTATTGACGCGGATGAAATCGTATTCTCATTTAATGGCAAATTGTCGCCGTGCGTAATTCGCGAGCAGGTAAAAAATCCTGATTATACGCACATTATTATGCCGCTCAAGAGTTAGTAGAAAACGGAGATAATCTGGAGGCTGTTTCTGATAAAATATCTTCTGGTATATCTTTAGTGTTGTATATAGTATTGATTATTTGTGGCTTAGTTTTAATCGCCCATTTGTTATTTTTCTTTCTTCAGAATAACAGTGTAGGTATCACAGAATTTCTATCTATAACCCCGCGCTGATAACTGGCTGCATACCAGTCGGCATTATTTCCTAGAATAATTTCTTTTTGAAGTATGAAAAGATGATTTTAACTCTGGGATATTTGGCAAATAACACCTCTGAAATATCACTTCTATATTCATTTATTTTACTAGACATGAATTTTTGGCTATATTCAGTTTTTATAGATATATTTTCATCCGATCCTTTTTACGGTAAATTCCGTGGAATTCTCATTGATAGAACCAGATTTAGATGATGTTTTTATTATGTATTTGCCGTCCGATAACTGTATCTTAGAATTACCGTTTATCGACGTAATTTCGTAAGTGCTTTTGCCTGTGCTTCGATATATTTTCGCTGACAGATTTTCCTTATCGAAAGTTATAGATATAGTGTGTGTTGGCTGGATGAACATAATCGCTAGCAATATTAACGTTAATATTGCCAATGTAATGCTGCCGATGATAATATTCCTTCGATTCATAATTACTCCGTAAATGTATTAGCGTAGTTTCTAAATGTGATATTTAGTTTTGACGGATCAAATCCCTGCTCTTTAATCTTATTGAGAGCAGCATTTCTATATCCTTCTATAGTATCGATTTCTACGATAACTCCATTCTTATGATTGGGGTCTGCTTTATATCCAATTGAATAAATCAAGTTTTTTATTGGTAATTTTTTAATTATAGGATTGGCGTCTTCTAGCTTTTTTTGTTCATTAGCGAGTCTGTCTGTTGTAGCTCTGTCTATCTCTGACGTCTTAGACGAAGACTGTAATTCTTTAATAGCTTTCTCTGTCGTGGGTGTGAGTGCAAAAATTATCCTTAACGGATTGCCCCTCTTTACTTCGACATTAATATTCTCATCTTTAAAGCCACTTCTTGATGCTTTAAAATTGTATGTTCCTGGTTTTAAATATACGACTTGCGAGCCGATAAATTTTTGATTGCCAGTAGTAATTTCAGCCTTATCGGGCGAGGTCAGTAGGTAAACTGGAGTGGTGTCATATCTATTTACGTAGGTCATGGCGCCATACACTAATGTACTGACTGATAATAATATTAATATACTGCTAATTATTTTTTTATTCATCATTTCTTCCTAAACCAAGTTACGCTTGGTGATGTTAAGCTCTCGTTGCCTGCTTTTGGGGCGTATTCACACAATGAGGCGGACGCTATATTTGAGTTAAATCCGTCTATATTACCAACAAAAACAAATGTATGCCCTGGACTATGGGCGACATCCCCAGGTTTAAGGTCGGCTACGTTGATTGAGCTGCCGTTGCCAAGAGTTTGCCAGTTGGCTTCTGCCCACGCTCTCTGTACGCCAGTCGGTCCAGCTTTGCCGCCCTCACCTCCATAGTTGTAATTTTTATCAAACCCACTATCGTTCAAAATCGTTGTTACAAACGCGCCACAATCGACACCGCCGCCATAACACGTACCGCCAGTAAATCTATTCTCACTTTTTGCCTTTTCTATAGCTTTTTCGTAATCAGGTTTTTTATCTGTACGAACCTTTGTTTCTGGCCAGGCATAACGTTTGACATAGTCAATAAAGTCGCCGCCACCACTTTGATGAAGAACATCCTCCTCCACTTCCGCCTGTACCATTAAACCTTTTCATAGATTTTTGTGCAGCGGTACCGCGTATATTTTTAACCTCATCTTTTGTCATGGCTGATTTTTCAAAATCGTCATGCCAAAAACAGTGGCGTCATCAACTGTCTTCAGGGTTTTTAATAATTCCCATGAATTTGAAGCGGTACCAAATCCACGAGCAGTAACTGGTCTTTCCTGTCCCTCTTGCACTAAATACTCTAATTCGAAGATCAATAGCTTGTCGTTGTCTTCTACTGGAATAGAATCGACCATACCCTTGTCGTTAGGTGCGCCACCATACTCTTGGCTGTAATATTTTTTTAACTCAGACGGTATTTTGTTAGCTATAAGAGTTCGCCTTCCGAACGTCCACTGGGCGAGTCCCCATCCACCAGACTCCCATCCTTGGCCCACTTCGTGTCTGGTAGGACTAAATCCTGACTCGGCTTGAATATTAGCCATCACGCCAGCTGTTTGTTCGGCGCTTAATCCTACGTTGCGTAGATATCCCCAAATCTTTTCTTGGTTATCAGATCCTGATACTCCATTAGAAGATGATCCGGAACAAGTTGTTGAATCATTTTCTTTATACCAAAGAATATCGTTTGTTACGTATGAATCGGGATATCCTGCCGCTAAAGATACTGGTTGTATAGTAATAGCAAAAGATATAGCAAAGCAAAGAGCGATAGACAACTTTTTATACATCAGACTGGTTCCTTTTATATTCGTTTATAATATCTGCAGGAACGCTAATACTTTTTAAGGCGTCTGGAGATTTTCTATCATTAACGCCTGTTATGACTGAATTATTTCTTAGAATTGCATATATATTATAGGTAGATTTGATTTTCTCGCTATAAATTTCTAGCGCAACCAACTTAAATTCGCCCTGCTCTTTTACTATTGAATACTTCTTTAATTTGCGGTTACCGTAGGCACTGGATGTAGAATCTAGTAATTCGGTGATAACTTTTTGCTCTGATGATTGCTCGTGAGTATTATTTTGATTACTTGGATTATCGTTAGTGTTTTTGAGATGATGACAGGATGGTAGTATATTGATTACTGTCAGGGTTTTTTTAATGATAAGGAAAGCTGCTGTAATACTTACTCAAAAAAATAATACGGATGATATTAGTATAACTTTATTTTCTTTATTCATTAGACCTTCCTCGCGTACTCCCAGTGCCACGCTTCTGATTTTACTGTCCCCCAGGTTTTCAGCCCAAGCTGGATGTAACGTACCCATATTTATGAGCATTTGCTTCTAACCACTTTATATACAGGAGAACCAAATCCTCCGACGTTAATATCTGCAGCGAGACCCCATCCGTGATTTGATCTGACATGGAGGAGGGTCTGGTGCATGCAACATGATATCAGAGGGTTTCTCAGGAGTCGTACCCTACTTTGTGTTGCACAATCTGATACGCTTCATTAATGGTTAGGTCAGATCCATTATCAGCTTTGTATGCTTTTATTCATTTCTTCCATGGCTGTAGCTGCCTGTTTTGTTCATTTTGCTTTTCAGTGAAAAATGATAGAGCTTTGTAGATCTGAATCTGGGATTTCTCCATTACTATGATTGCCCCATCCTGATTGTGCTTCTTCTAATTGTGGTTCACCAATTGCCTCGCCATTGTCTGGAGCTTTAGCTGTGGTTGAAGGAGCTTCTTCTTCATCATCTTCACCATTGATTGATTGGGCAATCTGGAAATCAATTAGAAACACTGACATTGCGGAAAGTTTTCTGTCGTCGTATTGCTTTAGCAGAATTTTCAGCTCCGAAAATGATTTGGTTGGTAATATCTTTACCTTTACTCATCTTTATATGTTGGTGCGGTAGATGATTGATACTGTCTGTGTTGAGTCTGTCGGAGCTGTACATCCACCACTATTAAACCAATACTCACCTTTCTCTGCGGCGCTGCAATCTTCAATGAAATCATGTAGTGGAGTGTCTTTGATTATATAGTTATCCATGAGATCTGCTATAGTTGCGCCATCTGGAATATCTGCATCTTTCTTCATCCATCCCTCGTCTTCAGCAATTTGAATAGCCTCCTCTACTGACATATTTGCCTGACTGTTGGTTATGCCACTACATGGCATATCCCGCTAGTTTATTGCTGGATCTTCCGATGATCCCACTTCCCATAGAAAAGTCTTTTGCATATCCGCAATATTTATCAGAATACATACCGCTTGCTGCTTTTGCAGTGGATGAATAAGATAGTGCCATAGAAGGTAGCCTGAGAATATTGGACAGCATTGCTACTGGAGTTTTACTATAAGTCCCATTAACCATCATCATATTGCCCATATTATGGAATATGCTACCTAAGAATGTATATTTACTGGATGTATCAAATGGGCTTAAGGAGGCGATATCCATTTCTTTTTGGAATTCTTCATTTGCTATTTGGATTCCATTGAACTCCGCTAATTGGCTCATTTTAAGCCCTGGTAACATCTGTCCCCATAGAGCCTGCTGAAAAAGAATGCTGCAGCACCAACGCCGAGTGCATCTCCCAGGTCTTTATATTGAGCCTTATCTGGTGTAAGGAGGCTTTTTGCTAATTCTGTGAGGATCTTTTTTACTTGTTCGCCTACTGCATATTCGAGCACTTTTTTAATCACTTCAGATAGCGTCATCTTACCTGCAAAACTAATTATCGCACTTACACCACCAGTAGAAGCTGCAGCTGCCGCCTCGGCTGCCATAAAGGCATACATGGCTACTGGACTTAATATATAATCACATACACCTTCAGTAGCTTCTTTAGCTTTATTGAAGCCTTGGACTATAGGATTTGTAACTACTGAATATCCTGGAATATAATTTTTGGCGATTCCCGGCTTATTACTATTAACCCCCATTGCCGCTAGAAGGTAAGGAGAATCTAGGGCTGATCCTTCGGTATTTTCAGATCCTTCCATTTTACCTCTTTCGGTTAGCATCGTACCGATTGTCTCCATTGTTTCTTGAGAGAATCCATTGCCTGTAGATTCGGCAGCTAGAGCTCTTTGTCCGAATAATAATGCTGCAACAGGCTGACTGCCTAGACCAGAAGCCTTAGCTTGCGATCCAGGGATAGGATAACATCCATAACTAGACCCTAATACTGGAGCTAACTCAAGTGCCGCTGCACCTGCCCCAATAAGACTTGGGATTTTTACTGCAGCACAAGCTCCTGCGCTAATAGTATAGGCTAAGCCTCCCTTTTTTAATTTACCTCCTAATTTATTAACACCCTTCTCTAACCTTTTCCAAGAGCAGGCCCTTCTTTGAACTTTGGAAGCTTTTTCTTTTAAATTTCTCTTTTCTTTCTTTTTATTCCAAGTTTTTATCAATTTTTGAAATGGCGCTATTTCTCTTTTAGCTTTCGAAATTTATTGTAAAGTCCACTTATGTGTTTTCCTGTCCAGGAGCGAAAACGCATATTAAATAAGCCTGTTCTTCCATAGACTTTACTGGCAATTTTACGATTCTCTTTCTTTAACAATTCGTCTTTTAATTTTGATGACTCGATAGGCTTTCCCATCGTTTACTCCTTCTATTTTCCAGTGAGTTGGATTTTTTCTGGATATCCTCTTCCTTTTTATGTCCATCTCTTTACCATCAGCATCAACTGGAATTAATCCAGATTTCTTGAATTTCTTAAGAGCTCTGTTGGAAAGTCGTCCTGTTTTACAGCGTATTTTTTTACTTTTACAAATTCCCGAGTCATCGCCGGCGTCAATCATTTTATTCATGACCTTTTTCATGCGAACTTCTTTGACAATTGATGCGGAGTCGTTTTTCTGGGTAAAGTTTTCCATTATATTTTTGCAACATTGTCGCTGGACTAAGAAATATTCCCATAATTCCACCGCCCAGTCCCAGTGTTCCAGCAATAGCTGCAATTGGTCCGCGTTTTTTCAGTAAAGACTTGAATGTTACTGGACTTTTCTTTTTTCCGGCAGACGGCTGATAAAAACCGTTGCCTGGAACAGAAGATTCTTGATTATTAACGGCGGCGCTGGCGGAATCGTTTTGACTAGGATTTAAGTCCGAATCTTTATTATCAAACTGAGATTCAAGGTCATTTATGGCATCTTTTTCGCGATCACTTAGCTCTGACCCGCTGTCGTAGTCAGCCGAGATTTGATCAAACTTAGCCTGCTCAGCAGGATTTAATCTGCTGTCAGTTTCGGAATCCGTCGTGTAATCAACTCGTGCCATATTTTCTCGCTATTTTTCTACACCGCTCCGTAGCCGCCGATCGGTGAATCTGACGGTTTTATTTGTTGTGATACGGGATTTGTATTGATCAAATTATATTCGGTATCGCTAGCCTGAATCTGAATATGAACGTGATTTTGTCCAGCAAAGAATAATCCTTGTCCCAACTGGGAAATTGGCTAGTCGCTTCTGCTCTTCATCTGTCAATTTAAACACTTGCGCTAAAACATCAACGGCGCTGGCGGACTGTTTCAAAAGTAGCTGCATTGAGGAGTTGGAAACGATTGCTCGCCCCATTTTACTTCCGACGAAGTCTTCCACATCCTGCGTGATTGTTGTCAGACCTAATTGATATTTGCGGGCGCGCTTGGCTAATGAGAATAAGAAGTTGGCGGAATCGTCATATTTCATCAATTGCCAAGCCTCGTCAACGATCAACATACGTTTCCTCTGGTCGGTACGCGTAATATTCCAGATGTGGTTCAGAACAATATACATCGCCGTTGGTCGCAGTTCATCTTCCAAGTCGCGAATATTAAAGACAACCATATTATTATTAATATCAATATTACTCTGTTGCGAGAATATTCCAGCAAACGTTCCAGAGGTAAATTTGCGAAGTCGCTGAGCCAGGCTTGGGCCAGTTCCGCCCATGTGAAGCAAAGTGTCGTATAAGTCGGAAATCGTCGGTGGCGTAGAATTGTGCGTCAATGGATCTGAAGTAATACCAACGCGTGCGTAAGTGTCGATTAATGCTTGATCAATATCAGCTTCTTCTGCTGGCGATAATCCTGCTACGACTTGCCCACCAACTCCTACTCCTGCTCCGCCCAGCATTTGCCTGAGCAGTCCGTGTAATGTCACCAAGTTGGCTCGCAGCGCGTCATCTGCTTCATCAGTGTCAATCACACGCGGCAAATCAAACGGATTGATCCTCGTGTCGCTACTTAAACTCAATCGAATATAACTGCCACCAACTGCGTCACATAATTTTTGGTACTCATTTTCTGGGTCAATAATCACAATGTCAGCCCCGACCATCATACTTCTCAAAGCTTCCAACTTAACGGTAAATGATTTACCAGCACCAGACTTAGCGAACACGACCATATTGGCGTTTTCCAGAGAGAATCTGTCAAAAATCACCAATCCATTATTATGCATATTAATTCCGTAAAGCACGCCCTTATTGTCCGTTAAATCGGCTGAAGTGAATGGGAAGCTGGTTGAAATTGCGCCAGTATTCATGTTGCGGCGAATCTGTAGTTCATCAGTCAATTGTGGAATAGAGCTATTCAATCCCTGCTCTTGCTGGCTGGAAGCCACTTTTGAGAACACCAATTGCTGGCCAAAAATAGTTTCAATTTTATGCTGGATGAAGTTTAGCTCGTCCAAGCTGTCGGCGTAAAGCGTAATATATAAGCCGTAGCGGAAGAACTTTTCGGCGCCAATCTGCAATTGATCGCGCAATTCTTCGGCGTCTTGCAAAGCCGCCTCCAAACCTGGGTCGCGCACCTTTCCCTTTTCCATGTTTATATTCATGGTTGCTTCCAACTGAGTAACTTTTTAGCGCAGGTTATTCAGGACAATTTGCGTATCGACTGGATAAATAAACATACTAATGTCCAGCACTTCATCGATGTTAATGATTGAGCTAAGCCAGCCAGTGTAGATTTGACGAGGATAGCCATAAACATACATTGTGCGGCCATATTTTGAGCCAAGTCTAAAATGGTCGGAATGAAGCTCAATGCTACTTGGCGCGATAAAATCACGCAACGTCCTAACACCAGTTAAGAAGGCCTGTTCGACTTCGGCTTGTTCTCGTGCTCGTTGTTGGGCAGCAATATCAACGGCATCTAATTTCTTCTTTGCCATTATGACCTTCCTCCTCTCGGTGACGGACCAGTTCCCTTAGTTACGTAAGTGGTCGTAAGCTCGCTCGGGTCAATGTCCTCTAGCGATTCACGTGACGACGTGTCGGGATTATATGAAGTGTAGAACAGCTCGCCCAGTTGTCTGGTATTTAATTGCCAGCTTTTTACGCCCATTTGGAATAGTCCGTTCATAACCGAATCGACGCGGTTTTTAATTTCATCTTTGGCTTTGGTGTAAGTAACTTGGTCAATTTTTTTGTTACGGTTGCCTCTTTTTTTCCACTGAAGAAGCTATTGAACAATCCTTTAGTTTGCTGTTTGAAGGCATTTTCCTCGCCAGCTGGATAATACGGAACGACAACGTAAAAGCTCTTATCCATAATATTTGCTTCTTGCGCCAGAATATCAATGAAATCCATATAATCGTCCATTAAGACGTTGAGGAGCATATTGTCTTGATTGCGGCGAATTTCAGCCAATCTGTCCAGGTACGGACCAATGTCCACGCGGCGTGAACGGATAAGAACTTGAATTGGGAAATATAGAGAGTTAATAAAGTTTTGATAACTGAACTCAATTCCCTCTCTTTCGCGTGAACTCATCAGATCAAAGTTGATCGATTCACATTCCACTACCGCCCGAAAACTGCCATCACTCATAATGATCATATTTTCGCGCATCTCAGAGAAAAGCAGCGTATTCTGAGTGCTAATTGGTCCTTTTTGCTTCTTGTCGTCAGGGGTTTTATCTGGGGATGGCGCAGTTGGATTTGGTCTCGAACCAATTGCCCCTGATGGTTGCTGAGGGACATTAGGAAGAGCCGCATTGGTTTGCGGACCCTGCTGATAAGATTGTTGATTTTGTAACTCTGGTTGCATAAACCCCACCTAACGTAGTGAAATCACCACTTCCTCATCTGATAATTTATTTTCTTGCTGAATTCGATTTGCCTCACGCGCAATCGTTTCAATCGAGAGGTCGCGGTTATTTGCCAGTTCTATTATAGCAGGTGGCACCTCGTTTACGCTAGTTTGCGGCGTGGTTGTCGGTCGAGTTTGATCTGGAGTGTTCGCGGCAGACCGTCCGGACACTGGATTTAATACAGATTGACGCATTGTTGGGTATGGATTCATTTGTAGCGGTGTGGCTGGAGCAGGATTATCTGTTTGAGATGATTGAGGTGTTTGCGTAGGAGGCGGCGTAACAGATTGTCCTGTTTGCATCTTTTGGATAACTTCTTGTCGCCTACGAACATCTGACTGATTTATTAAGTGATTGATATTTTGCGCCGTAGCACTATTTTCATCCAATATGTCGTTAGCTGCCTGTCCTTCGTTGAATAAATCGGCACGCATCGAACTATTCGGATTATTGACGCCACGAATTGACCAACCCTGGCTGTCTACCAAATTCGCCAAATATGACAATCTTCGCTGGACTTCGGCTTGATCGTAATTATTACCGTAAGTCTTCTCCTCGACTTTTGGTGCGATAACTTCGACCAATCTTTCAATTCCATCAGGCTGCCATAGCCGCTTTTTTGGTTTTAGCATAAAAGAAATAACCGCCGCCAAATAAACTTCCATTGGCTGGTCTTTTTTAAGAGGTAAAGCCAGCGCTCCAAAGAATAAAATTATCGGCACAGGAATTATTGCCAAGGGTAGAAAAATTGTACTCAAACCGTATGCAATAGCGATTCCGATAACAGCTATAATTAAGAACACAAACTGTCGGAAACTAAACGGCCCGAGCAGTTTGTCCTCCGCCTCGACATCTTGAGGGACTTTATACACCGACATACTGCTTATATTATATCAAAATATGGAGATTATAACATGTTGCGGAAAATCTCAAATTGCTCTTTAGTTGCGTCAGTTGCATTAGCTGATAACCTCCTGTCGGTAAGAATTGTATTGATAACTTTCTTAAGATCTTGACGTTTCTTATTAGTAAGAACAGAGGTAGTATTTACAGCTTCCATCAATAACTTTAACAGCGTCAGCATCCGTAGTTGCTAAAGTTTCTGGTTTATATTTACCACCCTCTAGCCAGTCAGCACAAAGTAATTCATGAGGTCATCTCTGTTATTAATAACACCCTTTAGCGTATCATCGATAAGTTTACCGCCCATAAAGGATGCCCTATTCTTTATGCCAGATTCTGCTAACGCTGAGGCTGCGGAAGCGCGGAATTCTGGTGGTAATTCACTAAGAAGCTCGGCAACTTCCGTTGCGGTACCGTATTTAATCTGCTCTTCAATCGCGGCTTCACGTACAAATATACTGTCTCCAGATAAATTAACCCCACCAGAAAGGGGTATAGATCCCTTATTCAGAGCTAATCCCTGTCTCTGTTCTGAACTTAGCTTATAGTGCTTTATGATTTGGCGAGCTTCGTCGACCGACTTAGCGTATTCGCTGCGGCTGGTTGCTATGGCTGAAGCTAAGGCTGCATTTGCACCAATCAAATTGCCATTCTGCGTCTTTGAAATACATGCCCGCCAGCCTTCTCTCGAAGTTCCTTGCTGTTTATCAATTGCTCTGCAAATTCACTATGTTGTTGGCGTTGAGCATTATTCTTAATCAGACCTGCTGTTGCAATCTCAGTTTCTAAGTCTTTAATATCATTCATGAATGCAGTTTGCTGCTGATGAGCTTTCAAATCTCGTCGAGTTGCATAGGTAGCTGACACGGTTCGTAGAGCGCGATCGTAAGCTGGTCTTTTATCATATATGTCATCTGCCATATAACCTTGGGTTGCTTCGAGGTATCGGTTGTCATCTTGTGCAGATAATAATTCAGAGCGCTTGTTGGCTCGTCTGGCCTCTAAGTCTAACCTCTTATACCTGGCTGTATTTCTAAATGAATTCTCGGCATTTGTCTGTGAAGTTTCCAGATCTTTTTTGAGTGCTCTACCGTTATGATCTGTCCAACGACGTAAACGATTTGGGTTGAATCGCGCCATATTGGGGTTAGCCAACTTCTTGTTTCTAATGATCTCACGACGACCTTTAGACCAGTTCTTAGACCCTGTCGTACCAGCCCTTTATTCTTATCATTAACAAACCCAGCGAATTTACCTAATACTCCACCACTGAACTTCATAATTAGAGGGGTTATAGCCAAAGGTATTATTTGAACCAGCATGCCTAGTATGTGCATTATTGCGCCATTTGGTCCAGAGGCATTTTGTATAATTAATATTCCAGCCAATTGAGCCCCACCGAAAACTACAGCGAATGCTGGGAAAAATACTAGCATTGTTAAGAATGAATCTCGCCATTTTTTAAACCACTTTTCTGTTCCAGGAAGCAAGTAGCAAACGAAGGCTAAAGGTGAAATTATAATTAGTATAATAATAAGTGCTTGACGAGCCGCCATAATTAGGAGTATGAAGAGTAAAGTTAAGCCAGCTAATGTCGCGGCAGGTACTAACATTGGTAATAGCTCAGTAGTAAGTGCTAGTGATACGGCGTATCCTGCTCCTACCGCCAGCGCTCCATTCGACAGCGCTGTACTGATAACCTCCGACCACGTCCATGTACTTGTATTTTCTCCTACGGTGGATATTGTGTTTTTAATTCCCATAAAGGCGTCTTGGAAAGCGTAGCCGGCTATGTTTGATAAATCCAGTAATATAGCACAAATCGTAAATGATAAGTTGACCAACACCGCCGCAATTACTAACCTAGGGAGCATTTTTTTAACGCCGTAATTGCTAATTCCTACAGAGGTCAACTGTGAGTAGATAATCACCAAAAACGCCACAATAAACGCCACGTTGCTAATGTTTCGCATAATGACCCACGCCAGATAAATTCCACTGTTTTGGTTGGTTGTTTCTAATGGCTTAGTTTTTAAGAATTCCTGAAGTGCACTGTACATAAAATCAATACCATCAGCCAGCCAGTTAGAAACTGGACAGATAAATCCATCCTATTCCCCTGTACGTCACAGGAAGTGCCCGTTGAATTTCTCTGAGGGAGGATTCAATTGAAATAGTTGAAGTTACTCGGTTTGATTATAGGTATCTGGCGGTGTAAATGAATAAACCGCATAGGTTGCGGAACTTAGTGAAGATATTTCGCTTGATGGGAAAGTAAATAACCTTTAGTTTCTTTTTTTATTATCCTCGTTTCATTAACAAAAACAAGCGAATTATCAGGTAAAGTTAAACTGTTTGACTTTTGTTGTTGTCTACTTACCTTTGTATATTTTTTTATTAGAATAGGTTAAATCATGACTGCATCCCATTTCTGCATCTGCGGCGTAAACAGAGGTTGAGTGTGTTAAGGCATTAAGAAAAAATGCCCTACCAGCATCCCTGCTATCAGCAATACAAACCACTGCAGCCACTTGTTAAGAAGCTGCTTACGGGAAAATCAACCACTCCATCTGAGATTTATATTAGCATTTTTGATGGAAAAAGTCAAGAGAAGGCACTATGTATGATTTTTCTCAATTAATGTCATCTGCCGTATTTATTAACATCTTCTGTAGTAGGAATAATTAGCTCCCCAGAACTACTATTATTCTCATTATTATTACTTTCATTATTATTACTTTCTTCTTTTTAGCAATTTTATTTAATGCTTGAATGACTTCTGGGTCAAGCTTAGCAAAAGTTGATCCTGATGGGTTTATTGCACTTGTCGCTTGGTCACTGCTTATACCGCCACCGTTAATCCTATCAAGCTGGGAACTTTTTGTCATACCAGTAAATTTATCTAGGAAATAGACTCTCTCGCTGCCGCATCATGAGCACCATCTATACTTGAGCCTTGTCCGCTTGCCCACTTTAGTAATCCAGGGTCCTTATCGAATACACTGCTATTAGACTCTTGAATATTGCTTCTAAGTTTCGCACCCATGTCGTCGCTCATGTAGCGTTTAGATTCACTTTCACTAATCGCCTGATTATGTGCGTCAATACCCCCTGGACCTCGACTAGACAAGAGTATGTTTTGTGCGGCTCGAGCTTTTACATCGTCTCCGTTTTTGATGGCATCAGATAAGGCAGATTTCAATTCTTGTATGGAAGCATTTCCGAAACTTATTTGTGCGTTTTTAACTTCTGTAGAAATTAATGAATGAGTCATCTCTTGAATTCGCGCCTTTGATCCAGGCAATTCTAAGCTGCGCAGTCTGCTATCATATTCTCCAGAGGCAAGAGATTCTTTGAACCCTCTATCTGCGTATGCTTCATAGTTTGCTTGATCAATTTGACGAAGTTTTTTATTGTCATTGAACCGCTTCATGGCTTTATGGGCGCCGATAGTGAATGGATTTTTTCGTCCACCTGGACCCTTACTTAAAAACTCTGCCCTCCTAGATGACATCATGTCTGAAGCTGTATTTGACACAAATCCGCCAAGCCGTGAAACACCCAATTTATTAGCAAAGCCACCAATGCCACCTACGATTTTGCCCATGATTGAGTTGGATTTTATAGCTATAACAGCTACCATAAATGTTCCAATAAATAGTGCAGCTAAAGCCATGGGTCTCTGTATACTATTAGACTTCCCTTCTCCTAGCGTGAGTGAAGCTGCAAACTTTAGTCCGCCATAATATATAGATGCTAGAGGATAAAGAAAAACCAATCCAGTAAACATGCTTTTCCATTTGTCAAATAGTTTTTGAGTATTTGGCAATACCCAAGCCACTAAAGCTACGGGAGAAAAAATAGCCAATATAGGAATAAGCATAGATCTTACTTGTAGTGCTAACAGGCCCGCTATAATTCCAATAATTGCTGGGATGATCATGGCGCCCAAGAACAATATTATGGCAGGCCAACCCAATACTGCACCAGCCGCTAAGGTGACTCCAACACTACCAGCAACGGTAGCAGAAAGAAGTATAGAATCAAATAATACAGACCATCCATTTGCTGCTTTAAGCCCAGAGTATGATTCAAATCCACTAAATATACCGTCTATACTTTTACCGGTGATATTGGCAATATCAATTATCACCTGCATGAGATAGTAAGATATATTAATAGCTACCGCCACAATAACAAGTCTTGGTAGCATTTTTTTGATACCGTAATTGGATATTCCAATGTTTGATACCTGAGATATAACAATTCCTAAAAATATAACGACTAATATAGCGTTAGCTAAATCGCGCACCTTTGTCCACGAGTCGTAATAGGCTCCACTTCTATCAAGGGGGTTGTTGATTAGAAGAAATTCAAAAATAGACCAAGCCCCATCCGCAAAACTAATAGCGACGTTTATCGCTGGACATATAAAATATCCCAATAGTCCGCTATCCAGCACATCTCCGCAGTCCTTTTTATTTTCTTCGGTCGCTGCTGACCCTGAGGTGTCTACATCTTTTTTTATGTCATCCCATGCAATAGGTGCTTTATTATTATTTACCGTATCTTTGTCTAGTCCAGAATTTTTAGCTATACAGTCGGTAAAAAGTTTATCTATTTGTTCATTACTTTTATCTTGTCCGTCTGGACGTTTAGCGACAGTTCTAATAGCACTAGCTATACACGTACCTATTAACATTCTCGTGAGTTTTTTCTTGGCGGCGTCATCACAGAACCACCCCTTCTCTGATGCTCGTGATGGTGCCCCTGGAAGCGATTGATACTTACATCCGGCGGCAACCTTATTTGCGTCTGAGAGTCCCAAATACCAGGGACTGGCCTCGATTTTAGGAGAGATTAGAGTTACTAGACTATCCTGGCCTGCTTTATTAGCGAGTGCTTCGGCATTTTTTTCAACCACACTTTCCTTATCCTCTACGCACTGACCTAGTCTAAAAGTTACACGTTTAACACTTCTACCTAGCCCACTGCCTTGGAATTGATTTTCAGTTTTAATTTTAAAATCTGCTTTCCAGCCTGTGGCGCAAGTAAATACTGGATCTACATCACCTGTAAATTCTCCTCGCTCTCCAAGTATTGTCTTCCCACTACAACCCCACCACATACTTTTGTCATTTTCTGGTTTTGGCAGATAGTTTTTAGGACACTTAACAGACCCCTTATTTATGTAGTGCGGATTAGAGTCCGGATTAGAGCCCGGATTATCTACCGCAAAGGCAGGTTTGGTTGTAAGAATAGTAGAAAATAATGCCATTAACATAAAGCTCATGCACACATAAAAAGCTTTATATTTTAAATTATTCCCATAACTACGCCCACTAATAAAACATAAACACCTTCATTTAATCATATATGAAGGTGTTTTATGCAAGATTTTATTAGAGTTTATCTTGGTCTTTGTGTATCGTAAAATTCTTTTTACCTCAGGAATTTCACAAATTTGGATTTTTCTTTCCTTTACCTTCAACAACGTGAGGGGCTGTCACAAACAGTGTCTACAGACCTAAGGTCTGATAATATTCCAGATACCATTATTGTTTTACCGTCTTCTGGAGCGCCGTGCCCTTTAGTTGATTTATCTAATGGTTTGTTAAGATAAAACAAATTTCCTTTGTTCTCACCTGGGCCAATTTCTGCATTAATTATTATTACACTAGTTTTTGTTAATTGTACCGTCTTCTGGTATACCGTCTTTTGCTTTTTACTAAAACACGCAAAAAGGCTATCTACTGTGTCACGTATACCACCGCCTACAGGTTGTAGTATATCTGTCTCTGGGTCTTCTGGTTTACGCTCATTAAAAGCATTACCATGCCTTTCACCAAAGTATTCTTTGATAGGCTTTTACTAGTTCGCCCTTTTCTATGGTGTCGCCATATATTTGCGCTTTTGTAGTTCCATAAGATTGTTCGAAGTTTATTCTCTTTAATTCTGATTTAGCATAGCCAATAGTATAGGCGTCTATAATGGAGTTCATTATGTCGTCTGCGGTCATGCCAATTTCTGACGGCAACAAAGAATTATCGTTTTTTTGTAAGCGTATGCAGCATGCCACCGTCATAAATTGCTGTCATGATAGTACGTGAAATTTCACTTTGAACTTCTTCGTAATTATCTGCGGTTGCAAGCCAATAACTGTTTTCAGAGTCAAAAAGTTTCAGATTTATATCCGTGATTTCCGAAAAACCCAATTTGTAATACATTTAATCCGATCGGTATAATAATTACCTTCTTCTTTTTCTTTGTCTGAAGCGTCTTTGAACTTATCTTCTAATGATTTCAGATTCCTAGCGAAATCTTCTAGTCCGACAAATTCCATTTTTATTTCTTGAGTTTCTGGAGTTGAGATTTTGTTGTTTCTTTAGGCTCTGGGTCCTATTGATGATTCGTCGGTAGGAGTTGGAGTAGTTTGTTTTGCTTCTGGAGCTTTTTCGCGCTGCAAGCATCTACAAGTACTGCTGCTGCGGCAGATTGCGCTAACCTCTCCAAGGAATTTTATGGCCTTCCTTCTAGTAAATGTTTTCTCTGGTGAACCGCTTGGGTTAGGGTTTTCATGATTTTTAGCCATAACGCTTGGGGATCCTTTCTCTGACATTGTCAGGTATTTTATTATAAAAATTCCTTAGACCTTTCCAGTCCAATTGCCCGTATCATAACATAAATTTGTACAGAAATGCAATAAGTTAAGTATATTTTCCATAAAAAAACACCCTATCAGGGTGAATTATCTGTGGCGCGCTCGACCGGATTCGAACCGGCGATCTCCTCCGTGACAGGGAGGCGTGATAGGCCAACTTCACTACGAGCGCATATCAATATCCCTTATATTATCAGATTACTTCTGTCTTTTCAAGGAAAATGTTTGCTTTTTTCGCTTGACTATTTTACAATTTAGGTATAAGAGAAAAATTTTATGACAAAAAGAAATATTGTAATCAGTATATTTATCGCAACAGTGATCGCAGGAAGTGTTTTTATACCCAGGTAGCTTTAGCTGCCAGGGGCAGCTGCGGCGGCGCGGAAACCTCTGTTATTTCTTGTGACGGCACTGGGTAGCACAGCAATTATCAACATAATCAAAGCAAGTTATTAAAATCTTAACCGCTGGAGTTTTGGTTGCGGCGGTTGGTGCTGTTATATATGGCGCATTCTTATATACCACTTCTGAAGGTAGTCCAGATAAGATAAAAAAAGCGCGTGAAGTTTGGACGAATACTGTTATTGGGATAATAATGTTTGCGTTTATGGTGGCAATTACTAACTTTATTATTCCAGGAGGAGTTTTCGATTGATGAAGAAAAATTATAATAGCAATGTCTTTAATGGTTATAGGTTCGTTTGGGGTGAGTATGACTTTCCCGGGCATTTCTTTTGCGGACGATGCATGTTCTAATAAGGGGAAGATTTTAACATTAAAACCATGGTATAGCGGCTTAACTAATAATGACTGTTCCCTTAAAAATCCAGGCACAGATACTAATTCTCAAGCTAACTATATTTGGAAAATCGCACTTAATATCGTTGATGATTTGCTGCAGCTTATCGGTTACACGACAGTTGGATATATTATGTACGGTGGTTTCTTGATGATGACCAGTAACGGTGCTCCAGACAAGGCTGCTCATGGGCGAAAGACTATTATGAGTGCCGCTATCGGTCTGGTTATTGCCCTAGCTTCTGTTGCGTTGGTTAACTTTATATCATCAAAGATAGGGGTATAAAATGAGATATATGGAATTTTTTGCTGGATTATTAGGAAAGGCGGATGATCTTGGTGTGCCACAGAATAATGATGTAGATATTATGAAGTTTGTTAATTTGGCGCTTTGGGTAGCTGGTGTTATAGCTGTTATTGTGGTAATTATTGCTGGAATAAACTATTCCCTGTCTTCTGGCGATCCCGCTAAGACTGCCAGCGCAAAGAATGCTATTTTATATTCAGTCATTGGTTTGGTTATTATTGCTAGTGCGATTGCTATAACAGGTTATATTATAGGAAAGGTTTAAAATGAAGATTTTTACAAAAATCCTGACGGCTGGAATAATAATGATTGGGCTCCTTGGCGTGTTTACTCCAGCGGTATCCGCAGCTAACGGTATTGATATTTGCTCAAATGGAAATGAAAACTCTGTCTATTGTAAAAATAAGCAGTGGCGAAACTCAAGTGAACGGTATTATAAAAACTATCGTTGAAGTTTTACTTACGGCCGTTGGTGCTATTTCGATTATTATGATAGTTATTGGCGGTATTATGTTTGCACTTTCCAGCGGTGATGCTCAGAAAGCTGCAAAAGCCAGGAATACTGTTTTATATGCTGTCGTTGGCTTAATAGTCTCTATATTCGCTTCAGCAATTGTCAATTTTGTATTTAATAGGTTTAATTAGGAGAAAGTATGAAAAAATCAATAATATCAATAGCAATTATGACATGTGCGGTGTTTGGAGTATCAGTTTTATCTACTGCTTCCCTGTCAGGTAGTGCTTCTGCCCAGGTATCTGAGGGAATTAATACGGCTACAACATCAGAAATGAAAGGTAAAAAGTATTGATGGTGATAAACGGTCTAATAAAAAAACAGTAGTTAATGTTTTACTTTGGGCTGTGGGTATTTTATCTGTTATTATGATTATTTTTTTAGCGGATTTTCGTTATATTACTTCGGCTGGCGACGCTTCAAAGACAAAATCTGCTCAGAGTACGCTCACCTATTCAGTGGTTGGACTAATTGTGGCTATTATGGCATACGCGATCGTCAATATGGTTACAAATCGACTATAATAAATCCATAATTAGTTTTTGCAAATAACAGATAAAAATGTATAATAGTAATATCATTAAACAAGGAGAAAAATAACAATGAATAAATTAAAATTAATCTTGGCGGGACTACTGGTAGTACCAACTGTTGCTTTGGCTGTAGCTCCAGCTGCGAGCGCTGAAGGTGATTTTACCTTAACTAATGGCGTAAATAGTGCAAGAGGAGAAGGTGTGAGTGACAATACTGCAAGCTCCTGAGTCTCTAGTTAAGCAAATTTGTAAACATATTCTTGTTTGCTGTCGGTGCATTGAGCGTTATTATGCTTATCTGGGGTGGTATCCGTTACACCACTTCAGCTGGTGATAGCAATAAGGTTACTGCAGCTAAGAACACAGTTTTGTACGCAATTGTCGGTTTGGTTGTAGCTATCTTGGCTTATGCAATCGTCAATATGGTTATTGATAAGTTTAAGGGTTAATCTACCCTACCGTTAAAAAAGAGCCTCGCTGATGAGGTTCTTTTTTTTGTGGCTAAAAAAATACCGCCAACTTGTGACGGTATTTTCTGTGAAATGATTTTTTACAGAACTTGAATCTTCTTTGCTTTTTCTTGCTTTATCTTTTCAAAAGTAATTGTCAAAACGCCATCTTTTAATTCTGCCTTAACACCTTCTTCATTTACAGCGGTTGGCAATGCTAATGTACGACTGAATTCGCCCCAGTAGCATTCTTGGATGTGCCATTGGCGAACATCTGCTTCGTCACCGCTAGACAGCGTGCCGCTAATTGTTAAGATGCCGTCAGAAATACTTACGTCTAGGTCGTTTCGATCTACGCCGGCAGTACGAGCTTTAATGACTAGGTTGTTTTCTGTCTCAAAAACGTCAACAGCCAACTGACCCATCGCGTCATCAGCTTCATCTTCCCAATTGTCGTCGGATCGTGTTGCTGGTGTACTGTTGCTTCTACTGTTGTCGTCGTCAAAACCAGGTAGCAGATCGTCGTTATCATCGTCAATAAACGCCGCAGCCAATTCCTGTTCTGTTAGTAATGTATCATCTTGCTTTCGGGCCATAATTTCCTCCACTTTTTATAATAGGCTCATTGACAAAGTCTTTATTAGTATAACTGTAATGTGCGTTATAATCAACAGAGAAAGGCTTAAAACGTAAAAATTACAATGTTTGACACGCTATTATCGATCATCGCTCCTCACCACTGTTATAAGTGTGGTAAAACGGGTGGTATTTTATGCTTAGATTGTAAAAAATACATCACAAGTCGGAAGTACGATATGTGTGTATTATGTGGTGATTTATTGGAGAATGGTAACTTATGTAAAAAACATAAGCTCCCCTGTGATATGATCTGGTGTTTTTCACGACGTACAGGTGTTGTCGCAAAGATTATTGATGATTATAAGTTTAACCGCGTTCAGGCGGCGGCTGATTTACTAAGTGAGTTCTTAGACGAAGCTCTGCCTGAATTGCCGCCAGATACAGTAATCGTACCAATTCCTACAATTTCTAAGAATATTCGGCGTCGTGGATTTGATCATATCCGAAAAATTGCTATTAAACTATCTCGACGTAGAAAAATAGAATATTGTTCCCTGCTTCGGCGTAGAAACAATGTCACTCAGCACTTTACGAAGTCTTCCGCCCAGAGAAAACGTCAAGCAAAGGAGTTTTTTGAAATTGCGGGTAAAATTGATAAAAATAAGCGGTATATCATTATTGATGATATATTTACGACTGGCTCAACTGTGTTGGCAGCGGCGGAATGTTTGAAGAAAAATGGCGCCAAACACGTGGAAATTGCGGTTATTGCCAGGCATGGGCGCCCGAAATTATGAGTGATGATAATGACTGCCGCGATGGATTTCTTGGGCGCGGTACAATTGCTCAGCTAAAATAAGACGAACTAATTGGTGTGGAAACACTAAGTTTGACAGTGACCAGACGATGTTGGATTTTTGGCGCAATTCGCTGGTAACTCCGTAAGCACCACCGATGATGAAGACAATATGCTTGTCGATATGTTCGGTTATTAGGTCCGACAATTCCGGCGATGATAAGTTTTTACCGCGCTCATCGAGCAAAATAACGAAGTCGTCTGAATTAAGGCGTGAAAAAATACGCTCAGACTCTTCCTGGCGCGCTCTGTCGCCTTCAAAGCTTGAATGCGGTAGAATAATCATTTCCGCAGCAAAAGGCGCTCGTAGACGCTCTAAAAAACGAAAAATGCCTGGCTGAACCCAGGCTTCGTGCTTTTTTCCGATTGTTATAATGGTGATTTTCATAATATCTATGGCGGAGAGAGAGGGATTCGAACCCTCGATGAGTTGCCCCATACCGCTTTTCGAGAGCGGCCAGTTCAACCACTCCTGCACCTCTCCATAAAGCTAATGTGGTACACCCGGCAAGATTCGAACTTACGACCTCTGGCTCCGCAAGCCAGCGCTCTATCCAGCTGAGCTACGGGTGCATACAGCCTTTCGAAAATCGATTGGCCATAATGAAAATGTAAAGTACTTTCATTGCTATAAAGCACTGAACTTTTGTATTCTACCACATAAAATATAGTCAATCAAGCTATAGCTTTATCAGCCGAATAAACTTCTCTAAGGCGTCTGGCTTAATTTCTTGCATTGGTAGGCGTGCTCCGAGCATATCAACAATTCTCTCGCCCTCTGCTTCGGAAAAGTAAATAGTTAAACCTGGTGAAAATCGTTTTACGGGTAATAATAGAATCGAATGTTGGTTGTTTTCGTGAATTAATCCAAATGCGCGAAATTCGCTAAAAATCGTGTAAAAACGTCGGCGATGTAAATGCCTTTGGGGCTAATCGCGTAGTTTATTACTTTGTGGGAGTTTTGTTTGATAATACAAACAAAGGCTACAGCCATAATTGGCAACAAAACAGCGAAAGTCCAGTTCTTAAACACTAAAATTGCTAAAGCCATTAATCCTATCAACACAATAACAAAAAACACGTACCACAATTTACCGCGTTGAACCTGTACGCCTTCTGGCGCGTTCCAAGCTATTGGCTCGGTCAAATCAATCCTGTCGGGTGATGGCGCTTCAAAGTCTTGGTTTTCTGGACTATCGTTCATGACGTTAGTATATCACGATGAGAATTAGTGAACAATTAAACGTTAGTGGTTGATCCGCCGCTTAAAGCTGCGCCAAGGATGAAGTTGATTATGGCGTAAGCAAAGACTGCGATTAGTAGACCGATGATTGCATATAAAATTGTGTTTTTGGCGTTTGTGACGGATTCTTTTTTACCGCCAGATATTACGTAGCGGAAACCGCCGAAGATTAGCATAACGACACTTAAGACGCCGACGCCGAACAGCATAATGTTGATGGCTCGCCTTACGATTGATGAATCACCATTAGCCAAGTTGGATGGCGTATTATCGCCGCGTGCTGCGTTAATTCCAGCTGGCGCACCACCCTCACCTAATGCAGAAACTGGAGCGGTCTACCAAAAGCTACGCCGAACCCGATTGTAAGTAATCCTGTTATAATTTTTAGAAATGTATCCTTTTTATCATAATTCTATTATACCCTATTTACGATAAAGCTATTAATAATTACACTTCTATGGTACACTAAATAGTGAATTTGGAGGAGTACCCAAGTGGCTGAAGGGGACGGTTTGCTAAATCGTTAGTACGGAGAGATCTGTAGCGGGGGTTCGAATCCCTCCTCCGCCAAAAATTCAGAGATAGTACGGAAGGGTGACCGAGTGGTTGAAGGTACCGGTCTTGAAAAACCGGCGTGCGGTAAAACGTACCGAGGGTTCGAATCCCTCCCCTTCCGCCAAAACAGTGCTATTGACTTTGAAAAATAGGAGATTCATACGGGTCTCCTATTTTTGTTGGTTATGACGGGAGATTTTTATTTCTCTTGTTTGGCTTGAATCGTACTTTCGTAACTTGCGCCAGATAGACGATCAAACATAAAACGTCGGTTAAATAACGCTACGACAATTGTAATTAATACGAATAATATGAATGCTAATAACGCAATTGCGAATAGACAGAGAAACAATAGCGAATCTGCTTCCTTATTAAATTCATTCGCGAGGTAAAACAAGCCTGCGGGAATGATGCGAAAATATATCGTAAGTAAGATTCCTCTGAAAATTGTGCGAATCCATTTTTTATTTTCAAATGTTAGCCCAAACTTTAATAATGCGCTACCAAAAGTTTTACCATTCAGTAGAGGAATTAGGCTAAAATAGAGGGCTAAAAATAGCGAAAACGGAAGTTGGGTTTTTGATAAGGTGTAGGGAATACGGATGATAACAGCGTCGATTATTAGAGATAAACTAACACGAATTCCAGAAACTCGTGAGCCAGCCTCAAGAGATTTTTCATCTATTTCTTCCCTGGACGGAAGTAGCCACGTCGCAAACCAGCCCAGAAAGTAACCGATGCATCCGCCTATCGTGTTCTGGATGATATCATCGACGTCGGCTAATCGGTAAGGTCCTGAAATAGATGAAATAAAGTCCAGATAATTGAGTTAGCTCAAAGAATAAACTTAAAATAGCTGTCAATAACAATGTCTTTTTAAGACTACATTTGAAATAGTAGCGTAGGTAAATTCCGAACGGAATGAGCATTAAAACATTGAAAGCAGGAACGTAAAAAGTGGGATGTTTCATCGCCATAATCCAAGTTGAGCTATCTGTTAATATAAAGTGGACTATTCTTTATAAAATCTGCGACGAATGAAAACGGAATTAAATTCAGATTTTCTGCGTAAGTTGTGTGAACGGATTCTGGATTTGGTAACGGTAAAATAACTAAGAAATATACGGTTAATAAATACAGAATAAAGGAATAGAAAATCAAAGTCCGCAGCTTATTGACGGAGCCGTATTTTCGATAGTTCGCAATCATATACGGCAACGTGATAAGAAAAAGCCAAAATTGGAAAAAAAGGATTAGTGCGACCTTAATAGAAATTAGATATCCCATAAACTCCATTATACTAAACATTTTCTCTGTAAAAATTCAGGATGACTATTTCTATGCTGGGAAATATACTTGACAAAAAAACAAAGCTTATGCTAACATTATAATCAGTATTCTAAAAAAATAGATACAAAAAAGAAAGAATAAAAAAATGAATTTAGTACAACAGTTTTTCACCGTTACAACTATGTTTGTCAGTTTGAATGTAGCGTTTGGTGTGCTGCTGCACGACACCAACGTCGATAAAGCGTTTTTGTCATCTTGGAAAACATATAGCGTTCAAAGTGACGTTGAGGATGAAATAAAAATGCCAGAAACAAAGCCTCATACTCATCCAGAACATGCTCAATTGTCAAATGTGTTAAAAGAGGGTTCAGCGCGACCGCGAACTACGCCTCGTAACAACGATAAGAAGCGATTGCGCCAAAAATATGCCGCCCGTGGTCAACATACTTTTGACGGATATCACCTTGATTTTGAAGGTATGGGCTAGGCTATTTTAAGCTAATCACTTCCAGTTCCGAAACAAGCCGGGTAATAATTTTTTCTTGCTCGGCTAATTGCTCACGAGTTTCCTCGACAAGGTGAGCTGGCGCCTTCTCAACGTAAGTCGGATTTTCCAGGCGCTTCTTTAATCCCGCCAATTTCTGACGTGCTTCGGCTAGGCGCATTTCCAGATTTTCCTGATGTTGATACAGAGTTTCGCTATCAATATCTAGCCACGCTTCCCTGTTTGCTGCCGCTAATCTCAGTCCGCGCGGCTGGTCCGTGTGTTCAATTGCCTCAAGCCGCATGAGATGCTTAATTGTGTCTTGATTGTCAGCGATAAGGCTGTCGTTGCCGTATAACAATCGATACTTCTTATTCCCTGGCAGTTCAGCAATCACCCAGCGACCTTCGGCAACCAAGAGTTTAAGTTGCTCGAATTGTTCGGCAGCAATCGGATCGAACTTTTCTGGAGTTGGCCAAGCTTCACGCATCAAAATGCCGTCGGTGTAATTGAGTGTTTGCCAAATTGTTTCCGTAACGAACGGCGCAAATGGATGAGCGATTTTCAAAGAAGTCGCCAAAACCCAAGATAGTAATGGACGATTGATCGCGGTTTTAGACGATTCAATGTACCAGTCAGCCACATCGTCCCAGATGGTGTGATAAACAGTTTCTGATGCCTCTGAGAAGCGATATTGCTCTAATCGAACGGCGATGTTGTTGGCGGCGTCGTTCAATTGGCGGATAATCCAGTGGTCAGCCGGAGTTTGCGGCTCTAAGTCGACAATTTGGTGATTATCGCCAATTTGCGCCTCGACAAATCGGGCAATATTCCATAGCTTATTGCAGAAGTTGCGAGCAGCGATAACAGAGCCGCGGTTAAAGGCCTGACTTTGAGCTGGCGCTCGCCCAGAAATAAGTCCCATGCGTGTGGCGTCAGATCCAAATTCCGCAACCAATTCCATTGGATTGATAACATTACCCTTAGACTTGGACATTTTTTGGATTGTGCTCGTCATTAACCATTCCGTGAAGATAAACTTCTTTGAACGGCAACTTCCCTGTTCGGTATAGACTGAGCATAATCATTCGTGAAACCCATGCGCGCATAATATCCATACCAGTTTCCATCATGTCGGTTGGGAAATAATTGGCTAAGTCGCCGTCGGTCAGATAATCTGTTACGATGTATGGCCATTGACCAGATGAGAACCAAGTATCAAAGGTATCCTCTTCCCTGATATATGTTGTGCCATTTACAACAATACTCTGCTCGTTGGTGCGAGTATCGAAATATCCAATCCTTAGGGTCGTTTTCATTTACAAACGCAGGAATTGGTATTCCCCATGGAATCTGTCGTGAAATATTCCAGTCTTTCAATTGCTCAAGATATGCGATAAGTTCTTTGCGCTTGGATGCTGGATAAAAAGTAATTTCTTCTTTTTTAAGCGCGTCAATTGCTGGCTGTGCGAGTGATTGTGTTTTAATAAACCACTGCTCTTTAATCATTGGCTCAATTACGCTGCCACACTTATAGCAATGTCCAACGGCGTGTTCAATTTCAGTCTCACCGCGGCGTAGCTCCAGTGCTTCCAGTGCTTCCAAAACTCGAGCGCGAGCTTCTACTGGCGTTAATCCTAAGAACTGCGCTGGCACGTTTATCATCTTCCCTTCTGGGCTGATAATTGACTCTATAGGTAAATCATGACGTTTTGCAATTTCAAAGTCGTTCGGGTCGTGCGCTGGCGTGATTTTAACTGCACCAGTGCCGTAGTTCATGTCGACGTATTCGTCTGCGATGATAGGAATTTCCTTATCGACAATCGGCAGTAAAATGCGAGTTCCAACCAATTTTTTGTATCGCTCATCGTCTGGATGAACCGCCACAGCGACGTCGCCGAGCATAGTTTCTGGGCGCGTAGTAGCTATGATAATCTCGCCAATTTTATCTAGCGTCGGGTAAGCTATTTTCCACAACTTCCCTTTCTCGTTTTTATGTTCTACCTCGATGTCGGCAAAGCTGGTTTGGTGTTCGGTACAATAATTGACAATTCTCTCACCTCTGTAAACCAAATTGTCATCCCACATTTTCTTAAATGTGTCGTATACGGTGTTGATAACTTTTTCGTCCAGAGTGAATGTCAAATGCTTCCATGATGCACTAACACCTAACGCGCGCAATTGCAGCTCCATATTGCCGCGTTTTTCTTGTACAAAATTCCAAACTTGACTATACAATTGGTCACGTGAAAAATCGAAGCGACTCTTCCCTTGCTTCGTTAATTCTCTTTCATACACAACCCAAGTTTCAAACCCAGCGTGGTCGGCGCCTGGAATAAATACGGCGTCGTCGCCCTTCATTCGGTGATAGCGAATCAGAATATCCTTCAGATTCATATCGAGTGCGTGCCCAATGTGAAGATTGCCGTTAGCGTTAGGTGGCGGCATAACGATTGAATATGGCTTACCTATCCCTGTTGGTTCTAAAGCTTCACTAGTTTCCCATAGGGCATAAATATTTGGTTCGTAATCGTTTGGTATGTATTGTTTAGCTAGCTGCATAAGTTATTCCATGGTTTTTTCATGTGAAAAAAGACAAAAGAAAACAAAGTAGCTTTTCACGTGCAAAAGCTCTTATTTGCGTAATCCTCTAATTTCTCCACATGTTTATATTACATCTTAATTATACCACAAATTTATGTGGTGCGATGGATGAAATTAAGGTTATTTTCTGATCGTTTGATATGCTCGATATAGCCAATATTGAAGTGGCTTTAAGGGAAGTTCCCAGGTTGACCCAGAATAGACATCTTCGCCGCCGAACGATCGCTTAAATTTCGTAAAGCCAGCCCATGGGTGATTTTTTTTGGTGCGTTTTCAGGCGCAATTCCGTATAAATCGACTTTCTCCATTTGACGATGTTTTGCATCGATTATCGCTTCGGTGAGCAGGGCAGTTCCAGCGTTAAGTTTGCGATATTCTGGTGTAGAATTTGCTGCTGCATGCGCGTAAATTCGAGTTGTTTTTGAGTCGAAAAATAGGGCAGTAGCAATTACTTTATTGTCGTATGTTGCGTACCAAAATGAAGCGTCCTTTGATGGCAGCAGGGAACCAGCTTGCTTATGAAAATATGAATCTGGGTGCGGCGACATACCAGTTCGTTTGGCAACTTCATGTATCAATTCTAAGAAATATTTAATATCGTCTGGGTTTTGAGATTGATGAATAGTTACGCCTTTTTTGTGATAATTCCTATAACAATTCCTTACAGGTTGCGCCATGCTTGCTACAATTTCTTCCTCTGGTTGCTGGAGATTGATAACGTGCGTATGTTCTGGCTGTAAATGGACGTAAGTGGCTTTTTTCCAATGCTCATCAGATAACACCTTAGAAAAGGTGGTTTTAATTGGTCCGACTCTGAGGAAAGTAACGCCAAGTTTTTTGCCGAGCTCTGCCAAGTCTTTTAGTGCTAATCGTAATGTTTCTTCGTTAATAGCGGTTGGACCGAAGGGGCAATATAAACGAGAATTGCCCGTGCCATGCTCTAATATTGCGAAATATTCCCATCCTTCACCTCTGTTGTGAAAGACTTTTCGACCGAGCGATTGTTGGAATTTTTCCCAAGCTGATGATTGTAGAAAATGTTGATTCATGTTGTAATCCCCACAACGTTATATTGCTGTCATTGATAAACTTGGCTGAACTTCTAAATCGTATGGATCTGTCGGTTCGTCAATTTGAGATCTGAAATAACCGAGAGTAGCAATCATCGCGGCGTTATCTGTACAGAGTTGGATAGGGGCGTATTCGATGTCAATTGGCAAAGCTTCGCGTAATTGACGGCGCAACTCTTGGTTAGCTGCGACTCCGCCAGCGATTACAACGGAGGCTGGCTGGAAATTGTCAAACGCCTTTTTGGTTTTATTTACGAGGGTTTTTATGGCCGTGTACTGGAAACTTGCTGCCATATTACGTCGTAATTCGTCATCTACGAGCGCTGGAAGCTCATGAGAGGGAAAAGTGAAGTCTTTACCGACTTCGTGCTGAACGGCTCTCAAAACGGCTGTCTTAAGCCCAGAGAAGGAGAAATCGTATTCGCCGGATAATTTGGCGATAGGCAAGTGAAACGCGTGTGGATCGCCAAGTTCGGCGGCTTTGGCGATGGCTGGGCCGCCAGGATATGGCAAACCAATGATTTTAGCAACTTTATCAAACGCTTCGCCAACCGCGTCGTCTTGAGTTTGTCCAATAAGCTGATAATCACCGTGATTTTTTTAAATAGGACAAGTTGTGAATGTCCGCCTGAAACGATCAACGAAAGCATAGGGAATGACGGCTGCTGTTTCGGCAATGTTAGAGATAAATTGTCGGATTGCTTATTGATAAAATTGGCGTACACGTGAGCTTCTACGTGATGAATCTTAAAGAGCGGCTTGTTGTGAATGATAGCGAGAGTTCTAGCGGCGAGAGTGCCGATTAATAGCGAACCAATAAGCCCCGGCGCGTAAGTAACGGCGATGGCGTCAATATCATCCCAAGTGCAATTTGCGTCAGACAAAGCTTTTTTAATGACGGGATTTACAACTTCCAAGTGGCTGCGAGCGGCAATTTCTGGAATAACTCCGCCGTATTCTGCGTGAATATCAATTTGAGAATTGACGACATTTGAAAGCAAGCGTTCGCCATCTTCAACTATTGACGCCGCTGTTTCGTCGCAACTGGATTCAATTCCCAAAAATCCTCATTTGTTTTTTTATTATAGCAAATATAAGTGGTAAAATGGGTATTATGAAAAAAACGAGTTGGTAAAAATTGCTAGAAAAACGCTACCTCAAGGAGCTTTGGAAAAAACCGAAAACGCCTATAGAGTTGCGCGCACGAAGATGATTAGCCTAAGATATGGTAATCCAGCTCGTGGCTTGAGAATTATTGCAGTAACAGGGACGAACGGAAAAACTACGACCGCTTGTTATATCAATGAAATCTTGAAAGAGGCTGGCTTTAAGACTGCATTATTTACGACGGCGGTGATTGAAATTGCTGGCAAGGAAAAGATAAATGATTTGAATGCGACAGTTCCGACTGTGGCAAGGCTGTTTAGCTTTTTTTCCAGACTGCTCAGCGTGAAGGCGTGGAATATGTGATTTTAGAGGCAACAAGTCACGCTTTATCACAGCATAAATTTGACGGCGTGCCAATTGAGGCGGCGGTGATGACTAATTTGACTCAAGACCATTTGGACTATCATAAAACGATGGAAGCTTACGCGGCAGCTAAGGCTAAATTGTTTGAGAAAAAGCCGAAATATATCGTGCTGAATCGTGATGACGGGTGGTTTGAATATTTTGACAAGTTTACGGCTTCTGGCGAGAAAATGACTTACGGGACGAATCCGGAAGCTGAAGCTCACTTAACGCACGTTAAGTTGTATAAAAAGGGAACAGAGGCGAGTTTACTGATTGACCATCAAACTCATTTGGAGTTGGCGACTAATTTGCCTGGCGAATTTAACGTGATGAATATGTCGGCTGCGGTGTCGTTGGCGTATTTGCTGGGAATAAAGTTGGAAGATATCCAAGAGGGCGTAGCGAATTTGGAAGCGATTCCTGGACGATTCGAGCGAGTAGAAAATAAGCTTGGAATTGATATTATTGTGGATTATGCGCACACGCCAGACGCGCTGGAAAAATTGCTAAAAACCACTCATAAAATTACCAAGGGGCGATTAACTTTGGTGTTTGGTGCGTGCGGCGATAGAGATAAGACAAAGCGTCCGATTATGGGCGAGCTGGCGGCTAATTTGGCAGATAGGATTTTCCTAACTGACGAGGAAAGTTATAACGAAAATCCAGATGAAATTCGGGCAATGATTCGTCAGGGAATTGAGCAAACGAAAAAGGCTCATAAAATGACGGAAATTGCTGATCGAAAACAGGCGATTTATCAAGCTCTGAGGTCGGCTGTTCGTGGCGATACGGTTCTGATTACGGGTATGGGTCATGAGCAGTACCGAATTGTGAATGGCAAGCGAATTCCGTGGAACGACAAGAAGGTCGTTCAGGAAATTATTTCTGAGATTGAGAAAAAGAGTCGTAAAATTTCGCTTTAATCCGTTTCCAGCTTTGTGATTGGCGAACTAATTTTTCTGCATCGCTTGGGTCGAGCAGCAATTCTTTTCACGGCGTCTTCAAGGTAGATGCCGCCCTGTGAGCCTTTGAATAGAATTGTCGTATCTTTAATGTCGCTATTTTTCAGGAATTTCCAGCTTCAAGCGCCGTGTCAAAAGAAATTACTTTACAGCCATTTTTTTCAGCAATTGGTGCGAGGTGTTTTTTTGACATTTTGCCAACAGTGATGAGTAACTCTAACTGTTTAGGGTCGCAAATTTCACCGATTTTTTTATGCTCTAGTTCAGATGTTTCGCCCAGTTCATTCATATCGCCCAATACGGCAATCTTGTGATTAGCAGAGATGGAATAGAGCGTTTTTAGCGAATTTTCCATGGCAATAGGGACTGGCGTTATAGGTGTCATCCAGTAACGTGCAGCCGCGTATGCCGCGTAAAATATTCATTCTTCCTGAAACTGGTCTGATTTTTGTTAAAGCTGCCGCAACTTCTTCAATATTCATTCCGCAAGCTAATCCTGCCGCCGCCGCGCCAGTGATTGAGCGAATATTATGTTTACCTAATACAGAAATATTAATGTCCTGAGAAGTTTCTTCGGAGTGTTTTAGATTGACAATACAGCCAGTGTCTGTAGTCTTTTTAATTTCCAGGAAAACGTCGGCGGATTCATCGCCGTAACTCACGCGATCTCCAACTATGAGATTATGATATTTTTCATCGATATCGTGAAGGTTGAAGATGGTTTTTTTAGCGACTTGACTAATAGACAATTCCTCATGAGCTACCGTATCCATATTTTTGAAAAACTCCATATGCTCAGGTGCAACAGAGGTAATTATGGCAATGTCGGGTTTGATATAGCGCATAAAAGTAGCCATTTCACCAGGGCAATCAATACCGCATTCTTGAATGATTATATCTGGCGATTCGGGGTTTTTTATGCTGGCGTGTGCTGCGGAGAAGACTTTTAGCCAGGCTAGGGGAGATTTGGCGTTTTTTGGTCCGTCTACGCCTAAGATTTCCAGCGGCGCACTTAAGGTTGTATTCAAATTGCCACGACTATGGCGCACGGTGAATTTTTCTGATAGAACAGTGGCGGTTGCTGATTTTACGCTAGTTTTACCAACGCTGCCGACTACGGCAATTAGTTTGGTGTCAGGATGAGATTTAAGATATTTTTTTACATAAGAGCCGAGAATTGTTTCTAAGAGATGTTTGAATAATTGCATGGAGTTATTATAACAGATTGAGGGATAGTAGGGAGAAGGGTGTGAGGTTGCTTTTTTAATGATTTTATGGTATTATATCGACTATTGTATGGAGATTACTAGAGGATCAGGAGTAGCTGAGATTGCTTGGGGAGATTGTTGAATCTTCCGAAATATCAAGAAAGACTGCGTAAAAATTGTATTAGGAATAGGGCGAGCCGCAACCAGAGAGTTTAATCCGGAAAGTTCATATCGATTAGTGGATAGATATGTTGCGTCAGGTGTTGCGGATGATATTTTAAAAGAGAGAGGTAGACACGGATAAAACACCGGAATATAAAAATACTAGAGTTGATACAAAAGGATGCCTTATTGGATTTGCGCGGAAGAAAAAAACTTGAATCTTATAGGAATGGGGTATTTTTATGAGCGCAATAATAAGATAAGAGAAAAAGAGACAGTTGTAGCTTTTAATAAGGTTGTACGAGACATAATTAGCGAAGGGCAATATAATCGCAAATCAGAACTTATATCAGATGTTCAGGGCGCTATGGAGTGTCTTGGCTATAGCGATGAGGAAATTGAAAATGCATATAAATTCTTAGCTTACGTGATCAATGGTATGCGTCACGAAATCGCTGCTGAAATAGCTTTAAGGAAAACTAAGGGAGTGCGGGCTGTCCATACGACTGGTATTGACGATGATCTTGCTGGAATAGATCTTATAGTTGAGTATAAGGATAATTATGGTGGCGAACATATAATTGGTCTTGATATAAAATCAACGCCAGACTCTGCGCGGAATGCTAATAATAGCGACCGTGATGAGGGATATAACGCTACTTGGTCTGGTTTTGATCATAGACGGGGCGACTTTGGTTCTTATGAAGATAATTTAATGCCGAGCAACAAAGCTGTTAAAAGGGTACGTTCATTTTATGAGACAGAACTTGAAAAAATAGTTAGGAAAGAAGTCAGTCGTCATAAAAAGAAGTAGGTCCGCTTTCCCATCCAATACGGGTGGCGCTACCTACTTCTATATAAATATTACCACGACTGCCATAAAAATATAGAAGGTCGAGGTGTAGGAGATAATTAGCACTCACACTTGACGAGTGCTAAATTAGTGCGTTACAATAGATACGTTGTTAACGAAATGGAGGATAACGTGAGTACACCTATTAAGCCTCTTGGCGACCGTGTTGTAGCGGTGCGTGAAGAAGCAAAGACTCAGACAGCGAGCGGAATTTACTTGCCTGATAACGCTAAAGAAAAGCCAGTAGTTGCGGAAGTTAAAGCAGTTGGCGGCGATGTGAAGAACGTCAAAGTTGGCGATCGAATTGTCTATAAGGAATATTCGACTACGGATTTGAAAATTGACGGCACGGAATATTTGGTTGTTCGCGAAGAAGATATTTTAGCAACGGTTGTTGGATAAAAAGGGGAGTTTAATTATGGCAAAAAAAGTTTTTTATGATGATGATGCGCGAAATCGCGTGCTTGGCGGAGCTAAATCGCTATACGACGCAGTTAAGGTAACTTATGGTCCGAAGGGTCGCAATGTTGTGATTGCGAAGGGTTTTGGTGGTCCAACAGTTACTCATGACGGCGTAACGGTGGCTGAAGGAATTGAATTGCCAGAAAACGATGACGAAACGCTAGGCTATAAAGTTGGTGCTGATTTAATCAAGCAGGCCGCTAAGAACTTGAACAAGCAAGCAGGCGACGGCACAACGACTGTAACGGTGTTGACATACTCGATTTTGAAAGAGGCAAATCGATTGATTGCGGCTGGACATAATCCGATGGAACTTAGGAAAGGCATCGAGCAAGCTGGCGCGGAAATTGTTAAAGAATTGAACAAATTGGCTGAGCCGATTGAAGGCAAGTCTGACCGCGTGGCTGAAGTTGCTACGATCTCGGCGGGAGATGCGGAAATTGGAAAGTTGATTGCTGGCGTGATTGAGAAAGTCGGTAAAGACGGCGTAGTTACTGTTGAGGCTGGTCAAGGTTTGGAACTAGAAGCTGAAGTTGTCGAAGGTTTTAGCCTGGACAAGGGTTGGGTGAGTCCGTTCTTTGTTACTGACGCGGGTCGCCAGGAGGCTGTGTACGAAAAGCCAGCAATTTTGATTACCGATAAGAAGATTTCTAGCGTACAAGAATTCTTGCCAATGTTGGAAAAATTGGCACAAAGCGGCAAAAAGGACGTTGTTCTGATTGCTGATGAAGTTGAAGGCGAAGCATTGAGTATTTTGGTGCTAAACAAATTGAAGGGTGTATTTCAATACCGTAGCTGTTAAGGCGCCAAGTTTCGGTGATCGTCGTAAAGATGTACTTCGTGATATCGCTGTGCTGACTGGTGCGACTGTGATTTCTGAAGATCACGGATTGACATTCGAAAACGCTGGCTTGGAAGTTTTGGGATCGGCGCGCAAGGTGATTGTTGGTAAAGACGAAACGACAATTATCGAAGGCGCAGGGCAAAGCCTTCAGGTGTGAAGGAGCGAATTGCTGAGATTAAAGTCGCTTTCAGAAAAATGCTTCTAGTGAGTATGAAAAAGAGCAATTCGATAAGCGTGCTGCGGCATTGTCTGGCAAGGTTGCGGTTATTAAAGTTGGTGGCGCGACTGAGACTGAAATTGACGAGAAGAAATTCCGCGTTGATGATGCAGTGGCGGCTACTAAAGGCGGCTTTGGCTGAGGGAATTGTCGCTGGTGGTGGCGTAACTTTGGTCAATTTGGCTGGCAATCTAAAAGTTAGCGGCGCGGATAGTTTGTCGGTTGGTCGACAAATCTTGAAAGACGCTTTGAAGCAACCATTCTTGCAGATTATGAAAAATGCTGGCTTGAATGCCGACGCGTTGCTTGCTCAAGTTGAATCTGGCAAACCTGGATTCGGCGTTAACGTTATGAAGCCAGAAGATGGTTTGATTGACGTGAAGAAGGCTGGTGTGATTGATCCAGCTCGTGTGACTAAAGAAGCTGTTCAAAATGCAGTATCAATTGCATCAACTGCGGCAACTATGGGTGCTTTGGTGGTTGATATTCCAGAGGCTGAGGTTGCAGCTGCTCCTGGCGGTATGCCGGGAATGGGTATGATGTAAATCTGCCCCGAGCAATAAAAATCCCGCCGAAAATGGCGGGTTTTTATTTTGGAGAAATGACTTAACGAGGATTTGAGAAATAGTCGATTTCTTTAATGATATCCAGGAGAGCCTGAGCGCGGCGAGCTTCGTCAACAATAGCTACGGCAGCGTCGTGTGCTGGTGCGATCAGAGTTTTATCGTCCGTAGAACGAAGAAGTAACAGGTAAGTATCAAACTTTTCTTCTGGAGAAACATCTAGCTTGTCGACTAATGGACGCAACTCGTTCAAGGCAGTTTGCTTAATCGTATCAAGCGCAGGATCTGCGGCTGCAGTTGGAGCTGGTGTGCTGACCACTGGAGTTGGCGTAACTGGCTCTGGAGCAGTAGGTTTCGCTATATCATCAATAGCAGGCTCATCGTTCTGATCTGTAGCGACAGGATCCGGCTGAGATGGTTGCAGGATTAATTACAGGTGAAGCTGTAGCATTTGTCTCTTCAAATTGTAAATTATTGTCTGTATTTTGTGATACGCCAGCTAATACCTTAGCCAGTTCTTGGTCGTCACTGAATGATTGATTAGCTTGAGAATCCATTATAACCCACCTTATATATTAAATTGTTTAAGCTTATATATGTTACACTATAACATGAGTTAATCAAGGAGCGCAAGATGTTAGATGATACGAATGTGATAAAACAATATGATCCAGGCGACGTTTTGAGCGGCGTTTTGAATATTCCAGAACAAGCTCGATATGAAGTGTTGATTCACGAAGGTGCGAATCAGCGTCGAGATTTTAAAAATATTGTGATCGCGGGAATGGGCGGTTCGGCTTTAGCGGCTGATATGGTTCGAGTTCTGACCGCGGGCTGGTTGCATATTCCGCTTGAAGTGGTGAAGGGCTATGATTTGCCGGGGATTTCGTGAGCGAGGAAACGTTGGTTATCGCGGTTAGTCATTCGGGCAATACCGAGGAGACTCTGAGTTGTTATCAGCAAGCATTGGAGAAGAAGGCGTGTTTGGCAGCTATGTCGACTGGCGGAGCGTTGATTGAGCGAGCGAAGAATGACAATGTAACTTACGCTCAAGTTCCAGCTGGCGCGCAGCCACGAATGTCGACGGTTTATCATCTGCGAGGATTGTTGAAATTATTACAACATTTTTGGGTGATTGATAATGATTTGTACGATCAGGTGAAAAATAGTGCTGATTGGTTGGCGGGCGAGATATCTAATTGGACGGCTAAAACGCCAGAAGCTGATAATTTGGCGAAGCAGATTGCGAAATTAACAATTGGCAAGACGCTGGTTGTTTTTGGTGGTGAATTGACTTGGCCGCTGGCGTATAAGTGGAAAATTAGCTGGAATGAATCGGCGAAGAATTTGGCGTTCTCGAATCAATATCCAGAATTTAATCACAATGAATTTATCGGCTGGTCGTCGCATCCAGTAGAGAAGCCGTTTACGGTTTTTGATATTCGTAGCAATTTGGAGCGTGACAGGATTCGTGAGCGAATGGAGCTGAGTGATCGACTGTTGAGTGGCAAGCGACCAAAGGCGCACGTACTGGAACTTCGAGGAAAGACGCTTATGGAGCAATTGCTGTGGGGTTTGGTGCTGGCTGACGCGGCTAGTATTTACACAGCTATTCTTAATGGAGTCAATCCTGGTCCAGTTCAGTTGATTGAAAAATTGAAAGCGGAACTTAGTTAATTTAATATCGTAGAGATTCGATTGGGTCGCGTCTGGTGGCGCGGGCTGCTGGATATACGCCAGAAATTACGCCGATGATTATTGATAGTCCAATTGATAAGACGGCTGTTTGCCAATAAATATAAGGCGTGAGCGGCAAATATAAGCTGGCAATATAAGCTCCCGCCAAGCCTAATCCGTAGCCCAATATTCCGCCGAGGAATCCGATGATCGCTGCCTCGATTAGGAATTGATTGATGATGTCCCAGCCCGTGGCGCCGACGGCTCGTCTGACGCCGACTTCACGCTGGCGCTCGGCGACATTGACAAGCATCACGTTCATAACGCCTATTCCACCGATTAACAGAGAAATAATGCCGATGACAGTTAAGATTATCGAGAGAAACCTCGCGACATTAGATTTCTTTTCGTTTATCTCTTCGCCGGAAACGATTCGATAATTCTTATCGCTATCATGATTCTTCTTCAAAATATCGTCAGCTGATTTTATGACTGAATTGAGATTTTTATGATCTTTGGTAGTCACGATGATTTGCTGAATTTGCGGCGTTCCTTGGGTGAATTTTTTAATCACAGACAATGGAATAATGGCGGCGTTATTAAAATTCACGTCCAAATAACTGGCTGGATTTTCAATATTCTTCAATACGCCAACAACAGTCAATGGTTGATTTCGGATGTAAATAACGTTTCCGATGGATCTTTCGGTGCCGAACAAATCGACCGACAGTTGCTGACCGACAACAACTCCGCCGATGTCGTTAATAAATTGTCCCAGTAGCAATTTGCAAATTGGCGACGTCTTTTAGCGATTCCGTACTGCCGATTAATGCGGCGTTTTGGATATCGACTTTACCTTCGCGGGCGCGCAGTTCGGCGTGTAAAAACGCGATCGGCGCGGCTTTTGTGTTGGCAATTTTTCCCTATATCTCTGGCGTCCGTTTCAGTCAATGTGTTGACCGTCGTCGTGTTGTCGGATTCGGTCAGCAGATTCGGGATGGCTTTTTGATTGCCAGACTTAACAATGGCGACAGGAGCGGATGATTGGTTGGAATTGTCGCCGAATAGGTGATTAAATCCGCCAGTTAGAGATAGAACCATGGTGATGCTGGCGATGCCAATAGCTACGCCTACAATTGTCAAAAATGTTCGTCCACGATTAGCTCGTAGCGCCTGAGTAGCGTTCTCAAAAATGATTTTTTTACTAATATTTTCACGATTTTTTTCGCCCTCGATTTCTTTGAAGATTTTTTTGCTTCTTAGGTTTTTCTTCTTTTTCGTCGTCGACAATTAACTTCTTAGTGAACTTGCGCTTTTCCTTATGCTCGTCAGTGTCGATTTTTCCGTCCAACATAGTGATGACGCGACTGGCGTAATGAGTCAATTCTGGGTTGTGAGTAACCATAATTATGGTGTTGCCGCGACGGTGTAGGTCGGACAATTCTTCCATAATGAGATGACTCGATTTGCTATCCAAATTTCCTGTTGGCTCGTCGGCTAAGATAATTGACGGACTATTAACCAACGCTCTGGCAATTGCTACGCGCTGAACCTGACCGCCAGATAATTGATGCGGCATATAATATTCACGCTGTCCCAGATGAAAAGTTTTCAAAATGCGACTAGCTTCCTGGAGTCGTTTGACTTTCCCGAGTCCTTTATATGTTAACGGCAGCGCCACGTTTTCAATTACAGTCAGACGAGGGATAAGATTGAAATTCTGGAAAACGAAGCCAATGTGTTTGGAACGAATTTTGGCGCGTCGTCGTGAGCTGAGATTGTCGACAGCGACATCGTCCAGATAGTATTCGCCCTCTGATGGCTGGTCTAATAGTCCAAGGGTGTTTAATAAAGTAGTTTTGCCGCAACCGCTTGGTCCCATAATAGCGATAAACTCGCCCTTTTTAACGGTTAAATCGACGTTATCTAAGGCGCGAATCTCAGCATCGCCAAAGCCAAATTTTTTGGTGACATTAATAAGCCTAATGCGTGGTGGAATAGTTTCTTTCATCTTTGACTTATTATAGAGAATGAATGTTAGTAAGTGCAACCATAAGGGACAATAAAATTGTGGTATAATTATCAACAAGGAAGGGTGCAGGAGTGGTTGAACTGGCACGCCTGGAACGCGTGTAACGGAGCAATCTGTTCGAGGGTTCGAATCCCTCTCCTTCCGCCAAGAGATATTTTAGAGGATATTATAGAAACAAGAAAACATTATACGTACTTAATCAATATTTTGATAGACGCATATAATGCTGGTAAGCTACCAGAGATAAAAGATATTATTGTCGAACCTGAATATGGGTATGTGGCGTCAATTGAGTATAATTCTGGAGAACGCAGAGTTTTATATGGACACGATCCTGGGTTTAATTCAGGAAGTGCAGAGCAATTAGCTAATGATAAGGGTTATACAAAGTTTTTGCTTAGAGAAAATGGCATAGATTGTGCAAGAGGTTCTGAATTTCTTTTACCTTGGTGGGCGGATATGCTGCGTCAATCAGACCGTCAGCAGTTTAATCACTCTATACGTGACACAAAAGAAGCCCTTGGCTATATTGATAAATCTTTAGGATTTCCTGTCTATGTTAAACCTAGCAGAGGTTCTCAAGGAGTTGGTGTAGCTAGAGTTGAAACCGCTGAAGAACTTGATAAGCTTCTTAATCAGTATAACGAGGAGCGTGTTAAAGTAGCTGTCATTGAAGAAGAATTAAAAATGCCTGACTATCGCATATTGGTTTTTGATGGTGAGGTAGTTAATGCCTATGAGAGACGACCTTTTTCTGTTAAGGGTGATGGAGTAAGTAATTTAAAACAGCTAATTGATTTGAAACATAAGACCTTGGTAGATTCTGGTAGAGATATACATTTTGAAAGGCAGCTACCTATAATTATGAATAAATTAAGGAAAATGGGTCTGTCTATGACCGATATTATACCGGAAGGCGCAGATGTTCGTTTGATGGATATATCAAATTTATCAGCAGGAGGAACGCCAGTTGATGTCGGTGAAGTTATGCATCAGCGGTGGCGAGATCTAGCTGTCAGGGTGGCAAGAATCTTTGATTTACGAATATGTGGGGTTGATTTGGCATGTAAGGATATTACGCAATCAGATAGCGAATACGGCGTAATAGAGGTAAACGCAACGCCTGGTGTCAAACAATTTATGGCAAGCGGTGTGGCTCAGCAGGAAAAGCTAGAAGATATTTTTGTTAAATTCTTCCGAACATTATAATGATCTACCTTGCCGCAAATTCACTCACCAAATAAAACGACCCAGCAACAACGACGTACGTATCAAGCTGCTGGGCTTTCTCGATGGCTTTTGTGAGAGCTCTGTCTAGATTGTATTCAATCTCGACTGCAGATTTCATACCGTATCTGATTATAGCAAAAATAGGTTGTAATTTTTACTAAATAGCTTGCAAAACACTAGATATAGCGGCTATAGTTATTATTGTACGCTATATATATAGCGAGCCCATAAATAAACAAAAACACAAGCTACAAAGATAAGCCATCAGGTGAGGTGTTGGTGGTTTGTTTTTAAGAGGGTAAATTAAGGAGGGTATGTGAAAGAAATTAATGTAGTCAAGCGCGATGGAACAAAAGAACCGTTTGATGCTAACAAAATTAACACGGCTATTTTAAAATCGTGCGAAGGTTTGCCGGACCAAATTTCTAAGGTCGTTCAGGTGGCGACTGAATTGCAATTAACATTATTTGATGGAATTACGACCGAACAACTAGACGAGGCGGTCATTCAAACAGTTCTCCAAAACGTTAAGGACGACCCAGACTATGATAAAATTGCGGCACGATTGCTACTGAAAACTGTCTATAAGCAGATTTTGGGCGATTACGAGACGGCAGAAGAATTGAAAAAGCTTCATGCACGCGAATTTCCGAAGTTCGTTAAGGCGGCAGTAAAAGAAGGTTTGCTGGATGAGCGCATGGCTGACGGTCGGTTTGACTTGAAAAAGCTGGCGGCGGAACTTGATCCAGCGCGTGATGATTTGAGTAAATATTTGGGTGTGGTGACTAATAAAAACCGCTACGCTCTTCGTAAGCAAAACGGCTCACCAATTGAAACACCTCAGTTTACGCACATGCGAATTGCTATGGGGCTTAGTTATAACGAGGCTGATCCAACGACTGCAGCGATTGAGTTTTATAATCACATGAGCAATTTGGAATACGTCCCAGGCGGCTCAACGCGAGTTAATGCTGGCGGCTCGTTCCCGCAACTCAGTAACTGCTTCTTGCTTAATGTCGATGATGATATGGAGTCAATTGCTAAGGCTGTTCGCGACACAATGTGGATTGCTAAAGGCACGGGCGGAATTGGCATTGGCTTTACAAAGTTACGTGCGGCAGGTAGTCCAGTTAAAACCACTAATACTGAATCGACTGGCCCAATTCCATTTATGAAGATGATTGATACGGCGCTTTTTGCGGTTTCTCGTAAGGGCAAAAAAGCCGGTGCAGCTGCAATTTACATGGAAAACTGGCACCTGAATTTTGATCAATTTGTTGACCTTCGCCAAAACTCTGGTGACCCATATCTAAGAACCAGATTTGCAAATACCGCGGTATTTATCTCTGACGAATTTATGAAGCGAGTAGAAAAAGACCAAGATTGGTATTTGTTTGATCCAGCGGAAACTCCAGATTTGACGGAATTATATGGTGAAGCGTTTTCGGCGCGATATAAAGAATATATCAAGATGGCGGAAGCTGGAAAATTACGTACGTTTGATAAAGTTCCAGCTCGTCAGCAGTTTAAGCGCATTTTGACCAGCTTTGCAGGCGACATCTCATCCGTGGCTGACTTGGAAAGACACGATTAACGTGCGCGCGTTAAATAACAATACAGGCACAATTCACCTCAGTAACTTGTGTACGGAAATTACATTGCCGCAGGATAAAAACAACATTGCGACGTGTAATTTGGTGAGTATCAATTTGTCGGCGTTCCTTAGTGAGGATAAGACTTGGGATTGGGATAGATTGAAAGAGGCGGCTCGTGCGGCGGTGCGACAATTGGACAATTTGTGCGACATCACTCAAACGCCAATTCCAGAAGCGATGCATTCGAATCAACAAACTCGAGCAATTGGCCTCGGGATTATGGGTCTTTCTGACGTGTTGGAAAAGTTGGGTTATTGTTACGAATCGAAAGAAGCGTATGATTTGGTTGATCAATTGACGGAGTTCATTAGTTATCACTCCATCGATCAGTCGGCTGACCTGGCGAAGGAATTGGGCAGCTATCCAACGTTCGCGGGCAGTGGTTGGAGCAAGGGGATTCTTCCAATTGATACGGTTGATAAGCTATCAAAAGATCGCGGCGTGAAGGTAAAAATAGACCAAAAGATGCGACTGGACTGGGATAGCTTGCGAAAGAAAGTGAAGAAGGGAATGCGAAATGCGACTCTTATGGCGATTGCGCCGACGGCTAACATTGGTCACGTGGCGGGAACGACCCCTGGAATTGATCCGCAATTTGCGCAGATTTTCAGTCGCTCGACTTTGAATGGTAAGTTTTTGGAAGTGAACCATAATTTGGTTCGAGATTTGAAGAAGCTTGGTTTATGGGACGATTTGAAGGATGAGATTTTTGCGGCGCAGGGCGATATTCAAGATATTGACGGTATTCCTCAGAATATCAAGGATGTTTATAAAAACAAGTTTCCAGCTCAGTCCGTACGCGTTTATTGAGGTGGCAGCCAGGGCTCAGAAGTGGGTCGATCAGGCGATTTCTCGAAATATGTATCTGGAGACGCGAGATATTGATGAATATGTAAAGATTTATTCGGAAGCGTGGAAGCGTGGATTAAAGACGACATATTATCTGCACGTTAAGCCGCGTCATCAGTCGGAGCAGACAACAGTTTCAGTTGATAAAATTGCAGAACAAAAAAAGTCCGCACAAATAGTAAAGTGCGCGGATTTGGATTTGCGAAAATTAATAAATAAAGGAGGAAATTAAGATGGGAATTTTAGGTTCAGGATTACGCGATGGATTGTCACTTCACCCAATTCGTTACCCTTGGGCGTATGATCTTTATAATCAAGCAGTGGCTAACACGTGGTTTCCAAACGAAGTTCAATTAGTGCAGGATTTGGCGGATTTTGAAAAATTGTCTGACGACGAAAAGCACGCATTGAAAACAGTTATTAGCTATTTGAACCCGAACGAATTATTGATCAATAAATCATTAGCGTTCGGTATTTATCCATATGTGAACGCGGCGGAAGCTCAACTGTATTTGTCAAAACAGATGTGGGAAGAAGCTAACCACTTTATGACGTTTGAATACATTATTGAGACATTTCCGTTTGATCGTGAGGAAATTTATGCTGCGGGATTTGGTAAGAAATCATTGGCCGACAAGGCTGACTTCCAGAATAAGCATTTGGACGTAATGCTTGATCCGAATTTGGATATTTATTCACTGGAAGGTAAGAAGGACTTTGTTAGATCTTTGGTTGCATATAACATCGTGCTTGAGGGAATTTGGTTCTATTCAGGCTTTATGGTTGGCATGAGTTTCCGTCAGCGTAATTTATTGCGCAATGTTGGCTCACTACTGGACTGGATTACTCGCGATGAAAATCTTCATTTGACGTTTGGTATCAATTTGCTTTTGACAATTTTGGACGAGAACCCAGAATTGCAAACACAGGAATTCGCAGAAGAAATTCGTGGCTTGATTTTGCAAGCGGTAGAACTTGAGAAGGCTTACAATAAGGATATGCTACCAAAGGGAATTTTGGGATTGAATGCTGATTATGTCAATCAGTATGTTATGCATATGACCGACCGACGCTTGCAAGAATTAGGTTTTGAACCTGAATATAACGTGCCAAATCCAGCTAAATGGATGGCAGCTGCCAATGATACACTGGAATTGGTGAATTTCTTTGAAAGCACAAACACTAGTTACGAAGTTAATACCACGAAGTAATGAGAGTTGATGATATGAACGAATTAGCGAAAGAAATATTAGATACAGTCGAAGTTGGTGCGTTGGCGACGGTGAATGTTGATAGAACTCCTTTGGTGACGCCGCTGCACTTTGCACGTTTTGGTGATTCGATAGTTTGGATATCAGAGCCGACTGCGCGCCATTCAGAAAATGCGTTTCGAAACGGTAAAGCGGAATTTGTGGTTTGGGATGATAAAAAAAGCGAGCAGTTTTCTTAAAAAACTAACGTGACTGAACTCCCAGAATCTGAGAGAAAGAGGCGGCAATGGCGGCTTATAAAGAGAAGTTGGCTGATTTTATGCCACGTTGTCAAAATCCGCAAATATACGTTGCGCCAATTGGTGAACTTGATGAAAAAACTACAACGGGCAATTGGCTGCATTTTATTGCATAAGCACTATATCTAGCGTAAAATTAGTTAAGTAACTACTAAATATAGGGGAAAAATGAAAAATGAACGCAAGTCAAATTATTACTGATGACATGACTTTGGAAGAAAAAAATTGAGTGCCATTGATGCAGCTCTTAAAGCGGCGCAGGAAGCGGCTGACGATCAAGCAAAGTCGAACGGTACTGTTGCGGCACCAGTTGACCCAGCAAGTCTGACTATTTGTGACGGTTGCGAATAATATGTCGTCACCGCGCAAATATATATTTGTTACGGGCGGTGTATTGTCTGGTGTAGGCAAGGGAATTACCGCTGCTAGTATTGGCGCTGTCCTTCAAGCTAAGGGCGTTTCTGTTTCGGTCCAAAAATGTGATCCATATTTGAACGTTGATGCTGGATTATTGAACCCAAAAGAGCATGGTGAATGCTTTGTAACAAAAAGACGGTGCTGAAACTGATTTAGATTTGGGTCATTATGAGCGTTTTTTGGATTTGGAATTAACGCAAAAAAATGCGACATTATCCGGCCGATTATTGCGTGATTTGATTGCGGATGAGAGAGCTGGTAAATTCGGTGGTCAAACGGTACAAATGGTTCCTCATTTAACTAATTCTATTAAGAAAGCTATTCATCTGGCTGCTGAAGGCGATGTTCATATCGTAGAGATCGGCGGCACGGTCGGTGACTATGAAGGACTTAGCTTTATTGAGGCTATTCGAGGATTCGCCTTAGATGTTGGTCGCGAAAATTGTCTATTTGTTCATGTCGTATATGTGCCGTTTTTAGAGGCGTCACATGAATATAAGACAAAACCCGCTCAAAACGCCTTGGCTGATTTGCGTGGTTTTGGAATTATGCCTGATGTCGTGGCAGTTCGCACGGAAGGTCACGATAAACCGCCGCGTAGTATTGGTGAGAAAATTTCTATTTCGTCTGGTATTCGCAGCGAAGGAATTGTAATGATGCCGAATGTCGATACTGTATATGAAGTTCCATTAACGGTGTACCGCGACTTAGGCAAGCTACTCGGCGAATTTACTAATAATTCAGTTGAGCCAGATTTACGACGTTGGCAACATTTAGCCAAGCGAGATACGTCAGAGTATGCTAAGCGTGTTACGGTAGGTTTGGTTGCTAAATATATAGATAATTCTGACACATATTTATCTGTAACGGAGGCACTTAAGTCTGCGGCTTGGGCAAATAAAAGTGAAATATCTATAAAATGGATTAATGCTGAGACTGCAAATGAAGCAGATTTTGACAGTGTTGATGCTATTGTTGTTCCGGGGGGATTTGGATCTCGTGGTGTAGAAGGTAAGATTGCTGCCGCAAAGTATTGCTTAATGAAAGATAAGCCATATCTGGGTATTTGTTTGGGAATGCAGGTTGCAGTTATTGCCGCGGCGCGTTTGGGAGGTTTGACAAACGCTAATAGCGAAGAATTCGGCGCCGATTCTGATAGCAACGTAGTGTACATTATGGACGGACAGCAGGGTAAGGAGTCTACAGGAGGGACTATGCGTCTTGGGGATTATGTAGCCAACCTAAAGCCAGGTTCCGTTATTTCCAAGACATACGATGCAACTGAAGTAGTTGAACGTCATCGTCATCGATATGAAGTGAATCAAAAGTTTATTCAAGAAATTGAACGAGGAGGCTTGATTGTCTCTGGAACTTCACCAGATGGTAAGTTAGTAGAATTTGTTGAGGCGCCAAACCATCGATATTTTGTAGCAACGCAAGCACATCCAGAATTTAAGTCACGACCGTTTCGTTCACATCCGTTATTCTTTGGTTTGATTAGATCTATATTGACAAAATAGGGCTTTATATTGTATAACTAAGGGCATCATGAAAAAAATTGAGACTTTTTCAGGATCTGAGGCTATAAAAGAGATTAAACAGTGCGCTAAAAAGGGCGCATCTGAAGGTCTATATGATCCGAGCCCAAGAAGACTGCGCGTTCCTCTTGAATTGGTTACTGATTTGCTTTTTGGTAATGTGGGGGATGTTGTCGTTGAGGGGGCTGATAATCTTTTTAAGGCAACTAAGAAAACCGAGGAAAACAAGGGTGTTATATTTGCTACGAGTCACCTAACGGACGTTGATGTTTCGACTGTTGCTAGCGTAGTTTCTGAGTTTAGACATATAGGCGTGACAGTAGCCTCCACTAATATGGGTCTTTGGCATCAGAGGATACCATATAAACTTGTTGGGATGGATAACTTTTTTCAAGTTCCGTATGGAAGAGATCTGTCTGTGGAAAAAGATGCTATTGATAATAAGTACGCGTTGCCGTTTAATGGTGACGATTACTTAGGTCTGCAAGAAAAAATAACAGATAGTGGACTTTCTGTTATTACTGCAGCGCATAACCCGATGAGCAATATTGGGATAAAAAATGACGGTGAACTGCCAGAAAAGGCGGGTAAATTAGCTCCTCATCTAAGCCTGGCGACGGGTGCCACCATAATTCCTGTACTTATGCAGGTTGAGGGTCAGAAGAGAAATCCTAATCAACTGAATGACAATGCGATACATCTAAAGTGGCTTTTGGGTAAAAAAGTTGTGCGAGTGGTATTTGGTGAGACTATTAAGCCTAGTCCTGATGAAGTTGAAGCTTATGCCAATGTTTCGCATGAAGCGTCTTACTCAAAGGCGGCTCGTGAAGAGCAGTGTCGCATATTGGAGGCGTTTGGTGGGAAGGCGATATTGGGGTATATGCGTAATAAATATGATATGGCATTGGCTGCGTAATAAGGAGAGATAGTTAAAATGACTGCAGAAATAGATAAATTTAGCCCAACCCCAGAAGAGCAAGAATTGTTCAATAAAAGTTTTCTATCCAGACATCACTGAAGAGTCTGATATTGACGTAAAAAGAAACTGAGCCACAGAGAGAGGGTTTTTCTCTGTCGGTTGCGCTTGATTCTCTTAAGAAATGGGTGCGTGGTAGACGAGAAAAGCACGGCAAACCTTTTGGACTAACTAACAATTCGGCGGTAGAAAAACTTGCGGCAGCTGGAGAAGAATTGGGATTACCAGAAACAGACGTTCGGCTTTCCTCTGGACTTAAGCTGCTGATGGGCTTAATGCATGGCAAAAAGGAAGTTGAAATAATTGGCGAAGATATCTTAATTGAAGCCGCCAAAAAGGCCAAAGACGAGGGCAAGGGAAGTGTTATAGCGCCAACGCATTTCAATGGAGAGGATGTTCCTACGGCTAGCTACTTAGCGTCTTTGTTGAACAAAATAAATATTGGCGTAGCGTCGACTAATAGAGATTGGATTAAGAAGGGCGTTGGCGGAATCAACCTAGAGGCTATACAGTATCTTGCGTTTGGCGCTAAAAACTTTTTTGGCGTACCATATGAATGGGTAGATAAAAAGAGTAAAAAACCAGTTCACTTTTCAACAGACCATTACGAAGAAGCGGTTAAGTTTGTTGAGGATGGTGGATCTTTGGTTTTGGCTGGATATTCAGCGGATGACTCAGTAGGTTCAAAGCCTCGCAGTGAAATGGGCTCTGCAGCGATTCATACGGCATTGAAATCTGGCGCAGACTTGATATTTGTTTACGTATCGTCAGAGGACAAGAAACTTACTATTAGGGTCATGAAAGATGAAGACGGTATGTTTGCGGCGTTTAGCAATTCATATAGGAAGGCGCTAAAGATGAAGGACTCTGACGTATCCGAGCGTTTATTATCGTCATGCAAAGAGTACTTAAAAGACAGCGAAATAGGTAGGGTTATAGCGGAAGAATATAAGCGTCGATCAGATAAAAATAAAGCCAAGTAAGTGGTCGCAAGGTTATAGTTATTGACAAAATAAAAATAATGTGATATCATTTTACTGTATAAAAAAATTAAAAACAAAAAGGAATAAAAATGGCTGAAGAAAAAAGATATTCACGGACTTACCGAAGGTGTATTGAGTCGAGACGATATGTCGGCATTGACATATGTATTGCAACACGTGAAAGGGTCTAGTCCAAGTTCGGCGACGAAATTAAGTCTGGAACTGGAAGAGCTTGACGAAACAGCGTAGGGATTTAGCTAGATAATAGTCCACCTCTGTTGTATACTAGACAGTATGGAACAGATTATTTCTCAGGTAGTGAAACAACTTTTTGATCAAGATATATCGATACAATTGACGCGTCCTGATCCGAAGTTTGGTGACTTTGCTACAAATGTGGCGTTGCAATTGGCTAAGCCGCTAGGGAAGAATCCGCGTGAAATTGCGGAGATGATTGCTGAAAATCTGCGCAAGGAAGAGGAGTTTAGCGAAGTAAGCGTGGCTGGTCCAGGTTTTATCAATGTAAAACTGAGCGATCAATCCGTTCTAAATTCTTTGAAAAAAGAGCCAACGACGAAGCGCGCTGGTCAGACGGTTGTAATTGAAACCAATTGTCCGAATCCATTTAAGGCTATGCACATCGGACACGCTTTGAATGCGATTTTGGCGGACACGATGGCTAATCTGTTGGCGGTTGATGGCGCAATTGTGCATCGAGTGAGTTATCACGGTGATGTCGGAACGCATGTCGGTAAAAAGTATGTGGGCGATTTTGCGCGAGATTGGCGGCGATGTAAATAAATTGAACGAAATCCCAGTCGATAAGCGAAATGAATTTATGAGTCGCATGTACGTTGAAGGTGCGCGTGCGGCGAAAGAATCTCCAGAGGCGAAGGCAGAAATTGATGAACTAGCTAAGCAATCATTCGTTCTGGATGATCCGCTATATAAACAAGTTTACGAAATCTGTAAAAGTTGGAGTTTTGACGAAATTGACTCTAATGTTGGGCGACTTGGAAACGTGCCGATTGAGCGACGTTACGTTGAGAGCGAAACTGAAGAATTGGGAAAATCTTTGATTAAAGAGAAAACTCCAGAGGTGTTTACCAAATCTGACGGTGCGTATGTTTTTAAGGGTAGCAAATACGGCGCGTTCGACAACGTGTTTATTGGATCTCATGGCAACGGCCTTTATGGGGCGCATGATATGGGATTGATTCAGTTGAAGTATAAGGACTACCCAGATTTGGACTTATCGATTACAGTGAATGGCGAAGAGCAGGCGGCATACTTCCGCGGCGTGATTGCGGCTAGTGAATTGTCGATTCCGGCCTTGAAGGGAAAATTGTTCAATTACGCAACTGGCTTGGTTAAATTGACAACTGGAAAAATGAGTTCTCGAACGGGTGAGGTTGTTACAATTGGCTGGCTGTTTGACGAGTTTAAGAAGGCAATTGAAAATGCTGGCGGTGAACCAACTGACGACGTGATTGCTGGCGCGCTTCGTTATCAATTCTTGAAAGTGAAGATCGGCGGCGACGTCATATTTGATATTAACGACGCGGTAAGTTTGACGGGAAATACGGGAAGTTACTTGCAATACGCTCACGCTCGAGCGCGAGGTATTTTAGCTAAATCCGACAAGGAAATTGCTTTTCCAACAGAGTTGTTTGACGAAGATAAGATGCTGGTCAGAAAGTTGAGTGAGTATGTGGACGTGGTTGATCGTGCTAAGGAAAGTCTGGAACCTCATCACATCTGTACATATTTGTTTGAATTGGCGCAGGAATTTAATCGATATTACGAGAAAAATCAGGTTATTGGTAGCGACAAAGAGGCGCATCGCGTAGGAATCGTGGCAATTTACGCCGACATTCTTAAGGCTGGACTGGCTATTTTGGGAATCGTGGCGCCAGATCGCTTGTAAAATATACTGTATTAGTATATAATATAAATTCGTGAATGAACGACCGAGTAAACAATTAGACGAACAACCATATATATCATTTGATGATCGATATCTATCTACTCAGCTATTAACTCCGAGAAGTGATATAGCAGAGAAAAGAGGTATTAAGCGAGAACTCTTGTTAGAGAAGCTTTGTGACATAAAAAGTGTGTACGAAAAGTCAGATAAGACGTTTGATGATATAGCAGAGGCCGCTAAATCTGTTGCAGAGCTTGTTCGTGAAACACTTTATTTTAGGTCGACAGATAGTGGCTCGCAAGAATTTAACGCAGAGAATATCGCTAAATATGAAGTTGCTAATTGTTATGGACATACAATTGTTGCGTCTGAGTGTTTGGAAGAATTAAATATTGAGCACTTTATTAGTTATGCTAATCAACACACGTTCATTACTTTATTTGATCGTGAGAGTGATAGGTCGTTTATGATAGACGTCCTGACAAAGGAGTTATGTTGTGAGATGACTACGGCCGTTGGGTTTACGTCAAGCCATCCGCTTGATAAATTTTCCTGCGGCGAATTGAAATCTCAAGATAGTTTGAAAACTGATGAGTTATTAAAACAATTACCAACGACTGTTAACTGGGCTGAATTTATAGATAAGCGTCCATGGTTTATGTTTCCCGACAGAAGAGACTATAGAGATGGTTATGGAAAGTTTGCTCGTTTACAAATGTTAACGTTTCCATCTATTCCGGGGAGACTGCTTTTACTGGATGATTATAGTGCCAGAATTAATCTATTAAATGGTCAATATGAGGTGGCTGCGGGAAAAATAGAAGATTTGTCAGAATATATCTGGATATTGACCCTCGGAATAACTTGGAAGAGGCGGTAAATTATGTAGAGAATTAATAAAACAGGGCAGTGGGGATTTGGCCATTCAAGTAGCGTCCGTGGTGAATGATAGTTTGTCGCTGGAGGATTCTTCAAAGAACAGGCTGTTTCTTCCTGATGTTATGCGTAAAGTAGCTAAACATAATAGAGATATTAACTTATTAAATGAGGCGATTAGGTTGTACGAGGAAATTATTAATAGCAAATATAAGTATGATAATTTGGCTGTAGGGAAGTTAAGGGCTGCCGAAAAGCTACTGAGGTCTATGAAGACTGCTGGTGAGATTGCGTGCGATGTCACGTGGTAAAATTAGTGAATAGATATCTAATAAAAGGAGTTTTATAGCTATGAAATCTTCAGAATCAACTAAAGGTTCGAAAGTGTCAGCTAAAAAAATAGCTTCTAAGCGCATAAAAGCTGCTGCGAAAGTTGTCGCCATTAAAGAAAAGAAAATTGCAGGTACAGCTATAAAAGACACTCATATGGCTGGATTTGTTAATTTTATTCGCGAGCAGGGTGTTGTCGGTATGGCGGTTGGTTTGGCAATCGGTACCGCAGCTGGCGATACGGTTAAAAAGTTGGTGACGGCATTTGTTGACCCGTTAGTGCAGTTGATCGTTGGCTCTCAACAAGGATTGCAATCAGCTTCATTTACGGTTGAAATTGCTGGACGTAAAGGCGAGTTTTTATACGGCGCATTCGTTAGCTCGTTAATTACGTTGATAGCCGTTGCATTTGTTGTATATGCAATCATTCACTTCTTGAAACTCGATAAATTAGATAAGAAAAAGGATTAAAACCTTAACTAATAAGCGTACCTACTGATTCTCCGCGGGTTGCGCGGAGAATATTTCCGTCTGTAAGCAAATCACAAATTACAACTGGAATATGTTCGTCCATTGCTAATCCAATTGCTGCCTTATCCATAACAGCAATGTTAGGATTTGTTAGGGCTTCTGGTAAGATAAAATGATCAATTTTTACAGCGTCAGGGAATTTCATAGGATCTTTATCATAAACTCCGTCGACTTTCGTTGTTTTAACTACGGCGTCGCATTGCATTTCTAGTGCTAGATTTAACGCTGCGGTATCAGTAGTCAGAAACGGTCTGCCAGTGCCGCACGCTACGATTACGATGCGGTTTTTCTTAATATGGCTAATGGCGCGTCGGAATGTATAGTGGTCGATAAATTGATTGACTTCAACCGTAGATAATGCGCGAGTTGGCAGCCCTGCGTCGTTTAATACGTCAGCCAGGGCAATAGCATTCATTAGCGTAGAAAGCATGCCGATATTATGTGCGGAAACAGGTTGAATTCCGTGACCGATGATTTGATTACCGCGAACATAATTGCCACCGCCAACCATAATTACAATTTCAGCTCCATCGTCCAGCGCTGGTCGAATTTGTTCGGCAATCCAGCGAGCGCGTTTTTGGGTCGAAGCCGCTGGCGAATTCGCCTTTGAAGTTGTTCACCTGATAATTTGAGTAGGATGCGTTTTGTCATGATTTTAGTTTAGCACGCCTTATGGAAGTGGTAAAATAGAGATATGAAAACAAGTTTTAGTAAGCCGAAAAAGATTTTGTGGGTGGATTTGGAGATGACTGGACTAGATCCAGTGCGTGATGAGATTTTGGAAGTGGCGGCAATTGCGACGGATTGGAATTTTAAGGAAATTGCGACGTACGAAGGAATTGTGCGCCACGATTCGGAAAAGCTGGCTAAGTTGTTAGATCGAAATGCTGGTTTTTGGAATGAGCATCCGGAAGAGCGACGCGGGCTGGAGGAGCAGAATGAATCGGGCAAGCCTTTGGCGGAAATAGAACGCGAATTGTTGGCGTTTTGTGATGAGCATTTTGCGGGTGAAACGAAGATTTTGCTAGCAGGCAATTCAATTCATCAGGATCGTCGATTCATTGATCAATGGTGGCCGACGTTGTCAAAAAAACTACATTATCGCGTGTTGGATGTGAGCGCGTGGAAGGTGGTGTTTGAAGGTAAATACGGTAAGAAATTTCGCCAAGCCAGAAGATCATCGAGCGCTGGAAGACATCCGCGGCAGCATTATGGAACTTGAATATTATTTGAAAAAGGTAAAGGTATGACACATAAACAATTTGAAGAATTTATCCTAAGTTTGCCGGGCGTATGGCTGGATTATCCATTTGGCGAGGATGTTGCGGTGTATAAATTTGGTAGAGATAATGACGGTGCGGGGAAAATGGTAGCATTGGTGACGGAAGGTTCAAAGCCGCTCAGAGTAAGCCTAAAATGCGATCCGTTGTTGGCGCAGAATTTACGAGAAAAATACGAAACGGTTTTACCAGGCTATCACTTAAACAAGAAAGCATTGGAATACAATTATTTGTTCAGGTCAATTGACTGACGAAGAGGTCTTTGATTTGGCGAGGTTGAGCTATCGATTAGTCTCGGAAGCTTAATCTGCTTTAATAATTTGATTGATTTGCTTCTGGATATTCTCTAAATCGCCAGCAGTTTTTACTAGCCATTCGCGCATCTTTTTTGACTTGGTAGACTTGTATACCTTTTTCATCATATTGATCGTATCTGTTATTTGCACATTCATCTCATGAGCATAGGTAATATCCAATTGTGCGTTCAGAAGGGCTTCATCCAATTTTTTCTCTAATTTTTCTGACGGGTCTAAGGCGAGGATATCTTTCTGTTTTTCCTTATAATTGATGCCGGTTGCTTGAAGCGCTTCGCCCATTGAGGCATCCGCAGTGGTCAGCACTGCAACCAGAGAACTATTGGTGGTCTGCAGACTGGTCGAGCGGAACTTATTATTGTATTTTTTGGAAATAGTGAGTAATTTATTAACACGCGCTGCAACTTGTGACGGGCTAGTATTTGACATAGAGTCTTGTGAAAAACAAATATCGCGATCAGAGTTATCAATCCGATAAAACTCAAAATAGCGATGATGATTTTGGTTTTTTTATCAAAACCTTCCGCTGGCGGAGGTGTGGCAATTTGATTCAGATAATCGATACCTTGAGGTTGGTTGTTCAAATTGTCAGGATACATATTTCTATTTAACCACAAACAATAACAGAGGTAAAGAGTGATATAATAAAAAAATATGAATGATGCCAAAGAAGAAGTGCGGGCGCGACTGAACATCGAGGATGTGATTGGTGAGTATGTTCAGTTGAAGCGAGCGGGGTCGCAACTTTGAAGGGTTTAAGTCCGTTTACCGACGAGCGAACCCCAAGCTTTATGGTCAGTCCAGAAAAAGCAGATTTGGCACGATTTTTTTCTTCTGGAAAAAGGTGGCGATATTTTTACGTTTGTGATGATGGTGGAAGGAATGGATTTTCGTCAATCACTGGAACATTTGGCTCGGAAGGCGGGCGTTGATCTGACTTTGTTTTCTAATGGCGATGGACGAACAGCCAAGCGTCGCGCCAGAGCTAGGGAGGCGCTGAAGCTGGCTGCCAATTTTTATCAGCAGAATTTGGTAAAAAAATTCGACTAGCGTCTGAAATTATGTGGTTAAAAAACGGCGATTAAATCGTCAAACAATTGGTGATTTTTTGATTGGCTATGCGCCGGAGAATGGCGACACGTTGACGAAAGCGTTGGAAAAAAGAGGATTTTCTAGGCAGGAATTGGCGGACGCTGGCTTGTCGAATCGGTTTGGTGGCGATTTGTTTCGCGGGCGAATGATGGTGGCGTTGAGTGACGGCAATGGCGAGGTTGTGGGATTTACGGGCAGAATTATTCGTGACGATCCGCGCGCGCCAAAATATCTGAACACGCCGCAAACGCTGTTATTTCGATAAATCGCGACATATTTTTGGTTTGCACCAAGCCAAAGAAGCGATTCGAAAAAGCGATGTGGCGGTGATTGTTGAGGGCAATTTGGACGTAATTAGCAGTCATCAAGCGGGCGTCAAAAACGTGGTTGCGACCTCTGGAACGGCGATGACGACGCAACATTTGAAGTCGCTTAGTCGATTGGCGGGGACGGATTCGCTTGGCGTTTGATGGCGATCGAGCGGGAGTTAACGCGACGGAGCGGGCAATCAACTTGGCGCAGGAAGTCGGCGTGGAGTTGGAAGTGGTGAGTTTGCCTGATGGCGTTAAAGATCCAGACGAATTGATCCAAAAAGATCCAGCGCTTTGGCAAGCGGCGATTGACCAATCTCAGCCAGCGGTGGATTGGGTGATTGCTAGATATGCGGAAATGGAGAATTTGAAGTCGGCGGAAGGCAAGCGAAGATTTTCGACCATTGCGCTGAGAATTGTCCGAGGCTTGAAAGATCCGGTGGAACAAGAGCACTATTTGTCGGTGATTTCTGAAAAAAACTGGCGCGTCAATTACCGCACTGAAGGCAAAATTGTCGAATGAAAAAGTCGCTGAACATCAATTGAAAAAGGCGAAAATTGAGAAAGAAAAACCGACTCCGGTTCAGGATGAAACTGAGGATATGCTGGCGGGGTTGGCGGCGAGTGAAAAATCCGTGCGACGTTGGCTGGCGGCGATTTCTGGAGAAATGTTGGACGACGACGATGCGCGGCAGTTGATTGGTTATTTGCGGAAAGAATCCAGACGCGGATTTGGGCGAGGTTCCTCTGGACTTGCAAAAAATCGAACAGTATGTGAAAATAGTACAGTTGAAAAGTGAAAGTCGTTACGCCAATTGGGAGCAAAAAAGCTTGGACGAAGAGATGGCTCGGCTAGTCAGACAGATAACAATCAAACATCGCGAAAAACAAAAAAAGAATCAATTATTAACGCAGCTTAGAGAGGCCGAGGCGTCGGGTGATGAGGTTTTTGTCTCAGAATTTGCGCCAGAGCTTAAATAATCTGATTAAGGAGAAAATGTGAGCGACGATATCACGACGAAGCCAGTAAACTTAAACGAAGATGATGATTTTGATCCAACGCTTATAGACGAAGAAGAATCGGAAGATTTGGATTCGTTGACAACTGGGACAATATTTGGACGACGTGTCGGATGACTCGGTCAGGGTTGTATCTGCGGAAATTGGTAAAATTCCACTACTTAGCGCTGAAGAAGAAATGGACTTGGCGCGCCGAATTGTTGAAGGCGATAAGAAGGCTAAGGATAAGATGGCTGAGGCGAATATGCGCCTAGTGGTGTCAATTGCTAAGCGTTATTCTGGTCGTGGCTTGGACTTTTTGGATTTGATTCAAGAGGGAAATACTGGGCTTTTTGCGTGCGGTTGAGAAGTTTGATCCGGATAAAGGGATTTAAGCTTTTCGACTTATGCAACTTGGTGGATTCGTCAGGCAATTACGCGTGCGATTGCTGATCAGGCGCGAACGATTCGTATTCCAGTTCACATGGTGGAAACGATCAATAAATTGCTGCGTACTCAGCGACGAATGACACAGGAATTGAACCGTGAGCCGACAATTGAAGAATTGTCTAAAGAGCTGGACATGGAGCCAGAGAAAATTGAATATGTCATTAAGATTAAGCAAGACATTTCTTCTTTGGATGCCGGTGTTGGTCGTGACGGTGAAGATGATGATTCAGTTTTGCAAGATTTTATCGTTGACGAAGATACGGTTTCACCAGAAGATTCCGCTTCAAATCAATTATTAAAAGAGCAAGTTCAGGAAATTCTATCAAGTTTGAGCGATCGCGAGCAGAAAATTGTTCGAATGCGTTTTGGCTTGGATAATGGAAAAAAATCACACTTTGGAAGAAGTTGGTCAGGAATTTGCGGTTACGCGTGAGCGAATCCGTCAGATTGAAGCTAAGGCGCTAGCAAAACTTCGCAAGCACAAAGACGCGAAAAAACTTTACGAATATCTGGATTAGTTAACACTGTTCGGGCGATTTGCAAAAATGGGCGTCGTGAGTTGCGGCGTCTATTTTTTGATGTAATTGCTCGAGGCTGCCGTCGTTAATGATGAAATAATCAGCAATAGCAATTGGTCCACCTTTTTCCAAATTCTCAATTTCTGACCAGTCGCGCTGATCGACTTCGTGTGGTTGCATTGGGCGCTCTATGCGCTTAGCCATTCGTTGATAACGGAGGTATTTCGGTGTAACAATAGCAATAACGACAACTTGTCCAGGAAATTCGTGTTTGAGGAGTTTATATTCACTCCAAGTGTATAATCCGTCCAAAACGATTTTATTTTGCCCAGCGTTTATTAAATCGTGGATGTTTTTTATGACGCGTTTGATTACGAAATCTTTGCCTTCACGGCGACGAATTTCTTCGCGAAATTGTTGTTGATTGTCCCAAGTTTTTTCAATTCCAGCCTCGTCCATGGCTTTATAAATAACGCCACCGAAGTAAATTTTTGGGAAATCCTTTTTCTGTCAAATATTCGACAGCTGAGCTTTTGCCGCTGCCCGCCAATCCAACCAGGGCGATAATTTTTGCGTATGGTTGTGTCATGTACTAATTTTAACAATTTGTTGACATTCTTCCAAATAGAGAGTATCTTTAAGTTACACACTATGGAAACACTTCATGGACATACTGAAGAGTTACCTCAGAATTCTCCTTCTGACCTTGATACTGAGGGTCAAGAAAATCTAACAGGGAAATGAATATATAGCCGCTCAGATTGAGAAATTGGAGTCGAAATTTGATCATAATCCAGACGGTAGCGAAAAATGGCAGAGGCTTATTAGCGAGCCTATCGAGGATCAATATGGGCAGATTTGGATGATTTGGGAAAATCCTGCCGCTTCGTCATCTATTCCGAAAGATCGATATCAAATATATAAGATACCCAAGAATGAAGATGAGTTTAGATATGCTTTCATAAAAGAGCTTGAGGTTGATCGATACCCTAAGTACCATAAAACGTCTTACGAGTTTTTTGTTGGACCAGATGACGGTAGAGATGAGACTATAACCGTGTTCTTTAATGACGATGGAGTGATTGAGTATGTCCATTGTTATAGCTATCTGGAGGAGCGTAAGAGATTGTATGATAAGCACGAAAGAGCCCAGAATAAACTTGCTGAGGCTTCAATAATCAACTCTCTGACGACAGCCGCTTAAATGCTACAATAGAGTTATGAAGCGTCTAGTGGTTATTGATGGAAAGTCGGTGTTTACCGAGGTTATTATGCTATGCCAGGATTGTCGATGGTTGACGGAACTCCGACTGGCGGAGTGTACGGATTTGTCAGTTTGGCAATTGAGCTGATTAAGAAATTAGAGCCGGATTATGTGGCGGTAGCTTGGGATAAACGAGGCACGAATATTCGCAAGCGGCGGGAATTATATCCAGAATATAAAGCTGGTCGCAAGCCAGCACCGATGACTTTTTACCAGCAAATTCCGATTTTACACGAACTGCTTGATGCATTTGGCTGGCCGCTTTATGAAATTGATGATTACGAGGCGGACGATATTATGGGCGCGTTTGCCAGGCAAGCGGAATCTCGCGGAATTGAAACGTGCTTGATAACGTCGGATTTGGACGCATTGCAATTGATATCACCGATGACCAAAGTTTACGCTATGAAAAATGGCTTGAGGAAATATCGAGGAATTTACGGCGGAACATTTTGAAGAAAAATATGGAATTCGGACAGAACAATTTTTAGATCTGAAAGCGCTGAAGGGTGATTCAAGTGACAATTTGCCGGGAGTGCCAGGAATTGGTGAGAAAACTGCGGTGAAATTATTGCAAGAATATGAAACTCTGGACGGAGTTTATGAACATCTGGACGAGCAAAAAGGCGCTTTGCGAACGAAGTTGGAAAATGGTCGTGAGTCGGCATATTTGACCAAGCAAGTGGCGGAAATTTGGACGGACGCACCGATTGAATTAGACTGGGATGTGGCGGATGTTAATGATTGCGACTTTGCGCGAGTAACGGAAATTCTGCAGAAGTTGGAGTTTAATTCGCTGATTGGACGATTGCCACAAAACGATGCAAGCGGCGGAAAATGAGAAAAAAAGAAGAACCGAAGTTGGATATTCCACGAATTGAAAAATTGCCCGACACGCCGATGTTTGAGGCGGAAAAATATAATATATATCGATTCGTCGGAGCCTGATGTAATTTATATAAGCTCAAATCCTGAGTCGGCGTGGACGGCGAAAATTGATGAAATTAGTCAATCTGTGTGGCAATTACTGGCGCAGGGAACTGTGATCGCGGCGGATGTCAAACAGTTGTATCACGCGTTGGATAATTATGGCGTGGCGGTGCGTTTTCACGAAGTTTGGGATATTGGGCAGGCGGCGTTTTTGATTGATCCGCTGAAGCGTGATCGTAGTTTGAATGCGCTGTCTGGCGATTTTTCTGACGACAATTCCGCGCCTTATCAATTGGCTCGCTTGCATAAAATTTATCGTGAACAAAAAGTTTACATGTCGAACAATTCGCAAATTGCGCGTGTGGCTTACGAGTTTGATTTTCCAGTAATTTGGGCGCTATTCCAGATGGAAAAACGCGGGATGAAGTTGGACGATACTCTATTAAAACAGATGGGCGATGAGCTGGCGGCGGAAGTTGGTGAGCTTGAACAACAAATGTATTCCATGGCTGGATACGAGTTTAATGCGTCTAGTCCAGCGCAACTTTCTGAGGTTTGTTTACCAAATTGCAATTACCAACTGCGGGTATAAAAAAGGGAAAAACTGGATATTCAACAGGTCAAAAAGAGCTGGATAAATTACGCGGACAACATCCGATTATCGAGTTGATTGAGCGATATCGAGAATTGACCAAATTGATCAGCACATACATTGAGGCGTTACCAAAATTGATGGCGACTGATGGGCGAATTCACACCACGTTTAATCAGGATGTAACCAGCACGGGGCGGCTGAGCAGTACAAATCCGAATTTACAGAATATTCCGGTGCGGACTGAATTGGGCAGGAAAATTCGCCAGGCGTTTGTTCCGAGTGATGGCAAAGTTTTTGTCGGCGCGGATTATTCGCAATTTGAGCTGAGGCTGGCGGCTGTGCTGGCGGGCGATGAGAAGTTGATTGAAGACTTTAATAGCGATGTCGATATTCACGCAAAAACGGCGGCGGAAACATATGGAATATCGATTGACGAAGTGAGCAAATCTCAGCGCAGAGCAGCAAAAGTGATCAATTTTGGTGTACTTTACGGAATGAGCCCGCACGGTTTGGCGGCGGCTACGGGAATGTCATTTACAGAGGCGAAAAAGTTTATTGATCATTATTTTGAGGTGCGAAAACCGATTCGTCAGTATTTGGACAAAATTTTAACTCAAGCGCGAGAACAGGGTTTTGTTGAAACGTATTTTGGCAGGCGACGACCAACGCCTGATGTGAAATCGAGCAATTTTATGGTGCGATCTTCGGCGGAAAGGGCTGCGATGAATATGCCAATTCAAGGCACGGAAGCGGATTTGATGAAATTGGCAATGATTCGATTGGAGGACAAATTGTCGGGCTTGGCTGATGCGATTCTACAAGTTCACGATTCGATTTTGGTGGAATGCAAACCTGAAGACGTTCAGAAAGTCAGCGAGATTATGAAAGCGGAAATGGAAGGCGTTTGTCCAGAATTGCCAATTAAATTGAAAGTAGATGTCGGGACGGGCGTAAATTGGGGCGAAGTGTAGAAAATATGGTATAATTACGCCATGAAATACACTCAACGACGAAATTCATTTTCTCGATTTGTACCAATTTTGCTGGTTATTGTTATCACGGTCGTGGCGGTAGCAGCGGTTATTGCGATTGGTCGGGCATTATTTGGCAAAAACGATTCAGGTCAAACAACGGATCAGAATGTTAACGTAGGGCAAGTTGCTTTGTTGTCGACGGACGTGGGAAGCGCGGTTCGATTGACAGTGCGTGGACCAATTGTAGCGAATGAGAATTTCCGCTCATACAGCATCACTATTTCGCCAGAATCTCGCGAAATGACGACGTACGAGGGATATTTGGATAAGCCGATTGCAGAGAAAAAATTGGACAATAACAGCAGGGCTTATACGGAGCTGGTTTATGCGCTTGATAAGCGAAAAATGATGGAAGGTACGCCGCTAACTGAGCAGCAAAATGATTTGCGGGGAATTTGTGCTAGCGGTAAAATTTACAAGTTCGAAACTTTGAAGGACAATTCTGTTGTGAAGAGTTTGTGGACATCGGATTGTAGCGGTTCTAAGGGCTCGGCGCAAGCTAACGTAAACGAGATTTTAGATATGTTTTTTTGAAGCAAATTCTGACGGCAAGAAAATGGCGGCTGGAATTGGCCTAAGTCAAGAAGAAGCTTTTGTTTAAGCTGTAGGAGTCGCCAAATGCCTGAGCTACCCGAAGTTGAGACAGTTCGTCGCGGCTTTGGCGGATTTGCTGCCAGGCCAGGCTGTTGTGCGAGCGACAGTATTTGATTCACCAAAGAGTTTTCCGAATTCACCCACAGACGTTCAGCAATTTTTATACGGTGCGCATGTAACGGCAGTGCGACGTCGCGCAAAAGTATTGATGATTAATCTTGATACGCGTTATTCGCTGGTGATACATCTTAAGATGACTGGGCAATTGATTTTTCGTGGGGCTAATAGTTTTGCTGGCGGTCATCCGAATGATAGTTTGATTGGTGAATTGCCGGACAGATCGACACGAGTGCAAATTGATTTTACGGATGGTTCACGTCTGTTTTTCAATGATCAGCGTAAGTTTGGCTGGATGAAATTGATGCCGACTGATGAGATAGAAAATTTGCCATTTATGCAGAAAGTTGGTCCGGAACCGCTCGATAAAAAAACTGAGGCGGGTGACTTTATTAAGCGAATTCGTCGTCGGCAGAATTCGATGACAAAGCCAGCGTTTCTTGATCAGTCGGTGATCGCTGGAGTTGGTAATATTTATGCCGATGAAGCTCTGTGGGCTGCGAAAATTCACCCTCAGACGCACGTTAGAAATGTTAGTGATGACCAATTGGAAGATTTGTTTAACGAACTGCGTCAGATTTTGCAATTGAGCATTGATCAGGGCGGCTCGACGGATAAAAATTATGTTGACGCTGAAGGCAGGAAGGGCAATTATTTGTCGTTTGCGCACGTATTTCGTCGGGAAGGTCAGCCGTGCCATCGGCATCCTGACCAAGAGATTGTAAAGATGAAGGTTTCTGGACGCGGTACGCATATTTGTCCCAGTTTGCCAAGTGGAGGCGAAGTGATTTACCTTTTTTTACGGCGAAAATGAATTCGAGAAACGGCAAGCAATTGCTAAGCTGATCGGCAACGAAAAAAGCGGCGCGACATGATGGCGAAGATTTGACGCTGGCTGGAATGCAGGAAATAGCAATTGGGCAGACGCTGTTTATGAACTCGTCGGTGTATTTGATTTCAAAACTAGGCGAAAATTCTGAGGTCTGGTCGCAACTTCCAGATATGAAGTTTGATGATGACAGGACGATTATTTGGCGGAAGACAAAATTGATAAGCGAACAAAAACGTATAAGTGGCTGCAGAAAAAATGCCAAAGTTCAGGAATTTTCACCGATTAGTGATCGTCAAAAACCGCAGCTTTTAAAGTGGTGCGTGGCGGAGGCGAAGATTCGCGAGTGTGAATTAACGAATCGTCAAGCAGAGATAATTGTTGATCGTTTGGGATTTGATCAGTTGCGACTGAGCAACTTTTTGGATCAATTGGCGCTGGCGGAAAAAGTGACGGATGATTTAATTGACAACTTTATACCTCTGGGGAGGACGGAAAATGTGTTTGATTTATTTTGTTTCGGCGCTGGTGGGTGATTGTGATAAGGTTCACGATATAATTAGTTATTTGGAGTCGGAAAGTGGCGTTGATGGCGCCTATCAGACAATGGGATTACTTGCCTCGCAGGCAACTAACTTGACGGCGTTGGTTTTGGCTGACGGCGATAGTAAGTTGGTGGCTTCAGATTTTTTTCGGCTAGTCCGTATGTTTTACGAAAATTGGCGTCTTCAGCAAAAAGGTGTTGATAAGGAAAAAACTGAATAGAATAAAATGACGCGCTGCTTCGGGCGGACTTGCAAATGAAAACAACTTCTGTAAATCCGTGGCTGCTTGTGGAGGCGGCGCTGGTTGGCATTTTTAGCCTATAAATCTAATGTGTATCAAGTTAGAATGTACAGCGTATTTCTCTTTGGATATTTATCAGAACAAGATGATGTTTTAGCATTTATGCGAGATGAAGTTTCCAAAGATAATAATTGGAGAGTTCAAGAAGTGTTGGCAAAGGCATTTGATGAATTTTGCAAGAAAATAGGATATGAAAAAGCACTTCTAATAATTGATGAATGGTTAAAAACAATAATCCTAATACAAGGAGAGCAGTTGCAGAGGGACTAAGAATATGGACGAGCAGACCATATTTCAAAGATAATCCGAATGAAGCTATCAGACGAATTGCTGCATTAAAAGAAGATACGAGTGAATATGTTAGAAAATCGGCAGGGAATGCTTTAAGAGATATTAGTAAAAAATTTCCACCAAAAGAGGAAGCATTGAACTCTATTTTCGTGAGAAATGAGCTGGCGCTTGTATATAGATTCAATGACTGCGTCTAGCGGCTTTTCGGGCATAGGTAGGAAAAGAGCGAGGTTAGCCAGACGGCTACCTCGCTCTTTTGATTTCAAGAACAAAGAGAGACGCGTGCTGCTCCTTCGCTGCTATTGCAGCTCACTTTTGCGTATCAGCACTCAGGCTCTTGCTGCGGGTTTACGCCTTTGTTCGAAACTCGCAAATATTGTACAATAATACGTAATTACGTGAATACGTATTATTGCAGGAGAGTTTTATATGAATAAGAAAGACGAGAAGAAGCCCTCAGGAGACGTCAGGCGAACAAAGCTGACGCTCTCCGTGACGGCAGAGGATAAGAAGATATTGAAAATCATTGCAATCAAGAGGGAGAAATCTATCTCAGCGATGCTGCGTGAGTGGATTGAGAAAAATGCAAAGGAGGCTGAGAAGTAATGGCTAAGAATTTAACTGAGGATGAAGTACGTGATATTGCTCGTAATATCCTCGGGTTCAAAGATAAAACAGGCGTGAAATCTGGCGTTGGTCAGTTGACGACATTTAATCAGCTTGGGTTTCCGGGAGTTCTTGATAAGCCTGATGGCTGGTATCTGCCGGACAATCATGCGGATGTTGCTGTGGTACTTGAGACGAAAGCTTCGAGTGTTGCCCTTGTTGATAAATGGGTTGAGGAAGTACTGAAGAACGTTCGTATCGTTGAGCAGCAATACGAGAAGGTAGTTGGCATTCTTTATAACGGCGACGCTGCTCGAGTATTCAAGGGCGAAGAAGAGTTTGATGGCGATGGAGCCAAGACTCTTCATAACGTTGAGTATTACACGGCTTTGTTTAATGCAGGCAACATCGACAAGGGAGCATATTTAGAGCTGACTGCAAGCATCAACAACTGCTTGCATTTTCGAGTTCGGTATTAAAATTTGTATCATCGCATGATTTTCACAGCTTGCGCTCTGGTTGCAAAGCGTTATAACGCACTGATGGTTGAGGGTATGGACTATTCGGAATTTCATAATGCAATTCTGAACTGTCTTAACAAGGAGCTTTATCACGATAAGCAGCAGAATCAAAAACTGTCTCTTCTGACAGAAGTGTTCTCGGAAATTCGAATGAATTTGAACGTTGATAGCGAGGATGCGAAAGAGCAAAGTCGCGTCAAAACACTTATTACACAATTCATCGGGTGGGTCACAGAAATCAGCAATTGTCTGAATTCTGATGCTTGGCGCGGAGAAGATGTTATGGGTATCTTCTTCAACGAATTCAATCGCTACAAGAAGAAGTCGGAAGCTGGTCAGGTCTTTACTCCTGAGCATATCACTGACTTCATGTATAAGATTCTTGAGGTAAACAAGGACGACCGAGTTCTTGATGCATGCTGTGGCAGTGGCGGATTCCTTGTTAAAGCGATGGCGAACATGATTCGTGAGTCTGGCGGGATGCAAACCATCAAGGCAAAGGAAATCAAGAGGCAGCAGCTTTACGGTATCGAGTTTGACCGTGAGATTTATGCTCTTGCGTGTGCAAACATGCTGATTCACAAGGATGGTAAGACGAGACCTTGAACAGATGGATGCACGAACTGAAACGGCAAGCGATTGGATTGCAAAGCAGGGAATCACGAAGGTTCTTATGAATCCACCGTATGAGAATAAGTACGGCTGCATGAAGATTGTTGAGAATGTTCTTGACAGCGTGCCTGCCCATACAGCTTGCGCGTTCATCCTTCCAGATAAGAAGCTTGAAAAGGCTTCAAAGGCTCAGATGAAGCGAATCCTTTCACATCATCGTCTGAAGAAGGTAATCAAACTCCCTGAAGACTTGTTCTTTGGCGTGGGCGTCACTACGAGCGTTTTTGTGTTTGAGACTGGCATTTCACAGGATGGCAAGGATATTTTTGCCTGCTATATGGAGACCGATGGGCTTGCGACAGTCAAGAATAAAGGTCGCCATGATGTGTACGGTAAATGGGCTGCTATCGAGGACCGTTGGGTCGATGTGGTAGAGAAGCAGTCGGGGGACGACACATGTCAGTGGGTCAAGTCTGACAAGCACCTGTCGTATCAGGTGCCGCAGAAGCCTTCTGAGATTTTTGAAGAAGACTTCAAGAAGACCGCTATGGACTATCTGATGTTCAAGGAAGGCATCGACGCAAAGGTATTTGGCGACAAGCTGCTTGAAACAGCAATGTATTCGAGCACAGTGAGCGCGGATGATGAGAGCGTGAACATTGCCTTGAAGAAGGGCGGTGAGAAGAATGAATAAGATCGATACGAGTAAGTGGAAGTCATTTGCCATTGGAGAATTGTTTGAGGTGAAACGACCTGTTGCTAGAAGTCAAGCAGCATACTCTGATGGTAATGTTCCATTTGTGGCATCTGAGAATTTCAATAACGGTGTAGTGAAATATTGTGAACCAAAAGATAATGAAGCATTGGATGCCAGAAACTGTATTACGGTTAGCCCATTAGATGGGTCTGCATTCTATCAAGCGAAAGATTTCCTTGGTAGAGGTGGTGCTGGGTCAGCAATTTTGCTTTTGTATAGTGATAAGCTGACTGAATTAACAGGATTGTTTATTGCGACAGCTATACGAGCCTCGCTGACAAGATATTCGTATATTGACCAGCTAAATTCGCAAAACAATTGTTGAAGAACATATCAAATTGCCTGCGGATAAATCAGGTAACCCTGATTGGGCTTATATAGATTCGTTCATGCAGAATGTCATGAACGAATCTATAGCTTGCCTTGGCAATCTAAGGCTTGCGCAAGGCAGAGAAGGCGAAAGGTTGATATCTCAAAAATGGAAAGATTTCGAGATTGGCAAGTTGTTCAAGATTATTAAGCCGTCTGTTTTTCATACTAGGCAAGTTGTTGAGGATGATAAAGGTATCCCTTTATGTTGTTCGAACGAAATTTGATAATGGTATTAAATTTCGTGTTGTAAAAACCGAAGACATGTCACCAAGCCCAAGTGGCGTAATTTCATTTGGCTCAGAAAATGCAACGTTCTTCTATCAGCCAGAGGAGTTTGTTTCAGGACGTGATATCTACTACCTCGATACACTAGGAATTTCAGAGCATGCGTGTCTGTTCATGGCCGCATGCCTGCAACCGATAGCACGCAAATATTCTTACAATTACGGATTGTTTCCTGACCTTTTGAAGCAAGAACATATCAAGTTGCCCGCTGATTCTGCTGGTAAACCTGATTGGGCATATATGGATTTGCACATGGAAGCTGTATTAACGCAAAGCAAGAAATCAATGAAAGAATTGAGGGAGGTGACTTTATAGGTGGCAAAGACTGAATTTGTCCAGAACGACAACAACCTAGCTATCGCCTACTACCGCTTTTCGTCTCACGCACAAAACGATGTCTCCATCGACCAGCAGCGCGAGCAAGCTACTGTTCAATGGACACAAGGTATTCGGCTATAAGATTGCCGAGGACAAGCACAACGATTCGTGGGATAGCTGAGAATGAGACTCCGAGATACTGATTTACAGGAAAGCTCTTTTTGTGGAGAGTGTGGGGAGCTCTATGCAGAGCGTGCCTGGTACTCAGAAGACAATCGCGAGGTGTCTTACGAGGCGCTGAACGGAGACGACGACCCTTTTTGCTGAAGGGGAGTCGTCGAGTTTGATTGCTTCCCCTTTGAGTCCAGAGCTAATTAAAGCTGAACTCTGCAACTGGAAGTTAGAAAGCAAAAGAAATAAATCAAGTATACAAATTATCGAGTCGATTAGTCGACTGATGTTAAATAAAAATACCCCAGCTAATTCCGGGGTATTTTCTAGTAATCTTACAGATTATTTTTCAGTTTTCTTAGCAGCTGGTTTCTTTGCTGGAGCTTTTTTTAGCGGCAGTTTTCTTTAGCGTTGCTGGCTTTGCGGCTGGTTTTTTTAGCAGCCTCTAATGTAACGCCTGCTTTTTTAGCAATTTTGCTCAATGCGCTCTTTCGGCGAGCAGCAGTGTTTTTCTTAATCAAGCCTTTTTTAACAGCGGTGTCGATTTCGCTTTGTGCTGCAGCAAGAGTTTTTGTGCTTGGTTCTGCAGAGAAAGCTTTAACAGCAGTCTTAATGTCTTTTTTAATGCTGATGTTTCGCTCGCGGCGCTTTAGGGTTTGTTTAGCACGCTTGATGGCGGATTTGATGATTGGCATGTTTCTCCTTTACCTCTATAGATTTGTATCGCTAATCAGGAAGAATTATACAGAAAATAGCATAAATTGTAAAGAGGCGGCTTAGATATTGACTTTATGGTACTGCTTATGGTATAGTGATGCCAAGCGTAATTACAAAAAACAAACATAGGAAAAATCATGTCAAACGGATCAGCAAAGCAAAAAGTAATCCAGAGTATAAAGGATGTAACTAATATTTTAGTGACGGTGAGTTCTAGTCCGTCAGTCGACGAATTGTCGGCAGCATTGGGATTGACGATTTTCCTCAATAAACTAGGGAAGCACGCTACGGCTGTGTTTAGTGGCGACATTCCGCCAGCAATTACGTTCTTGAATCCTGATAAGACGTTTGAGCAGACCGCAGATTCTTTACGTGATTTTATTATCGCCTTGGATAAAGAAAAGGCTGACCATTTGCGCTATAAAGTTGTTGATGACGCGGTGAAGATTTTTATTACGCCATATCGTACGACAATTACCGATAAAGACTTGGAATTTTCACAGGGTGATTATAACGTTGAGCTAGTTTTGGCGCTAAATGTTGAAAATAGTGAAAGTATTGATACGGCTTTGACTGCGCACGGTAAGATTTTGCACGATGCTACGGTTGTGGCTATAACGGCGGGCGACGTAAAAGAGTGGCCTGGGCTCTGTTGATTGGCACGAATCTAATGCTAGCGGTGTGAGTGAAATGGTTGTTGAGCTTCTTGATGATCTGAAGACGCCGAAGGTGACTTTGGACGAGCAGATGGCGACGGCTCTACTTACGGGAATTGTTGCAGTGACTGACCGATTTAGTAATGGAAATACATCATCAAAGGTTATGACCACGGCCGCAGAACTTATGGCAGCTGGCGCAAATCAGCAATTGGTGGTTTCAAAAGATTGCAGAGGGGCGAAGTAGAGGACAAGCCGCAGAAGATTGAAAAAGATCGAAGAAAAATCTCCAGAAAAAGAAGAAAGCTTCAGAGGATAAAGACTGAAGAAGTAGAGAAAGATGAGGAAACTGTACACGCGGACGGAACTTTGTCGATTAGCCACGAAAAAGAAGGGCGATGTTGATGAAGTAGCCGAACAAACAGCGAAAGGAAAAAGCAAGAAGAGTCTGCTAGGATTGCTGAAGAGAAATTGGCTAAAATTGAGCCGATAAAGGAAGAATCGCAAGCTGAGGAAGAAAAGCCGAGTGAAAAAATAGTTTCAAAGGGAGAACTTTCTTTTGAGGAAACTCCGCTGATGGGTGGCACTCTGAACGCAACGACTACACAGGCTGCTGAGGATAAGATTAGGGAATTGGCTAGCGATCAAAATAAAACCATTTTAACGCACGGTAAATATGTGGGTGATAATACGCCGTCGTTTGGCGATACTCCGTTAAATGCGGCTATGGGTGCGTCTGATGAACCACCAAAGATTGATCCGTTCGCGACAACTAACGCCGCTGAGCAAAAATTGTCGACGATACCTGTTGCGCCGCAATCTGAAGAGTCAATTATTTCGGCAATTACCAACGACACAAATCAATTGAACAATCCAGTAGCGCCAGCTCCGAGTCAGCCGATTGCGCCAATTGAGCCAGCAATAACAAATCCTGAGAATAGCATTCCAGGTTTCGATTTGCCAATGCCACCAGCAATGCCGGATTTCGGCGCTTTGCCACCAATGCCACCAGCGCCTACAGGGTGTTGATGTAAATGGATTGCCGCAGATTGCACCGCTAGGAGTGGCTCCCGAGCCGGTAACCGCTCCGCAAGCTCCAGCGCCTGCGCCGATCACTGCGATGCCAACTCAGCCAGCTCAAAACGCAGATTTCAATCCAGCACAATTCCACATCCCAGGACAATAGTTGATGGACGAAGTGATTCTCATAGACAAACCTCAGGGAATGACTAGCTTTGGGGTGGTGGCGCGCTTGCGACGAGTTTTATCTAATCAGGTAGGAAAGAAGGTAAAGGTTGGCCACACGGGTACGCTTGATCCGTTCGCTACGGGGCTAATGATTATTGTGACTGGAAAGAAATGCCGCGAAGCTGAAACTTTTCACTAAGTTAGATAAAGTGGTACGAGGCGGAAATTATTCTGGGCAAGAATAGTTCGACGGGTGATCCAGAAGGCGAAATTACTGATGTGTCTGATTATGAGCCGAGTTTGGATGAAATTCAGCAGGTGATTAGTCAATTTGTGGGAAAAATTGAGCAGACGCCGCCAATTTTTAGCGCAATAAAAATTAACGGCGAAAGAGCGTATAAATTGGCGCGCGAAGGCAAACAAGTTGAAAATCCTAAGCGCGTGATAGAAATTTACTCATTGGAGTTATTAGCATACGAATATCCCAAATTAAAGATTAGAACTCACGTTTCAAGCGGAACTTATATCCGAACGTTAGCGGTGGATATTGGCGAGAAATTGGGGACGGGCGCGTATTGTGAAAATCTGCGTCGTACGAAAATTGCCGACTATTCTATTGACGAGGCAAAGACTCTGGCGGACTTTGGAATTACTAGTTAATTGCAAAAAAACAGAGAAGCTTGGTATAATTACAGAGCTATGATTAGCAAAGAAAATAAAGCGAAAAGCAATTGCTTTGACTCAGGTCAATAAAAACGACGTCGGTAGCCCACAAGCTCAGGTGTCAGTTTTGACGGCTCGTATCAAAGAAGTCACAGAGCATTTGAAGGCGAATAAGCACGACTTCATGGCTCGTCGCGGCTTGATCCAAATGGTTGGTAAACGCAAGCGTTTGCTGAAATATTTGGAGCGAACTGATTTTGAGAGTTACAAAGCAGTTGTTGCCAAAGTTAGGTTTGCGTAAATAATTTTACGTTAAAAACTGCTTAAATCCCCTTTGACGAAAAAGGGGATTTTTGTTGTTCTGGCTATTTTTCAATTTGGCGATAATCACATCTCGTCCGTCGTTTGCGCCGCCCAAGGTGCAGGAATAAAGAGTTAATTGCGGCTGATCTGTGCGCTGTTCGATTTCCACGGCATCTGGCTTAACGCTTTGTTTTTCGCTGATGACGTAATTGTAACGCACGCCGTTATAGTCAATGATAATTTCATCGCCGACAGTCAATTTATCGATATTATAAAAAGGTGATTTTCTGAGTGTCTGCTGGGGAGTTAATCCCATAATAAAACGGTGCGCAGATAAGACAAAATTGCCGCCATCTTTTGGGTTGCCGTTTTCTGGTTTACGCCACCACGCACCATGTTCCATTGTCTCGGCGCCGCCAGTACTATAAGGCAGATTTATGTCGATTTTTCGGTATATAAAGTCGATTTTCGGTAATTTTATTCTCAGTTTTAGTGATGAGCTGAGTGGTGTGGTTGTCTTTTGGTTTGATGTTTTGTGACAAAATGAGGGGCGTGCCGATGAGAGCAAGCAAATAAACTCCGCCAAGAATCATTAAGATTGCGATTATAGTTAAGATATAGCTTTTCCAACTTTTTTGGCGATTTTTTACTGAATCTAGCTGAAGTGACATAAATAAATTATAGCACACTCATCTGTTAATAAGGTCATGCTAACTGCGCTCGCGGCTGGCGTTTGGGCTGAGGTTTTTAGTATAATATAAGGAGCAATTTGTAACGCGGAAGTGATAGAGATGAGACGACTAAATTGCCAAGTAATTTCATCCCTGTTACTACCGCAAGAAAGGAGCTCTTTATGAGTATTATCAATCCAAGCGGCAAGGAGATTTTTAGTGTTACCACTGATTTTTGTGGTCGGCCGCTGACTTTAGAGGTGAATCGCGTCGGTTTTAGGACGACTGGTAGTGTTTTAGTGCGCTATGGCGATACTGTAGTTTTGGGTAGCGCTCAAGTTAGTCCGCGTCCAGTGCAATTGGATTATTTTCCATTATCGATTGATTACGAAGAAAAGTTTTATGCCGCAGGTAAGATTTCTGGCAGCCGATTTATCAAGCGTGAAGGTCGCCCAAGCGATGAAGCTGTGTTGATTGGTCGATTGATTGATCGTCCGATTCGTCCGCTTTTCCCGAAGGGTTATCGTCAAGAAATTCAAGTTGTCGCGACTGTTTTGAGCATGGATCCGAGTTTCCGCCCAGACGTAATTGCGATGATCGCTGCGTCTAGTGCGTTAATGTTAACTGGCACGCCATTTGACGGTCCAGTGGCTGGTTTGCGCGTGGGTCGAGTGAATGGCGAATTTAAGGCGTTCTTGACTCCAGAAGAGCGCGAAAAGTCGGATCTTGATTTGGTTGTGGCTGGTATCGAAAGCGGTATAACAATGGTCGAGGCTGGTGCCAAAGAAGTTTCGGAGGACGTTATCGTTGATGCGATGGCGTGGGCTCACCAGATGATGCAGCCAGCAATTGCCTTGCAACGCGAATTGGCAGAAAAAGTCGCGCCAGCACAGCAGGAATACGATTTAATTTTGCCAGACGAATCAATTCAGCAAACGGTTAACGCGTGGGCTGATGGGAAATTTGGTGAGAAAATACGTCGTCCATATCCAGAGCGCAATGAAATGATTAGCGAAATTCGTGCCGAGTTCCATGAGGCGATGGCGGAAAAAAATTGGGACTGGACGAGGAAGAATATAGCGAAGTTCGTGGCGATTATGACGAAGCGTTTACTTTGGCTTTACATAAAGATGTTCGTCGGGGAATTGTCGCTGAACGAATTCGTCCCGATGGTCGACAATTGACCGAGATTCGTCCGCTTAGCTCGGAAGTTGGATTCTTGCCGCGCGCTCACGGTTCCAGCTTGTTTACGCGTGGCGTGACTCAGGGAATGAATATTGTGACTTTGGCACCGCTCAGTTATTCGCAATTGATTGACACTATGGAAATTACCGACGGTGAGCGACGTTATATGCATCATTACAATGCGCCGGGCTATACGGTTGGTGAGGTCAAGCGAATGGGCAGTCCAGGTCGACGTGAAATTGGTCACGGATACTTGGCGGAACGTGCTTTGCTCCCAGTTTTGCCAACTGAAGAAGATTTTCCATACGCTATTCGCTCAGTTACTGAGATTATGAGTCAAAACGGTTCGACTTCGATGGCAGCAACTTGTTCTAGCTGCTTGGCGTTGATGGATGCTGGCGTGCCAATTTCGGCTCCCGTGAGTGGAATTGCGATGGGTCTAATGATGGACGGCGATACTCCGTATGTGTTGAGCGATATCGCTGATGCTGAGGACTTTGCTGGCGATATGGACTTTAAGGTAACTGGAACTTCAAAGGGTATTACGGCTCTTCAAATGGATATGAAGGTTCATGGTCTGCCAGTGGCGATTTTACGTCAAGCGATTGAACAGAGTAAGGCGGGGCGTGCGCACATTTTGGAGCATATGCTTAGTGTGCTTCCGGAGCCTCGTGAGTCGCTCAGTCCGTATGCGCCACGAATTGAGAAGATTAAGATTGACCCAGATAAGATTGGCGTGATTATTGGTAAGGGCGGTGAGACGATCAATAAGATTACTTCGGAAACTGGCGCTGAGATTGATATTAAGGAAGATGGTTTGATTACTGTGGCTAGCCCAGACGGCGCATCGATTGAAAAGGCTATGAACTGGATTAAAGGTCTGGTTGAAGAGCCAGAAGTTGGCAAGATTTACGAAGGTAAAGTTGTTGGTATTAAAGATTTTGGCGCGTTTGTGAATATACTTCCTGGCATTGACGGAATGGTCCATATTTCGAAATTGGCAGAACATCGAGTTGAAAAAGTGACTGATGTCGTGAGAGAAGGGCAAACTGTTCGCGTGAAAATCACTGGAATTGACGAGCGCGGTAAGATTAATTTGACGATGATTGGTTTGTAAATATATAATAGCAAAAGCGTAATTTTAGGAGGAAAATTTATGGACAATAGTAATAACAACAAACCTCAAACACCGCCTCAGCCACAATTCCAGCAGGCTCCACAGCAACCTCAGGCTCAGCAGCCTCAACCACAACAACCAGTCATGGGAACTCCATACCAAATGCCACCAAAAAAGAAAAATGAGTAAAGGTGCCATGTGGGGGATCATCGGCGGAATAATTGGGCTAGTCGTAATTATCGTTGGCGTAGTCCTAGCTGTCTTGTTACTGGGCGGTCCAAGCAAGGCGGATTATAAAGACCTGCTTTCACAGTTTACTGGCTTTGACATAAATAACGCCTTTATCAGTAAAAAGTAGCACTGGCACTAAAAAAATAGGAAAGCTGAAATAGACGATACTATTGGGAAAATTGACGATCTTAATAAAAAAATGGGCTCACATAAAGCGCTTCGCGATAAGGATGTGAAAGAGGCGTATGATAAATATTTGGACAGTTGGAATAACGGCGCAAAAGAATATGTTGAGTTCATAGGAGCTTTTACTGAAAATAATTTTTACGAGAAGTGTAGGTTAACTGAAGTAAGTAAGCATATTCGGGGAATCCAAAGAAAGTGTTGAGAAATATTTTTGACTCTAATATGAAAGATTGTATGGATTCTTTGGATAAGATGTCGAAATCTAACAACAAGCTAGTTGCTAAATATGGCGAAGATCTGAAGAAATACTACTCAGAAATAAAAGCAATATTACGTAGAACTTTCAGAATACATTAAGAACGCGTCATCGGGAGCATCGAGGCCAAAGGCGCCAACATCACCGAAGATAGATATTAAGGCGGATACATTAAATAAATGGAAAGAAGCTAGCGAAAACTTTAAGAAAGTTTTGGAAGAAAAAGCTAATAAATAGTCTGTAATTAAAAATAAAGCACCCTGAGAAATCGGGGTGTTTTTATTTGACTACAATTAAGCTATAGCGATATAATGACAAAAAGTATAAAAGTCAGGAGACTACTATTTATGGACGACAACAACAATAAACCACAGCCTCAAGTGCCACCTCAGCCGCAATTCCAGCAGGCTCCACAACAGCCTCAGGTTCAGCAGCCTCAGCCACAACAACAATTCCCACAACAACCAGTCATGGGAACTCCATACCAAATGCCACCAAAAAAGAAAATGAGCAAAGGTGCCATGTGGGGAATCATCGGCGGAATAATTGGACTAGTCGTAATTATCGTTGGTGTAGTCCTGGCTGTCTTACTGCTAAGTGGTCCAAGCAAGGCGGATTATAAAGCTGCTGGAGAAAAGTTGAATGATGTGATTAAAGTATACAACGAGACTTCTATATCACTTTCATATGTTTCTACCTCAGAAACCAAGTCTTCGTTAGAGTCTACTCGCAAGAAACTTGCTTCAACAAAGGAAGAAGTCAATAATCAATTAACTGAGATCGGCAAGATGAAAGCCGTCACTGGCGACAAAGAGGTTCGTGAAAAGTATGATGCTTTGAAAAAAATAAGCTAGGTAAGTTTAACGATGCTATAGATGCCTTTGATGAAGTTTACGGAAAGATACTTCCAGCAGTAGCTGATTTTTCTGACAGCAGCAACAGTTCTAATATATCTACCTTAGAGAGTGCGGTTAAGAAAGCTCGACAGGATCTTAAGGGTGCAGACATTAAGAATGAACACAACAAGAAATTCGTCAAGGACTTTACTGCTCAATTGGAAAAACTTGAAGAAATGTTGCCAAAAGTTGCTGAAATGAAATCTGATTACAAAAATACGACTCTAACTATATCAGTGATTTTTACGATACTCTTACCGCAATACAGAAGACTGCTCGCGAATGGTCTTCGGGACTACAAAAAATAGCAGAAGAGGGCGAAATTAAGAGTGAATTAAACGACCTAGGAACTATATTGGCAGACAAGGTAAATAAATAGTTCTGATAAATATCAGAAGCGCCTCGTTTCTTGCGGGGCGTTTTTTGATAGAATAAATATATGGACAAGCAGGCTAAATTGGACGCGTTGGCGGAAGAAATTGTAAAAGAGAAGGTTTGTTCGGATTTGGCGGATCAGGCGACGCAGCTTGTTATGGGCGATGGAAATCCTGATGCTGATATCGTTTTTATTGGCGAAGCGCCAGGGAAGAATGAAGATTTACAAGGCAAGCCGTTTGTTGGTGCTGCGGGAAAATTCCTTGATGAAATGCTAAAGTCTGCCAATTTACAGCGGTCAGATGTATATATTACCAATATTGTTAAGTATCGACCGCCGAATAATCGTGACCCGTTACCAGAGGAAAAGCGTCAATTTTGGCCATATTTACTCAGGCAATTAGAGATCATTCAGCCAAAGGCCATTCTGACTTTAGGGCGGCACAGCGGCGGCGGATTTATTCCAGGATTGCAGATCAGTAAAGAACACGGTCGTCCACGTAAAGTGCGTCTGCATGAGCTCGAATTCGTAGTGATTCCGTTATATCATCCAGCCGCCGCGCTTTATAACGGCGGTATGCGTCAGACTTTAATTGACGATTTTATTCAGGCTGTGGAATTTGTGAAGAAAAACAGCGACGCTTAATCAGGCGATTACTTGCAAAAGTTTCCCAGACGTAGTATAGTGGATAGTCGATATCTATTATATCTAAGTCGAGAAAGGATTTGTATGAGATTATCGGGATCTGTTGAACAAGCGTGCTGCATTATGGCGATTCTGGCGGATCCGAAAAGGACGACGCCGGTAACTAATGATGCGCTAGCAGAAAAGATGCTGGTTTCGCCGACGTACTTGAAGAAAATTAGTCGGAAATTGGTAATAGCAAAGCTAATCACTTCAACGCAGGGAACTGGCGGTGGATTTATTTTAGCGAGAAAAATGAACGAAGTTACGTTGCATGATGTTGTCCTTGCAATTGAAGGAGAATCGCCATTTTTTTCAACCTCAGGGAATTGTTGAGAGAGTTTTTCAATCGCGTCCTCGCCAGGTGGAAATTGGTATGAATATGATAGAAAAGGTTTTTTTCTGAAGCGCAGGAAAAAGTGGAGTGAATATTTGAAAAACTGTGACGCTGGAAGATGTCGCAAAGGAGGTTGCACATGATTAAAAAAATAAGATGTTACAAGCCGAATGGAAACATTTGTTTAATAATAAAATATTGCTGATATCCATGGCTGTGATTTCGTTTATCCTGATTTTTGTATAGTGGATTTTTTTCCTAGGCTCAATTTGGGATCCGTACGGGACAAACAAAAAAACTTGCCGGTGGCGTTTGTGAACGAAGATAAGGGCGCCAGCTTAAAATGGCAAATCGCTGAATGTTGGCGAATCTGTCGAGAAAAAAACTGAAAGATAATCACGATTTGGGTTGGGAGTTTGTTAGTAAGCAACAAGCAGACGAAGGCGTGAATAGCGGGCATTTTTATGCAGTGGTAACTATTCCGTCCGATTTTTCGCAGAAAGCAGCGTCAATTACCAAATCTGAACCTCAGCAAGCGGTTATTAATTTTACGACCACGCCAGCGAAAAACTATATCGGTTCGCTAGTCAGTAATCAAGCTGCCGCCAAGGTTAAATCTTCGGTGTCTGAACAAATCACCCAGGCGTACGCTAAGGGGATTTTGGAGAATTTGGACAAGCTTGGAATAGGGCTGGATACGGCGGCTAACGGTGCGTCAACTTTGCACGACGGATTAGGGCGATTGCAATCTGGCACACAAACATACGTTGGCGGCGTTAAGCAATTAGCGGTAAATCAGCAATCCTTGACTGGCGGATTAGCGCAACTCAGCGACGGTTCTCGTAAATTGCAGGCGGGATTGGGGCAATTGTCGAACAATTTGCCGACTGAATCGCAATTGTCACAATTATCTGACGGAATGAAACAATTGCAATCGGGCATAAATCAGTTAAACGCCAGCGTGAGTAACCCATCGCCAGCGCTCGTGGCTCAGCAAAACAAGGTAAAAGCGGACGCGCAAACTTTGAGCGAAAACAATGCAAGCTTCGAAATCCGACTTGTCGGCGGCAGGCGACACTTTGCGGACTTTGGACATGCAAGCAGCCGCTTCTAGCAGCAAGTCTACGACGATAAGTTTGCCGCAAATTAGCAATATTTCTCGAGCATTCACGAAAACTCAGACAATTATCACGCAGACGACGACATTGCTTGGCGATCTTCAAGTGCTAACTCAACAATTATCAGCGCAACAAACACAGCTTCAGGCTGGAGTTTCTGCATTGAATAACGGCGTGAATCAATTGACACCAAACGCAATCACCGCATTTAACGGCTATAACAGCGTGCGATTTGCGAATAATCAATTGTTGGCGGGCTCGGCAAGCTTAACAAACGGCTTAAAGCGAAGCAAAAATCGGGCAGTCAAAAAAATTGGCGAATGGCGCGAGTTTATTAGAAAGTCGCTCGGGCGCGTTAATTGATGGAACTTCGCAACTGGCAAGCGGCGCGGATACGCTGGCGAATAAATTGGCGGACGCTTTCTAATCGTATAAAAATTCAACCAACTGGCGCTACGACTCAGCAGCAAATTGCAAATCCAGTGAAGTCGGAAATGACCGAAAAAGGGCAATGTTCCGAAACTATGGCTACGCTTTGTCGCCGTATGTTTTGTCGCTAAGTTTGTTCGTTGGAGCAATTGTTCTGAATGTTATTTATCCGATTCGCAAAACTTTTTCTGAACAGGAAAGTGCGATTCGTTGGTGGCTATCTAAAAGCTTCGGTGGCTGGCGTGGCGGCCTTTATGCAAGCAACGATTTCTGATGCTAGTGATGGTGTTTTTTTCTTAGGGACTAACTCCAGAGCATCCAGCGCATTTCATCGGGGCAATTTATCTGACGTCGTTTGCGTATATGTCGATTGTGTCGCTTTTGGTGATTGTTTTGGATAATCCAGGACGATTCCTAGCGATGGTTCTTTTGGTGCTCCAATTGGGTTCCAGCGAAGGAACGTTCCCAATTCAAACTGCCAACGGATTCTTCCAAGCAATTAATCCGCTAGTACCGATGACTTACTCGATTCGTGCATTGCGTCAGGCTATTTCGGGTGGGCTAGATAACGCATTTTACGGCGGCAGTATGTGGGTTTTGGTTGGATTCTTGTTGGTGGCTAATTTATTGACAATCGGCTTCTTCGCTTATCGTGGCAAGCGTAAATTCGCACACACGTCGGTGGATGGCGACGATTAATTGACCTCTGTTATAAAACATTGTTCTTTGACAAAAAATGAGCGGTTTGCTAATATAAGAGTACTAACTAGAGGAATTTACGTCAGTTCACCTCTATACCTGGTTTTTGAATTATATTGTAATAAAAAAAGGAGTATAACAATATGGGTCAGCGGCGACTAGCAACACCGCAAAAAGACGACGCCAACAAGCGTCCGCAGTCAAAGAAAAGTAACAATGCAGTTTTGAATAGTACAACTACTCGTAAGGGTGAAGTTTTTAGAGCTCAGCGACGAACAAGCGAGAATGTTAATCTCAGGGCTTCACAGCACTTGATTGATATTCCTGTAAACAAGTCGGTTTACAACGGATATGGCGGTGAGCAATTTAGCGCCAAAATGCAACCAAAACCTGTTCGCGGCGGTCAGCCGAAGCTTCGGATTATTCCAATTGGTGGTGTGGGCGAAATGGGAATTGGTAAGAATATGAACGCCATCGAATATGATGATGAGATTATCATCGTAGATATGGGTTTTCTGTTTCCGGGCAGTGATTATCCAGGCATCAATTACATCACGCCAGATATTACTTGGCTGGAAGAGAATAAGCATAAAATTAAGGCGCACGTATTTACGCACGGGACACCTTGATCACATTGGTTCGTTCCGTCACTTTTCATTCATCGTATTCCAGCGCCAGTTTATGGCTCTAAGTTTACGATTGGCATGCTTGATCGAACGATGGACGATTCAGAAGTGGATTTTCAAGCCAGATTATCGAGTGATGGATCCGCTGAGTCACGAAAATTGTTCAAGTTTCTAAGCATTTTTCAATCGAGTTGGTGCGAGTCAACCACTCAATTCCTGATTCTACGGCGGTGATTATTCGAACTCCCAATGGGCGTGATTGTCGATTCTGGTGACTGGCGATTTGAGGAAAGTCCAGTTGATGGTCAAAAGTTTGACCTTGAGCGACTTACGGAAGTGGCTTCAAAAGAAGGCATTTTTGATGTTTATGAACGAGTCGACCAACTGTGAGTCGGCTGGTACGCACACGCATACGGAGTTTGATATTCAGTATTCCATCGGTCAGGTGATGGACAAGTTTAGTAATAGTCGAGTAATTTTAAGTTGTTTCTCATCGCAGGTGCATCGCTTGCAATTAATTTTGGAAGAGGCGCATAAGCATGGACGCAAGGTGGCGTTTGCTGGATTTTCGATGATTCAAAACCTGGAAGTGGCGTTGCGTTCGGGGACGATTAAGATTCCTAAAGACACCATCATGAAGATGGAAGATATTGTTAAATTGCCAGATAATCAAATTGCTGTAGTCTGTACTGGCTCGCAAGGTGAATTTAATGCTGTCTTAAATCGCATGGCGACGGGCGCTCATAAATATATGAAAATTAAGGGCTCGGACGTTGTGGTGTTTAGCTCAAATCCAATTCCTGGCAATGAAAAAAGCGTGGTGCGAACGGTTGACGGTCTGATGCGTGAGGGTTCTGATGTTATTCAGAATGGTAAAACCCACTTAACAGGTGTCGGTCCGCTGCACTTGTCGGGTCATGGCTATTATGACGATCACGTCAAACTGATCAATGCACTTAACCCAACTTATTACATGCCAATTCACGGTGAATTCCATATGTTGGTGCATAATGCTAGATTGGCGGAAAAGGAATGTGGAATTCCTCGTAAGAATATTTTTGTGTGCGATGCTGGAGATATTATTGAAATTGATATTGAAAGGCAAGCAAAAAAGGCTGGGCGAATTCATGTTGGCGGTGTGATGTATGATGATACTGGCGCGATTGTTTCTGAGGTTGTACTGAAAGATCGCATTCACATGTCGCAAGAGGGAATGTTTGTTGTGGTGTTGACTGTACAGCGTGGCACTGGACGATTATTAACTAGCCCAGACATTATTTCTCGCGGATTTATTTACTTGCGTGACTCTGAAGAGTTGATGAATATGATTCGCCAATACTTGAAGCAAAAAGCGGCACGTAGTTTTTCTGGCAAATATGATTTGGACGTGATCAAAAAAGAAATTAAAGATGAGATTACGCATATATTGTACGATCAGACTCGCCGAACGCCGATTGTCATTCCGGTGATAAATGAAGTTGGCGGCTTGAAAGTCTGTTAAGTCGGCAGCTACGCCAACGCATTCTGCTGTGAAATCGCCAGTGCGCGGTAAAAAACCTGCCTCAGATGAGCCAAAGATGACTCTTCCAACTGCGCCACGCCGTCGTTTTCCGCAGCGCCAAGTGCCAGATACTGAGGCGAATGATACAAAAGCCAGAGAGCGACAGAATACTCGTCCGTACTAGGGTTCTGGATTGATTTTACCGGTAAATTATGCTATAATACTAAGCGTATTAGATTGATTTTTATATCTGTTAATAAGTATAAAAATCAGTGTATAATAAAAACGATTATGGCAAAAAGCGAAAAGAGCACGAAAAAATCCGCACCAGCCAAGCCGCAACATAGTTTGCCGGCGGGTTTTTGGTCGCAAGTTGGCGCGGTGATGCTTATTCTTTTGTCGTTACTACTTGTCGTATCGTGGTTTGGTGTTGGTGGTCCGGTTTTACAATGGATTGATATGGCGACCGTAAAAACTATTGGCTACACTGCGTACGCCTTGCCGATATTACTGATTTATTTGGCGGTTGAGACTTTCCGAGCAGAAGAGAAATCAATTACCCGCAGTGGTGAAATTTGCGGCAATTCTGGAAATTGTGTGGTTTTCTGGATTGTTTGGGTTAATGAAGACGGCTTCGCATCCGAATTCTGGTGGATTTGTGGGCGATATATTGAATACGGCAACCTTGAAAATGGTAGATTCGGCAATTGCTGTGATTATTTATCTGGTTTTGGCGTTTATAACAGTTCTATTTATTACTCAGACGTCACCGTTTACGGTTTTCAGTAAACTTTGGGAGATGATTAAGAGCAATACTAAGGAAGACGATAATAATCGTTCTATTATGAAAGAAGGCGTCAATTGCTCAGCCAGCAGAAGAAGAGAAAAAGACCGACTTGGGAGAAATTAAGCTAAATGCTGGTGTGCCAATAATTGATACAGCCAAAGAGAAAAAGAGTCTATTGAAGAAAGTAGAGAAGCCGGAAAAGGTCAATGAAGAGCAGGCTTTGGTGGCAACTCGTGATCCTAATTGGGAGGCGCCAAGCTTGGATCTATTAGAGAAGAATGAAAGTGGTGCTGATGCTGGAGATACGCGCCAGAACGCCCAAATAATTCACGATACGCTGGCTGAATTTAATATTGAGGCGGCGATGGGCGACATTAATGTTGGTCCAAAAGTTACGCAATACACCCTTAAGACCACCAAGTGGGGTTAAATTGACGCGAATTACGGCGCTGGAAACTAACATTGCGCTTAATTTGGCAGCACAAAGTTTAAGGATTGAGGCGCCAATTCCTGGTCAGCGAGCGGTTGGTATTGAGGTGCCTAACCGCAAGGCTGCCGAAGTACGACTACGAAGTACGTTGTCATCAAAACAGTGGGCTGCTGCTCGTGATCCTTTGAGCTTTGGAATTGGTAAAGATATATCTGGTCAAGTTGTTGTGGGCGAACTGGGAAAGATGCCGCATTTGTTGATTGCTGGACAAACGGGTTCTGGTAAGTCTGTGATGATTAACACCTTGCTTTGTAGTTTGTTGTATCGCAATAGTCCGAGTGATATGAAGTTGATTTTGGTTGACCCAAAGCAGGTTGAAATGGCGCCGTACGCCGATATTCCACATCTTCTTACGCCAGTTATTAATGAACCAGAGAAGACTATCTCAGCCTTGAAGTGGGCAGTGAATGAGATGGAGCGACGCTACAAATTGTTGGCGGGCGAGAAAATCCGTAATATTAAGGAATACAACAAGAGGCTGCAGTCGCGTGCTAAGAAGATTGCAATTGCTGATGAAAATGGCAATGTTCAGGAGCATGAAGATGGATCGATGCCGTATATTGTGATTGTGGTGGACGAGATGTCTGATCTCATGATGATGGCCAAGAAAGACGTTGAGACGTTAATTGTTCGATTGGCGCAGAAATCGCGAGCGGTTGGTATTCATTTGGTATTGGCAACGCAGCGCCCTAGCGTGAACGTGATTACTGGTTTGATTAAGGCGAACGTTCCAGCGCGAATTGCCTTTACGGTGGCTAGCCAGGTTGACAGTATTACGATCTTAGACCAATCTGGTGCTGAAAAACTATTGGGTCAGGGAGATATGCTATTTTACGTAACGAGTATGAGCAAACCAAAACGTATTCAGGGCGCCTGGGTAACAGATGACGAAGTGAATAAAATTGCCGATCATTTGCGTATGCAGATGGCTCCGCAGTACAACGATGAAGTGGTGGCTCAGCCAGTTCAATTGGACGGCAAGGGTGGCGTCGTGATGGACTTGTCGGAAGGTGGTGACGATAAGTTTAAGGATGCAGTTCGTGTGGTGGTCGAGCGACGCAAGGCCTCAACAAGTATGCTGCAAACGCGCCTGGGAATTGGTTATCAGCGAGCAGCGCGAATTATTGAAGAGATGGAAGAGCGGGGAATTATCGGTCCGCAGAACGGCTCTAAGCCGCGCGATGTTTTGATTTCTAGTCCAGAAGAGCTTGAGGAATTGCTGGCGGAATAGTAATTGCTACGATTTATCAGTAGTGAGATTGGCAATATTAGCTGTTTAGTGATATAATAGCAATTGAATATCAACCTAAGCTTACGTGAGACAGCGTAAGCATCCGTAAATGGATTCCAGAGGAGGAAACATGAACGAATACGAACTAACAGTTCTTATTCACCCGGATTTAGAGGCTAATCTAGATTCAGCGTTGGATAAGGTACGTGGTTTAATCACTGCTAACGGTGGTGAAATTACCAAAAGAAGATAACTGGGGCAAGAAAAAAATTGGCCTACACAATCAAGCGTGAAGATTTTTGCAGTTTACGTTTGCTTTTGAGGTTAAATTGCCAGCACCAGCTTTGTTGAAGATTTCAAACACGCTTAATATTACTGATGAAGTTTTGCGTTACCTATTGGTAAAAACTGATGAAAAAAACTCGTCAAGCATTAAGCGAGCAAAAAGCACGCAACGAAGAATCTGATTCAAGCGAATCAAGTAAATAAACCTAACTGCCGTAAGGTAAAAGAGGGGATAGAATATGGCACGAAGTATCAATCAAGTGATTTTGTTGGGTAGATTGACACGCGATCCAGAGCAGCGAACAACCGCTTCTGGCAAGAACGTAGTTAGTTTTAGTATCGCTGTTGATCGACAATCTCAAGATGATCAGGCTGACTTTTTCAATATCACAGCCTGGGATAAACTTGGTGATTTGGTAATGCAATATCTAAGCAAAGGTCGTCGGGTTTTGATCCAAGGACGACTGCGACAGGATAGCTGGGAAGATAAGGATACTGGTAAAAGACAGAGTCGAATTGAAGTTACTGCTTCGGATGTAACGTTCTTAGACGGTCCGAATGGCGACAATTCAGGTTCTGTAGCACCAAAGACTACTAAAAAAGAGGAAGTCGTAACGGAAATTGACGATAAGCCAATTGACCTGAGCGAAATTCCATTCTAATAAGGAGATTAAAATGGCACAATTGAAGAAAAATCCACCGATTATTTTTGACTATAAAGATGTAAAAACTTTGCAACGTTACATCAATGTTTACGGTCAAATCGAACCAATCAGCAAGACTGGTTTGAGTGAAAAGCAACAGCGAAGCTTGGCAGTAGCAATTAAGCGTGCTCGCCACTTGGCTTTGTTGCCATTTGTTACTAGCAACTAGGAACGTTTAATGCGCAATATCTCGTTGCTATTACATATTTGGCAGCGAGATATTTTATTGGAAAGGAGAAAATATGTATCAGCCAACTGATTTGAAAAAAGGCGTAGTTTGTCAAATTGACGGCAAGCCATATCGCGTCGTAGAGTACGGCCAAAAAGTTATGGGTCGTGGCGGTTCGATTGTTAACGTGAAATTGAAAAACCTAATTGACGGAAGTGTTATTCCAAAGACTTTCAAGGGTCAAGAGCGAATCGAAGCTGCGGAAGTAAATAATAAAACTGCGCAATATTTGTATAACGACGGCGACAAGTTCTATTTCATGGACCCGACTAGCTTTGAGCAATTTGAGCTGGCTGCGGAAATCGTGGACGATGCCAGTAAATACCTGAAAGAAGGTGATGAATTAAGTCTTCAATTCTTCGACGGTCGAGTGATTAATGTTGAGCTGCCAAAGAATAAATATCTGGAAGTTACCTACACCGAAGATGTGGTTAAGGGTGATACGACTTCATCTGTACTAAAAGACGCTACTTTGGAGACGGGGTTGGTTGTCAAAGTTCCAGCATTTATCAAGCAGGGCGATATTATTAGCGTTGACACATCGACTGGCGAATATCGCGAGCGAAAAGAAATAGTTCATATTTAATGAAACAGCGATTAGATAAAGCTCTGGTCGAGCGCGGTTTGGCGACAACAAGGTCTCAGGCGGATAATTTTATTCGCCTGGGCTATGTTTTTTGAATAAGAAAAATTGTCCAGAAATCAGGAACTATGGTGTCTGATTCGGACGAGATAAAGCTCGAGAGGAAGGAAACTTACGTTTCGCGAGCCGGCTTAAAACTGGCAAGCGTGGCGGAGTATTTTCATCTTAATTTTCAGGATAAAAACTGTTCTGGATATTGGTTCGAGTACGGGCGGATTTACTGACTATTCGCTGCGTCACGGCGCCAAAAAAAGGTATTTGCTGTTGATGTTGGAACGGAGCAGCTCCATCCAAGTTTGAGACCGAATCCAAAAAAATTATTCTTCACGAAAAGACTGATATTCGTGATTTTTATGCAGATGAAGCAATTGACGTTATCGTGGGCGATGTGTCGTTTATATCTCTGAGGGAAATTTTGCCGCACGTGGCAGAAAATTTGATGAATAGCGGCACTGTTTTTAATTGCTATGGTGAAGCCTCAATTTGAGGCGGGGCGGCATCAGGTTAATAAGGGAATTATTAAAAACGATAAAGTTCGTCGGCAGATTTTATCCGATTTTGAAGATTGGGCGAGGAAATATTTCGTTGTTTTAGACAAAAAGGATAGCGAAGTGGCTGGCAGTAAGGGCAATCTCGAGCGATTTTATAAATTGAAATTAGCTAAACGTTAAACCGAAACTCAACGACGTCATTTGGCTGCATGACGTAGGTTTTTTTCCCTTCAGTGCGAATTTTTGCCGTTTTCACGAGCCTTAACTTCGATCCTGCGGTGACTAAATCGTCAAAATCAACAATTTGTGCGGCAATAAAACCGCGCTCAAAATCCGAGTGAATAACGCCCGCGGCTTGCGGTGCAGTCCAGCCCTTGTGAATTGTCCAAGCGCGAACTTCTTTTTCGCCTGCAGTTAAGTAGCTTTGTAGTCCAAGCGTATCGTAGGCCGCATGAATAAGTTTAGCGAGTCCAGTTTCCTCGACGCCGTAGCTTTCTAATAGCTCTTTGGCGTCATTTTCAGATAAGCCCTTCAATTCTTCTTCCAGTTTCGCGCAGACAAAGACGGTTTTTGCGGGACTTACGAGTTCGGTCAATTGACTCTGTAGATCGGAATTGTTCAATCCTTCCTCGTCGACATTAAATGCGTAAATGACGGGTTTGGCGGTAAGAAGGTGTAGGTCGGAAATTGTCTCAAAAATCCACATCTGACAGGGCGGAAATTGGTACGCCTTTTTGTAAATTGTCGATTAAAGACTGTAGATATTCAACTTTTTTACGAGCTTTTGGGTTTGCTTTGGCTTCTTTTTGAAGTTGAGGCAGGCGTTTTTCAAGAGTTTGCAAATCAGCCAGAATCAGCTCAGTATTTATAACCTCAATGTCTTTCTTAGGGTCAATTGGCGCTTCATCGTGGCGCAAAATCTTTTGAATTTTCGAACGCACGGACAACATGAACAATCGCGTCACACTCTCTGATGTTGTGAAGAAACTTATTGCCCAGACCTTCACCCTTAGACGCGCCAGCAACTAGCCCCAGCGATATCGACGAAAGTAACGGTGGCTGGAATAATTTTTTGCGCATGATAAAGATCGGCTAAAATTTGCAGGCGATTATCTGGCACGGGAACAATTCCTGTGTTCGGCTCAATTGTCGCAAACGGGTAATTAGCCGCCAAAAATATCATTATTTGTTAAAGCGTTAAAAAAGTGTCGACTTGCCGACATTTGGTAAAACCAACGATTCCAATAGATAAACTCATATATTTATTATATCATCTGCGTAATCTTTGATATAATTATAAGCATGAGAAGAAAATACTCATTGCCTAAGGTGGGCATGTTGGCAATAGTAGTGGCTTTGGCTATTTCGGTAACGGCTTTTTTTATCTATACGTACGCGGCGCCAAGCTCGCCAAATTGGACTTTATGGGGTGAATCTTGGGTAACTAAGAATTTTAATTCGGCAGACGCTGAAAATTACGGCTCTGATTGGAAGAGTGGGCCGAATAGATTAAGGAACGTAAAGCCCGGCGATACTGTCGACTGGTGGCATGGTATTCGTGTTCAGAACGGTCCTACGGATGATGTTATAGTTGGTGTTCAACAAGATGTCTTTGACCTAAGAACGAATCAGCCAATAGATAGCGATAAGAGCTTAAATGGGCGAGGTGCTTGGCATAGTGAACGTTCTGCGAAATTTGAGAATAAATCTAAATGGAGCGATTATGCTTGGATTCGTAAATGAACAATCCCAGCGGATTATCTCACTACCTCTATGGAGGCGCTGAATGGTAAATCTCGATTGGAAGATCTTCATGGCGAGCTTGGAGAAAAAAAATTTATGTATACGCGAGTCATCAAGAAAGAGGATATGGGAAAGCGCATTTGTCAGCGAGTTTATTGGAGTAAGGGGAGTGCTCGATCAGCTGCTGGTTGGACATATTCGTCTTATGCTTGTGTTGAGGTGCCATATGATTATGATGTCGAACCTTCAGTGAATGTCAATTCAGATTACATTAACGCAGAAAGCGCTACTAGTGTTGATGGTATAAATGCTGGGTTTGAAGTAATAAAGGACCAGCTAAAAACTGCAAAGGCTCTGCGTATGCACTTGCTAGGTTTAGTTTCTCGAGACACAGAAGTTTCGAGTATGGATGGAGCATCAATTTCATTAGCAAGCGGAACGACTCATGATTGGTCGTGTGCGGTTGTGCGATTGATAAAAGAGCAACATAGGGAACTGAATATTGACGGTAGTACATGTAAAGAGATTATCGGTAATGGCGGAAACAACCAGCTTAATGTTGGATTAACGACGATTGCGACTAATGCTACCGACACGCTTGGAGGTGTGAAATTGAACTCCAATGACAGTTTATGTTATGTTGCGATGGTTAGCGGCTACAATGGTCTGGTTTCTTCGACAGATTTTAGATATGCGATTAAGTGTGTCAAAACTTCAAAGAGGCCAAAAGTTCAGGTTTGGGGTGGAGATGTAAAGACAGATAAAGATGTAATTACCAGCACGACATCTAATACTATCATTGGACCAGATAGTCAGACTATTGTAGATAAACCTACGATGCAATCAATGGGGTTATGGGGTACAGGTTTAGACAGAAACGGTAATATTCTTAAAGGAGATAAGGTTGTTAATTCTAGTAATTATGGATATAAAGACGGTGATAAGTCGGATGAGCATTGGTCAATAATTTGTTCGGAAGATTCAGTATGGAGGTAATGGCAATCAGAGGGCGTATAATAAATCTACCAATACAATTGAAGATTTACCAAATTGCCGAGGCAATGCGAATAACCTAACTAATGAATATGAAGCGAGAACTGCCGTAACGACTTGGTGGCGTGATGGAAGCGGACTTCATCAAAGTGAGGGTTTTGTTCCGTGTGATGCTATAGCTGATAAAAACTTGGTAGGAAAGTCTCCCATTATTCCGGGTAGTCCATATTGTCATCAGGGCGTTTGGGATGATATTCCAAATGCAAAGTGGATTAGTATTAATAGTTATGGACGTCATACTCACTCAAGTAGATAAACCAGACCCATCCATAAAAAAATGTCTTTTTATTACTGGTGCGGAGATGTTGGAGTGTGAAATACTTATGTTTTTAGGTTAAAAAATGTTAAATTGAATGAGTTAAAAAAATGCTAAAAAGTGGAGTCTTAATTTTGCTGGTGCTGCCGATAATTATGTCAGGGTAAAAATAAACGGCTATGAAATGGATACTGTAGGAAATGCAGGGAGGCACGTCTGAGTGGTGTACAGCATCAAGGTTGGGCGCTTCCAGGGTTTACGTCTGGTTCTCGATTTACTGCCGAAATGAAACCAGGTACTGTTTTGTATGGAGATGGAAATGTGATTGATATTTACGTTAAAAGTCCAACCCATCTCATATGGGGTTTGGTGATTAGTGATATATCGCTATCGTATACGATGGATCGTACTTATCAGAATATGTATGGTTCTTGGGGTGAATATGGAATTATTGCCAATGGTAATGCTGAATCAGCTTCAGGGGCTGGATTATCATCATCGTTTAATGGTCGCTCGGGTGTAAATCCACGCGACTACAACAAATTAACTTTTCGCTAATATTCCAAAGTTTGGTAATTTTAGCAGCACCAGTTCAGTTCCAGATAATTTTACTTTACCGTCGGTTGGTGGCGTCAAGGGTAGTGTTTCCGGTAGTGTGGATGTCAACAGCTTGGTTACAGGTGAATATAGCGCTGGAAACGTAACCTTAACGGGGTCAAAATTAAGCGTAGGCAAGAGTATAGTCATAAAGTCCTCGGGCGTAGTTAGGATTTCGGGTGATTTGCTATACACAGACACGAATGATGTGCGCCAATTGCCACAACTAATTATCTACGCGAAGAATATTATTATAGAGCCTTCGGTTGGGGAAGTGAATGCTTGGTTGATTACTCAGAAAAGATGGCTATGTCAGTACTTGTGTGCGTGATGATTAATACCGGAAGTTGGCTGAGTGGTGTTTCTGATGCTTCTTGTGGCAAGCAATTGAAAATCAACGGGCCAATTAAAACTGGACGCTTGTTCTTGCGACGAACGTACGGTGGAAAGCATGCTTCATCTGCAAAAGAATGATCCGAATATGCATCCCTGGAACTCCAGCAGAAATCATCAATTTGAGAGCTGATACTTATATTTGGGCTTACAATAATTATCGAAACACTGGCGCGATTAGCACGATGAACGTTCGTGAATTGCCGCCAAGATATTAAAAGTTTGCAAATTAAAACGCTAATGTATATAATTATTATTAGTTATGAAATTAGCAAAAGGGTTGGGCGAATTCTTCGGACTGGACATCGATACGAATGCGGTGCGGGTGGTTCAATTGTCTCGTACTGGCACGGGATGGAGTTTGTCTCATTACGGTTATACGCCAGTTGATTCTAAGATAACGAGCGGCGATTCTCCAGAGTCTAAGCGACGCTTGGGCGAGGCTATTATGACTGCCGTTGGTCAAGCTGGGAATTAAGACGTCCAAATGTAGCTGTTGGTTTGCCGTCAAATAAGACGTTTTCTACTATTATTGATGTGCCGAAAGTTCCTGAGCAAGAACTAAAGGCGATGATGAAGTATCAAATTGACCAATATATTCCAATGTCTTTAGATGAGGCAGAAGTTGACTGGGCTTTATTGGGTGATAGTTTGCATGCTCAGAATCAGTATGAGATTTTGCTGACAAGTACAGCGAAATCTTATGCGGAAGAGCGTCTGGAGTTAGTTGAAAATCTTGGTTCAATGTGATTGCCGAAGAGCCAAACGCTATTGCTATGGTTCGCTCTTTATCAGCTACCGATTCTCAGGATGCGCGTTTGATTATCAATATGGGCGAAAATTCAACGGATTTGGCGGTTGTCTACAACGGAGCGCCGCGACTTATTCGTATGATTCCGACTGGACTTTCATCTTTGGTTCGATCGGCAGTTCAGAATCTTAGCGTCCAGGAAGATCAAGCTCGTCAATTTATTTTGAAATTTGGTTTGGCGCCGGATAAATTGGATGGTCAAGTGTTAAGGGCTATTGATTCAACTCTCGACAATTTTTCTTCAGAGCTAGTGAAATCTATAAAGTTTTTCCAAACTCGATATCCAAGCGTAGCAGTTTCTGGAATTTTGTTATCAGGGTTTGGCTCAGCTATTCCGCAACTTGATGGATATGTGATGAACAAAACCGGAGTCCAGTCAATTACCGCAGATCCGTGGCAGCGCGTTCAAGTTTCTCAGTCAGATCAACAGCAATTGGCGCCGATTGCTTCAGAATTCGCTATTGCCGTAGGTCTGGCACAAAGGAGTAATATATCATGATTGAGATAAATCTTCTCCCAAACGTTAAGCGCGAGCTATTGAAGACTCGGGCTATGCGCAATCGGGTTATTTCGATATCGTTCTTGGTGGGCGGTGCTTCGATTGCGGCAGTAGTTGTTTTGGCGTTGATTTTAGGTAGCCAAATTGCAGCCGAGGCGGTTCAGAACGGAGTTATTAAAGATAGAAACGATAAATTGATGGCGGTCGAAGATCTCAATAAGGTTGTAACGATTCAGCATCAATTAACAAAGATCAATGAGCAGCATTCTGGAAAGAAGCTTAATTCAAGGATCTTTGATGTTGTAACGGCGGTTAATCCGGTTGCGCCAAATAATGTTAGTTTTTCGGATATAAAAGTTAATCCTGAGTCAAAAACTATTACTCTGGAGGGCAGTGCAGTTAATGGCTATAGTGCGTTAGAGACCTTGAAGAAAACCATCTTAAATACGAAGGTCCAGACTACTGACGGCGATAAAAGTTCCGAGGTTAGTCTGACTAAGGAGATAAAAAGATGGCGATACTAGTTTTGGAGAGAACTCAGAAGGTAAAAAAGTGTTGCAATTCTCGTTCTCGTTTGAATACGCAGAAGAATTATTAGCACCTGCAAATAATGGCACAGTTTCCGTATTGACGCCGACTGGTAAGGTTGATGTGACAGATTCGCGTCAGGGAATTCCGGATAGCTTGTTTAAGAGTAACTCGAAAAAACAGGAGAAGAAATAATGGCGACCGATAATAAAGAAGTTGCAATACGCAAGCGTCAACAGATTGATTCATCGAAAAAGACTATGTTTATTTTTGTGGCTTCTGCGGCATTTTTGGCGGGAATTGCGCTTGTTGTGAGCATATTTTTTTGGTGCAGCAAATTGTATTTCATTCGAAGATTCTTCTGGAGAAGCAAAATACGATTTCTCGTCTAGATAAAAAAACCTGTCATCAGTTGATGAGTTGAAGAAGAATATCCGAGTTTTGGATACGAATACTGCACTTAATTCTATAAAATCAAGCAGTGAAAGTAATGCTCTTCAGACAGTACTGGATGCATTGCCAGATAATGCGAACGCTGATGCTCTTGGTGCTTCGTTGAAGAATAAATTTATTGACACGACTACCGGTGTGACTATTCAAAATCTGACTGTTGCTCAATCTGGATATGATAGTGAAAGCTCTGGGTCAACATCTGAAAATGCCATATCATTTACTATGGAAGTGAGCGGTCCAGCTGAAAAATTGAAAGAATTGTTGACTAAGTTAGAGGCGTCTATTCGAGTCATTGACCTGAAGACTGTGGAAATCCAGCGAAATGAGGATAGATTGAGCTTGGTGGTTCGAGGTGTTGCTTATTACGAGCCAGCACAAACAATACAATTAGAGAATAAGGTGGTTAAGCCATGAAGAAAACAGACATAGCAATGGTAATATTGATCGCGGGTGTGGGTGTGGCAATCGGCTATATTGTCGCCTCTAACATCTCGTTCTTAAAAGTCCCAGAATCTGGCACAAAAGTACAGACTATTCGAGAAATATCACCTGACGTCGAAAAACCAAACCCAGCGATTTTTAATAATAATGCGATAAATCCAACTGTTGAAATATTCGTAGGTCAAGATGCAGCCAAATAGAGAAGGGGTGTAAATGGCTTTACTGACGGACGACATCCAAGATAAGTTGATCGAGCTGCTCGTAAACGAGGGGCTTATTGAGAAGTCTGTCATTGATGATGCCTTAAAGCGTGCCTCTGAGAGTGGCAAGCCGTTATTTAGTTTGCTTAGTGAAGAGGGGTTGCTTGACAATGAACTATTAGTTCATGGCGTGGCTCAAGTTTCGGGCGTGCCGTATGTCAATCTGTCGAATAGTGTTATTAGTCAGGATATTTTATCTCTATTACCGTCCGATGTTGCTGAGAGATTTATGGCTGTGCCGCTGGCCGAGGTTCAGAACCGACTAGCGGTAGCGATGATCGACGCGAATAATGTTCAAGCGGTGGACTATTTGTCGAATCGTATCCAACGCCCGATAAAAGTTTTCATGGCTTCGGAAGAGAGTGTCCGCCACGTCTTGGACCAATATAAGACTGACTTGTCGTCTGTTAATGTGGCTGCACAGGCTTCACAGGAAGAGTCTTTGTCGGAGGCTGGCAATATTAAAACGATTGTCCAAGATTCACCGATATCACGAGCGTTGTCGACAATTTTGGAATACGCAGTAAAGAGTCACGCATCCGACGTGCATATTGAGCCATTAGAGAAGGCTTTGAAGATTCGTTGTCGCGTTGACGGTGTTTTGCGTGAAATAATGCAGCTCCCAAAGAGCATTGAGCCGGCGTTAGTTAGTCGTATTAAGATTCTTTCCAATCTGAAAATTGACGAGCATCGGATTCCTCAGGATGGTCAATTTGCGGTTAACGTCGCAGGTAAAGAGGTTGACCTTCGTATTGCTATCTCTCCTGTCGTTTGGGGTGAACAGGTGGTTATTCGTCTGCTTGATAAGAGTGGAAGTTCTTTCAATTTGGAAGATATGGGCTACGCTGGGCGTGCATTAAGAACGATCCGTAAGGGGATTAAGCGGCCAAATGGAATGATCTTAACGTCGGGTCCAACTGGTTCTGGTAAGTCAACGAGTTTGTATGCGTTGATTAAAGAGATTAAAGACGACGCTGTGAATATTGTGACGCTTGAAGATCCGGTTGAGTATAAGATGGATGGCGTCAATCAGATTCAGGTGAACGCGGAAGTTGGCTTGACGTTTGCTTCTGGGACTGCGCTCAATTTTGCGTCAAGACCCAGACATTGTGATGGTTGGTGAGATTCGCGATAATGAAACAGCGAATTTGGCTATTCAGGCGGCTTTAACGGGGCACTTGGTTTTCTCGACACTTCACACAAATTCTGCCGCTGGCGTGCTGCCGCGTTTGTTGGATATGGGGATCGAGCCGTTTCTTATCGCTAGTACGGTTAACACAATTATCGGTCAGCGTTTGGTGAGGCGAGTGGCGCGCCGTCGGGATATTTATCAATCATCACCACTGGAAACGCAGGCAATTCGCGAGGCGGTTGGTGGATTATTGCCGCAAACAAGGGAGCAGGTTGCTCAATATGCGCAAGATTTGGGATATGAAAGTTTGCCACTAGCGACGCAGACGTCGTTTGCCTTGGCAAAAGGAAAAGATACGCCGCAAACTCCTCGCGGTTATGCTGGTCGAGCTGGTTTGTATGAGGTCATGGATATTACTGAAGAGATTCAGAATTTGATTGTTAAGCGCGCAACTTCAGCGGAAATCCAGCGAACGGCAATTCAACAGGGTATGATTACGATGCGTCAAGATGGTTATCTGAAGGCGTTGAACGGAATAACGACAATAGAAGAAGTTAATAGGGTAGCGGCGGATACCGCGTAAAAGGAGGAAACATGAATAATCAAGAATTGCGAATTGAGATTTTGCTGGAAGAAGTCGTTAAGAAGCGTGCTTCAGACCTTCATATTCAAGTTGGTTTGCCGCCAATGCTACGAATTGACGGTGCGCTTATGCCAGCCGCCGGAACTCAGCCATTGGACGAGCCTGCAGTTGAGAGGTTAGTATTTCAGATTCTTGATGAAGATCAGCGACAGATTTTGCTAAAAGATAAGGAATTCGACTTTTCGTTTGCGTTTGGTACACTGGGGCGATTCCGAGTTAATGCCTTCCATGAGCGTGGCAATTTGGCTGCAGCCCTACGCTTTGATTCCAAATGAAATTAAGTCGGCGTCTGAACTGGGTATGCCACCGGTTGTTAATACGTTTGCGGATTTTTCCTCGCGGTTTGGTGTTGGTCACTGGTCCAACTGGTTCTGGCAAGTCAACAACTTTGGCGGCGCTGGTTGATAAAGATCAATTCTGAGCGCTCACAGCATATTATTACCATTGAAGACCCTATCGAGTTTACTCACAAGTCGAAAAAAATCAGTGGTAGTTCAGCGGGAAGTTCACTACGACACTTATTCATTCTCTGCGGCTTTTGCGCTCGAGTCTTCGCCAAGACCCAGATGTTGTGTTGATTGGTGAGATGCGCGACCTCGAGACAATTTCAGCAGCGATTACGATTGCTGAAACTGGACACTTGGTGTTTGCGACGCTGCACACGAACTCCGCCGCGCAATCGATTGACCGTATGATTGACGTGTTCCCACCGCACCAGCAGCCACAGATTCGCGCTCAGCTCAGTAATATTTTGATGGCAATTTGTTCGCAGCGACTAGTTCCAGCTATTGGTGGTGGACGAGTCGTGGCGGCAGAGGTTTTGATTGCTAATCCAGCGGTGCGCAACATTATCCGCGAAGGTAAATCTCATCAGTTGGATGCTGTGATTCAGACTGGCGCTGATCAGGGAATGCAGACGATGGATCGAACTTTGGTCAATTTGGTGCAGAACGGTACGATTACGTATGATAGTGCTCGTGAATTTGCTGTCGATTTGACGGAATTTCGAGAGGTTGATGAGGGGGTAGTAAATGAAAAAAATACGATTACGAAGCCAGGGGATAGTGCAAGTAATAAAAATCGTTAAATCAGTTGTTCAGGCTGATAGTGAAAAATGCTGCCGCAAAGCTTTTGACGTCACAGGGTTTGTGCCATTAAAAATTGAACTACAAGACGATAAAGCAAATTTCTTTGCAAAGTTTTCTGGTAGAATCACCACTAAAGATAAGGTTGTGTTTACTCGTCAGTTAGCAACTCTTATTGGTGCAGGGACTACCTTTGGCGCAAAGTCTTCGAACAGTTCAAGAGCAGACGACGAATAAGCGCATGCAGGAAATAGTCCAGGAAATTATCTCTGACGTCGAAGGCGGTAAATCCTTGTCTGATTCGTTCGCAAAGCATCCAGAAGCTTTTAATAAAGTTTATGTAGCTTTGATCTCGGCCGGTGAAACGTCAGGTACAATGGATGATTCGCTTAAGAGGTTAGCTGCTCAGCAGGAAAAAGACGCTGCTATGATGAGTAAGATTAGAGGTGCTATGATGTATCCGTCAATTGTCTTGGTAGTGATTATCTTAGTTATCGGATTTATGTTGTTTACGGTTGTTCCGCAAGTTGAGGGTCTGTATCGTGACTTAAATAAGGGGTTGCCATTTGTAACTCTTATGATGATTAAAATGGCGAACTTTTTTAGTAGTCTTTGGTGGCTTGTTATATTGGCAATGATTATCGGCGGTTATTTCCTAGCACAATATCTGAAAACTGAACAGGGAATTAGGACTAAAGACATCTTTAAGCTCAATGTCCCGCTGTTCAAAAGGGATGTTTAGGAAAATGTACATGGCACGATTTGCCAGGACTGGTCAAGTTCTTCTGAGTACTGGCGTGCCGATGCTTGATATGCTTCGTATTACGTCTGATGCTGTCAATAACGTGATTATTAGTGAAAGTATACTTCGCGCATCAGATAAGGTTAAAGGCGGTAAGGCGCTCTCAGCTTCTTTATCTAATGAAGATTATTTCCTAGCAATGGTGCCGCAGATGATTAAAATTGGTGAGCAATCAGGTAAAATTGATGAGATGATGGGTAAGACCGCTCAAGTGTACGAAGATGAGCTTGATGAGGAAATTCGCGCTTTAGTCGACGGCGATAGAACCAGTCCTAATGGTCTTCTTTGGCTATAGTTGCTGGTACGATGGTGGCGGCTATCTTGCTTCCAATTTATAGTTTGGTCGGCAACATCAATATTCGCTAGACTGACTTATATTTTTAGTGTATTATAAACGTAAGCATTTTTGCGTAAATATAGGTAAACCATAGAAAGGTGGGAAATCTAATGACAAAAAAAGATAATAAAAAAGGATTTACAATCATCGAGGTTGTTCTAGTCTTGGCTATTGCTGGACTTATCTTTGCGATGGTGTTTATCGCATTGCCAGCTTTGCAACGTAGCCAGCGTGACCAGTCAAGGAAGAACGACGCTTCAACAGTTGCTGCAGCTATTACCAATTGGAACGCAGCTAACCGCAACGGCGGCACATTTAACGAAGAATCTCTGCGCAAGTATGTCGACAAGCTTGATCAGTACGACAAATCTTCAGAATTGAAAAGTTGCTACACCTGGCGCTTCAATGTCAGTCGCTGGCAATGAAAGTCAAGGTTATGCGCGGCAAGAAAATGTCCTACAAGCATGCCAGCTCCATCTGCTGACGATCCAGCAAACATAACTTTGCAAAACGGATCTTCACGCAATGCAGCAGTCGTAGTTCTACTGGAGAATAACGGTTCTCAAAAGCAATTGTATTGCCAGGATGTATAATCCATAGATAAATTACAAATCAGCCTCGGTATGGGGCTGATTTTTTTATGGTTTTTTGTTACCATAAGAAGTATGATTAAGTTTGTACTAGTGGGATTTTTAGGGGCTATTTTAGGCAGTTTCGCCGGAGCACAAATTTGGCGCTTGCGGGCTCGTCAATTGATGGAAGATAAAAAAGCCGGAGAAAAAGTTGACCAAAAGGAACTAAAGAAATTATCTCCATTGATAAAAAATATTTCCAAAGATAGATCTCGCTGTTTATCTTGCGGGCATGAGCTTAAGTGGTACGATTTGATTCCTGTGGTAAGTTGGGTCGCTGGATTGGGACGATGCAGATATTGCAAAGCATTTATCGGCTGGACGGAAATCTTGCTAGAACTAGTGATGGCTGGACTGTTTTGTTGCGTCTATGGTTTTTGGCCCGGGATCATTGACGGATATTTGGCAGATCGTATTGCTAGTCTTTATGGTTGGCAAGTTTGGTGCTACTGGCGATTTTATTTGTCTATGACCTCAGATGGCTACTTCTTCCAGATGTAATTAATATTCCATTTATCATTCTTGGCGCTATTTTTTTGCGGGAATAAAAGTATGTTTATCTGGCGATTTCTCAAAAAGCTTGATGACGTTATTTGGGTCGATTGCGATTCTGAGCGGAATATATATGGTGCTATATTTATTCTCGAAAATATCGTTACGGGGAAGATAAAACTTGGATCGGTTTTGGTGATGTTAAGCTTGGACTTGGATTGGGTTTATTCTTAGGAAACTGGCTTTTGGCGTTTGCAGCTTTATTTATCGCAAATCTTATCGGCACCTTATTGGTTTTACCATCAATGATGCGAGGAAAATTGCAAGCAACTTCACGGATATGCTTCGGTCCCATTGCTTATCGTAGGGTTTTTGCTCGCTTGGTTCTTTAGTCGACAAATTTTAGAGTGGGGCTTTCTTATTGTCTAAGTAAAAAGCGCTTATGTTATAATGGAGAAGTGATGGGCAATAAACAAAAAGGTTTTACTATAATTGAAGTGATTTTGTTTGTGGCTATTTCTGGTTTGCTGACCTCTATGCTGATGGTCGGCGTAAGTATGTCAATTAATCGCCAGCAATATCGCGATTCGGTGCAGTCTTATGCTGGTTTTTTGCGAAATGAGTACTCGAAGGTGGTCAATGTTGAGAATGAGCGATCTAAAGGCACTTGTCCAATTGAAGGCTCTGATGGTCGAGCTGAAACTCTACGTGGACAATCTGATTGTGTGATTGCCGGTCGCTATATTACCACTGAAGGTTCTCTGGGCTCAACGGACGGTAATCTGTACAAAACTTATCCAGTTTATGCCTATAGGTCAGATAAGGGTAGCGCGTGGACTTATAAACGCGGCGCTGAGTCTGATAAATATATCGTTAATTGGCAAGCAAAAACTAGGTTTTCTAACCAAGCTAAGGATAGTGCGTATATTTCTATTTTTGATGTACCGCCATCCCAGAGACGGGGCAGTTGGATATTAGAACCGACACGAGCCGATTCGGTGACAATTTAACTGATTTCGTCAACAATAAAAAAATAGTGCTGGAGTTGTGCAATCTGCTGGCGAGCAGCGTCAACAGAGGGAAATTTGTGTTTATGATGAC